>Ga0194047_10000169_pt1 | contig 45609 bp, 28 predicted proteins | sample JunL225m_MetaG_2_FD_160070 | JGI IMG/M metagenome (GOLD analysis project Ga0194047, IMG submission 160070) | Anoxic zone freshwater microbial communities from boreal shield lake in IISD Experimental Lakes Area, Ontario, Canada - Jun2016-L221-5m | ecosystem: Environmental > Aquatic > Freshwater... | reverse complement strand
ACAATTCATTCATTGAAAATTGACTCCAATAATGAATAATATTGAGTCTTATTTATGCCCCATTTTGATGCATATAGAGATATTTCTACAATATAGGGCAGAGTGAAATTATTCCGAAATAAAGACGTGTTAAGCTCAAAATTCACTTAAAAAATAAGAGTTTGTACCAAACTCTTAAAAAAATAATGCAGTACCAAAAATAGGTTTTGGACTTAATTACATGGCACAGAGTAGCTCTGAGGCAAATCTCTCTACAGTTAAGCAAGCCTTAATTGCGCTTGAATCTGCTCGAGCACAAATTCAAGCAGCAGAAAAACAGAAATACGAGCCAATCGCAATTGTAGGCATTGGGTGTCGTTTCCCAGGAAATATTAATTCTCCGAAAGATTTTTGGGAATTTCTCATTGCAGAAAACGATGCAGTAACAGAAATTCCAACAACACGTTGGGATAGCAAAGCATTACATAGTCCTAGATATGAAGAGGCTGGGAAAATAATTACTACCCAAGGTGCTTTCTTCAATCAAGTTCAAGAATCAGACCCTGAATTTTTTGGTATCTCGCCACGTGAAGCAAAGAGCATGGACCCGCAACAACATCTTCTTCTTGAAGTCTGCTGGGAGTCACTTGAAAATGCGAATATCTTACCGGCAAGCTTGAATGGGAGCAAGACAGGAGTATTCGTTGGAATATGTAATCAAGATTACAGTCTCTTACTAATGTCTCGAGAAAAAACGGAGATTGATGCGTATATGACCACGGGGATGGCGCATAGCGTGGCTGCTGGGCGTCTTTCATATACCTTGGGCCTACAAGGTCCCTGCTTAGCGCTTGATACCGCTTGCTCTTCATCTTTAGTCTCTGTACATCTAGCATGTCAAAGCTTACGTAATCTCGAATGTAATTTAGCAATTGCTGGCGGAGTAAATTTAATTCTGAGTCCAGAAACCAGTATTGATTTTTCAAGAAATCACATGCTCTCCCCCGATGGAAGATGTAAAGCATTTTCAGAGGAAGCGAATGGGTTTGGTCGGGGTGAAGGTTGTGGCCTCATTGTTCTCAAAAGACTTTCAGATGTAGATCCAACTAAGGATAGAGTGCTAGCGCTGATTCGTGGCACCGCTATTAATCAAGATGGAGCAAGCAGTGGGTTAACCGCTCCAAATGGTCCCTCTCAACAGCGCGTGATTCTTGATGCACTTAAGAGCGCCAATCTTAAACCGCATCAGATAGATTACATAGAAACACATGGTACAGGAACTAGCCTAGGAGATCCTATTGAGGTAGGCGCATTAGATGCAGTCTTTTCTGAGACTCGTACACAAGATCATCCATTATTAATTGGCTCAGTAAAAACTAATATCGGACACCTAGAGGGCGCAGCAGGAATTAGCGGTCTGATTAAAACTGTACTAGCGCTTCAACATCAAGTCATTCCAGCTCATCTCCATTGCGATACCCCTAATCCTCATATCCCTTGGGAACAAATACCCATTCAAATTACGCAAGAAAAAACAATCTGGAACTCTCATTCTCAGACTCGGTTGGCTGGCGTTAGCTCTTTTGGCTTTAGCGGGACAAATAGCCATGTTATTTTAGAAGAGGCGCAGCAAACTTCATTAGTAACTACAGATCTTGCCCCACCCAAACAAAGTTTCTACATTTTAAATTTAAGCGCACGTTCTCAAAAAGCTCTTAAAACTCAAACTCAATTATTTATTACTCAACTAAAAGAAATAACTGAGAGAGAACTCTCAAGTTTTTGCTTTACAACCAACTCCACCAGAACCCAATTTGAATATCGCCTATCTATTGTTGCAAATTCCGTTGATGACTTTATTTTTAAGCTTGAGTCCTTTTTAAGGGGTGATAAAGCAGCATTAACATTCGAAAAAAGAATTAGTCTCAATACAGGGACACCATCGATTGGCTGGCTTTTTACTGGACAAGGTTCTCAATACACCGGCATGGGAAAAGAGCTCTATATCAATGAGCCTACCTTTAAGCAATCGCTTGACGAATGCGCCCATTATTTAGATCCTATCTTAGGCCGATCCTTAGTTCAGCTCATTTTTGAAGATGTCTCAGATGATTTAAATCAGACTATCTACACCCAGCCAGCACTTTTCGCCCTAGAGTATTCATTAGCAAAGCTTTGGCTATCATGGGGAGTGAAGCCCGATATTGTGGCCGGGCATAGTGTTGGTGAATATGTTGCAGCCTGCATCGCAGGAGTATTTTCACTGCAAGATAGCCTTAAATTGATCGCCACTCGCGCTCGCCTAATGCAAGAATTGAAGATGGCCGGTGGAATGCTAGCCGTCTTTATTTCAGCAAGTCAGGTAGAGGAAATTCTGACAAAATTAAAGCTAGATAAACAAATTGAGATTGCTGCACTCAACACTCTCAATGAAACCGTCTTGTCTGGTGAGCTGTCTTCTATTAACATTTTGATACCAGAGCTCAAAAAACTAGAAATTCATTATCGCGAGCTAACTGTATCTCACGCTTTCCATTCAGCACTCATGAATCCAATGCTTGATGAGTTTGAAAAATTTGCACAATCAATTTCTTTTTCTGAGCCAAAAATTACATTACTTTCAAATGTCAGCGGCAACACAGCAAAGGAAGAGCTAACAAATCCTAACTATTGGAAAGAGCAGATTAGAAAACCAGTTCAATTTACAAAAATAGTTCAAAATTTAGAAGAGGCCAATATAGATATCCTCATGGAAATTGGCCCACATCCAGTCTTACTTGGTATGGCTGCAGAAAGTAAGAGTGCGAACTATATTGAACTCCTGCCAAGTCTGAGAAAAAATAAATCTGGGTATGAGTCTTTATTAGAAAGTCTATCTAAACTTTACCTTGCCGGGATAAATATCCAGTGGGGAAGTTTTTTTAGGTCTTCGGATTTATTACAAAAGGATCTGCCTACCTATCCATTTCAAAGAAAGCGTCATTGGTATAACTCAAGCCTAACTACAAGCTCATCGGAAAATATTAAAAGTTCAAAACTTTTTGAGCTGATTAAGAATGGTGATATCCATGAAATGAGTAGTCATATTCGAAGACGTGTCGACCTAGCAACTGTAGATAGGGATATCTTGAATAAGATTTGCCAGGTCCTTACTGAAGATTATCAATTAAGTGGCAAAAGAATAGGCAATGTATTTATAAGCCCTGTCTGGGAATTGAAAAATACTGCTCCTAGCTTAGGTAAAGGGAAGTTACTTTCAGAACGCTACTTAGCATTCGCTTCAACGATTGATGAAGTTCCAGAAAGCGCCCTCAATGGAACAGATAAATCCTATATTTACGTATTACCCGGCGATCATCTAGAGAAAAAATCAGATACCCTTTGGGTCATAAACACAAAAGAGGCGACTCAGTTCCAAGAATTGATTCAAATCGTTCAGCAAGAACATGGCCTCGCAGGTATATTTTTTATATGGGCCAAAAAATGGGATGAAAGTTGTGTCGATAGTCATTTTGGGGAAGAGATACTACTGAATGCAGTCAGCGTTCTTAAAGGGCTTAAGCAGCTTCAGCTCCAAATCCCTCTTTGGTTTTTAGTTCAAGTTCCAGAGAAATTTTCCTTAGTTGAATTTGCTACTCCGTTTTCCTCAATGCTCAATGGATTTGCTAGATCACTCTTCTTAGAAAATCCACGACTTAAGGGTGGGATTATTGAATATGATACTGAAAGCGCCCCGTTGGTCTCTCAAGAAATCTCCTCCGATACCAAAGAAGATCAGATACGTTTGATTGGAAAAAATCGATACGTAGCAAGATTGCGTAATTCACCCAAGCAAGAATCTACCTCCCTGAAATTAGATAAAAATGGGGCGTATCTTATTTCGGGTGGCTTAGGCTCGCTTGGTCTACAAACTGCAGAATTTCTTGCTCTACAAGGAGCGGGAGAAATTATCCTAGTTGGTAGAACTCCTCCCGATCAAAATGCACAAGTAGCAATTCAGAGAATGGAAGAACTTGGGGCAAAGGTTCTTTTTATTCAAGGTGATATTACCAATCAAGAAGATGCCGAGAGATTCTTCTCCAACCTACGGAAAAATAACTGTGAATTAAAGGGAGTCATTCATGCTGCAGGCATAGTAAGCTCTGTGTCTTGTATCGACCTTGATGAAAAACACATTCATGAAATGCTCGTATCCAAAGTCATTGGAGCATGGAATCTACATCAAAATACTAAAGAAATACCACTTGATTTCTTTATTATGTTTTCATCTATTTCAAGCCTGATTGGCTCAACGCAACTAGCCCATTATTCAGCTGCCAATAGTTTTTTAGATGGCCTATCCTCCTATCGCCACTCTCTTAATCTTCCGGCTCTTAGTATTAATTGGGGGCCATGGGAAAACGGCGGTATGGTTGACGATATAGCGGGAGCTAAAAAGGTAGCTGAGAGTGGATTCTCACTTCTTAAGCCAATCGAGGCACTAGACTTTTTAGAGCAGACTTTCTATCAACCAGAAGCACAAATTGCGATTGTCCAAGCAGACTGGGATCGCCTAAAAAATGTCTACAGCACGATTCATGATCAAGCTATTTTTAAAGGCTTATTAACCGATTCAAGCCAAGATACTCTGATTAATCATCCTGATTTTAGGAATCAATTAAATCAACAACCCACATGGGGTCGCCATGAATTTCTGGTTGAACATCTTTTGAACTATATTTGCAATTTACTCCAAATTGAAGATAAAGAAGGGGTTGATCTGAAACGCGGTTTCTTTGATATGGGCATGGACTCTTTAATGGCCGTCGAACTTAGAACATATCTAGAAAAACAGCTCTCTCATCCATTGCCGGCATCTGTCATTTTTGATTTCCCAAGTATTGAATCCCTTGCTAAGCAAATTTTAGAAATTTTATATCCGACTTCTGAGACACCTGAAGTAAAAGAGATTGCGATCGGAAACAAAAATACAATAAGTGCTCAAGAACATGAGAGTAATGTAGATAACCTTACTGATGCGCAAATTTCTGCACTTATTGACGGAGAACTAAGCTCTCTTACTACGCATAAGGAGCAAAAATGACAGATAGTACACAAAATCAATTAAGCCCCCTCCAAAAAGCCTACTCTGCAATTCAACTACTCAAAGAGCAGTTAGAACAATCCAGAAACCAACTTCATGAACCGATAGCCATTATTGGTATGTCGTGTCGTGCACCTGGGGTTAAAAATCCTGAAGAACTATGGCAGCTTATTCGCAATGGACGAGATGCAATTACAGATATTCCTTTAAGTCGTTGGAATGCGCAAGAATACTATGACCCTAAACCTGGAACGCCTGGCAAAGCCTACACACTTAAAGGTGGCTTTGTAGAAAATATTGATCAATTTGATGCAGGTTTTTTTAATATTTCAGCTAGAGAAGTAGAGGGTATGGACCCTCAACAGCGTCTTCTCCTTGAGGTTGCATGGGAGGCTCTTGAAAATGCAGGCATTCCTCCTTCCTCACTCGTTGGAGGCCCAACTGGAGTATTTATTGGTGTTACATCGAGCGATTATGGGCTTTTACAAGCAGGCGCTAACCAAGACGAAGAAGTAAATCCCTACTTTAATACTGGCACTCCATTAAACGCGTGTGCAGGTCGAATCTCCTATGTCCTGGGATTACAAGGTCCAAGCGTTGCAATTGATACAGCATGCTCTTCTTCCTTGACTGCAATTCATCTTGCATGCAATTCTCTACGAAGCAAAGATTGTGAAATGGCCTTAGCTGGTGGGGTAAATTTGACGCTTTCCCCACTCTTAAATGTAACCCTGTCTGCAGCAGGAATGATGTCTTCTGATGGTAAATGTAAATCGTTTAGTGACGAGGCAAATGGTTATGTTCGTGGTGAAGGTTGCGGTATCGTTACCTTAAAGCGTCTTTCTGATGCTCAATCTGCTGGCGATAATATTCTGGCAGTCATTCGTGCAACAGGCATAAATCAAGATGGTGCAAGCAGTGGTTTTACCGTTCCAAATGGAGTGTCTCAACAAAAGCTGATTCGAAAAACTTTAGAGAAGGCTGGTATCTCCCCACTCGAGATTGATTATGTTGAAGCACATGGTACTGGTACACCCTTGGGTGACCCCATTGAAGCGCAATCACTAGGTAATGTGATTGGTTCTGCAAACGGTCGAGATAAACCTTTGCTCGTGGGTTCACTTAAATCAAATATTGGTCATTTAGAATCTGCTGCAGGTGTGATGGGCCTAATTAAATTAGTCAAGGCACTTGAACATCGCGAACTACCTCCAACGCTACACATAGCAAAACTCAGTACGCGTATCCCTTGGGATACCCTCAACCTAGAGCCTGTTTCAGAATTAAGACCATGGATAACAACAGGTCAATTAAGGCACGCTGGTCTCAGCGCTTTTGGTGCAAGCGGTAGTAACGCACACTTAGTCATTGAAGAGGCGCCCTTTTGTTTACCTGCAGAGAATGTCACACCCCAAGCTGAAAATCAAACCCAGGTATTAGCAATTTCTGCGAAAAGTAAAAATGCCCTGGATTCATTAGCTCAGTCTTATTTACAACTGAGCCAGTGCCCCGATCACTCACTAGCAGATCTTTGCTTTAATGCTAATGACCTTCGCGATCACTTTAAGCAAAGATTGGCTTTTTGTGCAACTAATAAAATTGAACTTTCTAGGCTAATTGAAGAATATATTTCTGGAGGCAAGAATGCTGGAATTTATACGACCCCAGAGAAACTAAAAAAGACTCCTAAAGTTGCGTTCGTTTTTAGTGGGCAAGGTTCAGTATATGCAGGTATGGCTAAAGATCTGTACCAAAGTCAGCCAATATTTCGCAAGGCATTGGATGAGTGTTCTGCCATTATTGAAAACTTTACCTCAACGGCCATAGTTCCAGGCATCTTTTCGGATGACTCAAACAAAAGCCAAGAACTACTGTCTAAGGCACAGTTTTCTCAAGCAAGTCTCTTTAGCATTCAATATGCTCTTTGTCAGCTTTGGATCTCACTGGGCATAAAACCTAGTGCGGTTATTGGACATAGTCTTGGTGAATATGCAGCTGCCTGTATCGCAGGAATATTTACCTTAGAAAATGCCTTAAAACTTGTCATTGAGCGTGGCCGTCTAACAGATACTCTTGAAAATAATGGCTCGATGGCCGTTATCTTTTCCACCTTAGAAGAAGTTGAAAATTTAATTCAACCAAATTTAGATCAATTGAGTATTGGTGTAATCAATGCCCATCAAAATATTGTTGTGTCTGGTGATCAGACTAGTCTAAATAATTTATTGAGCCAATGTCAAAAATTAGGCATAGAAACTTACCCACTGATTGTCACGCATGCCTTCCATTCTCCCTTGCTTGATCCAATACTCAAAGAATTCAGTGATTTTGCTCAAACCATTCCATACTCAGATCCAATTCTTCCTTACGTCTCCTGCTTAACTGGCGAACTCATCGGGTCCAAGAAAGAACTAGGTGAAAATTATTGGTGTGATCACTATCGTAATACTGTTCAGTTCTCAAAAGGACTACAAAGCCTCAATGCATTAAAGCCTGATGTCATTATTGAAATCAGTCCCAATCCCATTCTTTCAAAACTCGGTAAACCACAAATCGAGATTCTAGATTGGTTACCAAGTCTTCAGCAATATAAAGAGGATTCTTTTTCATTTGTTAATTCACTAGCAAAACTCTATACCCTAGGTCTTGATATTCACTGGAATGCATTTGATTTTGGCTCCACAAAACGTATTACACAATTACCTAATTACCCTTTTCAACGACAAAGCTATTGGATTTCAAATAAGGAAATGACTATGTCCAATCATCAAACTAATAATGTAACAAGCTCCGACGATCAATATCAAGCGATTCTTAATAAACTTCTTGAGTTATTTTCCGAGTTATTTAGAATGCCGAGTGAATCAATCGATATTCATTCTCCTTTTCTTGAGATGGGTGCAGATTCCCTAGTACTGCTATCAGGCGCCAGAGTTATTGACGATAACTTTGGGGTCAAAATTGAAATACGTCAATTTTTTGAGGAAATCAGCAGCATTAGTGCGATTGCACAATACCTAAATTCCTTAAATGTTGGCACCAAAGTGCAAGCTACAGAAGCGCCAATTACTATTCCAGTTACTAATATTCCAGCTCAAGCAGTTCCAGCTCAAGCAGCGCCTTCTCCAGTAGTAATGCCTAGTTTTAACCCTATTAATCACTTATCCCCCACTGTGAATGTCAACTCATCTGACTTAAGTCAATTGATTTTGGCGCAAACCCAATTAATGTCCCAGCACCTAGTATTAATGCAGTCGATTGGGTCAGGACAAGTAATTTCAACTCCAAGTCAAGCAACTCCTACAGTAGCTGCAACTCCAAGTCAGCCTGTTTCTGCAATAGCTAAAGACTCCACCAATAAAGTCATTCCGAACAATCAGGGTAACGTTAGTAAGCCTGTGACCGAAGATCGCTCCTCCCCATTGCGCGCTTTGAATATTCCTATTACGCCCACTACAGGCAATTTAAACGCGCAACAAAGTACTTATCTAAATGGCCTCATTGAACGCTATCAGAAGAAAACCCCTAAATCAAAAGCGCTGGCGCAATCGAGCCGAAAAGGCTTAGCTGACAGCCGCGCTAGTATCGGCTTTCGCTTTTCAACCAAGGAAATTCTCTACCCGATTACCGGAGTTGAATCAACTGGATCTCATATCAAAGACGTGGATGGCAATGACTATATTGATTTAACCATGGGTTTTGGTGTGCTGCTATTTGGTAGTAAACCTGAATTTTTACGAGGCGTTATAGAGCATGAAGCGGAACTTGGCTTTCAATTAGGGCCTCGCTCTGTATATATGGATGAAATCACTACTCTCTTTACTGAAATAACGGGTCATGACCGCGTTGCTTTCACTAACTCTGGCACCGAAGCTGTAATGATTGCCTTACGTTTAGCAAGAGCCGCAACAGGCAAAGATAAAATAGTGATTTTTGAAGGGGCCTATAACGGTCACTCAGATGGCACCTTAGCAAAAACTACCGTTGTGAATGGTGAGTTTGTTTCAGAGCCAGTCGCACCTGGTGTACCAGTTAATATTGCAAAAGATGTTTTAGTGCTTGAATATGGAACACCTGAAACATTAGAAATTATTCGTCAGCATGCTCATCAGTTGGCTGCAGTTTTAGTTGAGCCAGTCCAAAGCCGAAGACTTGATTTCCAGCCATTTGAGTTCTTAAAACAACTGAGAACAATGACTGAAGAAAATGATATTGCTTTAATTTTTGATGAAATGGTGAGCGGATTCCGAGCTCACCCTGCTGGCGTACAGGGATTAATTGGCGTCAAGGCTGATATCGCTACTTATGGAAAAATTATTGGTGGAGGCTTGCCAATAGGTGCAGTTGCAGGTTCAAGTCGTTTTCTGGATGGAATTGATGGTGGATTTTGGCAATATGGTGATACCTCTTATCCGCGGGCGACCCGCACCTATTTTGGCGGAACCTTTTGCCAACATCCTTTCTCAATGGCTACTTGCTTAGCTACCCTTAGAAAATTAAAGGCGGAGGGTCCGTCACTTCAAGAAAAACTAAACCAAAAAACTGCTGGCTTAGCTAAGAGATTAAATGAATTTTTTGAAGCAGAAAAAATTCCAATGAAGGTCATCCACTTTGCCTCTACATTTCAATTTAAGTTTTCCGGAAATCTGGAAATGTTCTACTACCAGTTGCTTGAAAAAGGAGTCTATATTTGGGAATGGCGTGCTTGCTTCCTCTCAACTGCACACACTGACCAGGATCTTGATGATCTTGTCAGAGTAGTTAAAGAAACAGTACTAGATCTGCGCAACGGCGGCTTTATACCACTGGCATCAGGCTCAACTCCAGCAGCTTCTCCAGTAAGCCCTACTGAAAACTCATTAGTAGCAAAGGAGGAGCCCTCTGAGAGGGCTTGGTTTCGCAGTCAATCCAAACTGAGTCACAATGAGACTCTAATCCGCTCGAATCAAGATGGAGATTTAAGCTCGAATACCCTAGATGTTGGTATTTTTTATTTCGGCAACTACAATGCTGCGGATTCAGATGGTAAATATCAATTACTGATTGATGGCTCACGCTATGCTGATGCCAATGGCTTTAGTTCTGTATGGATTCCTGAAAGACACTTTGATCAGTTCGGCGGCTTCTCTCCAAATCCATCCGTGTTGGCTGCAGCTATTGCCAGAGAAACAAAAAATATACAAATTTGCGCTGGCAGTGTCGTTGCACCTCTTCACGATCCCATTCGTATTGCCGAAGAATGGTCAGTAGTCGACAACCTATCAAATGGTCGAGTGGGAATTAGCTTTGCTTCCGGCTGGCACCCCAATGATTTTGTTTTTTCTCCTGAGTCTTTTAAGGATAATCGTAATCAGATGTTTGAAACGATTCAGACCGTACGTAAACTATGGGGTGGCGAATCCATCCTACGAAAAGGCGGTAATCAGAGTGATGTTAACCTCATAACCTACCCACGCCCTAAGCAAGATCATCTCCCATGTTGGCTTACAGTAGTAAATAATCCCGACTCATATCGCAAAGCAGGCCAGCTTGGCATGAATATTTTGACGAATATGATGGGTCAATCACTGGCAGATTTAGAAAATAATATTAAAATTTACAAAGAAGGTCTTGCATCTCATGGTTACGATCCTGAGAAAGCACGCATTACTGTTCTTATCCATACCTATCTCAATGAAGATGCCAATCAAGCGATTGAAGATGCACGTAAACCAATGTGCGACTATCTTCTTTCCAGCATTCATTTATTTCAAAAAATGGCCGAAGGATTGGGACCTGTACAAGATATTAATCGGGCATCACAAGCCGATAAAGAATTCATTGTTAATAAGGCCTACGAAAAATATGTGGCTACCAGCGCCCTTATTGGCTCCCCTCAATCAGTTGAGCCAATTGTCAACTACATGCTTGAAATTGGAGTTTCTGAGTTGGCTTGTTTTATTGACTTTGGGGTTGATGCAGCAAAAGTTATTGATAATCTCCCGCAGATTAAGAAGCTCAAAGATCACTATCAAGCAATTCTATCGAATCAGAAAAAATCTTTCCCTTTAGGGGAAGCCCAAAAGCAACTATGGCTTCTCTCCCAACTCAATGAGGAAGGGAATTTAGCCTACAACGACCCTGCTGCAATTTCATTCAAAGGGAAATTAGATATTGCTATCTTAGAACAGGCGATTAATAGGTGCATTAATCGACATGAATCACTAAGAACAACTATTGATGCGAATGGTGAGTTACAACATATTCAAGAAGCGCCAGATGTGAAACTAGACCTTCTTGATTTCAGCGGACAAGTAGATCCAAAAGTAAGCTTAGATAATTGGTTTATCACCCAAAGTAATACCCCTTTCAAGCTGGATGTGTTTCCACTATTTAAACCAACTTTAATCATGCTTGGGGAAGATGCCTATGTCTTAGCCCTTTCAAGCCACCATATCATTACTGATGGACCGTCAATGGGCATAGTCTTGCATGAAATTGTGAATAACTATGCTTTACTAAAACAAGGTCTTTCAATTGACTCTAAACCGCCACTCCAATATCGCGACTTTATACGTTGGCAACAATCGAAGACCTCTAGTCAAGAAAGTCTGGCACACGAAACATACTGGCTGGAGCAATTTGCGAAGCCTATTCCTGAGCTAGAACTTCCATATGACCATCCAAGACCTGTCATCAAAACATATAAAGGTGCTAGGGCTTGGGCCGAAATTAATCCTGAACTTTTAAAGTCTCTCCGAGTCTTATCAGGAAAAAATAGTGCCACTTTATATATGGTTCTTTTTGCTGCGTTCTCTAATCTACTTCACCGCTTAAGCAATCAGAATCAAATTGCTATTGGAGCACCATACACTGGCAGATCCATAGAGGATTCTGAGTCTTTGGTTGGCTATTGCGTCCATTTACTACCAATCTTAAGCAAGATTAATCCAACTGATACATTTATAAGTCACTTACAAAATACGCGTCAATCCTTACTCTTTGCATATGATCATCAAGATTATCCTTTTGCTCGATTACTGGATAAGCTCAATCTTCAACGGGATATTAGTAGAGCTCCTTTAATCAATGTAGTCTTTAATTTAGAGCGCTTAGATGAGTCACAGTCTATAGATGACCTAGTAGTAGAAATGCAAACTCAGCCTATATCCTTCACCAGAATGGATCTAACCCTTACTGCAAATTTAAAGAACGACAAAATTAGTCTCGAATGCGACTACAACACGGATTTATTCCAAGCTTCCACTATTAACAACTTCTTAAGTTCATACTTGAATATATTAGAGACAGTTATAAAGACGCCTGAAATAAGCTTGATGGATATTCCGCTCTTAAACTCTCAAAATGAGCTCATCCAACTCACTAAATGGAATGACTCTGCAAAACCAGCTCCCTGTTCTGATTTCGTGACTCAATGGGAACAGATAGTCCAATCTTATCCTGATAAAGTCGCGCTCATTTCTCAAGTAGCAGGGAATGAAGTTACCCTAAGTTTCAGCGAATTAAATGAGCATGCCAATCAATTGGCCCATTACCTTATTAATATAGGTTTACCAGTAGATGAAAAGGTGGGTATTTGTCTTAGTAGATCTTGGCAAATGGTTGTTGCTATGTTGGCTTGTTTAAAAGCTGGGGCAGCTTACGTACCTTTAGATCCAAATTATCCTAGTAAGCGCCTTACATATCTGATTGATAATTCTCAAATCAAACTGCTTATCACTGAACAATTGCTTGTTAAGCACCTATCATTTGCTCAGGAAAAAACTTGCTGCCTAGACTTACAAGTTGAGCAAATTCAGTCTCAAAGTAAGTTAAATCCAGCCATTCGTTTTGACCCTAAAAATCTAGCGTATGTAATTTACACTTCAGGCTCATCTGGTCAGCCAAAGGGGACAATGATTACGCACGAAGGCTTTAGTAATTATCTCCAGTGGGCCAAAGAAGCCTACCATGCAACTGAAGGGGATGGATCACCTGTATTAGGTTCATTTAGTTTTGATGCGACTATAACCAGCATCTTTGTTCCGCTCGTATCTGGTAATAAGGTTATATTATTGCCTGAGGGCGAAGAGTTGGAAGCCCTTGTTGCGCTGAATCGGTCGCCTTATCAGTTTAGCTTCATTAAAATTACTCCGGCGCATTTGGAGCTACTTAATTCTCTCAGAGAAACTGACACACTTACCAATCCATCCTTAGCAAAATCATTAGTACTTGGTGGCGAGGCATTGCTAGGCTCAACTGTGAATCCTTGGTTGGAGGATGGCAATATATCCGTTATCAATGAATATGGTCCAACAGAAACAGTTGTCGGATGCTGCATTTACAAAACAAAGGACCCTATAGAGGGCAGCATCCCCATTGGAAAACCGATTACTGGAATGCGTTTATATGTATTAGATGAAAGTCTTCAACTATTACCCCCTGGCATCCCTGGTGATCTCTATATTGGCGGACTAGGAGTGGCTAGAGGATATCTAGATCGCCCTCTCCAAACAGCAAGCTCTTTTATCCCCGACCCATTTTGTGCCTTTGAAAGTAATCCAGGAGCTCGTCTATACAAGACTGGGGATCGTGCCCACTATCTTCCTAATGGAGACTTACTATTTTTAGGAAGAAAAGATAAGCAAATTAAATTACATGGCTACAGAATTGAACTTGGAGAAATAGAAGCAGCCCTTTCAAATATTCCCAATATAAAAGAAGTAGCAGTTATGTTGCGCGAAGATAATCCAGGCAATGTGAAGCTGGTAGCTTACTTTGTTCCAAATAATACAGAAGATATCAACGTCTCAGAGTTACGTTTAGTGATGAAAGACATGTTGCCAGAGTATATGATTCCATCTACATTTATCCAGATGGTTAAGATGCCTTTGTCAAGCCATGGAAAAATTGACTTGAATTCGCTTCCAGCTCCACTAACTAAGATTAAAGCTAACAAAAATTCTTTGACCCCAAAAAATGAAACTGAGGCATTTATTGCAGAAGTTTGGCGTGAGAGTCTGGGTTCTAGCTCTATCGAATTGACAGATAATTTTTTCGATATCGGTGGAAATTCTTTGTTAATTTTGCAAGTATTTAAAAAACTAGAGCGTATTTTGCCTAAAAATTGTCAAGTGATTGATTTATTTCAGTACCCAACCATACAGTCATTGGCAGCTTATGTCTCAAATGAACCTCAAGATAGCGCTCTAGAGGCCAAAAAAGTAATGAATCGAGCAGCAAAACAAAAAGAAGCTACCCTAAATAAGGCCAATCGCCAAAAGGCTAACTTAAGTAATGCTCGCTTAAATAAATCAGCTGAAGTTGAATAAGAGTATGAATGAAAATAATGTTATCGAAAATTTAGACTGTGTTGCCATTATCGGTATAGCAGTAAGAATGCCAGGCGCAGTAAATGTTGAGCAATTTTGGGAAAATCTGAAAACCGGTACTGAATCGATCTCCTTATTCAGCAAGGACGAGATGTTGGAATCCGGCTTAAGCCCTGAAATCGTAAATCATCCAAACTTTGTGGCAGCAAAAGGCATTATGGATGACGTAGAAATGTTTGATGCAAATTTTTTCGGCATCTCACCTCGTGAAGCAGAGTTGATGGATCCACAGCACCGTGTATTGATGGAGTGCGCATGGGCAGCAATGGAAGATGCTGGATATATTCCCGAAAAATTTGATGGCCGAATTGCTATCTTCACTAGCGCTGGTATGAATACTTACCTTCCGTTTAATTTAATGTCTAACCCGCACCTACTCGAACAGGTTGGCGGCTTCGAGCTTTCTATTTATAACGATAAAGACTTTGTACCAACAAGAATTGCGTACAGCTTGAATTCTCAAGGGCCCGCGATAGATATAGGAACGGCTTGTTCTTCATCGCTTGTAAGTACACATTTAGCCTGTCAACACCTCTTAACCTATCAATCTGATATGACGCTTGTAGGTGGAATTACGATTCATTTACCTCAAAAAATGGGGCATATTCATGAACCAGGTGCCGCGTATTCACCCGATAGTCATTGCCGCCCCTTTGATGCAACTCCAAGTGGTCTCATTGATGGTAACGGCGCTGCTGTCATCATCCTGAAAAGACTAGAAGATGCCTTACGTGATGGGGATAAAATTCATGCATTAATTAAAGGTAGCGCAATTAATAATGATGGCTCAGATAAAGTAGGCTACTCGGCGCCCAGTATTAATGGCCAAGCAGAAGTTATTCTCGAGGCTCAAGCTGCTGCAGGTGTAGATTCTAGTTCAATTGAATACATTGAGGCTCATGGAACCTCCACACCACTGGGCGATCCAATTGAAATGGCCGGCTTAACCCAAGCATTTAGAGTAAGCACAGATAAAACTGGATTTTGCGGAATAGGATCCGTTAAATCCAATATCGGTCACGTTGATAAAGCTGCAGGACTAGCTGGGCTCATTAAAACTACCCTCGCACTAGAAAATGAATTAATTCCTCCAAGTCTAAATTGGCAAAAGCCCAATCCAAAGCTTCAAATAGAACAAACCCCGTTCTATGTGGTTGACAAACCCAAATCCTGGAAACGCTCCAAGACTCCAAGGCGAGCTGGAATAAGCTCATTTGGAGTTGGTGGCACTAATGCGCACGCAATTTTGGAAGAAGCCCCCATCATCCATCCTTCGTCAGAGTCTAGATCAAAGAACATCATTACTCTCTCAGCAAAAACCAAACCAGTTTTAGAAGAATATGCAAAAAATTTAGTAAATCATCTTATAAACTATCCATCGATTAATCTAGCTGATGTTGCCAGCACCCTCGCACGAGGTCGAAAAACATTCCCTCATAAATTAGTTTTAACTTGCTCAAGTATTGATGAAGCTATTTCAGGACTTAAAGCAAGCAAGTCCAATGAAGAGAAATCTACTCCTAAGCCCATCTTTATGTTTACCGGCCAAGGGAGCCAATATGCGGGTATGGCTAAGGCGCTTTACCAAGATGAAAAGATATTTAAAAATGCCATTGATGCCTGTGCAAATTCACTAGAACCACTTTTAGGAAAAGATATACGAACCATTCTCTTTCCTGATTCTCAAGATATTGAAAAATCTAATCAACTATTACAAGAGACCTCCATTACTCAGCCATGTCTATTTGCGATTGAATATGCACTCGCAAAGCTGTGGATACACTGGGGGGTAAAACCCAAGGCAATGATTGGGCATAGTTTAGGAGAGTATGTAGCGGCATGTATTGCCGGCGTCTTTACATTAGAAGATGCTTTAAAACTAGTAGTCAAACGAAGTCAGCTCATGCAAGAAATGGCAACTGGAGCAATGCTTTCTGTTCCATTGTCTGCAAAAATGATTCTGGATGATTTTCAGAGACTACATCTGGCTTTAGAGATTGCTGCTGAAAACGGCCCTAATTTAAGCGTTGTAACAGGACCAAAACATTTAATCGAACAATATCAGCTTGAACTAGAGTCACGCGATGTCACATCACAGATCTTAAAGACTTCGCACGCGTTCCATTCTTCGATGATGGAACCTATGCTTAGCGCATTCAATTCTTTGCTCAGTACAGTCAAGTTCAATGAACCCACCATTCCCATTATTTCAAATTTAACTGGGACATGGCACAGCGCTGTAGAACTGAAAAATCCACAGTATTGGTGTGATCATCTTAGAAAAACTGTCCTTTTTAGTCAGGGCATAAATCGAATCATTACTGAAATTCAAAATCCTCTATTTATTGAAATTGGTCCGGGTAGAACTTTGTGCCAGTTAACGCAATTAAATCAAGATGACAGTTTCGATAGCAGTAGCATTATTGCGAGCCTTCCTCAAGCAATGGAACATAAAAATGCATCTGATTTCTTGCTTGAAAGCCTTTCTAAAGCCTGGTTAAAGAACCAAGAAATTGATTGGGACTCATTTTACGAAGATGAGAGACGCTTAAAGGTTTCATTGCCAACCTACCCATTTGAGAGAACCCAATACTGGATTGAACCAGGTAAACCCCAAACTCAAACGGAAGATACTCGCCTTCAAAGCAGACAAACTAATCCAAATCATTGGTTTTATGCCAATTCATGGCAATCAATTCCCTTGCTATCTTCTAATAACCTGCAAAAGTCTTCGTATTTAATTTTCACAACATCGGATGCGCCTGTAAACGAAATCGGAAAGTTGCTAACTTCTTTAGAGCACGAAGTTACATATGCTTACTCTGCTTACGAATTTTTAGTAGACCACAACGATCAATATCATCTAGATTACAACAACAATGATCATCTTAATAATCTAATACGCTCCCTGCAAGAAAAGAGACAGGAGCCCCACGAAATTATTTTTATAAATAAAAATAAGGATAAAGACTTCAAATCCACTTTAGAGATAGTCAATGTAGTTAAAGCCTTTGCAGCATCACCTATCTCGATATCGCAGATTAGAATTCTAACTTGCGGAGTCTTTGATATTTTTGGAGAAAATAATTCAGACTCTACAAATGCTAGTATTTTAGGTTTAGTCAAGACTATCCAGTATGAGCATCCATCAATTGCTTGTTCTCTCCTCGATATTGACACTGCATTACTTCCATTGGAAAAAAGCAGTAAAAAAGTATATGAATGGCTCTGCTCCCAAAATACCAATGCCCTTCTAGCTCACAGAGGTGATATCTTTTGGGTACAAAGCATTAAGCCATTAGAAACTCAAGCTCCTAACCCAAAAAATATTCTCAAAAATAATGAAAACTATTTAATATTGGGTGGTCTAGATGGAGTGGGCTATGCATTTGCTAAAACAATAGCTGAGAGTGTCAAAGGATCTTTAATTCTGACAAGTATAGATTGCGATTATCTGAACAGTACTGATGCTCACTCAAAAATTGAAGAGCTCAAAAAACTTGGGTCTTCTATTCATACAATGCACATTGATCCAAATTCTTTAGAGCAAGGGCTAAGCAATATCTCCTCAGCAGCAGGCCCAATAAGAGGTGTCATTAATAGTTACGATATGAGCATGCCTAAGCCGATGGGATTAATCCAAGATTTAGACCTCGAGAGTGCTTTGATATATCTTGAACAACAAAATCTCCAATTAAAGCTACTAAATGCATTTGTAAATCAGCATACACCTGACTTTTGTATTTTAATGTCTTCCCTTTCCAGTGACATTGGCGGTATAGGACAAACCGTCTCAGCCATGGCCGGTAACTTAGTAAATGCATTCTGCAGACTTCAAAAGCTTCACTCCAAAACATCATGGATGGTCATGAATTGGGATCGCTGGGAAGAAGTATCGGATGCATATCCTGATGCCAGTGGTTTCACCCCAGAGGAAGGTTCAGTAGCTTTTAAAAATGCATTGGGATTACTCGAAATGGGTGCAATCACAATCTCAACAAACAATCCTCAATACAGAATGGAAAGTGCAATTGCTAAAGTATCTAGCGCCAATCAGGATACGATTGAGGATACAAATCTTTACAACCGTCCAGATATCGATATTGAATATCATGCCCCATCTACTCCTAATGAAATTCAATTGGCAAAACTTTGGCGAGATTGTTTGAAAATTAATGAGATTGGCATTAAGGATAATTTCTTTGATCTAGGGGGGCATTCATTGCTTGCTGCACAACTCATTCGAGAAATTAAGCAGCATTTCGTGATTAATTTAGATTTAGGAATGTTCTTCAGCGCCCCAACTATTGCTGAGCTTGCACTGATCATCGAGCAAGAAATTAGGGTCAATCAAACAGCTAATATCGAAAGCCAATTGAGTCAAATTGAAAATATGACTGAAGAAGAGGTTGAGTCTCTATTAATGGGGGATCATAGCCCCGAAGAGCTACTCAAAATACTCGGAAAAAGTTAATTCAGCAACTCCAATCTTCCTTTTCCTTTCAGAGATGGAAGATTGATGTCTGCAATACATCTAACTTTTTGAAAATTCAAAGTTAACATTCCTTCAAGATGAATATCACCTTTTAAATTTTTACCCTCTACTAAATTACTAACATTACTTTGATTAATATCCAATGGGAAGCCTAAGGTAGTTCCACCTTGAGTACCAGTAAACTCAATCTGCACAAAGCCTCTTGCAATTGAATCCCGAAGAGCATCTAAAGAATCCACTGGGCGAACTACGGCGCGGACATCGTGCTCACCGTCTGTAAGTCGTTCAATGAGACTAGGGCCACTTGGTTCTGTATGAACAACTTTACTCTTTGATGGAGGCTCATTTTTAAGCGCCTCCATCTGTTTGCGTAAACTCAAAGGACGCATATCCGTCCAAACAGTCTCAATATATTCAAGACATGATTGCTTACTACCATCAAATCCAGAGGACTCCCAACCCAAAGGAAGTTCTCTACCTACAGGCCAAATAGAGAACTGTTCCTCATGATTTTTAACTACACGGTACTGAATAGAATCTTCGTAATTAAGATCTGACATAGATTACTTTACTAAAACAGCTGGAGAAGGAGGAATAGAGCCGGCAACTTTGCAAATACTTACAAGTTGCGCCAGAATCTTCATGGTGTCTGAGCTAAAACCATTATCCACTTGAGGCACATAATAATTTTCATCCTCATAGGTCACTGCTGCAATTCTGCCAGCAGAAGTTGCGGCATTAATCATAAATATCGGTAGTGAACGATTTTCACTTTTATCCCCTGTGAAATTTCCCCGCATGGAAGGCACTTCGACAAAAACTTTACGTTCGTTACGTAATTGGTAATTAGTGACAATGCCTAAATAAGCAAAAACTTCTTGTGGAGAACGAATTTGTAGTGAAAATTGATCAATCGGCTCAATTTTTGCTTTTGCTTTTGTCTTTTCAGTAGCCGTCGTATTGCCTTTGGTTGAGACGTAATCTGTAACCTTCTGCTCAGCTATAAGCTTGGGCATATTGTCTCCGGAACTACCCATGGTATTACAGAGGAAATGTGCTCCAAAACGCTGAGTAACTTTCTCCTTATCTACTACTGGATTAAAACAAAAACGGTATGAAACTTCAGGAACTGCATATTGATAGACTGTTTTTCCATTTTCTTCTTTTGATAAGAGAGTGCCGCCTTTATTTGGGGCGGTAATGAAGGTGGCTAAGATATTTTTACTAATCAAAGTATTTTGATCCATGGCTGGTCCAACCATGTTCATCTTTTGCACCATCTCTGTCGTTAAACCTAGTTCAACTAAAAGGTTCATTGCTTTTATAAAATCTTGGTAATTTGCAGAATACGGGTCATTGATTAAAGTGATTTGTTTGCCATCCCGCTGAAAACTAAGGCTCTCAACGAAGAGATTAAACAGCAAATGTTTTGAAGTTCTGCCAGCCATAAAAAAGCTCACATTTGCCATATTAATGGGGGATATAAACCCTTTAGTGAAATCAGCATTGTCCAAGGATGATTGAGTAAAGTTGAATCCACGAGAAGTTGATAATGTTGGATTAAGTGTGTTACCAATTCCTGCAGTTGCTGCACCTAAGAATCCAGTACTAGTCCACATCTCAGTCCAACTCAAACCAGTATTAACTGTTCCAGTACCCAAAACGGAGGGGATATCCAAAAAACTCAAGGGCATGCGCTTAGAGGCGCGAACCACATTCAGTAGTATATTGTTGTTAGAGTATTTTTCTACTTCTGTTTGATATGCATTAGACATATCAGAGAAACTTGGAGCCACAGCGCAAGCACTGAGTAAACTGAGGGAACCGATTAGTACTAGAAACTTTAAGGGACTTATTTTCATGACGATTAGGGAAGAGAAGGGTTAAATTAAGCCTACAATTTTCAATATAGCAAAAGGTGTTAATAAGATTGCTATAAATATGATGGTTTTACCAATAAATTTAAACAGCATTTTGAGACTGCTAATGAAGGGCATAAACGCGCTTCGATTGGCATACTGCAACTTAGGGCGAGACATATATCCCAGCGCACCGCCTATAATGACTCCAATGATGATAATTTTAAATGCATAAATAAACGTTGCCATCAAAATATCAACCCTAGAAAACCTAAAATAAATGAAAATAGAAGTATGAATTTACTACGTGATAATGACATTTTTGTTACCAAACTATTACTACTTCAACTAAGAGCCATCGCTACAATTTAAGGTAATATCTTCGCCATGCATAAACTCCTCAAATACTGTTTTATAGCCTCTTTAGTTGTAACAAATTTTAGCTCAACATTGGCGAAGGATGAAGAGGCAAAGCCTACAACTTTGCCCTCTTTTGGTGCAGGGAAAGATTCTAAGGAATTGACCTCCAAAAGAAATGAGTCTCCAATTCCCTACGACAACCAAGACCCAGCCTGTATTTTTACAACCTTTTCGTTTCTTGGCACCAGCATTAGGATGTACACTTATTCAACTGTAGGTTACGGTCCATGCGATATTAAGCAATTTGCAAAATTAAATGTGCCTTCAATTGCGGCCTCCATCGCCACCACCCCAAATAAACCCTACTTTATTTTGAAATCAGGCGCATTACGAAGCACAGCAACAACCAGAAGTGTTGGTCTTAGCTTGCCATACGTTAATATTGGAGGGCTGAAGTTTTCCATTACCGCGGAGACAATTCTTCCATTATCAACATTAATAACCAGCCCAAAATTGTTGAGGGAAGGATTCACAGCCACCCCTTACTTGCCATATCCTTCTATTGAAAAATCCTACTACTATTGGGAACCAAACACTAAGTTATACGAATTAGTCGATCCAGTTGGGAACGTTTACATCATGACCGCTTTTTCCGATCTTTATACAAAAGATATTACCGAAGCTAAATTAGCCAATTTAGATGATGTCCTGACTATACCTCGTGGATGGAAATACAGAACTAGAACTATCGATAGAACCTTGCAAGTTAGAACAAAACAAATTACTGGATTTACAACTATCCGCGTGACAGATGAGCTGGGAAACCTTTACATTCAGGAAAAAGACGATTAAGTTTATTTTTTAGTGGGAGTATCACCAAGAACCAGTGGCAGGCCTGAAGTGCCTGGAGTTCCAAAAACTACTATCTTAGAGTTGCTTGATTCAGCCAAGGTTTGTGTAGCCTGAATCCCTTTTAGACGCAAGAAGTTATCCGTAAGCCCAGCTTGTATCAGCTGTTGATACTTACGAATTCCTTCACCTTCAATTTCCAAGCGTTCAGCTTCACCCTTTGCAGCCAACAACTTATATTGGTAGGCCTGCGCTACAGCAGATTGAGTTAATTTATCATCGATAGCCTTCTCATACTCCGCTGGAAATGTCATACCGCTTAATTCAGCTGCAGCAATACGCACAAATCGAATAGCAGTCAGTCCTGGCGGACTAATAGTATCAATCAAATCTTGATCAGCAGAACTAGCTATAGCTCTCGTCACAGTCATAAGCTCACTCGTAAATGCTTTGTCAGCAGGCCATTCGCCAATACTTGCTCGAGAAGCTGTCAATATCGCTGGAATAACAACCTTTTCTAGATAGTCCTTCCCGACATATTTATGCAGTAAAGGTAAGGTATTAATATCAACTTGATATTGAAAAGTTAAAGTTGCATTTGATTTGAGCAAGTCAGAAGTCATAGCCTCTATCTTTAGCTCTTTACTTAGTATTCTGACATCGTATTGAGTGATGGTATTCCATGGCAAAATAACATGAATACCCTCCTTATAAACATTATTGAGATCAATACCATCAGATAGAGGTCGATAAATAATACCCGCATAGCCAACTGGTATTTGAACGATAATGTGACGCCAAGTAACCGCAACTACCGATAAAAACAGTAGCGCAGCACAAAATAGTTGAATTAAATAACGATCAACATATTGATTTATTTTTTCAAGCATCCTTAGAAAACTTCCTTAGATAAATCATGCATTAACAAGCCTACCTTTATCTACGGCTAAGAGATAGTCTGCAGAATCATAATACTTATCATCATGTGTAATAGCAATAATGGTTTTACCCATTGACTTAAATAGAGGGATTAACTCAAGGTAGAACAACTTTCGAAACTCAGGATCTTGGTCAGCAGCCCACTCGTCCAAAAGTAGAATTGGACGATTTTCTAAAAGAGCTACTAATAGAGCAATCCTCTTTCTTTGACCAGTAGAAAATTGTAAATCAGAAAATTTACCCTCTTCAATAGAAAATTTATTTTGCAATTTTAAAATTGAAATCCACTCGTTAATTTCACTATCAGAAGCATTGAATAGTCCATACAGTTTTTGAAATAGAAAAAAATCACTGAAAACAGTTGCAAAATTTTTCATGTACCCTTCAGATGCCGGCTGAACTACTAATTCAGAATTTAGATAGATCTCACCAGCACTTGGTTGATATAACCCAGAAATAAGCCGCATCAGGGTTGTTTTACCAGACCCATTAGCTCCGCTGATGAAATAAACATTACCCGCTTTAAATTCGCAATTAACTGGGCCAAACTGGAAGGAGCCTTTACCTAAATTTGACTTGTATCGATATGCAATATTGGTTAAGGTCAAAGATTCAAAAGTAGCAAATTCTTGACTATTTTCTGAATTAGCTTCTTGGCCTACTTTATTTTTTAATGCATTCTCAAGCTCAATTAAGGTACGCGCTGAAGCATTTGCAGTGAGTAAGGTTGGAACTGTATTAATGATCGCAACAATAGAAGTAAGAAGAAAAATCGCAGCAGTGATAACTGAGGTAATAGTTGTTGAAAATGTATCCGAAACTGTTGGCACAACATAAACAATAATGCCCAACACACCATAAGCAAAAGTAGTCATGTAGTTGAAGAACCCCAAGGTATTGATCATGGCAGTGGCTCTAAATTCACTAGCTTCGCGAGATTCAGAAACGACTTCATAACCAATGTCTTTGGCTCGACTTGAATTCATCTTGATTTCTTTAAAGCCATATAAGAAATCACTAAATAATTTATAAGTTCTGGCTTCACTTTGCCATGCGGCAAAGTGTTCGCTATCAGTTTTTCCTAAATGTTTGAGGCCAAAATATAAGACAAATGCGCAGCATAGTGTAATTACTACAAAAGAGGGGACGGATATAAATGCGACATATAAGGAAATGAAAACAATGCTAGCAACTGAATTGATGAATACAACCAAAGCTTGTAAAGAGGAGGAAATCGTTTGTGCATCACGCCCCAAAACCTGAAGAATTTCAACCTTTCCGACCTCATCTAAAGTTGATAAATTGGCGTTAAAAACCTCGCGAATGACTCTTACCTTAAATTTATGTATTAGGACTTGCGAATTTCTGACATTACTGACCGTAGCTTTTTTAATTGAAAATACAAATAAAAGTATAAGTACAATAAATAAAAAGAAAGATAACATTGTCGACTTATGCATTGAGACTGAAGAAGCAGCCTCATTTACGTTTGCGATAATGAGAGTGGTTAGCAAACCAACAAACGAGGATAAGAAAATACTTTTCTTGACCTCTTGAGAATTACCCTGCTTTAGAAATGCCACCAATGGGACATTTAAATTATTACTAACCATTTATGTCGATGCCTTATTGAGGCCGAATAAATTTTTACTACCTACCTGCTTTTTACTTTTTAGCAATTCTTGATATTTTTGATTTACCTTTTCCTTAATTGACTTTTTAATACTCTCTAAATCAATATTTTGAAAGGTGCCATTTCTTTCAAAATGCTCCAAAAATACTAAGCCAACAGCATAAGTTGTCACATAAGCAATTGCTGGTTCAGTTAGAAATGAAATTGGCTTACCAACAACGGGGATACTTCTAACCCAACTTGAATAGAAATCCGACAGAAAATAGGCGACACTTCCCCCCAAGATACTTCCTACAATCACTTTAACGGCATCCGCTTTAAAAGGTATCCCATATACCCTAGATACCTCTTGCAGCATTCTTGCTTGCATACCACTAATCACAACATATTCAAGCACAGTATTTGGAACGGCAATGGTGAGCAATGAAATCCTTGACCATTTAACAATAATTTTTTTACTTTGCTCAAATCTGTCAGCCTCAGCCAATATTTCTCTTTTTGTAGAAATTGATAAGGCAGATATTTCGGCATCGAAAATTGCATTAGCACTTTCAGTGACAAATTCTTTCTTATGTAATATTGATTCTAGCTCTTCAATTGAAGTACTACTGCTCGCTTTAACTAAAGATAAATTTGGCTTTAAGGGCGCTTTTGCATCTTTAGCTTTTTTAGACCCAACTCTTACAGATTTATTGCTTGCACGCTCTGCGACTATTTTCTTAGTTTTTGCTATTGGAATCGCTTTTGCTTTGGTAGATGTCTTTTTAGATGCTATCTTATTTACAGCAACCCCTCGCTTTTGAGCTGTATTAGACTTAGTGAGCGCGGAAGAAATCTTTTTCTTTTCGCCAACTTTTGTCCTTGGCTGAATACCCATCAATGGATTTTTTGCGATTGTTTTTCGTTGAGTAGCCATAATTCACCTGAAAAATTTAGTCCCTAATAAGAAGCTCATTTGCTAGTAAGCGATAATCGTCAGCAGCAGTAGACTTTGACCTATACAAATGGATTGGTTCCTGAAATGAAGGCGCTTCGGCTAACAATATATTTTCTCTAATAATAGTTGAAAATACCTGGTCCCCAAAGCTTTTCTTCAGCGACTCTAGTACTTCTTTCGCATGCCTTGTCCTTAAGTCAACCCTTGAGGCTACAAATCCAGTGATCTTCAAGTCAGGGTTAAGCATTTCTTGAACTTCTTGAAATGTTCCAATTAATTGCGCAACACCAGATAAACTCATTACATGGGTAGCAACCGGAATAAGAAGTTCCTGGGCAGCAGTTAATGCATTAATTGTGAGTATCCCCAAAGTTGGAGGCGTGTCGATAAGAACAAAATCCCACTGATTGACTTTAAAAAGCTGTGTTAAGCGCCGCTTTAATTTTGTTTCAATAGAAAGTTCACCCGCCAAAGCTTTTTCTACTAAAGCTAACTCTCGAGAGGCTCTGATAACTTCTACGCCTTCAATATTAGAGACAGCTAATAGTGACTCTACTGGGTCCTTAGTTGCGATCAGACGAAATGCTGCATCACTGCCCTCTTCAGCCCCAAGCCAGTCACTTGCATTGCCTTGTGGATCTAAGTCTATAACTAGTACTTTTTTTCCAATCTCGGCCAAGCTAGCGGCTACGTTTACTACAGTAGTCGTTTTTGCACAACCACCTTTTTGATTTGCTACAGCAATCACACGCATTTGGAAGTTACACGAAATGGGAACTAGCTTCTCCTAAAGTAAAACTAGGTGAAGTTAACTATTGGTTTAAAAGGAACTGCCACTGACCCTTTATTAGCAGGACGAGTGGCAGTAAAGATTAGATCTATAAAACGAGAGTTAAGCAGCTGCAGCTTTAGTTGGAGCCTTACTAAACTCTTCCTTCAATTTTCCAGTAATGGTATTCACATTAAAATCAGCTAGTGTTCCGCCGTTTTCAAAATGACCTACAAAAACTTTACCAATTGCATAGGTAGATGCTGCAGCAAAACCGGCCAAGGAAACTCCGCCGATAATTGAACCATAGCCTGGGAAATATTTAGCAGTTGAACTAACAACAACTGAAGTTGCGCCAACTGGAGCTAATGTTCCAAGAAGAACAGACACGGTAGCTTTAACAGCCTGTTTTGGAAGAGTGCTGCCATAAAGCTTTGCAATTTCACCAACCATGTTTGCTTGAACAGCTGCAATAGCAACTAAGTCAAGATTAGGCACAGGGATTACAGAAGCAGCTACGCTCCATTTCATTGCATCTGAGATCAGCTTTCCAGCTTGATCCAAATTTGTGGAGCTTGATGTATCGGCAGTTGTTTCCATTGTTGCGGTAGTCATTGAAAATCCTCTCTGTAAAGATAATTGGGTTGGTGGAGCAGAATTATATTAACAGCAAATTACTACAACTATTACTTCTATTGAATTTTATAAAAAGTCAGATTCAATACTGCAATTTCCCGTAATAAAAATGTAATAAATTAAATTCAGGATAGTTATTAGGGTGCTTTTGTGCACCATTTTTGATCCAAGGCACCTTAAGTGGAGCATAACATCTACTTCATTGCAATGCAGCAAAGTCGACAGTCTGAAACCGCACTATAAGCCCTGGTTTTGGGGCTGCTATGGCAGCAAAATATCCATTTAAGGGCTTAAAAGCCAATAAAGTCCAGGATTGTGGGTACTTTATAGGTAAATTTAAGCGCCAATTACCAAGCAATGGCATGCTGGAAACACTAAACGCATTAAGAGGAAAACTTAAACCCAAACCAAGCGCCTTACTGACAGCCTCTTTTTTTGACCAGCAAGAGAAAAAGACTTGGTCTAAATCATGCAATTGGCACGCAAAAAGTTCTTTTACCTCACTTGGATGTAAATACTCCTTAATGATTAACTCTACATTGTCAATACTTCGCATTTGCTCAACATCCACACCAATAGGGATATTGTTCGTAAAGGCTAAAAGGATCATGTTGCCACTATGCGATAAATTGAATTGGATGGATGCTTGAGAAACATAAGGCTTACCATATGCATTTTTTGCAATCGTGTAGCCTTTTTCGCCAAGCATCTCATTTAAAAAAATTCTCAATACTCCATGGGCCGCAATATACCGATGCTTATCTGCCTCTTTTAAAAAGGTATTCGCCCTGGATTGTTCATTTGAATCTAACAATTGGAATAGAAAATCTAGATCTGGCTTTGAAAGTCGATCAAGTAAAACTCTCCAGCATACAATTTCTTCTTCTATAGGGGTTGACTGCCGAAGATGACCAATCGGCCAATCTAGTTGCGATAGCATTTGTGAATTTTGACCCAAATAAAAAAGTAAGTTGCTATTGTAATAGAATGAACATTAATAAAAATCAAAGGACGCTAAGGTTTCCCCAATAAAATATTATGGCTCACTTTATCGTCACTAGTATTGGAACATATGGGGATATTTTTCCATTCGCCCAGCTTGCAATAGCACTACAAAAGCAAAACTATAAAGTCACTTTTATTACCAACCCTTACTTTGAAGAAACGATTCATCAGTTTGGGCTGACGTTTTACCCAATTGGAACCAAAGAACAGTACACAAAGGTTTTAATGAGTGAAGGTCTTTGGAATGATAAAGAACATCTTGATATCACCTCTACTTTACACATCCCGAATCTCGAAGCGATTCACCATTTTGTTACGACCCTGGATCCAATCGAAAAAATAGTAATCCTCTCTCACCAAAATTTTTTGACCAATGCAGGGCTTGCGCAATGTTACAGAAAAGATATCACCATTATTTGTGGTGCACTATACCCAAGCGTTTTTAGAGCACCACCAAAAAAAATAAAACTTGGATCTTTTACGCTTCCAAAAAGTTTGGGACGATTAGCTTGGTGGTTTATCGAGAAATATTATGATCAACAATATCTCAAAACACCCTTAATCAAGCCAGTCAATCTTGCCAGAGAACGCCATGGACTCAAACCGCTTGGTGGCTATCCAGAGCTATTTGATCAAGTTGCCTCATTTAATTTACTGCTTTTTGACAAGTGGTTTGGGTTACCTGAAAAAACATGGCCAAAAAATTTAATTCAAGGGGCTTTTTTGCTCAATGAAAACCCAGAGCCCGTTCCACTACCAAATGATTTGCAAGATTTTATGAAGGCTGGTACTAAGCCCATCCTATTCACTTTTGGTACCGGTAATATGCACAGCAAAAAATACTTTGAATTAGCTGTAGCTGCTCTTCAGAGACTAAAACTTAGGGCTATCTTTATTTGCAAAGATCGGCATCACCTTCCAGAAGATTTGCCCCCAAGTATTTTATGGATACCTTACTTTAAAAACTTTTCAGTCTTACTCAAACAATGCAGTTTAGTAATCTATCATGGTGGCATCGGAACCTTAGCGGAAGCAGCGCGCGCTGGTATTCCACAGATTCTTATACCATCCCTTGGGGACCAATGGGATAACGCTGAACGGATTGAAAAATTACAACTAGGTGCATCAATTAGCACTTATGAACTAGATACTGAGAATCTGATTGAAACAATACAAAAGATTTTAGAATCAAAAGAAATCCCAAAGAGATGCAAAGAAATCCAAGAGATTATGATGCACCAAGACAAAGCAGATGCTGTAGCAAATCAAATAATTGAGACTCTAAAACTTTAATTCTCATCCCGAGCCGTTTTAATTCTTTCAAGTAGCTGAGTATTGTTAATCGTATCCAAGAATGGAATAGGTGACGGCTCACCATAAAGACACGCTGATGCGAACTGATTAAACATCAGTGCATAAGCATCGGCGACTTCAAAGGAAATAATTTGAGGCTCACCATTCTTATAAAGGATATACCTCGATTCTCCAAACTCGGGAAGAATCCTTAAGTGTGGTATTTCAACTGTACCAGCTTCACCAATAATAAAGGTCTTGCATAGGGAAGGGCGATCTAGTCCCGCTGCAAAATGACAGACCGCCCCATTATCAGTAATGAGCTCTGAAGATATGCATGCATCAACGCCATGCTGATAGCGTGCGAAAGCCTGAACAAGCTCTATATTTTGATTGCGAATACCAAGCACGTAATTTAAAAAGTCAACATGATAGGAGAACATATCATATAGAGCTCCTCCGCCTAGTTCAGCCTGCCAACGCGAATCATTTACATCAGGGTTTACATACGAAAAACTAGAACTAATGTGCCGAATATTACCCAGACAACCAGAGCTAATTAATTTACGCAAGGACTCTACTAAAGGGTGAAAGCGGTACCACCAAGACTCCATTAGCAACACTTGCTTTGCTTTAGCTAACCCATCAAGAATAATGGCATCTTGAGACTCTAGCACTGCTGGTTTTTCAATCAAAACACTTTTACCTGCCTCTATAGCTTTTTTTGCCCAAGAAAAGTGCAGTCCTGTAGGCAAACAGATGTAAATAGCATCCAAATCTTTCATCTCAATAGCTGCTTCATAGCTATTACAAATAATACGATCAGGATACTTTTTCCTTGCAATCAAAGCTGAATCTTCAGATCGTGTAGCAATTACATCAATAGTGGCCAACGAGCTAATTTCAGGAGACTGAATAAACCTCTTTAGCATCTTTGAATTACCTAGTGCACCTATTTTTAACTTCTTAGCCATCGCTCCTCCAAAGATAAATCATTTAAATTTTAGAACTCTCATCATTAACTACAACAGTAAGATATTTATCTATTAGAATACAAATACCTTTTTGTATGAGTCGAAATAAAACTAAAAAATGATGCGACGTTATCCCATTGGCTTAGGTTGTGGTGTACAAGATGGACCGAGCTATGAAGCCCTTGATCAAGCCCTTAAAAGCGGGATACGATTTTTTGACACATCCACATTTTACGCTACGGGCGCATTAAGCCAGCTTACTGAATGCTTAAAAAATAACGATATACCAAGGGAAGAGATTCATCTTAGCCTGAAATTGTGGATCACGGCCTTTGAGCGAAATAGGCAATTTGATTATGATCCATTTAACTATCACCTTCAAGAAAGTATCCAGACATACCTTCAATCACTGAAACTTGACTATTTAGACTCTCTAGTAATTCATTGGCCCTTAAAGGTAGATGGCGATGGATTTCCTGAAGAATTTATTATTGAAGAAATTTGGCCTCAACTAGAGTTATTAACTAAATCTGGACTAACTAAAGCAATCGGGGTTTCTAATTTTAATGTTATAGAACTCCAAAGAGTTTTAGCAATTGCAAAAATAAAACCATTTAGTAATCAAGTTGAATTTAACCCTTTTGCTTTTAATGTCCAACTTAAACAGTTCTGCTTTGATAATGATATTCAAGTTATTGCTCATTCACCCTTTAATTACGGATGGAAAAATACCTCTCTTCCTTTACTAAAAAACCCTGTCATTCAAAGAATTAGCGAGATACATCAAAAGACTCCTGCTCAAATCATCTTAGCTTGGGCCTGTAATCATGGGGTCACGCCAATTCCAGGAAGCAAAAATCCTGCCCATATTCATGAGATAGCTAGCGCCCCATTGATCAAACTTAGTAACAGCGATATCGATGACATTAACAAACTCAACCAAGAAAAATATTGTTACGCAGAGATTGGAAATTATTTTGGTCAAAGTCACTATCTCAACTTGAATATCCCTAATATAGAGGCGAAAATTCTAGGCGATGATGGGCAATTTAGCTCTACTTTTTTATATGATGTTGACTTTGTCGACAAAATAAAACATGCGCTGACATATGGTGCTGGCTTTGTAATACTTTCAGAGATTTTTAAAGAGTTAACTCAGCAGTTGGCAGATGAGATAGGTCAGACACAGGCACAAACTCTTGGCCGCTGGGATGGGTATGGCTCCCTTGCTAAAGATAGCCTTTTGAATTCCGGTGAGGCTATTTTAAAATTAATAGACGACCCTCTTATTTCATTACTCTCTCAATCTCTGCTGGGCTGGGACTGTAAGCTTGATAATTTAGCCGTAAGCACAAGTCGTATTGCTCCCAATAATTATGCTTTGGGTCCCCATCAAGACTCTCCTTTTGAACAAAACCCAGGATGTCCACTTCCCCCGCCTGAATATCCTCTTGTTTTGCAAACCATTATTGCCATAGATGACTTTACAGAGGATAACGGCCCCTTATATGTCATCCCTGGGTCTCATCGAAAAAGATTAAGAGTCAACCTTCCTTGGAGTGGCAATATGCCTAAGGGCCCAGTGCCCAAAGAAGCTCTTAAAGTTGTTATACCCGCAGGCTCTGCGATACTAGCTGTAGGCCATATCTGGCATGGGGCGGCCTCAAATATGACTAATACACCTCGACGTGGATTTTTACTTGAGTATGTCAGCTCTGTTTGCGAACCTCGTGAAAGATTCACAACTCAAAACGTAAATGATGCTTCATTAAGCCTATTCTCCAGACGTTTGTTACGGTTAATCAGCGATGGAAAACGCTTCTTCTATGATAGGCCCTCGTTATTAATCCGCTATAAAGAAATACTAAAAGACAAAATACCTGACTATCTCAAAGGAGCTAAAGTGCCCAAAAAATTAGAGAAGGTGATTTACACCGCAAAAACGCATACTACTGGAGGAAGAAAAGGTATCTCTGCAAGCGATGATCAAAAATTAAATATTGCCTTAGACCTACCTTTAGTAATGGGAGGCAACGGCAAAGCCACTAACCCAGAACAACTCTTAGCGGCTGGAATTTCAGCCTCTTTCTTGACTACGCTTTATCAAGTTGCTGAACAAAAGCTCATTCCTTTACCAGAAAATCTCTCAATAGATACCTGCGTGAACTTAGGGTCCACAACAGATGGACTTGGGTTGGCATTAGATTTAGTGATTCATCTACCTGGGATTGATTCTGCTGTAAAAGAGGATTTAATTACAGAAGCAAAAAAAATATGCCCCTATTGCAATGCTGTTAAAGATAATGTTCCAATAAACATTTCTGCAATGTGAAGAACTGCCTGGTTGACGTTTGAAAAAAAATTAGCGTTTACTTGGCGCTATTACATTTGCATTTTTAGGGGAAGCAGTTATTGCGATCATTGATTTTGGTCCGGTAAAAGAGCCGTCATTTATCTCAACTGTAGCAGTTCTATCAGCTTTACTAAAAACCAAAATACCCGTCTTTGCTTTCACTGCACTCACTGTAGTCCAACCAGCTTTAGGAAACTCGGCTTGGAAAAAAGCATAAATATCTGATGAGTTTTGTGCACCTGATAAAACTGCGCGCCCTACCCAATTATCGCCTCGCCCAATGATTAAAGAATCTGCACTCAAAATTTTTGATCCCGCTGGTAAGGGCATATCTCCCAATAATTGGGCCTGAATTTCTTGAGCCTCATTTGTAACGCTCGAAGAATCATTAGAAGATGCACAACCAAATAACAAAATAGAAATCAAGGTAGAACCGAAGGCGACTCTAAAAAAGTTTGAGAAACTTGTCATAAATTTACCTAAAAACTGAATGTAACCATTTTAGGGTAAGCCCCTGAATCGTCAAGGAAAAATACTGGAGGCGCGTGAGGGAATCGAACCCCCGTACGAAGCTTTGCAGGCTCCTGCCTAACCACTCGGCCAACGCGCCAAATCTACTAAATCAAAAATGGGAAGCTTTTGAGGGCTTCCCATCGAACTTGGAGCGGGAAAGGAGGTTCGAACTCCCGACCTATACCTTGGCAAGGTATCGCTCTACCAGCTGAGCTATTCCCGCATTATTAGTGCCATAGTTTAACAAATAATCGAAAAGAAAGCATTATTCCTGTTGAGGCAAAGATATAGGTAATCTTGTTCATAGCTTAAAAACCTATCTGACCTATGTTTAAGGACATTACTCAAGCTTACCAACAAGCTGTGGCAAAGCCTTTTTTAGGTAGTAAAACATTGACCAAAGCGTTAAAAACGATGCTACCCAAATCAACCAAGTGCCCACTCTTGCGCAATCGAGCCAATTAAAGATCTTGTCATTTAACAAAAGGAAAGGGATGGCAATCATTTGAGCAGTAGTTTTTAGCTTACCAACCAGGTGCACAGCAACACTCTTACCTGCGCCGACCAGAGCCATCCATTCTCTTAGCGCTGAAATCGTGATCTCGCGACCAATAATGATTAAAGCAACCCATACCTGAACGCGATCCATATTCAACAACACTAAGAGAGCCGCAGCAACTATCAGCTTATCTGCTACCGGATCTAAGAATTGCCCGAATGCAGATTCTTGTTTCATACGCCGCGCCAAGAAACCATCCAACCAATCGGTTACTGCCGCTGATACAAACAGAATCGTTGCAATGAGGTTTTTCTCAAATGGAGAAAGCCAGTTACTGGGAAGATAAAAGACTGCCACCAGCAAAGGAATTGCTGCAACCCGCAACCAGGTTAATGCGATTGGTAGATTTAATGGCATAGAGGAAGAATAAACTAATTCAGATTCATATTATCTAATGAAGCTGCCGATAAATTTGCTCTGCCAGAGTCAGTGAAACCCCTTCAACACTAGCGATTTCTTCAATACTGGCATTAGCTACCCCCTTTAAACCTCCAAAACGGGCTAATAACTTCTGTCGACGTTTAGCACCAATCCCTTCAATCTCCTCAAGACGCGAAACAGTTCTTGCCTTAGCGCGCTTAGCTCGCATTCCGGTGATAGCAAAACGATGGGCCTCATCACGAATTTGCGCAACTAACAATAAGGCAGCACTATCAATACCAAGCTCCAGCGGCGCTCTACCATCAGCAAAAATCAGTGTTTCTAATCCAACCTTACGCCCCTCGCCTTTGGCAACGCCGACAATTAAACTAATATCAATGCCGAATTCTGAAAAGACTTGGCGTGCCATTTCTACTTGACCTTTGCCGCCATCAATTAAGATGACCTGGGGAATTTTTTCTAAAGGCAACTCCTGGAAGTTTGCATAGCGTCTCTGTAATACCTGACGCATTGCTGCATAGTCATCGCCCGGCGTGATGTCATTGATATTAAAACGTCGATACTCACCCGACTGCATAGCATTTTTTGTATAGACCACACAGGATGCTTGCGTTGCTTCGCCAGAGGTGTGACTAATATCAAAACATTCAATCCGTAACTGTTCTAAATTTTCTAACTCTAAGCTTAAAATATCGGCCAATGAACGTGCTCTCGCTAACTGTCCACCGGTCTCTACCAAGCGTTTAGTCAAAGCTAGCTTAGCATTTCCCTCGGCCATTGCAAGCCAATGCCGGCGCTGCCCCTGCGGTTGATGTAAAAAAGTAATTTTTCTGCCTGCTTGGGCATTTAATAAATCATGCAAATCTTCAGGTGGAGTCTCACTGAGTATCGAGCCATCATCACTAGCTGACTGCAATGCATGATTTAACACTAATACCGGGGGAATATGATTTGCACTAGAGGGTTCATCAACTATGGCTTCATCTAAATAATGTTGTGCAATAAATGCTTCGAGTATTTCTGCTGGGGATGGAAGCTCGCCAGAGCTGGTACGCAGGCCTTTTGGGAAATATGCTCGATCACCAAGATGCCGGCCGCCACGTACCATGGCGAGGTTGACGCAAACCATCCCCTCTGTTTGCGCAACTGCAATGATGTCTACATCGCCCTCACCTTCTGCAACGGTATCCATAGACTGTTGCTGTAAAACACTTGAAAGATCAGCAATCCGATCGCGCAGTACTGCGGCCATTTCAAATTCCATTGCCTCACTATGTGCATGCATTTCTTTTTCTAATTCAGATAGAACACGGCTATGGTCGCCCTCCAAGAAGCGCGTTGCCTGGGCCACATCTTGGCCATACTGCTCAACACTTAAACGCCCGACACAGGGAGCGCTACAGCGATGAATTTGGTGCAACAAACAGGGACGACTGCGATTTTTAAACACCGAGTCCTCACAGGTTCGCAGTCGAAATACCTTTTGAAGTATTTGGACGCTATTGCGAACTGCCCAAGAATTTGGAAAAGGTCCGAAATAGTGATTTCGTTTATCGACTTTACCGCGATAAGACGCCAGCCTAGGGAACTGATGACCTGTTAGCATCACATAGGGATAAGACTTATCATCTCTAAATAGAATATTGAACGGCGGCGCTAATTCCTTAATAAGATTATTCTCTAGAATTAAGGCTTCAGTTTCTGTCCGTGTTACCGTAGTTTCGTAGCGGGCGATTTTGCCCACCATGAGCTCAATGCGCGGCGAAAGCTGGGTGCGTTGAAAATAACTAGATACTCGTTTTTTGAGATTGCGCGCTTTGCCTACATATAGAATCTGTCCCGCCTCATCAAAGAATCGATACACCCCCGGCAATCCGGGTAGCCGTTTAACGTCCTGCTGAAGGTTTTCAAAAAGCGAATTACTCATGCGTTGGGATATTTTCTGCCAAATCCTTGATAACTATGGTGATGCCGGTATTTGCTGGCGCCTAGCCCGAAGCTTATCAAGCATTCATGGCCAAGAAGTCCGTATTTTTTGCGATGACTTGCCAACCCTTAATTTACTCGCTTCTGGCGTAGACCCGAATGTTAAGGACAGAATTGAACTTTTACCTTGGGAAGCAAGCCAAAACAATGCTCGCCATCCAGTCAAAGCACCCGATGTAGTGATTGAGGCATTCGGCTGTGAATTACCTGAACGCTATCTTGCCGGCCTTTTTATTGCCGCAAAAAAGCCCATCATCATCAATCTAGAATATCTTAGTGCCGAATCATGGATTATGAATTTTCATGGCAAAGGATCTCCACAGTCTCATGGCATCCCAAAGTATTTTTTCTTTCCAGGCTTTCAAGATGAGGTAGGTGGACTACTGCTTGATCCTATACCTTTAGCTGGCGAACTCACTACCCAGAAAATTCCTCTGGATCTCCAAGAGATTTGGTTAAAGCTGAGGCCTAATGCGAAGCGCATCAGCATCTTTTGCTACCCTGAGGCCCCGTTACAAAAATGGCTGGATGACCTAGATACGCTGGGTGAAGACTTTGATATTCTTCTCACGCATGGTCATTCAGAAATGTTGGCACTATTTACGAGAAAACAAACATCCGCCCCCAAAAATCTTCAACTTTTCTCAATTCCATTCATGTCACAAGATGAATATGACTGGGTGCTTTCACAATGTAATTTCAATATCGTGAGAGGAGAGGATTCTTTCGTACGAGCTCAGCTAGCTGGAAAACCCTTTATTTGGCATATTTATCAGCAAAATGATCGGGCACATGAAGTCAAACTAAGAGCCTTTTTAGAAATTTACCTTGAAACAGCTCAGCAAGATCTCAAATTTGGGGTCATTAAGGCGATGAATTGGGGTAAACCTAGCGAGTGGTTTAGCACCTTAGACATCTGGAACAGTCATGCGCAAGCCTGGCGCACCCAATTACTCCAAAAATATGAGGATGGAGGCTTAGCAGCCCGTCTATTAAGGTTCGTGTCCTGATCCCGAGCAAACAAGGCTTGCTGGCGGTTACAATCATGTTTTTGATAAAAACCGCAGAGAAATAGCTCTGCATCCTGGAATAGTAAGATGAAAACAGCTCAAGAACTCCGCGTTGGAAATGTAGTAATGATTGGCACTGATGCCATGGTTGTTTTAAAGGCCGAGTACAGCCGCTCCGGTCGTAACTCTTCTGTTGTGAAGATGAAATTTAAAAACTTGTTAACTGGAGCTCCAAACGAGGGCGTCTATAAGGCTGATGATAAATTTGATGTAGTCATTCTCGACAAGAAAGATTGCACATACTCTTACTTTGCTGACCCAATGTATGTATTTATGGATGCTGATTACAACCAATATGAAGTTGAAGCAGAATTCATGGGCGATGCCTTGAATTACCTTGAAGAAAGTATGCCATGTGAAGTAGTATTTTATGAAGGCAAGGCACTTTCCGTAACAATGCCGAATTCATTGGTTCGCGAAATCATTTATACAGAACCTGCAGTGAAAGGCGATACTAGCTCTGGAAAGGTTCTGAAGAATGCAAAGCTGGCTACTGGCTTTGAATTGCAAGTCCCACTATTTTGCAATACTGGCGATAAGATTGAAATTGATACTCGCACTGGTGAATATCGGAGCCGCGCTAATTAAAGAACAAATCCATAAAACCATTACATTGAGTAAATTGATTGAGAATTGGCAAGGTCGCCTTTTTATTAAGTAAATTTTGGACGCTTGATAAAGGTAGTCAGTTATTATTTGGCATTTACATGTATACCAATGTAAATGAATAGATATGTCATTATTGAAATAATGCTAAACGATATGATTAAATCTTAAGGATTAAACTTCATGATGAATCTTGACACAAAACCTAAACAGAAGTTTTTAAAATCCTTTGTCATAGTTATGGCAGCGATTTTATTATCCTTACTATCTTATGTTGGCTTAAATGTTTTTTTCTCAAACCATGCAACGCGAATCATAAATTTAGCTACCGCTCCTTACAGCTCCGATTGGGCGGACTATGCTGAGATTATCAAAGTAAACTTAACACCGCATCATATAGATTTGAAAATTTTCTATACAGACGGTTCTTTACAAAATATACAAGATTTATCTAAACACCATAAAACAAATATTAATGCTGCTTTTGTGTATGACTCTTTAGTTTCAGATAGGGAAAAAGCTGAGATGCTCTCCCTTGGAAGCTATGGTTATGAGCCTCTTTGGATTTTTTATAGAGAAAGTGCATTTAGCAATAAACCTTCTATACGTGACTTAGCACAAAAACGAGTAGCGATAAACACCGCGCGTAGCGGCTCTTTTTTGATGACTAAGAGCCTATTTCAAGATAAGGGTATAAACATTGAAAAGGACTCTCACTTCACTGCTTATCAAAACATTAAGGAACAAATTAATGCCTATCAAAATAATCAAGCAGATGTTTTAATCTTTGTCACCTCCTATTCTTACAAAGGCATAAGAGATGCTTTGCTCACCCCTGGCATTAAATTGCTTGATCTTAATGATGCTAAAGAATATGCCGATTACTATAAATTGACTGAAATCATCCTACCTGCTGGATCGGTTAATGCCGAAGGTTCAGTTCCTGATATCGATATTCACATGATAGCGAGCCCAGTCACTCTTGCGGTTAGCAATGATATGGACTCCGAACTTCAGCTTGGATTGCTAATTGCCGCTAGCTCCTCTCTTCAAATTAAGAGTCCTTTCATGCATAAGGGAAACCGCATGGAGTTCCCATCCTATGATTGGGGTGTAGCAAATATTCCACTTAGCCCCATAGCAAAAAAATACTATCTATCTGGAGCGCCTTTTTTGACAAAAATTTTTCCTCAGTGGCTGAGTTACACAATTTTTGAATAAGGAATTTTCAACTCTTTTATTTAAAGTACCCTAAGAGCTGTAATTTTCCGTATTAGCCTTAGTAGGGACTGAAAGAATTTTAGGTTGATGGCCGGTAACCTTAAGAAATCTTATTAAATTAGACTGGGAGATAATTACAGTCTCAGTATTAATCATTGGATGCGCTTGAATTGCATTGGCTTTCCATAGGGATTCGTCAATAATCAATTCCACCTGCTTGTCCACATCAACAAATAATGACAAAACACTCACAGACCCAGGCGCAACCTTCAAAAAATGTTTTAGTCGCTCTGCAGAAGCCATACCCAGTCGGCTAACACCCAGCGAACTTGAAAGGGCAATCAAATTAACCTCAATATCGTACGGTACAGCAACTAAGAAATGTTGTCTGCCTTTTTTATCTCTCAGAAATAGATTTTTAGTCTGCACTCCTGGTAAGTTTAAATTAAGGCGACTATATTCTGCGCAACTTATTGCTGGCGCATGATTGAATCTAGGCATTACTAGATCATATTTATTTAGGAAATACTCTAATGAATCCATTTAACATTCATGGCTCAACAAATTTAATGCATTCATTGAATCATTGAAATATTGCAAAATGAAGTAAAAGTAGGCTAGTTGAAATCCCCTGCAATAATATTCTTTATTTTCCGTTAAATAGAACATTTAGACTGCTTCTTTAATCTAAAAAATGACGGATTGGGTAATATTTACTAAAATTTTTTTGTGCTACTAAGGTAGCCGCTACCAAGTAAATAGCAAGAAAAAAATCCATTCGGGGTACTTAAAAAGCCAATACCATTGCTAATATAGAGATAGTGATTGCTTTTTCACATGAGGTTGAAATTCAGCCTCTTTTTCTACAGTATCAGCAGCCTTTTCAGGATTCATGTTTTAAAAGGGGTTTGAGTATAGAAAAGGTTATTGCATCAATACGGAGAGAAATTGATAGAGGCGCATAGATTTTTATTCCATACTGCGATGATAAATATGATCAGATCTATCGCAATTTCATGGAAGATAAAATTAAAAATATCTAATGCACGTCTTGAGGCAAATAATCAAATTCTGCAAACCTCTACCAAAGAGGATAAATGGTATTGCCAGCCTTTTTCTTTGATTTTTTTTCAGATCTTGAAAAGAAAAAATTCCATACAGATGTTAGAAGAGATTTCATTAATAATTTAGTAGGTATTTTGATATTCGGGAGGCCACAATAAAATTCCCCCTGGAATTGATGTGCCCCTCATCATAATAAACCTCTTCATTCGTTTGATCAAACACGTCAGTGAAATCTTGTAAATTAATCTCTGGGCCCTGCTTTTTAATAAGCTCATGGAATAGCTGATAGTCCTGCTTATCTAAAAAATGAGGGGAATTTTGTAAATACAAGGCCTCGCTCTCCGTTAAATTCTTGTCGCCCCAAAATAGCAATGGCTGCAATATAGTGATATATTTACTTCCCAAAGCCTCAGTAAACTTCTTTGCAAGAATATGAGTTTGAATATATTCATTAGCGATCTGGACTGTCAGGTCACGCTTATCGTTACCTTGATTTTCTTCGAGCTCAACTAAATTCATTATTTTATTTTGTGTGGGTAGATCTGCATCCCAGATCTTGAGCGTAATTTGTGACATGAGTGCTTTAACTACTTGAAAAGGAAAAATCTTTGCTATGAAGGCTAAAAAGTGTGCCGCAATGATTCCTGTCATCCTTGAAATCAAGTTGGGCAAATTAAAATAGCGATTAAGCTCAATATCATTTTTGACTTGATGAATATTTAAATAGGGTCCAGAAAATATTTTGCTTGGGAAATTAACTTTAGATTTCTTGAGAAGTTGATTTAATTTAAATTCATTCAGACAATTCCAACCATCATAAAAAATCACTACACTTGGCTTTTCCATCAAACCCTCTGTAACCAAGAGAAGCAAAGATGTGTATGAGAAAGAGCCCAAGAGTCCGAAATTTATACAGGCTGTTTCTCTACCATTTTCACGAAGTATTTTTTCAACCTGAGCCGGGATAGTTAAACGTGGTGATTTTGCACCCTCCCCCATAACCGTCGAGCCGCCAAAAAACATGATGATTGGAATCTGCGCATCTCTTGCTTTTTGCATACGAATAATGGCATCTTCATCAGTCGAAGAATTCTTACATAACCCATGTGAATCGGTAATATATAAATCTCCGGAACCTCGAAGCGGATAACCCATTTTGGCAAGAATTTTATCTTTGTCCAAAATGTAACTCTTATTTATCGCATTGCGATAACCAAACAATGAGCTACGTGGCAATATCTCCATGGCATCGAGTATTGTGCTAATTAATGGATCGGGCGGAATCTCTAAAATACCAGCAAAATCAGTGTTACTCGAGAGGGCCTCAACTATGAGCTCTTCATTAGTAATATTATCGAATTTATCCTGATTCAAAACATATTCATTTATTGCTTGCATTTACAACACCCTCATTGCAGATAAAGTTGATTTCAGTGAAATAGTAGACTGAAATCTAAGAAAGGTATTTTGAATTACGAACTCTTTGATTAAAGATGACAAGATCTCTATTGGATTAACTTATTCTAATGGAAAGTGATGGCGCCATTCTCAATATTTTTTAATCCGAATGCTTCCAAATGTCAGTCTTTTTTATTTTTATAATCTAGGCCATAATATTTCCATTATGCCTAATGAAATCACTCCAGAGATTAGACCTCTCATAGTAAATGATATACCTCAGCTCATTAACTGTATTAAGCGCTGCTATGGCGATAGCTACCCCTTTAAAGAAATGTACGATCCCACTGCTTTAAAAAAAATGGTTGAAGACAAGTTAATGTACTCCGTAGTTGCACAACACCCAGATGGGCATCTGATTGGTCATTGCGCTCTTACATTTGATAGCACCCATAACACCGCCCCCGAAGCTGGCAAGATGGTTGTAGACCCAGACTTCCGTGGCCACCACATTGCAGAATCAATGGCGAAGATGCGGATTGATATTGCGAAGGAATTAGATTTGGTAGGCTTTTGGACTGACTGCGTTACCAACCACCCCTATAGCCAAGATGAAATGATCGCCTTTGGTGCACAAGAAACGGGGATGTTATTGGGTGCTGCACCTTCTCGCGAAATGACTGGCTTGCAAAACTTTACCGATACTAGAATGTCATTTCTTTCCTGCTATCTGCCACTGAAAGAGCAGGTCAATACGATTTATCTACCGACCCAGCATATAGATTTTGTGAGTGATCTCGCGCAAAAGGTCAATATCAAAAGAAAAATTATGCAATCCAGCCTAGCGGGATCTGGTAAATCAGAGTTCAGTATTAATGTAAACAAAACAACTCAAACAGCTAATATCAAAGTGTTACATATTGGAGAGGACTTTGCTTCTGTAATGGGTGCTGAACTCGTCAAACTAGAATCTTTCAATTTAGCATTCACTATGCTGAGCCTCCCCATTTCACAAGAGGCTTCTGCCCTCGCCTTTACTCAACTGGAAGAAATGGGATTCTTCTGGGGAGCTTGGCTCCCAAATTATTCCGCGCAGGGTGATTTTTTACGCCTACAAAAACTTCATGAATCCGTCAATGTGAGTCAAATTATTTGTGCTCGAGCTCAAGGTGAGGACATTAAAAAATATGTTGTCTCCGAATGGGAACGAGTCTCGCCAAAGGTCCAATAACTCAAATCAGTTGAAATTGCTTCAGTAAACCTTTGGCATGTTGGTACTCAGCCTGATCCTGTAACTCTTCCCAAGTGAGGGCTGGAGACCGTGGCATTAAACGATTCAAGCGCAACATGGATTCAGCGCGCTTTGCTAAAGAAACCTTTAACTTTTTCAACAATTGATCCGCTAAATCTGGACGATTACAGATCAATACTGCATCACATCCTGCCTCAAGCGCTAACTCTGCAGCCTTCACAACCGAGCCGGCAACGCTAGCACCTTCCATTGATAAGTCATCGCTAAAGATGACTCCTTCAAAGCCAAGCTCCTGACGGAGAATCGAGTGAAGCCAAACTTTAGAAAAGCCTGCGGGATTTTTATCCACTTTGGGATAGATGACGTGGGCCGGCATTACTGCAGCCAGACTCAAATCCAACCACTCGTAAGGTTTAGCATCATCATTCAAAATTTCTTTTAGCGATCTCTCATCTACCGGTATGGCCACATGAGAATCCGCCTCTGCCCAGCCATGACCTGGAAAGTGCTTGCCACAGTTAGCCATATCACCCAAACGCAAACCTTCATTTAGGCTTTTTGCCAAAGCAAACACAATCTGCGGATCACGACTAAAAGAGCGATCACCAATTACCCCGCTGCGATCAAAATCTAAATCGAGCACTGGAGTAAAACTAAAATCTACGCCACAAGCACGGAGTTCGGATGCCAAAACATATCCACATGCGGTAGTGGCAGCCATTGCTAAGGCTGCTGACTCAGCAGCATGAGTGGACTTATTTTTAGTTACCCAGAGCTCCCCTAATTTACGCATTGCTGGAAGATGTGTAAAACCATCTGTCTTACAACGTTGTACTCGTCCTCCCTCATGATCAATCGAGATTAATAAATCAGGGCGTAGTTTTTTAATTTCTGCTGTTAATTGAGTAAGCTGTTTGCGGTTAGCAAAGTTTCTCGCAAACAGAATAACGCCACCAGTAAGAGGATCCAAAATTCTGTGGCGATCTTCTGAATCTAGCTGTAGGCCAAGCACATCAAGAGTTATAGGGCCGGGGCCTAATGGGGTTTTAATCATCTATATCCTCGTGATTACTATTTTTGAACTACGATGACGTGAGCGATTGCCATATCTTGCTCATCACTTACTGTCACTTGGGCTTCCCAATTTTTTTCCTGCATAAATTGCGCTAAAGCACCTAAATAACTAGTAACCGGTTTACCGCTGGGCTCATTTAGAGTCTGTAAAGAGCGCCATGTCATTGGCATTCTCATTCCCAAGCCAATAGCTTTTGAAAAAGCTTCTTTTGCTGCAAAACGGGTTGCCAAAAAGGCTATGCCACGCTTGTGATTTCTGGACAGACGATGCTTAAAGACCAACATCTCATCTGGTCCTAGTATTTTTTCAGCTAAACGTCCATTGCTACGATCAAATACCGCCTGTAAGCGTGTTATCTGCAAAATGTCTGTGCCAATTCCAACGATCATATATTTACCGTGCGCTTAAAAGCTCAGTCGACCCTGAGCCATGAGTGACTTCATATCTGTGATCGCTTTTTGCCAACCTTTAAAGACGGCCTCAGCCACAATGGCATGCCCGATATTCAACTCTGAAAGTTCTGCAATAGCAGCGATAGGAAGAACATTGTCCTCGTTCAATCCATGACCTGCGTTGACTCTGAGACCAATGCTGACGCCATATTGTGCTGCTTTTTTAATACGTCCTAACTCCGCTAATTGCGTAGCACCAGCTTCATCTGCATAGCGGCCTGTATGTAATTCAATTACGCTAGCTCCACAATCTTTGGCTGCCTTGATTTGCCTCTCGTCGGGATCAATAAACAGAGATACCCGAATGCCCGCATTCTTTAACTGGGCTGTAGCAGCTTTCACAACATCAAAGTGAGATAGGATATCTAGGCCACCTTCAGTAGTCACTTCTTCACGCTTCTCGGGCACAAGGCAAACATCATGCGGCTGAATCTTGCAGGCTATATCCAGCATCTCCGGGGTAATAGCGCACTCTAAATTCATCCGTGTTTTGATAAGGGGGCGAAGTGCAATTAAATCTGCATCTTTAACATGTCGACGATCTTCTCGTAAGTGCAGCGTAATCAAATCAGCACCAGCCTCTTCAGCCAAGCGAGCGGCTTTAATGGGATCAGGATAGATCGTACCCCTCGCATTACGCAAAGTAGCAATATGATCAATATTGATGCCCAGTTCAAGAGCTTTAGGTGCTGTCATTACGGTAGATTACTAGATTTTTTTTAGATCAATCAAAATTTGTCGAGTGGTTAAGACCTGATCTTGCAGATGCAGGCCTAACAAAAATCGCATGAGCTGCTTACTCTCAGCCAAAGTCTCGGTATCTGAGAAATCTCCAGCAGCAATAGCTAAGAGTGATTTGCCAGAGAGAACCGGCCAATGCCCGGGATCATCCCCCTGCGCTGGTCGTACACCTCGCTCAGGCTGATAAACATACTGATCGGTAGCAAGAGGAGCGGTATTGGTCTCCACGCATCGATCAAGAGCCGCTGCATAGCCTGTTTCTTGAAGTAGCGAAAGCTCAAATGGCCGCAGAATTTCTTCTAAGCCCTTAGATTCAAACTCAAGATTGGATAGCGCATGAATAGTTTGAGAATAGCTATCGTAGAGCTTCTCATAGTCATCCTCTCGAGCTAAAAACTTTACCAACAATTCATTGAGGTAAAAGCCGCAAAGAAGTGCGTCACCAACAAGCGATGGCATTCCACCAACCCACTCTGACTTTGTTAAAGTGCGTAACTCCGATTTACCGCTCCAAGAAACTAGCAGTGGCTGAAAGCGCTGCAAGACTGGACGTAATGTAGAGTGGGGACGTTTGGCACCCTTAGCGATTAAGGCCATTCGACCATGCTGGCGAGTAAAGACATCCAAAATTAAACTAGTTTCTTTATAGGGAATGCTATGCAATACAAAAGCAGGTTCGTCAGCAACACGAATCGAGGCCATGATCTTTATTCCAGACCTTGTGCCCGTAGCTCAGCACGATCATCAGCCCAACC
>Ga0194047_10000168_pt1 | contig 45999 bp, 40 predicted proteins | sample JunL225m_MetaG_2_FD_160070 | JGI IMG/M metagenome (GOLD analysis project Ga0194047, IMG submission 160070) | Anoxic zone freshwater microbial communities from boreal shield lake in IISD Experimental Lakes Area, Ontario, Canada - Jun2016-L221-5m | ecosystem: Environmental > Aquatic > Freshwater... | reverse complement strand
CAGCGATAGCGTTGCGAGCCACCAGGATTGAAACCAGCTTTAACAACTTTTTCATTGTGCTGGCAATGCGGACAATTTGGTTTATTCATTCTCTTACTTTACCACATCTTGCTTTTTAGGCACTCCCTGAAATTAAAAAGTCTTGACAAACGCTATAAAATATATTATCTTAATAACGCCGAGCAAGATTATCGGCTTAACAAATGAATAGTTGTTGCTCTTATCAAGAGAGGTGGAGGGATAAAGGCCCTGTGAAGCCCGGCAACCAACGCAAGCGGAAAAAAATATGCGTATGGTGCCAATTCCAGCGTAACCATTTAACAGATTTACGCAAGATAAGGGAGCTAGTAAAATTGCACAAACGCAATTTATCAAGAATAGCTAGTTTACCCCCTTATCCAAGAGCAGATAAGCGGGTTTTTTTATGCCCGTTTTACTCCTACACGATTAAGAACCGCGCAAATCTGTTGCGTCACTGTATTTGGATAAACATCCAGAAAGTGTCCACGCTTTCTTAAAGTTTGCCCGGTTTAGAAAAACTAAATGCTCGTTATAAGGAGATAATAATGACCAGTATATTGGAAAAAAGCGAAAAACCCATTCAAAATATACCTGTAAGCGCGGCATCTGGCTTGACATGTAAAGCTTGCGGGGCGCTGCATCCGATTTCTCCGGCGCATGTTTGCGAAGAATGTTTTGGACCACTCGAAGTAACCTATGATTTCAGCAAATTTAATCCGGTTCAATTAAAGAAACAAATCGAAGCCGGTCCGCGTGACATTTGGCGCTATGCTCCTTTACTGCCAGTTCAGCCCCATAGCCTTACACTGACCGGAGTTGGCTATACCCCTTTGCAACGCGCTTGGAATCTGTCTGCTAAACTTGGAATAGATGAACTTTACATAAAAAATGATGCGGTTAATCCCACTCACTCCTTTAAAGATCGGGTTGTAGCGGTGGCTCTGGCAAAAGCGCTTGAATTTGGATTTGATACTATCGCTTGCGCCTCCACCGGAAATTTGGCGGGCGCAGTAGCGGCGGCAGGGGCGCGTGCTGGATTGAAAACTTATGTATTTGTACCTGCTTCAATTGAACCGGGCAAGATTCTTTCAGCGGCGGTTTACGGAGCGGAGATTGTTGCGGTGGATGGCACTTATGACGAAGCAAACCGCCTAGCCAGTCAGGTAGCGGACGAATACGGCTGGGGCTTTGTAAACATCAACTTGCGTCCATTCTATAGTGAAGGTTCAAAAACTCTTGCTTACGAAACTGCCGAGCAGTTGGGCTGGAAATTACCCGACCATGTGGTTGCGCCCATCGCCAGCGGTTCACTCTATACCAAAATTACTAAAGGTTTTAAGGAACTCATCAACTTGGGGTTGGTGGCTGCCCAAGCGTTACCTGCTATGTCAGGGGCGCAACCTGCCGGATGCAACCCGGTTGCCACTGCCTATTCCACTGAAGCGGGTGAAATTACCCCGGTAAGAAGCCCTAACACTATCGCTCATTCATTGGCAATCGGTAGTCCTGCCGATGGCTATTACAGTTTGCAAATTGCCCGTCAGACCGGGGGAATAATCGAGCAAGTTACCGATGCGGAAATAATCGAGGCGGTTAAATTGCTGGCTTCTACCGAAGGTATTTTCACCGAACCGGCGGGTGGTGTTACTCTCGCGGTTTTGAAAAAGCTGATAAATCAGGGCAAAATACGCCGAGATGAAAAGACTGTAATTTACATAACTGGGAACGGTTACAAAACCCAATCTGCGTTGGAAGGCGAGTATAACCTGCCACAGCCCATTGCCCCGAAACTAAGCGCATTCGAGAAACTGCTTGGCTGATTTCAAACTCAAACTTCTATAACTCTGGGGTTATGTTATAATTTCTATATGGATATAACATAATCGGAAGTTATATCAAACCTTAAAGGAGTTATAGAAGTGGCGGAGTCAACCCACGAAAAGATAAAGCTAACCGCGCTGGTTGCATGCGCTGGTTGAGCTTCCAAACTGAGTCCAATGGCTCTGGAGCAAGTTTTGCTCCCTTTGAAAAAATACGATAATCCCAACCTGCTTGTTGGATTGAAAGCCAGCGATGATGCAGCGGTGTATCGAATTTCGCCGGATGTGGCAATTGTACAAACCGTTGATTTTTTCCCGCCGGTAGTTGACGACCCCTATTTTTATGGGGCGATTGCGGCTGCTAACGCTATGAGCGATGTGTATGCGATGGGCGGCGAGGTCACGATGGGTATAAATATCGTAGCTTTCCCCGATAATTTGCCCTTGTCAATCCTAACAACCATACTTCAGGGAGGGGCGGACAAAATGGCAGAGGTGGGTGCGGTTATTGCGGGTGGTCATACTATAACCGACAAAGAGCCTAAGTATGGCATATGTGTAACCGGGCTGGTGCATCCCGACCAGATTTTTACCAAAGGTGGGGCGAAAGCAGGGGATTATCTATATCTGACCAAGCCGCTTGGGGTCGGTACGATTACCACTGCCCATAAGGGTGATGCCGTTGACCTAGAAGACCTGAGAATTGCAATCCAGAGTATGTTAAGGCTTAACCGCGGTGCGGCTCAACTCTTGCGTCGCTACGGGGGCAACTATGTACACGCTTGCACCGATATTACCGGCTTTGGATTGTTAGGGCATGCTTCCGAGATGGCAACCCAGAGCGACGCGGTTGATTTGGTAATTGATTCGCAAACTGTACCGCTATTGCCTGGCGCTCGCCGTTATTCACGTCAGGGCTTTATGCCGGGCGGTATGGGCAGAAATCGGGTATTTCTACAGCAAGAGGCTGCACCTAAAGTAAAAATTACCTGTAAACTTGAGCTTGACTTAGAAGATTTGTTATTTGACCCTGAGACTAGTGGTGGGCTGTTTTTTGCCTTTGCTGCAAACGCTTCCGCTGAACTGGAATCTGCTTTCATAAAAGCGGGCGAACCGTTATGGAAAATCGGCGAAGTTCAAATTGGCAGTGGTTTAACGTTGGTCAAATAAGTAAGCGGTTTTTAAAGGACATGGTAATTGCTATGTCCTTTTTTTATTGCCTGAAATTGGGAATAGTGCAAGCTAACTTGTGATTTTAGCAGACTGTGTTGCAGATAAACTTATAATAGTTTGAGTGGCTATGATTTACGAATATATAAGGGTAGAAAATATTGGATAATATTAAGCTTAAGTTTATTTACCTGTCTTTGGCAACTTCTTTCGCAACTATAACCCTAAAAACGGTTGCTTTTTTGTTGACAGGCTCGGTCAGCCTTTTGTCAGATGCGATGGAGAGCATCGTCAATATTATTGCTGCTTTCACCGCGCTTATTGCCTTGAGGATAGCGGCACGTCCCCCCGATAAAACCCACCAGTATGGACATGAAAAAGCTGAATTTTTAAGCAGCGCTATTGAAGGCGGTCTAATTCTTGTAGCGGCTTTTGCCATCATAAATCAAGCAATCCCGCGTTTATTTAACCCGAAAGAACTTGAAAGCCTCGGTTGGGGGCTTGGGGTTTCGATGGTAGCTACTCTGCTGAACTTTATCGTGGCGAGGACTCTTATAACCGCAGGTCGTAAGCATGATAGCATTGCTTTGGAAGCAGACGGTAAGCACTTAATGACCGATGTAATAACTTCGGTGGGAGTGGTACTGGGGTTGCTAGTGGTATTGCCTACAAACTGGCTGATACTCGACCCGATTATCGCTATTTTAGTAGCGTGCAATATCGTTTTTGAGGGTGGCAAGCTGATAATGCGAAGTGTGGATGGCTTAATGGACAAGACCTTGCCTGAGAACGAGATTGAGCGCATAAATAAGGCAATCAACGAGGTGGTGAAAGCTTCCAACGAGCAGATAGTCTTTCATAATTTGCGTACCCGCAAAAGTGGAGGATTCCGTTTTGCCGATTTGCACATGCTAACGCCGGGGAATTGGTCGGTGCAGGAAGCGCACCAATGGACGGAAGAGATAGAGAAGGCTTTACGACAGGAATTTAGCAATATTCGGGTGTCAATTCATGAAGAGCCGATAGAAGACCCCCGCTCCCACAGCGATTCTTGGAGCTAGTATTTGAATACGCTCTTCCCGAATTTACCAACGAGGGCGCATTCCGATGCGCTCCTCCCAATCCGAACTAAAACAATTTGCTCAAACTCCTCGCCTAAACCCCTTTGAGAAAAGTTTTATAGGGGACAATTCCTTTCTTGCAGCCGCACTCTTTTTGACATTGCTGATATGCCTTATGTAGAGACAGGCTATGCTATAATCTGTTCTGAATAATTAACTACCGGAAACCCGCTTAGTAAGAATAGGAAATTCACCTATGCGATGTACCAAATCGAGCTTTTCCGAGTCGCGTGTTCCTTTTATATTGCTGTTTACGCTAGTATTCAGCTTTATTCTTGCGGCATGCGGCGACCCTACCCCTACGCCACTTTCACTTCCTGACCCAAAAGTGTTGGCGAAACAATCTGCCGATGAACTTTATGCCGTTAAGTTTGTGCATTTCTTGGTGGATATTAAGCAGGGAGAAGTGCCGATAGTGACCGGAATTTCATTCCGAAGAGCCGAAGGTGATTATGTCAAGCCTGATAGCTATAAAGCGACTTTGCGCGTTAGTTTAGCGCTTGGGCAGGTGGAAGCCACCACCGTTGCGTTGGGTACCGAGCAATGGATTCTGGTTAAAGGGCTAAGCGATAAATGGCAATCTCTACCCGATGGAGTGGGCTTCAAGGCATCGGAGCTTTTCGATTCACAGCGTGGTCTTGGCGCAATTGTGCAGAAAGCTCAAAATCTCTCAATAGCCGGGACTGAAACCGTTGATAGCGCGGAGTGCTGGAAACTCAGCGGAACTATTCAAGGTAAAGAATTGGAAACCTTTACTGCCGGCACTCTCAATAACAGCGATGTGAATTTTGACATCTGGGTGTCCAAAAGTGATACCCTGCTGCGACAGGCTATTTTAAAAGAAGTTACGCAAGACCCTGCCAAAGGCGTAACTTGGCAAATGAATTTTAGCAAATTTAATGAAGCTGTGACCGTCCAAAGACCGGCGGGAGTATAAAGCCTGATGCTTAAAGATACGGCTCAATCAGAACAATCCGAACAAAATATGGGTGGAACACCTTGGCTTGTGTTAGGGATACTCTCGATTGGGGTAATTCTGGCGGCTCTCGACCTTACGGTGGTGGTGGCAATCCTGACTAGTATTATGGACAGTTTGGATGTCACTATTGATAATATTGATCAGGGCGCGTGGATAGTTAGCGCCTACCTGTTGGCTTACACCGTTACTATGCCTTTTATGGGGCGGGTTTCTGATGTTTTTGGACGGCGAGAAGTGTTTTTGGGTGCATTGCTGGTCTTTGTAGGTGGTTCGGTAGTGGCTGCGCTTGCTACTTCCCTTCCGGTAATGCTTGCCGCACGCTCCTTACAAGCTCTCGGCGGCGGGGCAATGGTGCCAGTTTCGATGGCAGTGGTAGGCGACCTTTTCCCGCCTAATAAGCGCGGTATGGCTCTGGGAATAATCGGGGCAGCTGATACGGCAGGGTGGGTGCTTGGTCCATTATACGGCTCGTTGATGCTACGCTATTTTAATTGGCATTCAATTTTCTGGATCAATGTGCCGTTAGGTTTAATTTCGGCTGCAATTATTTATTTTATGCTCAAACCAGCCCTAAAAACCAGCCGTCATAGCTCTATTAATTTTGGCAACCTCTGGAAGAACATTGATATACCCGGATTTTTGCTATTAGCGGTGTCGCTTATTTGTCTTTCGCTGGCACTTGGCGGCAAGGATACGGCGGCGTTGAGTGGCGCATCGCTTGAAGAAATCACCAAGAACCCCCTGAAAGAATACCAGATACCTCTATTAATTGGAGCGGCAGTAGCATTATTGCTCTTTGTTCTAACCGAACTGCGAATAGATAAACCGCTAATAAACATGCGTACTTTTCTGCGGGTGCCTTATTCAGCCGCGAACCTTGCTAATCTATTTATCGGTGGAGCGTTGGTTGCGGCGCTGGTAGGGATTGCGCTATTTGTTAACTCGACAGACCGCAGCAATAACGCAATTGACATATCATTCCATAGCGCGTTGGCGCTCGCTCCTTTAACGCTTGGAATGGCGCTGGGTGCGGTTCTTGGCGGTTGGCTTAGCGACAGGTTGGGTTATCGTCTTGCTACGATTTTGGGTTTGGCGATGGTATCGGGCGGCTTTTTATTGATGAATCGCTGGGATACTCACTGGCAACTACCGGATGACTTATCGAATTTGTTGCCCGGCGCAAGTGTGGCGGGTTTGGGTTTTGGTTTCGTGATTGCCCCGGTGGGCAGCGCGGTAATAGACTGGGCGGAACGCGAAGAAATAGGGGTTGCCGCTGCTTTGGTACTTATTTTGCGGTTGATAGGTATGACTCTTGGTACTTCTTTCTTGACTACATGGACTCTAAACCGCTATAACGATTTGAAGCCAAAGAATATAGATATTACAAAAATTGATGCACAAGCTATGACCCTCCCTTTGGCGCAAGCTGTAACCGAAGTCTTTTTAGGGGCGGCTGCGCTGGCTGCGCTGGCAATTTTCCCTGCTTTGCTACTGTCTCGGCGCAAGTTCAGTTCTCAGGAAGAACAAAGCAGACACGAAATCAGCCATTTACTTTAAACAAAACCTATACACAACCTTCCACCGAGATAACCCCCAAAATTAGCCAATTCGGTTTATTATGTAGATGGTTCTTTGCAAATAACAAACCTGAATATGTGCATATTAAAATAGTTTCTTGAAAGAAGGGTACATAAATGGCTTTACATGTAGGTAACACTGCGCCTGATTTTACAGTTAAAGATCACAAAGGAAATGTAGTAAGACTTTCCTCATTTAAGGGTGTCAGCCCGGTGGTGCTGATATTTTACCCCGGCGATGAGACCCCCGGTTGCACCATCCAGCTTTGTAGCGCTCGCGATGATTACGATAAATACCGCGAAGCAGGAGTCGAAGTATTCGGGGTGAATCAGGCAGATCAGGAAAAGCATACCCGCTTCGTAGCGCGACACAAGTTAAAGACCCCGCTATTGGTTGACCGCAATTATGCTGTATCCGAGAAATATGATGCTTTGATGAAATTAGGACCACTACGCCTGATTAATCGCACCGTAGTAGGCATTGATACAGAGGGTAAAATTGTTTTCTACAAACGCGGGATGCCTGCCACTGCTGAAATTCTTTCCAGCTTTAAAGTAGCAAAGGCGTAGCGAGCTTACGCTTTTGGCGCTATCCTTAAAAATTTTGTATAGCAGGCGAGGGGTTTAAAACCCCTTGTTTTTATTTTCGTGGCTTTAATCTACAGCTATTTCAATTAACATCGTAATCTTTGCAAAAATTTGATAATTGGCAACACTTTTTTTAGATATTTTTTACATTCGGGTAGTATAGTGTTTATAGAGGAATTAATCTCCAAAAGTAATCCTCTTGTCCAATAATCCCGCACAAGCTTAGCACAATCCGCCCTTATCCCTTGGGCGGTTTTTATTTACTGCGTGGGCAAACGCACCATTGTTTCCATTAAGTGTTCAAGGCATAAGGCAGGTTCAGCGCATAAACCGGAGTGCGGAGGTGAGGTCTGGATAATCGCGCTACGGGGCGCAACCAGCCAGTGAAAGCGTTCTTGTTGCGATAACGCCGAAATTGTGCCACCCTCAACTGACCCGGCGCAAATCAGTGGGATACCTGCTAGATGTTTTTCTACCGCTTCTATATCTATTTGCGGATATAACGCCCCCAAGCGGTTGCGGTCAAGCGCAATAGCACAATTCAGGTATCGGCGTGGGCGACAATAGAGGATAATGCCTACGTTCAAGCACTCGCCGCGTTCTACCCTTGGCACAACCCGAATAATGGCATAATCAAACGCGACCAGATCGGGCATTTACCGCCTCCTCTACAAATGCGCTTGAGGCTTCTAGCCGTCTTGTCAGGTAGGTCAGATAAGCCTCTCGATTTTCCTGCGGGTTGGAGAATATCGGTTCTTTTTCAAACCACTCATCTGGGATTATCGCAGTGATTTCTTCCAGAATATTACCGGACAGAAGCGGTTTTAGGCGTGCGTCAGTTTGCGCCAAATCGCTGGCAAATTTCAACAACACATGGTTTTTGATAGCGCTGAAGCGATTGGAGGTACGTTCAAGATACCCATTCCAATTAAAGTGAAAATACAGCGAAGCAGCGTGATCAATCAGCCAGAGTTGCCGCTGCCACATCAACAAATTGGTATTGCGGGAGGTGCGATCTACGTTGGTAAGATAGGAATCCATCCACACAATGGCAGAAGCTAAAGTAGCATCGGGCTTAGGGGAGGCGGTAGGGTCATATGCCAACGCACCATCCAGATATTTTAAGGCGAGATTCAACCCTGTGCTGGCTTTCAACAAATCCTGAATTTCGGGGTCAGGCTCGTTACGGCTCAGCGAAGCATCAAGCTCCATAAAAACCAGTTCAGGCACAGGCAAGCCCAACGCTCGCGCTATTTCCCCGCCCACCAGTTCTGCCACCAGCGCTTTGCTGCCTTGCCCCGCCCCCCGAAATTTCATGACATACATTGCGTTGTCCTCCGCTTCCACAATGGCTGGTAGTGAGCCACCTTCGCGTAGTGGGGTAATATAGCGGGTTGCTGTTAGCGTTTTTAATTGCATCAGATTAGAATTTCTAAAGGTCTGTTTTCTATTATCATAACTGTAAGATAACACATGCTCTGCTTGAGAGCAAAGATTGGCTTGGAAATAAAAAAGCGAGGACTCGTGCTGAAATTGCAAATCCTCGCTCTAACCGGAATAATTAATCTAACGTGTGAATTTTATCTGGAAAATGCAGCGCGAGTCTCCTCGAATGGCACATTCGATTTCCTCTACCTGAATGTGAGCATCCACCAGCGTTTTGAGCAGAGTTTCAAATGCGCCAGTATAGTAACTACATACCGGTACATCCGCTTTGCTAATGGCATGGCGAATGATGCTTTCATCCAGATTTATTTGGAGTTGTGGAGAAAGCGTGAAGCTGTATTTCCCGCTCCCGGCAAATGTCCAAGCGTTTTTACCGATAGCATTAAGCATCACTTTTAGGCGTAAGTTGCGCGGCAAAAACTTAATGATACGTTGCGCGAACTTAGGGATGCGATTTGCCAGTACATACTCTCCGGTAAACTGACCGGAGAGACGAAGCAACGGTAAAGTCTCCTGAACGCCAAGATTGGAATATAGCATCCTTGCTAAGGTGATAAACTCACCCTCGTCTATCATTTCACCCGGATGATGCTCCCACAGGAAGCTCTGCCCACCCTCGTCCAGTATTCGACGCGCTTTCTCATCACCGTAGATACGGCGCATAGCGCGTACGGTCTGGATTAAGGAGTTTGGGCCGATCTTACCTGAAGGATGAGCTGAAGCGTTGTTATGATCCAGACCGGCGGTAGCCATTCTAGCTCTCCTTCTGAGTCACCGGCTCGACATCCTCCAACTCCTCGTAAACATCGGGCAAGCCTTTGGGAGCGCCACAGGCGGAAACATCGGTGGAAACCATCTTCATGACAGCTTGGGGTGCTTCCTCCTCGACATATTCCGGCAAGTGGTTTGGCGCGCCGCAAGCGGAAACCGAAATGGAGTCAATCATGGTCAGCTTCTTTTTATCGGAGTCCTCTTCACTATACTCTACGGGCAAGCCTTTAGGAGCGCCGTGCAGAGAAACAGGTCCATTGCCGATATTGCCTAGCATGACAACATTCTCCTGCGAGATTTTGTCACCACGCATACCCTTGTAACGCGCCAATTCTTCCGTATTCAGAATTCTATCAGAGTCGAAACCAAAGTCGATTTCAGCCTTGAAGCCCTTGCGTTTGATACGTCCAAGGTTATAGAAACGTTTGTTTAGGGTGGTGACGGCGAAAGCCTTCAAGCAACCCATCATATATTTGCGTTTCCATTTATCCTTGATGAAGGGGTAGGAAGTAAAGGTTTTGTTGGCGAAGAAACGGGCATAATTCTTCAAAACGCCCTTCAAGACCTCTTCGCGTTCCATATTATCGGGTTTCATGATGGGGGTTACGAAGTTGTACTTGGAATAATCACGCACCTCTACCCTGTCGCCCAGTTCCTCGAACAGTTCGGCGAAGGGCCAAGGGGTGTACATATTCCAGTTCGCCATGTCTGGTTTCCAGTCCATCGCCAAACGATAAGTTTCTTCGATGGTTTCTTTCGTTTCGTTTTCCAGACCCATAATGAACTGTACTTCTGCTACCATACCCGCGTCTTTCAGCAGTTGGACGGCGCGTTTGTTCTGCTCGATAGTAGTCTGTTTGCGGAAACGATCCAGTTTCAACTGAGCGGCAGCTTCAGTTCCGAGCGAAACGTGTACCAGACCCGCCTTGCGGTAGAAGGGCAGCAATTCCTGATCGCGCAAAATATCAGTCACGCGGGTATTGATACCCCAGTGAATATCTAGTTTGCGGTCAATCAACTCTTGGCAAAGCGCCACAAATTTCTTTTTATTGATGGTTGGTTCTTCGTCAGCGAGGATGAAGAAACCTACATTGTGTACTTTCACCAATTGCTCGATTTCATCTACGAACAATTTTGGAGAGCGGGTGCGATAAGTGCGCCAGAAACTCCACTGCGAGCAGAAACGGCAAGTGAAGGGGCAACCACGCGCAAAGTTTGGTACTGCTACGCGACAGTTGAGTGGGCGATAGATGTAATCTTTCCACTCTAGCAAGCTCCAGTCTGCCGAAAGCGTATCTAAATTCTGGATTACCGGGTGTGCCGGTGTGGCTATCACCTGCCCATCTTCCAAGTAGGAGAGACCCAAGATTGTGCTGCGATCCTGCAAATCAGTGCCTGCTTCGATAGAGCGCAACAGATTTACAATGATTTCCTCGCCCTCACCGCGTACAATGTAATCAATATAGGGCGCTTCGTTCAAAACTTCGGCATACATAAAAGTAGGATGAATACCGCCGAGGATGGTTTTAGCATTTGGCGCCATCTCTCGCGCAATTTTCATTACTTTCTGCGACTGATAAATCATAGGGGTAATGGCAGTAGTCAATACCACATCGGGGGCATATGATTTGATGATTGCGGCGACAGTCTCATCCGGTAAGTCTTTGGTCATCGAATCTACGAACTTGACTTGGTTGTACCCTGCCTTTTTAAGCGCTCCACCAATGTAGGGGACCCAGCCGGGAGGCCAGTTACCGGCTATTTCAGCGCCGCCGGAATGGTAATTTGGCTGAATCATTAAAATACGCATGGATCTCTCCTTTTTCCTCACGCAAAGCTGCTGCTGGGTGTAGGCTCGATGCTATTCCTGCATCCCGAATTATTCCATTAGTGAGTGAGATTATCAATGAGGTGAACCGATACACTCATGCTAAAATATCGCATATCGGTTAATATACCGGTAAATTAAAGTTAACAAAAGGTTAAAAAATCCAGAGTACATACTACTAATTTGATTCTTCTAAATTTAGTAGCCACAAACCCGCCCGTAGAGAGCTTTAGAAATCAACATCTTCTGAAAGGGCAACTGCGGCGGATTTGGGGCTGAGATGCCATAGTAATTTGCCATTTTGAAAGTCACTGCCAACCTCAATACAAACTGCATGGGCTTTTTTCAGCCCTACCTCCTCACCACAGAGCGCGGTAATAAGCTGTTCCAACTCTGGTTTATGCCCAACTAGTGCCACACAATTATAATTCTCGTATGACTCCAATAATTCTATGGAAGGTTGCGTTGCAACGTTAGGATTGATGGAAAGTGCCTCATCTACCCGGTAAATTTGAAGAGTTGGTAAATAAGGCAGCAGATAAGCAGCAGTCTGGGTTGCACGCCGATAAGGGCTACTGAAGATAGCTTTTACATCCGGTTCATGTAGGGCAATCAACTCACCAAGTTTGCGGCAATTCTTGATTCCCTTAGCAGTGAGAGCTTGATTTTCTTCTGCAACCCCTGCGGTGTATTCGCGTTCGGCGTGTCTAATAAGAATTATTCTCATTCACTTGCGCCCTAAACTACCTCGAATACCTCAACGGTAGATTGCAGCGGGCTTTTTCCTCCAGCATCCCGACTACTGTGAGCTTTTGCAAAGGAATCACCATCGCGCCATGTCTGAAAACTTTCGCGGTCTTCCCAGAAAGTCATTGCCACGTAAAGGATTTTGCCTGCTTCAACTTCGTTCTCCAATTTTAGCAGATTAAAGCTGACAAAGCCTTTGTTGCTGTTCATATCGGTGGTGGTATGGGCAAAGCCTTGCTCCACACGTCCGCTCAATTCAGCCGGACAGGTGATACGATTTTGAACTACTATCATTTACTTAATTCTCCAATCATTATATTAATCCAGTACCCTGCAAAATAATGCTTTTAGGTAACGGCTTTCAGGCGTAAAAATATTCACCGGATGATCTAAACCATGCTCAAGACTTTCCAGAATTTGCACGCGGCGATGTGTTTGAGCGGCTGCTTGTGCGATTGTTCCGCTAAAGTCTTCCATACTGATACTGCCAGAACAGGAACAGGTTAGCAGGATGCCGCCGGGCTTAACCAGCGGCAAACCCAAAGTGTTCAAACGCACATATCCTTGCAATGCTTTTTCTTTTTCACGGTGGCTTTTAGTAAAGGCAGGTGGGTCAAGCACCACTGTATCAAAACGTTCGGTGCAACTTTGCAGATATTCAAATGCGTCCGCTACCACGAATGCATGCTTATCAGAATATAAGTTGTTAAGGCTAAAATTGCGACGCGCCAGTTCCAGAGCAACAGCAGATTGATCAAGGCTGGTAGTTTTCAGCTTTGGGTTTGCGTGGGCAGCATATACCGAAAAGCCGCCCGAATAGCTGAAACAATTCAATAAGCTGCTGCCTTTGGAATAGTGGAGCAAGGCTAGGCGTTTATCGCGTTGGTCGGCGTAAAAGCCCGTTTTTTGTCCTGTCCACGGATTTACCGCAAATTTCAAATTATTTTCTGTAACAACCAATTCCTTTGGTATTTCCCCAAAAATCAATTGTGGTTCTTCTCGCTTTAAACCCTCACGGGTACGCACCTGCACATCGTTTCTGAGAAGTAATGCCTTTGGTTGCAAAACTTGCTTAATTCCGTCAATAATATAGTCAAGCAGGTGGTCTATACCTGCGGTATGTGACTGAATAACTACCACACCTGCATAATAATCGGCAATTAAACCGGGTATATAATCTCCTTCCGCATTAACCAAACGGAACGCATTAGTGGTTTCAAGGTCAAGGTGTGTTTTTCTTAAATTATAGGCATCGGCAAGCCGTTCAGCAAAGAAGTGCGCGTCAATAGGCAGGTCGGGATTAACGGTAAGTATTCGTACTGCAATATCTGTACCAGAGTTGTAGTAGCCTCGCGCTACAAACTCGCCTCCTGCGTCTTCCAAATCCACCACTGTACCAGCTTTATGGGGCGGCACAGGTGTTTGCAATGCGCCGGAAAAGACCCAAGGATGCCCGCGTCGGGCTGTCCAATCACGCCCTTGTTTCAGTTTCAATTTTGGATAATTAGGTATGTTCATAACGGCATTATAGCACATAGCCCGATTCTCCCAAATCAGCTATTATTTGCAATAATTTTAGGGTCGTCCCGATGTTACCACCCATGCTTCCCCAATGAAGCGGTTTATTGCTTGTTCAGCCTGCACCTCATTTCCGGTGATGATAACTACAACAACAACCGGCTTCCCATTTGTCTTAGAGAAAAAGCCGCTCTCACCCCGAAAGTTGGTGTTTTGCCCACTCAAATGCCCATATTTTACATCTTTGGGTAAGTCTGTACCGAACATATTAAGTGCATGGTCTTCACTGTTATCCCCGATGGTAGCCCTTGCCACTAAAATTTGCATCAGTTGAGTTGAAGCTTTTTCACTAACCACGTAACCATCTACCAAATCATAAAGAAACTGTCCAATGTCCTGCGCCGAAGTATAGTTTTCGTTATTAGCATCGGGAAGTCCCAATTTGCGTTGCAAAAGGGTGTCTTTGTAACCGCTATTTTGGGAATAATCGTTAACTTTCTGGAACCCACCCAGTTTATCAATCAGTAGATTAGCGGCTGTATTATCGCTATGGACGAGCATATTATAAAGTATATCTTCGTAGGTAAATTTAGATCCAACCTTAGTCGGTTGATTCATTATTCCAGTGCCGGATACTTGATCAGCTTTTTTCAGGATGTAAGTATCAGATAAATTAAGGTTGCCATTCTCAACTTCAGCAAGCACGGTAGCAGCAATCCACAATTTGATAAGGCTGGCAGCAGGAATCTTATCATTCTCGTTTACTGCCACATAATCTCCAGTAGGCAAGATAACAATGGCATGTGCGCCTTTAGGCAAATTATTAAATATTCTATTGATGCTATCTAACTCATCCGGGTCCTGAGTTTCAATTGGTATTGGAGTCGGCATTGGCGTAGTAGTCGGCTCAGGGGTTGAAGTAGGTTCAGGGGTTGTAGTAGGCGCAATAGTAGTAGATTCTAGCGTTGTGATAGCTACAGTAGCGCTGACTGTAGTTTGTCGGGTAGTGGCTGCAATAACAACTGTTGTTTTAGGAGGTAGTATAATCCCGGTTTTTTCCACATTTGGAGCAGAAGTAGCCGATGCAACAGCAACAGTTTTGCTAGTCTCATCTGTTTTTCTAACCGTTACTACCATAATAATTGCTGCCACAGCCGCAATCAGCACGATGGTTGAAACCGCCAATCCTACCACTAGTAATGCTCTGTTTTTGCCAGAACCTTTTTTTGCTAAATTCTTTTCATATTGAAACGGCTTTGGATAGAAAAAACTCTGCATCCCGGTATAGGTAAGACCCCGTTGTTGTAACTGGTAGAGGCGCATCGGTACATCCAGATAATTGGGGTAGTTATGCTGCAAATCTACAAGAGTCTCATAAGCAGCTTGGTAGTTGCCCAAGCGTTCTTGCTGCAACACATAGGCATATGCCTGTTGAGCGGTTACCATTACTGAACCTCCACAGTAACAAGCGGAATAAAAACTACGATTGGTAAAAAATAGACAATAAAACCATTAACACACTCTCGTAAAAATTCAGGTTTATCCGGGTAATTTAAAAGTTAATATTGTTAGATTTCCAAGCTAAAATTATTATTACCCTGTGAACATGTAAAGAATAATTATACCTTCTTGTTTTGTACCTAACCTAACTTTTGTACCCACTTAACCGCTTTATTATGCACGAAGCGGTACAACCTTGCACTTGCCGCTCTGGTATTGACTTCATCGCGGACACCATCTGACTTATTAAAGGACTTTGTGTCTCTATTATACCAACTACATCTAACTGTGCCACTTCCATAAATGGTTAAATATAAGGATACTAGGTTAGTGCGTCGGATAAGCGCCTTTTATCCTTAAAGGGCTGGAAAGTTTTCGTTACTACTACAAGGGAGAGCGTCATACCAAATTGAGTTTGGTGCAACAGAAAAGCTACCACAAATGTTGGATGCTGGTACAGAAGGTGTAGAGTTTGACGAGGCTTGTTAGAATAGCGCTATGATACAAGAACTGATTAAAGCTAACTTCGGGGTAGAGTATCGCGGAAAACCAAGCGTAAAGCTACCCATATAGAGCTATCCGGAAAAATACCCTTTAGGAGAATATAATGGCTGATATTGGTTCGATAATGGCGGAGGGAATGGTGGGAGCGCTACTCCGCGAAAAACGCCTTACTGTTGCCACCGCCGAAAGCTGTACCGGTGGATTGATTGGAGATCGCCTTACCAATATATCCGGCTCGAGTGACTATTTTATGGGTGGGGTGATGAGCTACAGTAACCGGGTAAAAGAAAAAATATTGGGTGTCCCTGCAATAACGCTGGAAACGGTGGGAGCAGTGAGTAGCGAATGTGCGCTGGCAATGGCGCAGGGCGTTCGCCATTTGCTGGATACCGACATTGGCGTAAGCGCCACCGGAATTGCGGGACCGGGCGGCGGTACGCCACAAAAGCCGGTTGGTTTGGTTTATATTGCGCTGTCCGCCGATGGTTACGAACGAGTAGAGTGTTTTATTTGGTCGGGTGATCGCATCCAAAATAAGCGCGAATCCTCTGAAGCAGCTCTAAAAATATTGATAGAATACCTGCAAAGCCTTTAATAGATTGGAGTAGTACATATATGCCTTTAAGCGAAGAACGACAGAAACTTGCCTTTAGCAATGCGATGACTCCGCGCCAGTTTGTAGAAAGCATGGGGATTTATCGCGAAAGATTGGAATCAGGCTACAAAGCTACCGAATTTCGCCCGGAAACTCTGACTCTCCTTGCCGCTTTACCGGAACCGCTGGAGGCGCTGGGGTTGGTGGAGGATACATCGGGGGATGTGGTTTTCAACTTACCCATCCTGATGAAGTTGGCTGACCACACCGGAAAGTTAAACATTCACCTGTTGCGCCGTTCAGATAATCAGGATATTGCCTCCCAATATGTTTTGCGAAGTGGGCGCAATCATCTGCCCACTTATATTTTCTACAATGCAAAGGGTGACGAGTTGGGAACCTTTATCGAGCGTCCTTCATTTGTAATGGAGTTGATGGCAGACTGGTTTCAGGAATTTTGGGAAACTTACCCTAACCTACCCGGTTTCGGCGCATTTCCCGGACAGATGCCAGAGGTTAGCCGTTTAGCGTTAAACGATTTCTTCGCCGAAAAGCGCGAACCATATCGCGCTCAAGAAGCTGAAGCCATCGCCGCACACATTTTAAAGTTGGTTGGCTCTTGAGAACTGCCACTTTCAGGTTTCAGGGCGGTTGCAAAGCCGGCATTTCCAGCATCCGCCCTAAACGTTAAGAAAATCGTTTTTGTAGTATTTGAACACGCCCTTCCCGAATTTGTTGTTGCTAATGTGGGTAGATTCCCTGTACAATCATCACCAATGTAAGATAGTCAAATCCCCCCATAATTACGAATTATTTTGTTTTCTCAACCAATTTGGTTCTATCAAATTCTTAAAGCGCAGGAGTTAGTAAGATGGATGTTGAAAAAATTGAGCAAATCAGAGCGAAATTTCCAGCCATTCTCGCCAACACATATTTGAATACCGGCACTAATGGTCCATTCCCTGAATGTGGGCATAAGGCTACGCTTGAGTATGCTCAGAAGCAATACGAAAGCGGCAGAATCGGGTTTGAGTCTTTTACCGAGATGTTTCGCGAATTTACCCTTGCTACCAAAGCAGTAGCTAACTTGTTAGGGTGTGATTCCGAAGAAATAGCTTTGACCCACAATACTACTGAAGGGATGAATATTGCTCTGATGGGTTTGGATTGGAGCAAAGGCGATGAAATAATTACTGCTACTACCGAACATCCGGGTGGTCTTTATCCTGCATATCTGCTAAAACAAAGATATGGAGTGAAAATTCGCCAAACTTCTATAGGAAAACCCGGAATAGATTCGATTGCGGAATTAAAACGGGTATTGAATAACAGAACTAAAGCGGTGGTACTTTCGCATGTCTCATGGAGTAGCGGAATGGTTTTGCCAATACGTGAAATTGCCGACCTAGTTCACCAGACAGACGCGCTCCTGATATGCGATGCCGCCCAATCCTGCGGGATGGTTCCCAGCAAGGTTTACGAACTAGGCGTAGATGCTTACGCTATATCAGGTCAAAAATGGCTTTGTGGTCCGGATGGAACGGGAGCATTGTTTATTCGCAAAGACCTTATTGGGAGTCTGTCGCAAACTTTTATTGGGTATTTTGGAGTAAAAGCCAGCGATTACGCCGGTAACTTTGTACCAAACGATGGCGCAAAACGCTATATGGCTGCTACCCTCTACCCTCCCTCGGTCAAGGCATGGCGCGTAATATTGGAATGGCTTGACCAAGACGTAGGCTGGGAATGGGTTTACAAGCGTATAGCCGAATTAGGGCATTATTGTTACGAGCAAATCTCGCAGCTTCCGGGTGTTTCTATGTACACTCCCAAAGATAGCATGGCGGGATTGGTTCATTTTTCCTTTGAGCAAATTGCCGCCCCTGACCTTAGCGCAAAGCTGGCTGAAAAGGGCATACTGGTTAGACCAACCCCAGACCCGGTTTTAACCAGAGCCTCTACCGGGTTTTACAATTCGGAAGAAGATATTGACCGTTTGGTACAGGGTATTGCAGAAGTTGTTGCCGAAACTGCTGTCGCAAAATCATGATATATTAGTGTAGCATTCCTCATATGTAAGGCTCTTTAAAATCTCTAGGTTAATCAACCCAACTCATATAAATGAGCAGTACAAACAATGGGGCTTTCTGTAAAAGTTAGCCCCTCTTAGAGAATTGTAAACACCTATCACCCAGCTAAGTTTGAGAGGAGCCAAAATTGCAGGCTAATATTCTGACAAGTGTCATGACACAGGCAGTTGAACACACCCCAATTACTGAAGTGCTACTATATGTTCTAATTCCAATGGCAGCTATCGTAGCAGGCGGCATTCTTGCCAGTTTCATGATTCCGGGACCGGTATTTACAAGCACAGTACAACATTTTGCCGCCGGGGTAGTGTTCTTTGCGGTAGCGGTAGAATTATTGCCGAAAATGCTGCATGAGAAAGAACCGATAGCTATTATAATCGGCTTTACCGTTGGCGTAGTTTTGATGCTGATTATCAAAAAGTTTGCGGAAGGCGCAGAGGGAATAGAAGAGGGGACGAAGCAACCCACTAGCTTACTTATCACCGTAGCAATTGATGTCTCGATTGACGGTTTACTGGTCGGGTTAGGCTTTGCGGCAGGCGGGCGTGAGGGGGTTTTGCTAACTGTTGCGTTAGGTATAGAAATATTCTTTCTGGGTTTGGCTACATCCAGTGCCCTCAGCCGCGCCAAAGTTTCAAGACAAAAAGCTATCCTGCTACATCTAGGACTGTCATTATTGATAGGTATAGGTGGCGTACTAGGCGCAACCTTACTGGGCGGGCTTTCGGGAGCAGTGCTTGAAGTATTTTTGGCTTTCGGGGTTGCCGCGCTTATGTTTTTGGTCACTGAAGAACTACTGGTGGAAGCCCACAAGGAGCATGACACGATTTTCGGTACGGCGATGTTCTTTGTCGGCTTTATGCTCTTTTTATTGATAAGCCTTGTCTCAAGCTAAAAAAATCAGACTCACGGTTAAATATTTTTCGGGGATTGGGTAACATATTTGCCCTTCCCCTTTTCTCTTCTCAAGCGTAGCACAATAAGTTACTACAGGGCGGCAAAGTCGGTATTTCCATTTTCAACGTCCGCTCTAAAGGTTAAGAAAATCGTTATCACCTCGCGCCTTTACCCAAACCCCTTTGAGAACCGTGTTATAGGGGACAATTTCTTCCTTGCAACCGCTCTGTTTGAAGTTATCAAGGTTTCTCTATATGGGTATTTATGTTATAATCAACACTTAGCGAACCAATATATACCTGTTGTCAGGTACAATATTTAGTAGTTTTGGGACGCTTTATTGTAGGAGATTGTTTGATGTGGAATTTACCGAACTTATTGTTCGGATTGTTCAGCCGGGATCTCGGTATAGATCTAGGTACTGCAAATACGTTAGTGCATGTGCGCGGCAAGGGTATTGTAATATCAGAACCCAGCTACGTGGCAATTGACAAAAAGACAAAAGAAGTAAAAGCGGTGGGCGCCGATGCTAAAGCAATGGCAGGTAAAACACCTGCCAGTATTATCGCAATTCGCCCTCTCCGCGATGGTGTTATCGCAGATTTTGACGTGGTGGAGCAAATGCTCCATGAATTCATTCGGAAGGTTCATACCCAAACAGTGGTAGGACCTCGTCCTCGCGTGGTGATAGGTATTCCCAGCGGTGTAACCGAAGTAGAAAAACGTGCTGCGCGTGAAGCCTCCTTAAATGCAGGGGCGCGTGAAGCCTACGTGGTAGAAGAACCAATGGCTGCTGCTATTGGGGCAGGCTTGCCCGTAAACGAACCCATCGGCAGTATGATTGTGGACATTGGCGGTGGTACAACCGAAGTGGCGGTTATTTCGCTTGGCGGTATTGTCATCAACCACTCGTTACGTACCGCCGGAGACGAGATTGACGAAGCAATTATTCAGTATGCCCGCCGTGAGCATAACCTTGTAATCGGTGAGCGCACCGCAGAATCTGCTAAAATTGCTTGCGGCAGCGCGTATCCTCTAGAACAGGAGTTGCGCTTTACCTTGCGCGGTCGGGATGTGCTTACTGGCTTACCAAAAGCGGTAGAGTTGAGCAGCGTGGAATTGCGCGAAGCAATCGCTGGTCCTGTAAATAGCATTGTTGAAACCGTGAAACTAGCGTTGGAAGAAACCCCACCGGAACTTGTAGCAGATATTATGGAGCGTGGTATTACGTTGGCAGGTGGTGGCGCTTTGTTATTAGGTCTTGACAGGCGGTTACAGATGGAAACTAAAATGCCTGTTTACGTGGCAGATGACCCGCTGACCTGTGTAGTGCGTGGAACCGGTATTATGGTGGAAAGCCTTGAAGATGAAAAATACCGCCGAATTATCGCTTCCAGCCAGGAAGGTCGTCGCCTGAAATACTCACGATAGAATGATTCGCAGGCTTCGGACTGATATTCAGATTCGATTTATCTTCTTCGGTGTATTGCTAGTTACCTCTAGCTTATTGATGACACTGGATAGGGTTGGTTTTTTGCGCCCGGTCGAGCAAATCATTACAACCCTAACCTCTCCGATTGAACAGGGCGCATATAATCTTGGTCGCAATTTCTCTGACTTATCGGCTTTCTTAAAAGACCTCAATACTCTGAAAGCAGAAAACAATCAGCTGCGCCAAGAATTACAAACTGTGCGGGAGGAACGCGCTAAAGCTGCCGACCTTGCAAGCCAACTTCTGGAACTGGAAAAAGAACTTGCTTTTAAGAGTAACCCCGAAAATAAACGCTTCCAGACCGTCAGCGCGGATGTAATTAATCGCGACCTTACCGGGAATAATCAGGCGATTCAAATTAATAAAGGCTCAAACGACAATATTACAAAGGGTATGCCGGTAGTGGATGTTTCGGGGTTTTTGGTTGGGCGGGTGGAAAAAGTGGAAACAAAACGTTCTACCATATTGCTCATTACCGATACTGGTATGGCTGCCAATGTTTATAACAAGCGTTTCGGACAGAACGGCAAACAGATTACCATTGATAAGAACGCCGATGGTACTGCGGTAGGGCAATGGCAGCGTGGCGGTCGTATCACGATTTTCAGAATCAGTAAGGATGCTGACATCAAGCCGGGTGACTACATTTTTACTGATGGTAAAGGTGCTACCTTTCCTGCCGATATTCTGGTAGGTTTCGTAACCGATGTAGTAACTTCCGATAGCGCCCCAGATAAAGAAGCGGTGCTTGCTCCTTCCTCGGATATTGAACGTATTCAACGTGTACAAGTTATACTCGGCACAAATGAGACTAATTAAGGGGAATCGCCGTTAACCCGTATATAGCTGCTATCTTGATATTCGTTTTTGTGCTGGTTCAGGCACATTTTATGCCCGGTTTGTTGCCTGCTCAAAATGACCTGCTGCCAGACCTCTCGTTGTTGTTAGCGGTTAGCTGGGGGTTGTTGCTGGAATGGACATGGGCTTTACCGTTGGCATTTTTTACTGGGCTTGCCCTTGATATAAGCGCGGCTTCCCTCTTGCCAATCGGGTTGCAAGCGTTATTATTTAGCATCGTAGTATTATTTGTAACTTTAATCAGTCAAGATTTTATTCATTCCAGCGCTATGCGGGCAGTTACTGTCAGCTTGTTTGCCGCTTTGGGCTACCGTCTAATGCTATTGCTGGCAGGTCAGTTGCTGGGTTATAATACACTCCAAATACAAAATATCACACAGGTAGTTCTTCCAGTTTCGTTTATTGATGCGGCTATAATGTTGGCTATCTTTGTGCTTGTGCGCCGCCTGAGCAAATTTGGCGCATCGCGAGAATGAAGTATGGTTTTACGGCTAGATGAAGACAACTTAACCAGAGATAACGAACGCGAGGAAGATAAGTCATCCCGTAAAAAAGTTGGCAAAGCCTTACTGGTGAGCCGGGTTAATTTTTTGCGGGTTGCGCTAATGGGTGGCTTTACAGTTTTGGGCTGGAAGCTTTGGGATTTACAAGTTAACACTCCACCAGAAGAACGCCAGTTTGCCACCCGTACTCAGGTTCGAGATATTACAATCAAACCACCACGCGGCATTATTTACGACCGTTTCGGCAACCCTCTAGTTCGTAATATTCCAACTTACTCCGTTACAATTACCCGCTCTGGTCTTCCACCACGCCTAAGTGATAAAGCTTTGCAGGCGATGATTAAAGCCGGGCAAAAAGTGGTTGACCCGCGTCAGGAAGTTTATGATAACCTTGCCCGTTTCCTCGGCATGACTTATGTAATTGGCTGTATCCCCGATCAAATCCTTAGCTCCTCACGGCGCAATGAAACTCTGAATATTCTCGAACCCTACCTTCAAATTTCGGCTCAAGATATTGAAAAGAAATTATACCTACGCAGCGCTCAAAAACTCTCAACCAGCTTCATGTCCTTGCTAGAGAAAATACCGCTGGCTGATTATGACCGCTATTTACCCTTGAGAAATATGCCCGGTGTGTATTTTCTAAGTCAGGGTGAGCGGTTGGTATTAGAAGCCGAATTTCGCACCGCCGATTTTGAGCCGGTGGTAGTGTGGTCTAGTATTAGCCGCGAGGACGCGAATATACTGGATGAAAAACGCTTGGACTTGCCGGGCGTGGGAATTTTGCAAGGCTATGTACGCAAATATGAGCGTCCGGATTTGTTATCGCACTTGCTAGGTTATACCGGTGTGTTGCAGGATAATGATGAATTGGATCGTTACAACAGCAAAGCTTCCGGCAATCAACCAGCAGTTTATCCTGATGGTACAGTACCTCGCAAGGTTTATAGCATAGATGACCAAATTGGTAGGCAAGGCATTGAAGCATCTATGGAAGAATACCTGCGTGGCAATAAAGGCGGGCGTGCCGTTCAAGTGGATAACGCCGGTAACATTGTGCAGACCTTACCGGGAAGTGAGCGGAAGGCAGTTCCGGGACATAGTGTTTTTCTTTCAATGGACCCAAATATACAGGCGGCGGCTAACAAAGCAATTCTTGAAGAAATTGCCTTAGCCAGCGCGAAAAAACAGGCTAGTAACCTCACAGGCGCTGCCATTGTGTTGGATGTGGAAACAGGCGAAGTGGTCGCGCTCGTTTCTATACCTACCTACAATAATAACCTGTTCCGTACTAATTTGACTACGGCGGAAGACAAAGAATTGGAAACCCAGCTAACCGACAAACGCAATCCCTTAATCAACCGCTCTATTCAAGGAGTTTATTCTCCGGGGTCAACCTTTAAGCTAATTACCTCACTGGCGGGCTTGAACGAGAACTCTATTAATCTAGGTACAACTTTCGATTGTACCAAATACATCTGGATTCCTAGCAACGTTGGCGATGGAAAAAGCCGCGACAAATTTAAGTGCTGGGGTAAGCACGGTAGTTTGAACGTAGAAGGCGCAATTACTCAATCCTGTGATATATTCTTCTATAACGTGGCGCAAAATGCCAGTAAAGACGCAGTTACCGGTAAGCAACTGGCTTATTACACTGCTGCGGACTCCAAAGACCCGATTAATTTCAGGGGAATGGGCATCACCAAACTGCAAAAATATATGGATATGTTCGGTCTGGGAAAAGCAACAGGCATAGAACTGCCGGGCGAATATCCCGGCTTGCTCCAGACTCCTGAAACTTTTCCTAAATACCATCAGGGCAACCAGTGGTCTTTGGGGGATACTATTACTACCGCTATCGGGCAAAACGATACTCAGATGACCCCGCTTCAGGTTTGCCTAATGACCGCAACCATCGCAAACGGCGGTACTCTAATTAGACCGCGCCTTGTCAAGCGGGTGTTAGATAATGCGGGAAATGAGATTGTAAAAGATGAACGTTTCATTGTGTCGGTGCTGGAAGTATCACAAACCCATCTTGCCACTGTTAAGCGCGGTATGCGAAAAGTAGTTCTGCCGGGAGGTACTGCCGAAAGCCAGATGTCAAATCAGATGGGTAATCTCACTGTAGCAGGTAAAACCGGAACGGCAGAATATGGCGAATCTTACGGTCAAGATGCGGATGGAAACTTGCTATTTCCTACTCTGGCGTGGTTTACTTGCTTTGCGCCGTATGAGAAACCTCGCTACGCCGTAACTACACTCATTACCACCGATGAAAACCAGATTGAAGGTTCTACCTTTGCAGTACCTGCTGCTAAAAAAATATTGCAGGCTTTATTCCCCAAAGAAACCGGGGTAAAAGTTTGACGGGACTTGCCGGACTCCAGTTCATAAGATTTAGAAAATAGCCCACAGATAGCGATGGTCTTTGTACCGATTTTGAGGTTACACTACAGTGAGGTGAAATATGGCACCCGGCAGTGATAAAAAAAATACCGCCGTAACGATTAAAGGTAATGCGGGCGGTTTGCTGGTTAGGCTTCTGGATGATGAGGAATACCTATTTTCTGAATTGCTCAATGAACTTGAAGGCAGGTTAGAACAATCAGGAAAATTCTTTTTACGCGCCCACACTTCTGTAGATTTGGGCAGACGCGAGGTTGACCAATCTGATTTGGAACTATTACAGGGCTTGATGGCACGCCACGAAATCAAATTGGAGAAGATAATCAGCGGCTCTAATTCCACCCGTAGCGTAGCACGCCGTGTTGGAATAGAATTTCTTCTGCCCAACCGCGAAAATACCCGGTTGCCGCATCAACCTGAACGTGAAACTAATGCCGTACCCTTTGATAACGCCGAAGCTCTGTTTGTGCGACGCACCTTGCGTAGCGGTCAACTTCTCAAACATCATGGCGATATTTGCTTGCTAGGGGATTTAAATCCGGGGGCGCAAATCATAGCGGGTGGAAACGTAATAGTGTGGGGCATCGTGCGCGGTGTTATTGAAGCGGGAGTGGGCGTTACTACTGAACAGAAATCGGTGGTTTGCGCCCTACAACTAACCCCATCCCTATTGCGTATCGGGGAGGTGTTAGCACGCGCTCCCGAAACTCATTCCCGTAATTATTATCCAGAAATTGCTAGAGTCAACAACGGCTCAATTGTAATTGAGCAATGGAAGCCGCATCGAAAATGAAAATTGACAAAATCAGAACATTGGTACAAAATAGTTGGCTAACTTGGGAAATTGCATTTAACGCCTCACAGGGGAAAGATATAATTTATGCCGGGTAAGGTTATCACAATCACCAGTGGCAAGGGTGGGGTAGGAAAAACTACTACCACTGCCAATCTAGGCATGTCGCTGGCACAATTTGGCAAGAAAGTGGCAGTAGTTGATGCCGATATCGGTTTGCGAAACTTGGATGTGGTTCTTGGTCTGGAAAACCGAATTGTTTATGACCTTGTAGATGTAGTAGAAGGTCGCGCTCGCTTGCGTCAGGCGTTGATAAAAGACAAACACACCAATAATCTATGCCTATTACCAGCCGCTCAAACTCGCGACAAAAACGCGGTTAGCCCTGCTCAGATGGCAGATATATGCCGCCAACTTGCGCTAGAATTTGATTATGTGCTGGTAGATAGCCCGGCGGGAATTGAACAGGGCTTTAGGAATGCGATTGCGGGCGCAGATAGTATTTTGATTGTTACCGTAGCAGAAGTTTCTGCTGTTCGCGATGCCGATCGCATTATCGGATTGGTCGAAGCTGCCGAACTCCCCACGCCTGAGTTGATTGTAAATAGACTGAAACCGGCGATGGTGAAACGGGGCGATATGATGAGCGTAGAAGATGTAAAGGAAATTCTAGCGGTACCGGTAATCGGTATTGTGCCAGAAGACGAATCGGTGGTGATTTCCACTAACCGAGGTGAAGCGGTAATCTTTGATAATACGTCCAGAGCGGGTAAAGCCTTTCAGAACATCTCTCGCCGTTTGATGGGTGAAAGCGTACCGTTTTTAAATCTGGATGAACCAAAACAAGGGTTGCTATCCCGAATCTTTGGCGGGGAAAAAAGGTGACAACTCCCACTAGCTAAAGGCTTATTAACATTTGTGAGGTTGTAGTCCCACTTTAGGTCGATTTGTAGCCATAAAATGAAGATACTTCCCTATTTTAGCAACTAAATTGATTAATACCAGAGCCTTCTTCCCTATTAAACAGAGCGGTTGCAAGAAAGAAATTGTCCTCTATAAAACGGCTCTCAAAGGGGTTTGGGCAAGGGCGCGAGGTGATTTTGTAGGGGCGTGGTTCGACACGCCCTCTTTGGGAGGCACAAATCGGTTGACAGAGCAACTTCGCACAAGGGCAATCGTTAGAAGGGCGACTAACGGGTTAATTTTCTTGGCGCGTTGACATTGAAATACCGACCTTGCAACCGCCCTGCCCTATTAAACTGACCCTCTCCAAAATTGGTACAATAAAGGTCAAGTTTCACTGAGAAGTATTAGGCAAGGTCAAAACCTGTACTAACAAACGTGAAGCCGGTAACATCTAGTTTGTAGTCTTTTCGGTTGAATCTGAGATAGAAACGCTCCAGTATCATCACGGCTGTGCTATCGGTATTGATGTTGGATTGGAACATTTCGCCAATCTGAGTAACGTGGAACAGGTTGAAAACCCACGCTGCTACCGTAAAACCCAGAAGAACCTTGCCAAAATCCAACGAAAATTGGATAAGGTAAGCGATTGCTCCGCCGTAACCCGCTCAAGCGCAGGGCAAGCCTGCCCCTCAGTCGCGCTCACCGTAAAACCAAAAATTGTCGATTGGATTTCCAACATAAACTATCTATAAATCTAGTCAATACCTACAGCCTGATAGCTGTAGGCGTAGGGCATGGGAAAAAGCGTTTGAAAATAGATGCCCTCTCTAATGACCTTATAGTGAACCTAGCCTTACTTTAAATAGATGCACTTGCTCTATCTGGCTGTGATAAATTTGAGCTAAACGCATTTTCCCTGTCCCCGAATGCGTTTAAGCTTGACAAACTGGCTTCTTTATATTATCCTGACGAAACAGATAAAGATAATCATGTTTATGATTTGAGTTCAAAGGAGACCCCTTCGCAGAAGGCGCATCAGCGGAAACGAAATAAAGATGAAGACACAGCTAGAATCAGGTATACTCAAATTCTAAAGGTCAAAAAGCTCGGATTTTTCGTTAGTGTTAGGAACCTGTAGAGGAGAATAATAATTTATGTCAGACCAGAACGAAAGACAATTAGGTTTTGAAACAATCGCTTTGCATGGCGGTCAAACCGTAGATGTAGCTACCAACTCTCGTGCCGTACCGATATACCAGACTAGTTCATACGTTTTTAACGATACCGAACATGCCGCTGACCTTTTTGCGCTTCGTAAGTTCGGTAATATCTATACCCGACTTATGAACCCCACCACCAACGTTTTTGAAGAGCGGGTCGCCTTACTAGAAGGTGGAGTGGGAGCGTTGGCTACCAGCAGCGGACAGGCTGCCGAGTTTCTGGCAATTTTGAACATTGCCAATTCCGGCGATCACATAGTGTCGTCTGCCAGCCTTTACGGTGGTACTTACAACCTGTTTCACCACACTCTCCCGAAGATGGGCATTGAAACCACTTTCGTTGATCCCTCCAACCTTGAAAACTTCCGCTCCGCCATCAAACCTAATACCAAGCTAATATACGCCGAGACGGTGGGTAATCCGAAGTTGGATACGCTAGATATTGAAGCGGTAGCCAATATAGCTCACGAAAACGGTATCCCGTTGGTAATTGACAACACGCTGCCTAGCCCTTATCTGATTCAGCCGTTGAAATGGGGTGCAGATATTGTGGTACACTCTGCTACCAAGTTCATTGGCGGTCATGGAACCAGCATTGGCGGTATTATTGTGGACGGTGGTAAATTTGACTGGGGTAACGGCAAATTCCCCGGCTTCACCGAACCGGACGATAGCTATCATGGACTGCGCTTCGTAGATTTGGGTGCGCCGGCATACATCCTGAAAGCGCGAGTGCAATTGCTGCGTGACTTAGGACCTGCTGTCAGCCCTTTTAACAGCTTCCTGTTCCTGCAAGGATTGGAAACGCTGCCTTTGCGGGTCGAGCGCCACAGTTCAAATGCGCTGAAAGTCGCCCAATTTCTTGAGCAACATCCTAACGTCACTTGGGTAAATTACCCCGGTTTGGAAAGCCATGCCAGCCACAATATTGCTACCAAGTACCATAAAAACGGCTATGGCGCGATTATTGGCTTTGGTATCAAGGGCGGTCTCGACGCAGGACGCTCCTTTATCGACAAGCTGAAGCTGTTTAGCTTGTTAGCGAACGTGGGTGATGCCAAATCACTGGTAATTCACCCTGCCAGCACCACGCACCAGCAATTGAGCGAAGCCGAGCAACAGGCTACTGGTGTAACGCCCGATTTCATTCGCCTTTCAATCGGTCTGGAGACGGTGGAAGACATCATTTTCGATCTGAATCAGGCATTGAACAGTTCATCTAACTAGAAGTATCCGGTAAAAGCGCGTTTACTATTGCTCAAGGCTAGGAATGCGCGCTTTTGCTCTATCAATAACAGGGAAGTGCGCCAATTTGCGTTCTGCCTCTAACATACTTGCCAGCAACAGCACTTCCACCACGTTGCCGTAAGCCCAAAAGTATTCATTTTTGGCGGTTGCGGCGGAAACTACAAACATAACAGTTGCACTCAAAAAGAGCCATGGCGGATTTTGCCTGCGCCAGAGGTATGCGCCGGAAGCAATTAGACTTAGCACAATAAAGGCAAGAACCACCGGACCGGTAGCCACCATCCAAATCGGTGCATTGTCGGAAGCAGTATAGCGTACTAATTGCCCAACAATTGTTGGCTCAATAGGCACAAAAAGGTCTATAGCCGACCAAACCAAGCTGATTAGCAGCGTACTTCTATAAACATAGGGTGTCAGTTTCTTTAATTTTGCGCCATTACGATAAGCTAACTCAAAAGCCACGATTACAAATGTAGGTAGAAGCAAGCTGTGCATCAGGTAGCGAATCCGGTGCAATATTTCCAGCAAAGCTCCGGGGTCATTGAAAAGCCCAATTCCAAAAGCTATATTTTCAAAGGTTTCAGCCAATACCACTGCCGTGATAAAAACTAGACCTATAGAATATTTCTGCCTCAAAAGGCTAACGCTCCACACCAACAGTAGTAGGCTGGAAATCATAAATGAGGGTACAATAAACCAAACCGGATGCAACATATTTCACTCCTCAATTGAAATGAACGGTTAATGGAATCAAATCTTGAAAATATCGATGCTATGGAAATCAATGTCATAAAACTTGGTTACAAATCCATAATTAACCCAATTATAAGGGATTGAGGTTAACGGGCAGGTTAAAATTTAATTATAGTCACGCAAATTTTTCTCATAAGGAATTTTATATTGGGACAAACGGCAAAATCCTGTGATATAATACTTCGCGCTAAGTCCGGCACCCCTCGCCGGTTCTATTTTTAATGAGGAGACATCCCGGTGGCGAAAGTTAGAACTAGTCCTCTCGGTATAGTAAATACACAATTCTATACTTTCGGCAGTCCAAACGAAGGCTTGCGTTTAGAAAGTGGGCAAAATTTTGGACCTATCACAGTGGCGTACCAAACTTACGGGCAATTGAACTCGGCGCATTCTAACGCTATCCTGATTTGCCACGCCCTTACGGGTGATTCACATACTGCCGGCATACATGCCGAAGATGGCAGGTTGGGTTGGTGGGAAATTATGGTTGGTCCCGGCAAAGCTTTCGACACCAATCGTTACTATATTATTTGTTCTAATGTGTTGGGTGGTTGCAAAGGCACTACCGGACCCGCTTCGATTAATCCTGACACAGGCAAGCCCTACGCTTTAGCTTTCCCGATTATAACTATTGAGGATATGGTACGAGTTCAAAAAAAGCTAGTTGAGCATCTGGGTATAGATAGCCTCTTGGCGGTTGTAGGCGGCAGTATGGGGGGGATGCAGGCGCTGGCATGGTGTCAGTTATATCCCGAAAGTGTCCGGTCTGCTTTGCCGATTGCCACTTCTCCAAGTCTAACTGCACAAGGTATAGCTTGGAACGAAATCGGGCGACGCGCAATTATGGCGGATCAGAATTGGAACAGCGGTAACTATTACGAACCGGGACAACCTCGCCCCGAAAATGGTTTGGCGGTAGCACGTATGTTAGGGCATATAACCTACCTAAGCGAAGAGTCAATGGAGTACAAATTCGGGCGACAGTTGCGCCAGAAAGATGATTATAGCTTTAGTTTTAATATAGATTTTGAAGTGGAAAGTTACCTACAATATCAGGGCGAGATTTTCAATCGGCGGTTTGATGCCAATTCTTATTTATACATAACACGCGCTATGGATTATTACGATATGGCACGCGGCAAGCGCAGCCTAACAGAGGCATTCGCCAATACAAACGCTGCTTATCTATTCATCAGTTTTAGCAGCGATTGGCTGTATCCCTCCTACCAAAGCGAGCTTATGTCAAGGGCGGCGCGTGATGCAGGGCGCTACGTGGAATACATAAATATAACAGCGCCCAATGGTCACGACTCATTTCTGCTAGAGTCGGAACATCAGGCGCCAGTAATCAGCACATTTTTAGAGAAAGTATTTAAAGGCTAACGCTTAGATTCATAAGCCTTTTTCAAATAGTTAACTGCGGACGCAAAATCCCCCCAATTCTCTAACGCTTCGCCATAAGCTTTGTAAATGTCGCCAAGCACAAATGGTAGGTTTAATAACTCAAGAGTTAATATTGCCTTTTCAAAGAGATGACGTGCTTCATCTTCATTCCCAAGACGAATCTCAATGTCGGCGGCAATTTTGAGGGCTTTGCCTTCGGTTACTAAATCTCCAACGTTGTGGGCTTCTTCAATGGCGATGCTTGCCAACTGACGGGCATCATCAATTCGACCTTGACGCAAACGTAACCACGAAAGTGACATATTAGCCAGCGCTAGGTCAATACCTTTAAGATTGGTATCATGCTGACTGCGCGAAATTGTCTCGCTAAGTATCGCTTCCGCTTCTTCTTCGCGCCCACTAGTCGCCATGAGGTCGCCCACATCTCCGCTGAGTCTCAGCATTTCGCGCCGCTGATTTATCTGGCGGAAGGAATTCAGGCTTATTGCCGTGTAATTTCGAGCGCGAATCAAATCGCCTCGTTCCCGGTAAGAGTCTGCTAGATTACTGTAAATTTGCGCCCGCTGTGATGTTAATGATACCTTTTCTTCAAATTTTAGCGCTTCTTTGAAGGTGTTGAAGGATTCCTCCTGTCTGCCGAGTACGAGATAATCATTTGCTAGATTACACAAAACTTGAAGTTTAAGTTCAGGCTCTATCAAGTTAACATTATCGCAGATAATTTTCCAAGCATCGCGGTGGTGCAACAAAGCCTGATCAACCTGTTTACGCAAGTAATGAAGATTCCCAATTAGATTCTTGATTTCTGAAAGTATCGCTAGTTGCGCGGTTTTTTGAGCAAGTAGCGCAGCTTCTTCGAAAGCAGAACGAGCGTCTTCAAGATTTCTGTGGTTTAGATTCAACAGACCAACTAGCTTCAAATATTGAGTGCGATCATATTCAGAAAGCTGATGACGTGGTAGGTCGTCCAGCAATTGCGCTGCTTGAACTAGCTCATTGCTTTTTTCCAAATCACCAAATTGCCCGGCACGTTCAATTAGTGCTTGTGCTTCCAATAATTTATCGCGAAGGGCAGTAGCCAAACTCAATTCGGAGGTGTTGTAATTATCTTCCCGCTCCGGCATGCTGCTGCTCCCATACCCACCGTACAGGAAAAATTCTACAGGTTCGCCCAGCCTTTTTGCAATTAGTTGTAGAGCTTTAAGAGAGGGATGGATTTTATCTCTTTCAATTGCGGAAATATAACTGGCTACATATTCGGAGCCGGCAAGTTCTTGCTGGCTTAATCCTAGCCGTCTTCGTACTAGTTTAACCCTACTACCCAGTGAATTTGCTTCTGTTTTTCCTGTTTCTACAAAAATTTGAATTAAGTTACTGCCTTTGGAAGCCCTCAATTCTGCTAAAGATCTTCGCCCACGCTTTCTAGCCGGTTGGTCTAGCGTATCGTTGGATAAAATCTGGGGCTTAAATTCTCGTAACGCAATTCCATTGCCAACCTTAAGCTTTGTGTTATTATTCCATTGCGCGTCCAACATAGACCTCTTTCCTTTATTTTACCCTAATGTCACTTTTGGTGAGGGCGTTTATAGCAAATTCACTTAACATCATGCCAAATTTAATTAGATGATTCAAAACTCTATAAACCCAGTACGCTTCCAGAGAAAAGTAAACGCGACTCACCCTGTGTCTGTATAAAATTTATAATTATATTTTAGCGCTTAATCTGAGTTAATAACATAGTATGATTTATAAAATAAGAATTAATTGCTATATTATCCTACAAACTTTATAGTACTTTAGTAGCGTAAATTTTTATTAATGATAGTAATATTGAAAATAAATAATAAGCTTTACTTAAGCTATATCTGAGATTATGATTAAAAAAAGGGTTTTACCTGCACGTTAAGGCAAAAAGGAGTTGAAATAGATGAGTATTCCTGTGGCTGTGTCCGCAAAAGGCAAGCGGTCTTTTACTGTGCGGATAGGTATGTGGTGTGCTAGACATAAATTGCCTGTTATTATTCTCTGGTTGCTCATTTGTGGCAGTTTATTTGTCATTGGGCAATTGGTAGGTACTAGGACTTATGGTATTACCGATGATGTAGGACTTGAAAAACTCGATTCAATTCGCGCGGGTTCGGTTTTTGATGCAAATGGTGGTAGTGAAGCTTCAGAAACGCTTTACGGCATAATCAATCATCCCAATCTTAAAGTAACCAGCCCTGAATTTAAAGCTAAAATTGCAACTGTGGTTATTGCATTGCGTAACGCTACCTATTTGCAGGACGGGATACCAGTTGCTATTTTTTCTCAGGTAGTTGACCCTACTACCGCTTTGCCTTTGCTTGGTTTATACAGTGTGGATGGGAGTGCTGGTCGTATTCAGGCAACGATTCAGGGTGAACGCGAGTTGGTTAAGAAAAAAATCAGTGCAGTGCGCCCTCTCCTGAATCAACTCACCAATCAAGGTAGTGAGTTCAAAGTATTTTTTTTCAGTTCTACTATAATCAATAACGAGGCTCTCGAATTAGCTGCCCATGAATTGGATGGCTCGTTAAAAATTACTATTCCGGCTACATTCTTAATTTTATTGGTTGCCTTCGGCACTTTCGCGGCGGCGTTAATTCCATTATTTCTGGCAATTTCATCACTGATGGCTGCCTTCGGAATCTTGGCGATTTATAGCAATACCATAAACGGAGTTGACTCTAATACTTCTCAACTGATAGCGCTAATGGGCTTAGCAGTTGGTATTGATTATTCGCTTTTCATAATTACGCGCTACCGAGCAGAACGTAGGCGCGGGCGCGACAAATTTACCGCAATCGAAATAGCCAGCGGTACCGCCGGGCGTGCAGTTTTCTTTAGCGGGATGGTAGTAATTATTTCGCTATCAGGGCTGTTCTTAATCGGCATTCCCACTTTTATATCTATGGCAATTGCTACTATTGGGGTTGTGCTGGTATCGGTAATCGGTAGTTTTACTCTTATTCCGGCGGTATTAGCGTTATTGGGCAACGGCGTAAATTGGGGTCGCCTCCCTTATTTTGGGCGAGAACACGATGAGGGAAGCGGATTTTGGAGCAAATTGGTTCACCGGGTAATGCGACACCCGCTAATTATGGTCAGCGTTGTTACGGTGGTACTGGTAGCTTTGGCGCTACCGCTATTTCAATTTAAATTGGGGAATAACGGGTTGGATGGCTTACCCGATTCACTCGATAGCGTTCAGGCAATCCATTTGTTAGCGGATAAATGGCCGCAAGGTACAATCCTAAGAATGAATGTGGTAATTACAAACGCCGATAAGCCTGAAACCAAACAGGCTATTGAGACTTTCACCGAAGCCGCGTTACAAGTAAATGGTCTCAACGGTCCGGTAGATAAATCGCTTTCTAGAAACGGCAAGGCGTTGCGTCTCAGCCTCATTATGTCGGGTAATCGCAATGACCAATTCAATAAAAACATCGTAATGTCTGTTCGTAGTGAGCTTATACCACGTTACTTTGGAAGCTTGCCGGGAACTACTGCGCTCGTCAGCGGGGCTGCTGCCCTTACAATAGATACCACCAAGCTTTACATGGATGCACTACCGCTTATCTTTATTTTCGTTCTAGGATTGAGCTTTATCTTACTATTGGTAGCATTCCATTCGCTGATAATACCTATCAAAGCCATTATTCTAAACCTACTATCTACCGGAGTATCCTATGGTGTATTGGTACTGGTATTTCAAGAAGGCTGGTTTAGTGACCAACTTGGTTTCCAACCAACCGGAGTAATCGAGAATTTTGTGCCACTTTTCCTTTTCACCATCCTGTTCGGGTTAAGTATGGATTATCATCTGTTTATTCTGACCCGTATCAAAGAGGCAAAAGACAGGGGAATGTCATCGGATGCAGCAGTAGCAAAGGGCATCAGTATTACCTCCGGGGTCATTACCAGCGCAGCGGCAATTATGGTAGTAGTATTTGCAGTGTTTGTCACCTTGCGTATCATTATAATCAAACAATTGGGGTTAGGTTTGGCAGTTGCAGTCTTTGTGGACGCTACAATTATCCGTAGTATTTTATTACCGGCGGCGATGAAATTGCTGGGAGAGATGAATTGGTACATTCCTCGCTTTTTGGACTGGATTCCGCAAGTCACCATCGAGGGTGAACCGGAAGAAGTGGAGAGCGGCAAAGAATTAGGAGATACATATAGTGCTATAGCAAGATAAAGTAGTACACGGATAGCGATATATTAGGATAGTGCTAAGGGCAAGTTGAAAATAAAACGTTAAATGACTACGCTTTAACTGAACCTAATTTCCAAACCTTGTGTTACTAAGCACATAGCGATTGGCAATGTCTTTCAAGCGATCACTAGTCTCATTAACTACCTTTAGTTTGGTATTATCCAACCCTTGCACACGCTCACTGACAGCATAGGTATATAATTGGTAATATAATGGTACTGCTGGTAAATCCTCTATCCACAAATCTTGCCACTGGTCATAGCGTTTTTTGCGCTCATCCTGTATCAAAATTTGGCGAGCTTCTTCTAGCAAGCGGTCTGCTTTATCATTTTTCCAGTTGCTATAGTTAAATACTCCAGAGCTAGACCAAATTTGGAACACATCTGGGTCGTTAGTCACCCCTTTTGTAGCGAGTAAAACAGCATCGTAACGCCGCTTGTCCAAATCATTTATAAATTCACTAGGGCTTGCCGAGAGCCGCACCGCTGCAACAATTCCAACATCGCGCAGGTTTGAAACGATTTGTTCAGCTATCAATTGTTCATCGGTACTGCCAATAAGCAAAGTAAAAGTCAGGGTTTGCCCATCTTTTACTCTAATATTTTCTTGATTTAATTTCCAGCCTGCCTGATCGAGCAAATTTCGTGCTGTGCTAGGGTTAAAACCGAAGGTTTTTAAATCTGCTTTATATGCCCACAAAAAACTCAGGATAGGTGAGTTACTGACTACTGCTTGCCCCGCAAATTCTTCCTTCACCAGTGTTTCTCGATCTATTGATTGCGTAATTGCTTGCCTGACCTCTTTCTGCCCGAAAAGGTCAACTCTATCAAGGTTGAAGAAAAGGAAAGTATTAGCAGCATAAGGAGCGGTTAGTTCGCGTATATCTGTACGTTTGAGTATTTTTGCCTGATCCTCCGGCGAGACTGAAGAAATACCATCTACCTGATTGGTTTCGAGAGCGGTTAGAGCCGCCCTTGCACTGGGGTAGAAGCGGAACCAGACTTTTTCGAGATAAGGTTTTTGACCATAGTATAAAGGATTTGCTTGCAAAGTAACGCTATCTGCTGAAATACCGTTTTTCTGAAGGCGATAAGGACCTGTACCAATGGGGGTTTGGTTAAATTCGGCACGCCGTAATTCTGTTACTGGTACTGCTCTCAAGCGATGTTCAGGCAAAAGACCAACGCTGGTGTAATTCAAGAAAGGTGTCCACACACTACGGGTCAAGCGGAAGCGTACCCCGTAATCACCCAAACGGTCAACTTCTATGTCTTTCCATATATCGTGGAGAGCGCGTGCAGAAGGGCTAAAATTGGCAAAATCGTCACTTTTAAGCACACTTACAGTAAAAACCACATCTTTGGCTGTAACGGGGAAACCGTCCTGCCAGTAAACATCATGGCGAAGGTAAAACTCCCAAACCTTGCCGCCTTCTAGGTCATAGTGAGCTTCGGCTATATCATCTTTAACGGTACCATCTGCCTCATTGCGCGTTAATCCGGTAAACACCAATGAGGAAATATCGCGGCTAAGGTCGTTAATTTGTAAGAGGGGGTTAAGGGCAACTTCAGGAATGCCATCTACCACCAACCCTTCAACATATGTCCCACCCTGCGCTGGCGTAGAAGAACGTGGTACTGCCAGCAAGAAGTAAGCCAGCGACACTGCAATAGCAAGGAAGCCGACTCCAGCTACAAAAACCTGAAGCCGTAGTCGATTAACCAAAAGCCAGATCCTTTATTGCTTAATCAGGCTGTTTGACAGCGCAACTAATGCAAAAATAATCGAAAATACAATAGTAAATTGGAAAAGCCGTAGCTCAAAGCCACGCCGTGAGCTGAAAATCTTGCTGCTGTCAGCCGCTGCCGAGCTATTAATGCCACTGCCTTTGCTTTGCAGTAATATCAGTACGACTATGAAAATAGCTAGGATAAGCTGAATTACGTTTAGAAAGCCACCCAAAGTTATACTCCTGTGAATAGAATCTTTTGTCTGACAAAGGGCGATTATACCAAGCTCTGAGTACAGATGCAAATATTTGTAACATTTTAACCGATAAATTATAAATCTTGTATAAAAATAAGGGCTATACCGGTTCGGATTATGCCAACACTAACCGGTACGCCCCCACCCTACACAATTACCGAACCTAAGAATGATTTCGCGGTTGGGTTTAATTATTCTTGGTGTTCCTGGATATAATCTACGGCATCTCCTACAGTAGCGATTTTTTCGGCTACTTCATCAGGAACTTGGATACCAAACTTTTCCTCAATTTCCATAATCAATTCAACCAAATCAAGGGAGTCAGCATTCAAATCCTCAATAAAAGAGGCTTCAATTGTTACATCTTCTGCATCTACCGCAAGTTGCTCAACAATTATGTCTTTGAGTTTATCGAATATTGCACCGGTTGCTGCCATACTTACTCACCTCCCTCTGCTGTTGACGCGAGTCACTTTAATTATTATCCTCCTGACAAAAATCACGCTTGTAACTTTTAGTGGCGCATGGCGGCGCTCACACAGGATTCATAGTGTTACGAATGTCCTTTGAAACGATAGTTCCTAGGACGCCATTTACAAAACGACTGCTGCTATCACTTCCAAAGCTTTTGGCAAGCTCAATTGCTTCGTTGATTGCAGCTTTTACCGGAACTTCATTATTAAATAGAATTTCAAAAATTGCAAGACGCAGAATATTCTTGTCAATTTTAGCCATCTGATCCATAGGCCAGCTTGGAGCATTCGAGGATATGATTTTATCCAATTTATCTAGGTTGCCGATAACGCCTTTTACCAGTTGCCTAGCAAACTTAACAGCCCCCTCTTCCAGTGTTCCATCTTCCACATGCCGCGCTATTACTTCATCGGCATCGTGTAGGGTTACATCCACCTCAAAGAGGGTTTGCAAAGCCACAGTACGCGCTAACCTTCTCAAGCTTGGCATTTTTTCATTAAGCCTGTCCAGTTGTACCAAATGCCCCTTTACTACCGTTATTCAACATTTTGAATGTACACGTTGATTTGTTCAACCGGCATGCCTACCATGTAGCGCACTGCCTTTGAAACATCAGTTTGTACTAATTTCCCGACCTGTAGCATATTCGCTTCACGGCTTACCACGATATACAGGTCTGCGCTGACTGCGCCCTCTTTTATTTCTATTTTGACCCCATCATTGCCTTCTCGATTGAAGAGGCGTTTTTGAGGGGCGTTTCCCAATCGAAGCACGCCTGCTACACCAGCGGCAGCGGCGTAAACGATGGTTTCAAGCACATTCGGGGCTACCTTGACGGTGCCGAGTTTCTTTTCAGGATTTCCGTTTGTACTCATAGGCTCTGGTTTTACCAGCCCCCACTCATTTTCTTATCTACAAAATCCAGATATGCCCGCCCGGCGCGATATTCCGCATCGCCTAGTATTTTTAGCTGGAACGGGATGGTGGTTTTTATGCCACTTACTACCGTATCGTGCAAGGCACGTTCCAATCTCGTGAGCGCTTCTTCACGAGTGCTTCCTCTGGCAATTATTTTCCCCAGTAAGCTGTCATAGTAAGCTGGCGCAGTGTATCCGCTGTATAGATGGGAATCTACGCGAATGCCGGGACCGCCCGGCGGCACAAATAAATGAATTGTACCTGCATCAGGGCGGAAATTATTTGCAGGGTCTTCCGCGTTAACTCTACATTCTATTGCATGTCCCTGTATTTTAATGTCTTTTTGAGAGAGCGTCAAGCGTTCACCTGCGGCGATACGGATTTGCCACTTTACAAGGTCTATTCCGGTGACTTCTTCAGTTATGCCATGCTCTACCTGAATACGAGTGTTCATTTCCATAAAGTAGAACTCCCCTGTGTTGGAGAGCAGGAACTCGATTGTACCAGCGTTGGCGTAGCCGATTGACTTTGCGCCTAGCACCGCTGCCGCGCCGATTTTCTCCCGCAATTCTTCGGAAAGGTTAGGTGCGGGGGCTTCTTCCATAATTTTCTGGTAACGCCGCTGGATTGAGCAATCGCGCTCGCCCAGATGTATTACATTACCATAATTATCCGCCAGTATTTGAATTTCGATGTGGCGCGGTTTGGCAATATATTTCTCTAGGTACAGTTCACCGCTGGAGAAAGCTTTTTCTGCTTCGGCGCGTGCCAGCGGGAAGACCCGTTCTAGGTCTGCTTCGTTTTCGATGACGCGAATGCCGCGCCCACCTCCGCCAGCCAACGCTTTGAGCATCACAGGGTAACCTATTTTGGCAGCTATGCGTTTTGCTACATCTAGATTTGGTAAAGCTTCCGAACCGGGGGTAACTGGCAATCCTGCATCTTGCATTAGCTTGCGAGCTACCGTTTTCTCGCTCATTTTCTCCATTACCGCCGGGCTTGGTCCGATGAAGGTAATGCCTACTCGTTCGCAGATTTCTGCTACGTAGGGGTTTTCGCTTAGGAAGCCGTAGCCGGGATGAAGTGCATCTGCGCCGGTAATCAACGCCGCGCTGATGATTGAGGGCGTATGCAAATAACTTTTCGCGCTTTGTGCCGGTCCAACGCAAACTGCCTCGTCTGCGAAGCGCACCGCCAGCGAATCGCGGTCTGCCTCACTATATGCCACCACGCATGGGACACCCAAATCGCGACACGCTCGCACCACTCTTAAAGCAATTTCGCCTCTATTAGCAATTAAGATTTTTTTGAACATTTTTACCGTTTTATTGGGGGTATTAATTGTTTAGTTTTTCTCTAACTACCCTTAGCTGATGATAAGCTATACTAATAACACTCAAATTTTTGCCAAGCAAGAGGCTCAAGCTCTTGTCTTTTCTAACTGTTCCAGCCAAAAAGACCTCATCTGTGAACATAATCACGTATTATACATTATTTTCCTGATGTTCGAGGTACACCACCATCTACATCATCACCATGCCTCCGTCCACTGCCAATACTTGCCCTGTAATGTACGCGGCGGCATCTCCGGCAAGGAAGGCAACCGCTTCGGCGACATCTTCGGGTTTGCCGAAACGCTCCAACGGTATCTGTTCTAATGCCTTTTTCTTGATTTCATCGGATAATACCCCGGTCATATCGGTATCAATGAAGCCGGGCGCAACAGCGTTTACGGTAATGCTGCGGCTTCCCAGTTCGCGTGCTGCTGATTTGGTCAAACCGATTAATCCGGCTTTAGCTGCGCTATAGTTAGCCTGTCCTGCCCCGCCCATTTGCCCTATGACCGAGGTTATGTTAATGATACGTCCGTAACGCTGTTTTAGCATGGTGCGTTGCACAGCTTTGGTTAGCAAGAACGAGCCTTTCAGGTTTGTATCTAGCACTGCGTCCCAATCCGTCTCGCTCATCCGCATCATAAGTTGGTCGCGGGTGATTCCGGCATTATTTACCAGAATATCCAGTCGCCCGAAGGCTTTGACGGTTTCTTCTACCAGCTTTTGCGCTTCGGCAGCCACCGAAACATCGCCTTGCAGGGCTATGGCATCGCTGCCAGATGCTTTGATGGCGGCTACCACTTCGTCCGCTTCTTGCTGCTTGCCCCGATAGTTTACTGCTACTTTCGCGCCCAACGCGCCCAATTTCAATGCTACCGCACGCCCAATACCCCTACTCCCGCCTGTTACTAGCGCGACTTTACCTTCCAGATTCATCTCCCGCTCCTATTTGAGAATATCATCCGAGTTAACCAATTCTACCTCTTTTTCGATGCGCTTAATCAGTCCGTTCAGTACCTTGCCGGGTCCGATTTCCACGAAACGGGTTGCGCCGCTTGCTGTCATCGTTCGCACCGAGTCGACCCAACGCACCGGGCTGTAAGTTTGCAGCGCTAAGTCTTCGCGAATGGCTTGCGCTTCGGTTATGGCTTTAGCGGTGACGTTGCTGATTACCGGAATCTTCGCCTCTACCCACTCCACCTGCGCGATTGCTTTTCTCAATTCTTCTGCCATTGGGCGCATCAGGCTGCTGTGGAAAGCTGCGCTGACGGGCAAGGGTATTACCTTTTTAATGCCGTTACTTTTCGCCAGTTCGGTGAAACTTGCCAGAGCCGCTTTTGTGCCGCTAATGGCGGTCTGTCCGGGCGAGTTATAATTCGCCATCTCTGCTCCACTCTTGGCGCAAAGCTGTTCCAGCAAAGCGTCATCGCCGCCAATGACTGCCACCATCCCGCTATTGCCCTTTCCTGCTTCGTTCATCAGTTGTCCGCGTCGATGCACCAGTTTTACCGCATCTGCGAATGACAACGCGCCCGCCGATACCAGCGCGGTATATTCGCCCAGACTATGCCCTGCCACAAAGAGCGGGTAGTTGCCTATAACTTCGGGATAATTTTGGCGTAGTACCGCCAGATGCGCCAGACTTGTCACCAGAATAGCGGGTTGCGCGTGGTCGGTGCGAGTCAAAAGCTCGTCCGATCCTTCCCAACATAAATGGGACAAAGAAAAGCCGAGCGTAGCATCCGCCTCGGCGTACAAATGCGCCACTTCCGGGTAGTGCCTCGCAAGTTCTTTCCCCATACCGACTGTCTGTGACCCCTGACCGGGGAATACCCACGCGACCGCCTCTGTTCCGATTGCCAAGTTGTAACCATCCTCCTCAAAGTTAGGCAAGGGGTTTAAACCCCTCTTACCAGTATATCAGCCCGCTTGCCCAAGTCATCCCGCCTCCAAATGCTGTCACCAGCAATTTCATGCCGCGTTTCAATCTTCCGCTTTCTATGGCTTCGTTGATAGAAATGGGGATAGAGGCAGAACTGGTATTGCCGTAGTTATGGATATTTACCCAAACCTTAGAGGGGTCAAGCTCAAGGCGTTTGCCTACTGCTTCGATGATGCGAATATTAGCTTGATGCGGGATAAGCAAATCTACATCGGCAATGGTCAAGCCTTCGCGTTCTAGCGTCTCAAGGCTGGAGTCCACCATCGCCCGCACTGCCAATTTATAAACTTCACTACCCTGCATTTTTACGAAGTGCTGCCGCTCTTGGACGGTTTTGGCGTTGGGCGGTGTGCGGCTACCCCCTGCCGGGATGTTCAGCAATTTCCCGCCCGCGCCATACGCGCCCAGTTTGAACGAGCTTAGTCCGCTTTTTTCGGTACTGCGTTCCACCACCACTGCCCCCGCCCCATCACCAAATAGAACACAGGTATTGCGATCAGTAAAATCTATAAAGCGGGTGACGGTTTCCGAGCCTAGCACCAACACGCGCTGGTATGCTCCGGTTTTGATAAATTGTGTGCCAACGCTAAGAGCATAGATGAAGCCGCTACAGGCTGCTTCTAGGTCAAACGCCCCTGCGTTAACTGCGCCCAACGCTTCTTGCAACAGGCAAGCGGTGGAAGGGAAAAGAAAATCGGGGGTGCAAGTACCAACAATAATCAAATCAAGGTCTTTACCTTCTACTCCGGCTTGTGCCAACGCTTGTTTTGAAGCCGCCAGCGCAATATCTAAATTCGATTCGCCTTCGCTTAGGATATGCCTTTGGCGAATCCCAGTGCGGGTAGTAATCCACTCATCGCTAGTATCAACTATTTGCTCTAGTTCATGGTTGGTGAGAATTCGCGCAGGAATACCCCGACCCCAACCCGTAATTGCCCCGTAGTACATGCTCTGGGTCATTTAACTTCCTCATTAAATAAAAAAGCGGTTCGAGCAATATTAGGATAGTTGAGCAGTGAGTAAGGATAGCGCGACAATTTTAGCCGCGCCGGAATCGTTCCAAAACTAAACCTTGGTTTTTTGCCGTGTCTGAATTACCTGTTCGCCCTTATAATATCCGCAGGATTTGCAGACGGTATGGGGAAGGCGTTGTTCACCACAATTATCGCAAGTTACAAGCTGCAATTCATCGAGATGGTGGTGCGCTCTTTTGCGACCCTGCTTGCTATGTGAACGTTTGTATTTGGGTAGTGCGCCCATTTTAGATCATCTACTCCCTTCAAAAAATTTAATATAAGCTATTTCCGGCGCGAATTTTAGAATATGTAATCATACAAAAAACAAGAGCCACCGGAATTGTTAAACCAAAGAGATATTATAGTCTTTCTGCCCCTCAAAATCAACTTGCCGGGAACTGACCGTTAGGGTATTATTTAAATTACTAGAAGTTGGCGAAGATGGTACTAAATTATTCACGGGGAAGGGAATTGAAATGTCAGAACGCTATGGAATAGGCGTTGACGTTGGCGGCACTAAGATTATGGCAGCGGTAGTTGACCTTGAGAGTGGCGAGGTTATTGCCAGCGCTAAGAAAAGAACGGTCGGTAACAAGGAAAAAGATTTAGGAAAACGAATTATCAGCGCTATTGAGGATTGTCTCAGTTTGGCGAAATTGCCCGAAAACGTTCGCCCTATAACAGTGGGCGTAGGAGCGGCAGGGCAAGTGAACCGCGAAAAGGGCATTTTAATAGCGGCTCCTAATCTGGGTGTGCCTCCTAATTACCCGCTTGCCAAAATCATCGCCGACCGCTTTAAGGGTTCGGTGCGCTTGGGCAACGATGTGGAAGTAGCCACATTGGGCGAATTACATTATGGGGCGGGACGCGACTTTGATAATTTCGTATGCGTTTTTGTCGGTACTGGCATTGGCGGCGGTATTGTACATGATAGCAAGTTGTATCGAGGTTCGAGCGGTACTGCCGGAGAAATCGGGCATATTGTGGTAAGCGCGGAAGGGCGTTTGTGCGGGTGCGGAGGGCGTGGTCATCTGGAAGCCTATAGCAGCCGTACCGCCATTACACGCACTTTATTGGGTGAATTAAAGCGCGGTAAACGCAGCATTCTGACCGAATTGCTGGCGGCAGAAGGTATTGCAGACCCTACTATTGCCACTAGCGTAGCGATTCGCAGCAAGGTTATCGCACAAGCGGTACAGGCGGGGGATGCGCTGGTGATAAATACCTTGACCGAAGCGGCGGAGTTTCTGGGTTTGGGTCTTTCCTCGATTATCAATTTCTACAATCCTCGCCGTATCATTCTGGGCGGCGGCTTGATAGAAGCGGTCGAGATGTTTTTCGAGTACACCTTAGACGAAGCCAAGCACGAGTCTTTAGCTTCTGCCGCTTCTATAGTTGATATTGTACGCGCCAAACTTGGAGACTATTCTGGAGTGGTAGGCGCGGCTTTGATGGGGCAGCATTCGTAGTCTGGCGGTTCGTGGGTAGGGGCGCGGTTCGATGCGCCCTTTTTTAAAATGGGAGCATCTCAGAAATGGCGCAGGGTAGGTCTGTAACGCTGGCGCGTAGCGGGTTGGTCAGTTCGCCGCATTATTTATCGGCGATGGCAGGCGTTCGCATTTTGGAGGCAGGCGGAAACGCGATTGATGCCGCAATTGCTGCCAATGCCGTTCTGAACGTAGTACAACCGCATGGGTGCGGTACTGGCGGCGACCTGTTTATGCTCATCTATGACGCGAAAAGCGATGGGCTTTACGGTTTGAACGGTAGTGGGCGTTCTCCGGCGGCAGCAACGCCGGATTGGTTCAAGGCAAACGGGCATGAAGTTATGCCTCAGCGGGGTATCTTGCCTGTAACCGTTCCGGGCGTGGTGGACGGTTGGCAAATGGCGATTGACCGCTTCGGCAAGTTGAGTATGGATAAGGTGCTGAAACCGGCTATTCGCTATGCTGAAAAGGGCTTTGGAGTAGGTCCGAATTTGCATGTCGCCCTTGAAAATATCTTGAAACAGACGTGGCGTCACGACTCTTGGCGTGCTGTGTATGCGCCAGATGGTAAAGCTCCAGCCGAAGGCAGTATCCTCAAATTGCCCGATTTAGCCCATGCTTTGACTCAAATCGGGGATAAGGGGCGGGACGCTTTCTACAAGGGCAAAATTGCTCGCGCCTTAGTGGAGTTCTCGGAGAAAGAGGGCGGACTTTTCACGCTGGAAGATTTGGCGGAGCATCAGGGCGAGTGGGTTGACCCCCTGAGTATCAGCTATCACGGCTATACCATTTACGAAATGCCGCCCAATACGCATGGTTTGAGCGCGTTACAAATGCTTAAACTGGTGGAAGGGCTGGAACTTGGTAAGAAATTCACTACTCCCGAAGCGATTCATTATATGGTGGAAGCTAAAAAGCTGGCGTTTGCCGACCGCGCTGCTTACATCACCGACCCCGCTTTTATGAAGGTTGCGCCTGAGCGTTTGCTGGATGAGGACTACATAGCCACGCGCCGCGCCCTGATTGACTCGCAAAAGCCGATGGTAAGCATTGCTCCCGGTTCATTTGAAGGCGACACTATTTACCTGTGTGCGGCTGATGGCAAGGGCAATGCCGTTTCGCTGATTCAGAGCAATTATATGGGTGTGGGTTCGGGGTTGGTTGTGCCGGGATGGGGCATCGAATTGCAGAATCGCGGCGCGTATTTCTCGCTCGACCCAGCCCATCCCAACTGCATCGCGCCTCGCAAGCGTACCATGCACACCCTCATTCCTTCGATGGCTTTCCGCAATTCGAAGCCCGAAATTATCTTTGGAACAATGGGCGGTGATGGTCAGCCTCAGATTCATTTACAGGTTTATACCGACCTGATTAATTTCGGGATGAACATTCAAGCGGCGATTGAAGCCCCGCGCTGGATTCATGGCAAGGGCATGCCCGACCAATCGGAAGGTTTGCAGGTGGAAACGCGCTTTTCTCCGCGTGTGCTAGGGGCGTTGTCGCGTTTGGGTCATCCCATCCAGCGGGTGGGCGCGTGGAACTCCGCTATGGGCTATGCACAGGGCATTGTGATTAATCAGGAAAACGGGCTATTGATGGGTGGGGCAGACCCCCGCGCTGATAGCGCCGCCATTGGGTATTAATAGGATGAGAGTCGCAATTATTGGAGCAGGCTCACTTGGCAGCCTTGTGGCGGGCTTACTGGGGTTGGTAGCAGAGCATAAGGACGAAATCTTCCTTGTTACCAATCGCCCCACGTCCGATATGAGTCTTACGCTTGAGCCAGCGGAACTGGTGCAGCGGCAATTGCCTGTTTTTAGCGAGGGCGCGGTGACGGTCAGGAA
>Ga0194047_10000166_pt1 | contig 46457 bp, 41 predicted proteins | sample JunL225m_MetaG_2_FD_160070 | JGI IMG/M metagenome (GOLD analysis project Ga0194047, IMG submission 160070) | Anoxic zone freshwater microbial communities from boreal shield lake in IISD Experimental Lakes Area, Ontario, Canada - Jun2016-L221-5m | ecosystem: Environmental > Aquatic > Freshwater... | reverse complement strand
CTATTATTATTTATCTTGTTTTGTATAAGAATTCTAGAAATTAAAAAACCGCTAAGAACAAAGAATAAGTTCACTCCACCGCTCCCTAAAATGGAGTTAATAATTTTCATGTTTGGTAATCTCATCCAATGACCAAACATTACTGCAGATACAGCAACGAAACGCAATCCATCAAGTTGGTTGAAATAAATATACTCTTCATACTTTGTCTGATTTAAAGCCATTTAAATAGTTCACTTATTTTTTTCCTTGGTATTCGGGTAAGTATTTCATCACCACTGCAGGATTGCCTGCCACCACTGTCCATGCTTCCACATCACTTCTCACCACACTTTTTGCACCTATTACAGCACCCTCGCCTATCGTTACACCTTTTAATATGGTCACATCAAAGCCCACCCATACTTTCGATTCAATAACTATTGGCTTGTCTTTTACCACCGACCAATTTTTGTTCACCACATTATTTCCCCCATGATTCATATGGTCGGAATAACATTGATGATTATCATTTTTTCTTTCTTCCCAATTTAAGCTATGCGAATTATGGTCGTAGATTACAATTCCCCAAGCCATGGTTACATCATTTTTTATTTCAATGCGGTTTCTGCTAATAAAAGTAACTCCTCCAAGATGCACATTGTTGCCAATTACAACTTCTCCTTTTTCCGATTCGAAAACAAAATTAGCCTTGATAAGCCCCTTATTGCCTATCCTAACATATTTCCTTTTCTCCAGTTTATGTTCCAAATCAAATCGAATGCTTGAGTTAGGAAGCAAAACAGTGGTTTCATCTTTCCGTATGTATTCCTTATATTTCTCCAAAGAAGTTACCAAAGGTTTGGGCTTTCTGAGTCGGTTGAGTATACGTTGAATCATATTAAGGATACTTTGTTAGAATTACTTTTTGAACAAGCTAAATAATGATGATGTTCTCCATACCTTGTTATCGCGTAAACGGCTATTCTCATTTCTATAATTTATTCAAAACTCCAATCATTTTATGAATGAGCGCCTTTTTATATCCTAGCATTTTCGAATCTTTTTCCTTTTCAGCGATTGAATTTTCTAATTTTAATCTCGATTGGTTAAGCAAACTATTTATCTCCACTTTAAACCAACCGAACTGAACCAACAGACTTAATGCTTTGCATACTTTTTCTACATTACGTTTTTGGTCTTGCATACCCCATGTACTCGATGGATTAAGGTTGCGTACACTCATTACCTGAGGCAAATAATAATAATTACCCTTTCGGGCATTTAATAAATGTAATGGCCAATCGCCCATTGGTAGTTTCAAAAATTCGGGCGAGTACAATTCCTCTGGCACTGGTGTTCTAAAAACAACCGATGCTGTTGGTACCATATTAAATTTGGTAAAATCGGAGATTGAAACCTCTCCTCCTTCTTTCAACGAAAGGTAAAGGCTAGAAGCTTTAGTATAATCGTTCCAATAACGTTCTTCCGAATTATGAAAACATCCTGAAAGAGAAGGATTCTTTTCCAACACATCCACCTGCTTCTGCAATTTATAACTATCAGTCCAAAAGTCATCTCCTTCGCACACGGCTATGTACTTGCCTTGGGATGCTCTAAAGTTTTCAATAAAATTGTATCGTCCTGTAGGCGAGCCATCAATCATGATCACATCTTTCCGCGAACGAAGAAATAATTTTATTTTATCTGGAAATCTTTTTGCGTAATCAATACAAATCTCGCGTGTACCATCTTTGCTATCATCTTCGCCAAGAATAATCTCGAAATCGAAAGATGTTTTTTGCATCAAGATACTATCCAAACATTGTTGAATATATTTCACATGATTATATGTAATGACTATAACAGAAACCAATGGAGTCATCGATCCTATTTAATCTTTTTGGCTGGTATACCTGCGTAAACTCCTTTTTCCTCAATGTCTTTATTCACAAAACTCAACGCACCGATTGCTATATCGTTTCCTATTTTCACTCCACCAGCAATTTTCGAACCTGCTCCCACATAGGTGTTTTCGCCTATTATAGTGCCATGCACAGTCACTCGTTTATGTGTTGAACCCAAGGTAATCACATTAGGGCCAAGGAAACAATTTTTCTTCAACGTAGCATTTGATGTCAATATGGTACCATATTTCAATGTTACATTATCCTCTATCACACAATGCTCACCTGTTCTTATTCTTCCCTGAAGAATTACATTTTCGCCTACTTGGGTACCTATCTCCACTTCGCAATAGCTACCTACTTTGGTACCTTTGCCCAATTTCACACCTTTGTGAAGGATGGAATAATTTCCTATCGTCACATCATCTGATATTTCTACATCATCATTTATAATGGTAAAATAACCAATACTTACATTTTTTCCGATTTTAGCTTTTTCGGAAATTACATTCATTTTTTCCATATTTATTTGCTTTTAAAAGGCTTTGGTGCACCTTTGGGTTTATATTCAAAATTATCTTTTTTTATTACTTGTCCCGGAACGCCTACTATAGTAGCATGTTTTTCGTACACCGATTTATTCACCACCGAGCCTGCGCCCACAATGCAACCTTCGGCAATAAACACATTTGGCGACACCACACATGCACTGCCCAAAAATACTCTATCGCCTATTTGTGCATTACCTGCCAAACTCACATTATTTGCCAGATGTACATGTTTCCCTATCTGACTTCCATGCCCTATTTTAGTACCATGTGCCATCACCGTTCCTCGCCCTACAGTTGTGTTTTCAGACAAGGAACCTCGCACGATGGAAATATCCGAGCCCAACAAACAATCTTCCTCTATAATCACTCCTCCTAATTGTGGCTGCATGATGCGTTCTCCGTTTTCATCCCATATCCAAGCCATTCCTCGCGCACCTATCAACGAGTTAGCTTCTATCACTGTATTTTGTTTTATCACCACATCATCGTTGATGGTGATATGCCCAAGCAAAGATACATTTTCTCCGATGATGCAATCGCCAATGATGCAGTAAGGACCAATATATGCCGACTTTGCTATTTGTGCTTTTGGATGAATAATAGCCGTGGGATGTATTCCGGGCATCACTTTTTTCTCGAATGTGGCCGAAATTTTATAATGTATCAATTGCGGATTCATCACCTTGATATAGGTATTGCTATCCGATTGCTCAGGACGATAATCCACCAATATCACACTGTTTTTAATACTTGCAGCCTCTTGCTTGTAGTCGGATATTAAATAATACACTCCGTTTTCTACTTTGTTTTTAGTACTCGACAAGGCAAAACGTTTTTCAGATTCAGCATTGGTGCTCATCACCTCTGCCATTGGGTCAAACAGCTTTACAAGTTTCACCAATTCGCTGTATGTAAATTCAAGCACTTGCATAGTTTACTTTCCATTTACTAATTTACAAATCACTTCCATTTCTTCTTCTTTCAACCCTACGAACAATGGCAAACACACTATCCTACTGGCTATGCTTTCGGATATAGGCATGGTTTGTCCTTTGCAATAAGCGATGGTATTGAGCGAAGGATAAAAATACCTGCGTGGAATAATATCTGCTGTTTCGAGCCTTGCCATTACTTCCAAGAGCTGTTGTTCGCTTTCGAAGATTACAGGGTAATAACTATTGTTCCACTCGGTATGTTCGCGTATTTTAAGCTTACGAAGGTTCCTGAAATCAAGATTGGCAGTGTAATAGTCTACTACTTTTTTTCGTTCGCCAATGATGGTGGATAGGTAAGGAAACACCGCTAAACCCATAGCCGCTTGCAATTCCGAAATCTTAGCATTGATGCCTAGTCCATGAAAAGCCAAGGGGCCATTATGTCCGAAGTTGTGACTATAAAAGAGTTTATGATTCAAGTTGTCATCGTTGCAAAACATAGCACCACCTTCGCCCGTATGAAACAGTTTGGTGGCATGAAAGCTACAAGTGCTTACATCGCCATAATTGAATATCGATTCGTTGTTATACTTCACCGCAAAAGAATGTGCAGCATCATAAATCACTTTCAAATTATGTTTCTTAGCTATCAACTCAATGGCATCTACTGCACAAGGATTGCCAAAAACATGAGTAGCCAATATAGCAGTAGTAGCAGGTGTTATGGCTGCTTCTATTTTGGTTTCGTCAATGGTCAGGTAGTCGGGATGGATGTCGACAAACACCGGTTTGCAGTTTTCCCAAACGATGGACGAAGTGGTGGCTACATACGAAAACGGTGTGGTAATGATTTCGCCTTTTAATGCCATTGCTTTAATGGCTATCTGAATAGGAATGGTACCATTGTTAGTAATAATGATGTTCTTCACTCCCAAGTAACCTTTCAGATTCTCTTCTAACTCTTTTATCAGTTCACCCCTATTCGTTATCCATTGCTTGTCCCAAGCACGTTTCAATATCTTTTGATATTCGTCTTGTGGAGGTAAATACGTTCGGGTTACTGGTATCACGGGTTATTTTTCTTTCCTTATTTATTTTGACAAAAATACTTAAAAAAATGAAATTTTAAAATACTTTGTCTTGTTTTTAGCGCAACGCAGCAAAGTTCCCTCTCAATGATTATTTATTGGTGGCACATAAATGATTTGAGAATAACAATATTCTGTTCGCTCCTTCTGAGCTTTTATAATAATTCTATATTTATTGCTACAAACAGAACGCTCCTCTGAAGCTTTTTTCTAAAAACTGATTACAAATTTGGCTTTTCAACTGTAAACATGTTTACACAAAAAAATCCTGCCCATATTACTGAGCAGGATTTTTTATTCTCCTCCAACAACTAACAACTAACAACTAACAACCAACAACTAATTTATGGCAGGCAGTTCATCACGCTTCGTTTCCTTTCGTCCTGCTTTTCGTTTCAATCTTTTTCTTTGCCCGAAAAGGACAAAGAAAAAGGATTTCCACTTCAATCAGGTGCAGGTAGTAACTTCTTCTCTTTTGGTTTGCTTTTTTTAAGTACTAGATGTGGTGACAGGACGCCACCAACTAAAACGCACTAAAGTTTGGCGTAGCGTCTCGCTACGTCATATATAACAAGTCCTCTGGACTTTTATATTAGCTTAAAGGCGAGACGCCTTGTTAAACTGGACGTAGCGGGACGCTACAACGGGGCAGTTCATTGGTCACATACGCTTTATATGTTTTTAGCGGTCGCAATTATATTTGTAGCTTTGCTCCGCAGGTCAGAACTTTGTACAAGAAATAATTAGCAATGACGCTGCAAACAACTGTAATAGTAAAGATTTAAGAGTGTAAAAAGAAAATGAGAGCAGCTATAAATATAAATTACGGACCACCGGAAGTTGTCAGTATAAAGGAAGTTGACAAACCTATAGCTAAAGAAAATGAGGTGCTGATAAAAGTGTATGCCTCAACAGTAAATAGAACTGACAGCGGTTTTCGCAGTGCAGAATATTTTATTTCCAGATTCTGGAGCGGACTGTTTAAGCCAAGGTTTCAAACTTTAGGATGTGAGTTTTCAGGGGTAATTGAGGACGTTGGTAAAAATGTTTTGTCATTCGACAAAGGTGATAAAGTTTTTGGTTTTACCGATCAAAATTTTGGAGGACATGCTGAATATATGACTATTGCTGAACATGAACCAATCGCGATAATGCCAAATAACTTAAACTTTAATGAAGCTGCTCCTATTGCCGAAGGCGCTCATTATGCTTTGTGCGACATTAGGGCTTCTAAAATTAAAAGCGGTCAATATGTTTTGGTTTATGGTGCAACGGGGGCCATTGGTTCGGCAGCAGTGCAACTGCTAAAATATTTTGGAACGAATGTTACAGCTGTTTGCAATACCAAAAATGTGGTGCTCGTCAAATCTCTTGGTGCTGATGTGGTGATAGATTATCAACAACAGGATTTCACTTTAACAGAACAAAAGTTTGATTTTATTTTTGATGCTGTTGGTAAAAGTTCTTTTAAACAATGTAAGCCACTGCTCAATAAGAAAGGAATTTACATTTCGACTGAATTGGGAAAGAATGCTGAAAATATTTTCTTTGCTCTTACTACTCCTTTCTTCAGCAACAAAAAAGTGTTGTTCCCAATGCCATCTATAAATAAACAAGATGTTATTTTTCTAAAAGAATTGGTAGAAATAGGTAAGTTTAAACCTGTAATTGACAGGTATTATAAATTAGAAAAAATTGTGGAAGCATACAAGTATGTCGAATCGGGACAGAAAACGGGGAATGTTGTTTTAAAAATAGTAGAATGATTATGATACTTTCAACAATTGGTCTTCTTGCTCTTATATTGATATTGCCCGTTGGCGCATGCATGTTTCGCCTGTGCCTATTATTATGTGGCGTCTCGCCACAAGACCTCTTTCCTTTCCAACCCCAAATATACACCAATTTTTAAATCTCCAAACCATACCTATATATATATGTATAAGAAATTCATCTTCTGAGTTATTTTCTAATTAGGTTTTAGTCCGTTTCACGCGAACTGGAGGTTTTACATTAATGGTTTTATGTAATTCCTTGCGGAATTGACGGTTTACATTAATGGTTTTAGGTAATTTCTTGCGGAATTGGCACTTTACATTAATGGTTTTAGGTAATTCCTTGCGGAATTGGCACTTTACAAATTAGGTTTTAGTCAATTCCTTGCGGAATTGGTGGTTTTCTAATTAGGTTTTGGGTAATTTCACGCGGAATTGACGGTTTACAAATTAGGTTTTGGGTAATTCCACGCGGAATTGGCACTTTACAAATTAGGTTTTGGGTAATTCCTTGCGGAATTGGCGCTTTACAAATTAGGTTTTGGGTAATTCCTTGCGGAATTGGCACTTTACAAATTAGGTTTTGGTCAATTCCGTGCGTTTTGGGTGTTTTACAAATTAGGTTTTGGTCAATTCCGCGCGGAATTAGCTTTTTTATTAAAAACTTTCCAGTTCCTCGCCATTTTGGCAGGTGTTTTGGTTTTGAAATCTGCCATTTTTACAGTCAGTCAATTTATAGCTTTTTTTTCGATTTTTTTGCCTCTGGATATTTTTGCAATTATTGCAAATAATTTTTTTTGAAATCTTGATTTTGGATTAAATTTTTCTTATTAATTTTGCATCAAAGAAATCTTTAATCATATTATTAATTTTTAATCAACATTAATCGCATGGCAACTAGAGGCAGTAATTTAGAAAAAAATCCATTCAAAAGAGCAATGGAAAGCAGCTACTCTGTAGCAGGACAAATTTCACAATTTGTTGACGACATTTTAGATACAAATCAGGGGGTAGACACCCGTATAGCCGATTTGTATACCTACTACAAACCTATTAATATAGGTCTCAACAAGGCAGTAATTGAACACAATGCATCATTCAACCAGCGAACTGCCGAAACTACTGACATCAAAACTTTTGAGGCAGGAATACCTGCCGAAGTAAAAATTTGGTGGAAAAAACTTACGGATGTATATAACGAAGGAACTACTAAATACAATATCCTTTGGGCTGGTGGAAATACTAGTTTTTACAAAAGTTCACGTCAAACGAACATCGACCGAATGAATACATTAGTTACTGCTATTGGGGCTGATGCTTCGCTGGCAGCACTAAAAACGATTGTAGAAAATTACCTTACTACTTATAAAGCATTAGTAAAAGCACAAACATCGGATAAAACATCGGTACAAACTGGTAAATCGGACATTGACATTGCTCGCGATGCTGCAACTAATGGATTATGGTATGTGTATTCTGGTTTAATGATGGTGTATTTACCTGTTGTATCAAAGGTGATAGCCTATTTTCCAATGGAATTGATTTACAAAGCTAATAAAATGCGCGAATACCGCCTATTAGTGCCTATGGCAAGTTCGCGCAAAATATGTATCCGCAGATGGAAAACAGGAGATAAAATAACAATGGTAAACAACCGTGAGGTAGATTTAGAAATTGGCCTTACGGCCGATTCATCCGTATTACCAACCACTTGGTACACTTTGCCTGCTAACGCTACTGCTAATGTTATCCCTGCCGATTTAGGTGCAACAACCAATAAATTTGTAATCGTAAAAAACATCGACCTCACTACAACAGGCGATATAACTTTTACACTTACTGAAGCATAATAATATTTAGGATTCGTACTTCAGTGATGAAGACAAAGCTAAATTCTAAGTGCTAAACCCTAATTCCTGAATCTAAATCAATTCTGAATTCTTAATTGACAATTGCGCAAGCGAATAAAGCAGCAGTTTCAGTTCGCAGTCGGCTTTCGCCAAGGCTTATTTCCTTAAAGCCATTGTCCAACGCAAGTTTTACTTCTTCCGAGGTGAAATCGCCTTCGGGGCCAATTAATATCAAAGCATTGGCAGGAGGGTTTACTAATGTTTTTAGATGAGGTTTATGAGGTGAGGTAAATAGTTCGGTGCGGCAATGTGCTATTAGTTTCAATCCATCAAACGAATGGAACGTATTGATAAAAGTTTTGAAATCCACCACCTCATTTATTTTTGGCAAATAAGCTTTCATACTTTGTTTAATAGCCGAAATGGCCACCTTATTCAGTCGTTCGGTTTTCACCACACTACGTTCGTTGTTCTGGCAGTCAATCAATGAAATCTCGTCAATCCCTATTTCAGTTGCTTTTTCCACAAACCATTCGAGCCGCTCCATGTTTTTGGTAGGAGCTATGGCAATGTGTAAATAATGTTCGCGTTTACCAACTTCTTTATTCGTTTCAACAATAGTTACCGTGCATCGTTTTACATTATCGTCCTTTATTTTTGCATGATACATGCCACCACATCCATCGATGAGGCAAATGATATCGCCAACCTGAAGACGCAACACACGCACACAGTGTTTGCTTTCTTCCTCGGTCAAGGTATACATGTCGGAAGCAATATCGGGTGTAAAAAAAAGATGCAATGGACGATTGGTTTTGGTTGAGGGCAGCAAGCTCTCCTAGTACCCCCTCTCCATGCGAGAGGGGGATTGAGGATGAGTTGTATTAAGCTTTAGTAGTTGCTTTTGGCGCAGCTAATAATATTTCTTCGTTAGCAGCACTTGCGTATTGCTCAAAGTTTTTGTTGAAAGCATCGGCTAATTTGTTAGCAGTAGCATCAAATCCGGCTTTATCTTTCCAAGTATTACGAGGGTTTAAAATCTCAACTGGCACACCAGCACAATCAGTCGGCACTTGCAAACCAAATACTGGAAGAGTTTCGAATTTTACTTTCTCCAAGTTTCCTGTCAAGGCAGCAGTAATCATCGCACGTGTGTACGACAATTTCATACGGCTACCAACACCGTACGAACCACCGCTCCATCCGGTGTTCACTAACCATACATTCACTTTGTTTTCTTTTAATTTTTTACCCAAAAGTTCGGCATATTTTGTTGGATGCAAAGGCAAGAACACTTTTCCGAAACAAGCCGAGAAGGTCAATGTAGGTTCAGTAATCCCCATTTCTGTTCCAGCAACTTTAGCCGTATATCCTGATATAAAGTGATACATTGCTTGTCCGGTAGTAAGTTTCGAAATTGGAGGCAACACACCGTAAGCATCGCAAGTAAGGAAGAAAATGTTTTTTGGAATATTTCCTACCGATGGTTCTACCGCATTTTTGATGTGGTGAATCGGATAACTTACACGTGTGTTTTCTGTTTTCTTGATGTTGGTATAATCAACAGTGCAAGTGTTTTCGTAGTATTCAATGTTTTCGAGCAAAGCACCAAACTTCACCGCTTCAAATATTTCAGGTTCTTTTTCTTTCGACAAATCAACGCATTTAGCATAACATCCACCTTCGAAATTAAACACCCCTTTATCACTCCATCCATGCTCATCATCACCTATCAACCCACGGTGTGGGTCAGCCGATAAGGTAGTTTTTCCAGTTCCTGATAATCCAAAGAAAATAGCAGTATCGCCATCTTTACCAATATTAGCAGAGCAATGCATAGATAGCACACCCTTTTCGTGAGGCAAGATATAGTTCAATAACGTAAAAATTCCTTTTTTAATTTCACCTGTATAAGCCGAACCACCAATCAAAATCACTTTTCGGGTCATGTTTAGTATGGTGAAATTGTGTTGACGGGTTCCATCAATTTCTGGAGTGGCTTTGAAACCAGGAGCACAAATGATGGTCCATTCAGGATTAAAATTCATTATTTCATCAGTGGTCGGACGTTGAAACAAATTGTTTGCAAACAAATTCGACCATGGAGTTTCCGTAACCACACGGATGTTTAAACGGTAAGTAGGGTCGGCACAAGCAAACGAGTCGCGCACATAAATTTCTTTGCCCGACAAGTAAGCTGTAACTCTATTATATAATAAATCAAATTTAGCAGAATCGAATTTGAAGTTAACATCGCCCCACCAAACCGAATCTTTTGTTTTTTCATCCAACACGGTAAATTTATCTTTCGGAGAACGGCCAGTAAACTCGCCTGTGTCAACAGCCAAAGCTCCCGTATCAGTGAGCATACCTTCACCTCTTACGATGGTTTCTTCTACTAGTTCAGCAGCATTTAAATTCCAATAAGCAGCTGAAACGTTTCCTAATCCTAAAGCAGCAACTGTTGCATCTTTAGATTTAATTCCAAATTCGTTCATTTTATTCGTTTTAAGTTAATAATTTCAAAAAATTTCCGCAAAAGTAAGTATTTTTGGATAACAAAAACATGATATTGGTTAAAGAAATACCTGCGAAGAAGTAGTTTTTTGATAATTTTTAATTTGTAACTGCCTGATATGGCTAGTTCTGCAAATGAAATAAAGAAATCAACCGTTTTTTGTCGGTTGATAAATAAATGAATAACTAATTGATATTGTGCGCAAACAAAACCACTGTTAATAAGTCATTGTTAGCTTATTCTTTTGAGTGTTTTAATGCCGAAAAGGCAAGTAATAACCAACCTGCAATAAAAAACATACCTCCAATGGGGGTAATAGGACCTAGCCATCTTACATTTGCGAACCCCATGAGCCCTGCGGTAGCTAATAGATAAAGCGAACCTGAAAAGCATACAATTCCAATCATAAAACAGGATGCAGATTTATGTAGCCATTTGTTCGTTATTCGGTCGGAGAGCAGTGCCACAATCAATAAAACAATACTATGATACATTTGGTAACGGGCAGCCGTATCGAATGTTTGTAGATTGGTTTCGGTAATCAATCCGGTTGCTAATTTCGATTTCAAGAAATGGGCAGCCATCGCTCCCAACGCCACAGCTATTGCTCCTGATATTCCACTAAATACAATGATGCGTTTTTGCATGGTTTATTATTAGGTATTGTTTAATTCTATTTATTCCAAATACGCCAAGCTTCTTCGGCTTGTTGTTTCAACATCGAGTACCCATTCACAATGGTTGTTCCTTGTTGTTTTCCTCGTTTCAAAAACTCAGTTTCCTCTGGATTATAAGTCAAATCGTAAAGCAAATGCGAAGGGGTGAGGAATTCATACGGAATAGCTGGGGCACTTGTCACATCAGGAAACATTCCCAGAGGAGTCGTGTTCACAATCAGTTTAAATGCTTTCATGTAATTTTCGGTCAATTCTTGGTATTCGAACCTGCGATTAGAAGACAATCGGTTCGTTTTCGATGCTTTGTCTCGCGACACGAAATAACAATCAATACCAATTTCGTTGAGTACATATTCTACCGCTTTCGAAGCTCCTCCAGTGCCTAATATCAAGGCGCGTTCATGCTGACTTTCGAGAAAAGGTTTGATGGATTGCCGAAAACCAAACACATCCGTATTGTATCCAATCAGGTTAGGCTGAGCATTTGTTCTTTGTATTTTGATACAATTTACAGCACCAACTTTTCGAGCCGTTTCGTCCTGCTCGTGTAGCAATTCCATCACCGATTCTTTATACGGAATGGTCACACTCAATCCTTCGATATTCGGATTAAGTTGAAGGAGGGACGGCAATAGCAAAACATCACTAAGCGGAAAGAGATTAAATTCGCAATCTAATATCTCTTCCTTCACAAACTTGTTCGTAAAATAATCTTTCGAAAAAGAATGAGTAAGAGTTTTACCAATTAATCCGAAACCTCTTTTTTGTTTCATTTATTTCTTCTTGGATGGCTTTTTTGCTTTTCGTGCAGCAAGTCGTTTCTCTTCTTCCAACTTGATGTTATATCTAATGTCTCTCCAATATTCGGCACCATAACTCACCAAAATCTCTTCACCAGCTTGTATGTTTTTTTCTGCTTTTATCCATCCGCTGCGTTTCCAAACTTCGTAGCAACAGTTGTTGTTAACTCCTTTCACACGCGTCAATCCTTTCGCATCATTCGCCCATCGTGCCATTTCTTCGGGCGTGTTGTAGGCATCAATGCATTTGTTTTTACTGATATAAAAGATATAACCATATTTGTCTTCTTCTGCACGTTTATCACATTCTCCATCAGTTATTACTTCACCCAGGTATTCTACAATTCTTTCCCCTTTTTTAATATCACGCAAGGTATAAAGACCTTTTCCCGCTCCAGGTATTTGCGATTTCTTTACTCTTAAAAATTCGTGTAATGTTTTAGTCATTGGTCATTAGTTCTTTTAGAACGTTTTCTATTGTTTCTTTAGTTGTAAAATACGAAAGTAGTTTCTGAAGCACGTCATCTACCACCGAATCAGGACAAGATGCCCCGCTCGTTAAGATGATGTTCACTGTTTTCTTTTCTGGTATATATTGGTTGGTGATGCGATGCAACTGATGTGTAAAATCGAAATGTTTGATTTGTGTTTTCGAAACGATTTCGGCTGAAGAAGAAATAAAATAGGTTGGCAATTTTTTCTCACAAAGTTCAACAATGTGCGAAGTGTTCGAACTATTATATCCTCCCACCACAATGGCCAAATCGGCTTTTTGTTCTAACAATCCATACGTGGCCTCTTGATTCTCGTTAGTGGCATAGCATAAGGTATCGCGTGTATCTGCAAAATGTTTATTGATAACGGCCTTTCCATATTTTACCATCATCACACTTTTAAAGTAATCAGAAATTTCTTGAGTTTCGGTAGCGAGCATAGTGGTTTGATTGATTACACCCACTCGCGTCATGTGTTTGGTTACGTCAAATCCTTCGGAGTATTTTCCATTAAACGTTTTTTCAAACTCTTCATAAGTCACATTGCCAAGAATAAAGTCGCCTAAAACTCGCGATTCGTGAATGTCTTTAACGATAATGGCAGGAGCATTTGTTACACTCCGTGAAAAGGTTGCTCTTGTTTCCTCGTGTTTATGTTTGCCATGAATAATAATAGTGTAATTATCTTCGCCTAGTTTCTCCGACTTTTTCCAAACTCGATCAACAAACGGACAAGTGGTATCGTATTTGCGCACTGCTATTCCAATTTTTTCAAGTTCTTTTTCAATAGTCAAAGTGGTCCCAAAGGCAGGAATGATTACAATATCTTTCTTTGTTAGTTCAGAAAACGAAATAATTTGCTCTCCGTTTGTATCCATCAAAAAACGAACACCACGGTTCACTAAATCATTATTCACTTCTGGATTGTGAATCATTTGACTCAACAAAAAGATTCGTTTATCGGGATTTTCTTCGATGGCTTTGTACGAAATTTCGATTGCGTTTTCCACACCATAACAAAACCCGAAATGACGCGAAATATAAAAGCGAACACTTCCGAAATCAAGTACCGTTGGACTAAAATCTTTTTTACGTGGATCGTTAATCCTCCGTATTTCTTTCACCTTAGAGATAACCGAACTCTTATAAAATTCGGGAATGTTAAATGTTTTCATTTTTTCTGTTGATGTAAAAAGCGCGTAAAAATAATAATATTAACTGATGCATGAGCAATAAATAGCAGGTTTTGACAATACAATGATGTGGATCTACATACGAACATATTTTGTTCGATTTTCTTTTTATCAACAATCATCTGTGAATGTCTTTGTAATTTGTTTCTTTTAGGCAGGTACAATAATGAGTATTTTTACACAAATGAAAAAACAACGACCTTTAATTTTGGTTACAAACGATGATGGAATTACCGCTCCAGGCATCATTGCCTTGGTGAGTGTGATGAAAACACTTGGTGATGTCATCGTGGTGGCTCCTGACAAACCTCAATCGGGAATGGGGCATGCCATCACTATCAACTCTACCTTGCGTCTCCACAAAACTAAAACACATGGAGTAAAAGAAGAATACAGCTGTAGCGGCACACCAGTGGATTGTGTGAAGTTTGCGGTCAATAAGATACTGAAACGCAAACCTGATTTATGTGTTTCGGGGATCAATCATGGTAGCAATATGTCTATTAATGTAATTTATTCAGGGACCATGTCGGCAGCTGTTGAAGGTGCCATCGAAGGAATTCCATCTATCGGTTTTTCATTGAACAATTATTCCATTGATGCCGATTTCTCGGCTGCAAAGAAGATTGTAAAAACAATTGCTGAAAAAGTATTGAAACACGGAATGCCGAAAGATGTTTGTTTGAACGTGAACATTCCAAAATTAAAATTCAGCGAGATAGCAGGTATTCGCATCTGTCGCCAAGCAAGTGCTAATTGGGTTGAAGAGCTAGACGAACGTCACGACCCAAGTGGAAAACCTTATTATTGGCTTACTGGTAAGTTTGTCAATTTTGAAATCAATAAAAAAGATACGGACGTGTGGGCAGTAGAACATAATTTTGTTTCTGTGGTGCCCACACAATTCGATATGACAGCGCATAAAAGTATTAAAGAGATAGAGAAAAGTTGGGCGAAATAGTAGTGGCCTCAAAAAGCGGAATAGTAACATTCTTTGGATAGGTGATTGAGGTATTTTAGAAGATATATAATTGAAGAATATTAATTTTGATAAAGTGTGGATCGGTCTGTTGCTAGGGTTAATTGCTTCGTTGGTAGTTTTCTGGCTTTATTATTTGTTTGCCGACCAATATGTATTGAAGCGTGTAAATGTGAGCCTGTGCATGGTCATCAATCTTGCTCCTTTTTACCTTACTCTGAACAAGGAACAATATAAATCCACTAAAGGGGTGTTGATAGCAACCGTTTTGTGGGCTGTGGTAATTGCATATCTTAGTTTTTTTACCAGTTACTTACGCATCTTTTAAAATGAAATACTACATCATTGCTGGAGAGGCATCGGGCGATTTGCATGCATCTAATCTGATGAGGGAATTGAAAGTGCTTGATACCAATGCGCAGTTTCGTTGTTGGGGAGGCGACTTGATGAAAGCTCAAGGTGCCGAATTGGTAAAGCATTATCGAGATCTAGCATTTATGGGTTTCACTGAAGTGCTCATGAATATACGCACGATTTTCAAAAATATCGACTTTTGTAAACTCGATATTCAGCAGCATCAACCAGATGTGTTAATATTGGTTGATTACCCTGGATTTAATTTGCGCATTGCTGAATTTGCGAAAGAATCAGGAATAAAAGTGTTTTATTATATCTCTCCTCAGATTTGGGCTTGGAAACAATCGCGTGTGCATAAAATAAAGAGTGTGGTGGATAAGATGTTTGTGATCCTCCCATTCGAAAAAGAGTTTTATCAAAAATTCGACATGAAAGTTGATTTTGTTGGCCATCCGCTTTTGGATGCAGTGGCTAACTATGCAACTGAATCCACCAGCTTATCAGTCGATACTTCGAAAAAAATAATTGCCCTATTGCCTGGAAGCCGCAAGCAGGAAATAGCAACCATGTTGCCTTTGATGCTTTCGATGCAGAAATATTATCCATCCTATGAATTTGTCATTGCTGGTGCACCTTCGCAAACCAAGGAATACTATCAGAACTTTGTTAAAGGTGATGAAGTGAAAATTGTATTTAATCAAACCTATCAATTGTTACAGAAATCGGAAGCAGCATTGGTTACTTCGGGCACTGCCACCCTTGAAACTGCTTTGTTTGGCGTGCCCGAAGTGGTTTGTTACAAGGGTGGTTCCATTTCTTTTGCCATTGCAAAACAATTGGTGAAGGTGAAATACATCTCGTTGGTGAATTTGATTATGGACGAAGAAATTGTGAAAGAACTTATTCAAAACGAGTTGAACGAAACCAATTTAAAAACAGAACTTGACAAGTTGCTAATAAGAGAAGGTAGAGACCGCATGATGCATAATTATGCCGAGCTAAAGTCCAAACTCGGTGTCAAAGGAGCTTCTAAAAAAGCGGCTGAATTGATGGTGGGTTATTTGAAATCGGCATAAATAAAAGAAATGAAAAAAAGCATTTTACTCCTTTTTATTTTTATTGGGTCGCTGGTTCATTCTGAGAATTTAACTAATGTATCCGTGCGAATACTAACCACTAAAGTGATTACTACTTTTATTTTCTCCCCGTTAAGTGGTAGCTACATGGTTTATGCTGATGGTGCTTTGCTAAGTGACTGCGACCCCACGGGTATATATCAAATGAGTATCGAAAACGACTCAATTCGATTAAAAACTTTTGAGAAAAACATAGGCAAATTTCGGTCGCTCAAGTTTTTGTCGAGTGATGTCGATGCGGTATTCAAAATTAAATCGGTGAATCCTCAAGGAAAAGTACGTACCTGTGACAACAATGTGGAAGTTGTGCTAAGTGGAGACCGCAAACAATTTGTGATCATAAATAATGTAGATTTGGAAAAATATATAGCTGGTGTAGTGCAATCGGAAGCAGGGAAAAATATCAGCCTAGAATATTATAAATTGCAAGCTATTCTTTGTCGCACGTTTCTTCTCTCTCACCTTATTCGTCACGAAGCCGATGGCTTCGAAGTATGCGATGATGTGCATTGCCAAGCTTACATTGACAAAGCTACCGAACCAAATGTACTCAAAGCGGTGCTTGACACCCGAGGACTTGTAGTTGTAGATAACGATTTGAACTTAATAACTGCAGCCTTTCATAGCAACTGTGGCGGAGTGACCTGCAATTCGCAGGATGTTTGGTCAATTTCTACAACTTACCTTAAATCAGTGAAAGATACTTTTTGCCTCCATAGTCCAAATGCGCATTGGACTCGCACCATATCACTTGAGGATTGGAAAACATACCTTCAACTGAAACATAAAATGCCAATGGCCGATAGTCTAAAAGCTTTAGTCGTGTCATCATTTTCGCAACCAAATGGCCGTGCAATATATTACACTGACAAAGATTTGAAACTACCCCTGAAGATGATTCGTTCCGATTTCAAACTCAAATCCACTTACTTTTCGATTGAACAAGATGGTGATTCGGTTCGGTTTGATGGACGGGGGTATGGACACGGAGTGGGATTGTGTCAAGAAGGTGCCATGCGACAGGCTTCTATCGGATATTCGTACAAGCACATCCTTAACTATTATTATCGTGATGTTCATTTGGTAGATTTATCTGCTCTCAAATACTTTAAGGCTGAATAACGATAGCATACCCTCGATTTTAAATTTGTCCAACACCAAGTGTGTTATCGTGACTTACCAGCACCTAAATCTCTTTGAATAGTAAACAAATATAGACAAGATGTAATTTTTAAATTCTATGCAATGTTAAGTACAAAAAAAATCCCGCAACCTATTTAGGTAGCGGGATTTTTCAAGAAAGTTGATTCTTAATAGCGGTATGCATCCGATTTAAATGGACCATCAACCGTAACACCAATATAAGCAGCTTGCTCAGGTGTCAAAACATCAAGTTCGCAATTGATTTTTCCAAGGTGTAGACGCGCCACTTTCTCATCAAGATGTTTTGGTAAAGTGTACACTTTGTTTTCGTACTTGTCGGCATTGTTCCAAAGTTCTAATTGAGCCAATGTTTGATTAGTAAATGAATTACTCATTACAAATGAAGGGTGACCAGTAGCACAACCTAAATTCACTAAACGACCTTCTGCCAAAACAATGATGTCTTTTTTATCAATGGTATATTTATCTACTTGTGGTTTTATCACATCTTTGGTAGTTCCATAGTTTTTGTTTAACCATGCCATGTCAATCTCGTTGTCGAAATGTCCAATGTTACAAACAATAGCATTGTGTTTCATGGCTCGGAAATGACGTTCGCTGATGATGTTTTTGTTTCCTGTAGCGGTAACAATAATATCAGCCTCTTTCACTGCGTTGTCCATTTTCATTACTTGGTATCCATCCATCGCAGCTTGTAAAGCACAAATTGGGTCTATTTCAGTAACAATCACCCTTACCCCTTGCGATGACAACGATTCAGCGGAACCTTTTCCGACATCTCCATAACCGGCTACCACCGCCACTTTTCCAGCAAGCATTAAATCGGTAGCTCTGCGTATAGCGTCTACTAAGGATTCACGACAACCATATTTATTATCAAATTTCGATTTAGTCACTGAATCGTTAACATTAATAGCTGGAATATGTAAGGTTCCATTCTTCATACGTTCGTACAATCGGTGAACTCCTGTTGTTGTTTCTTCCGAAAGTCCTTTAATTCCTTTAATCAATTCAGGGAATTTGTCAAACACCATGTTGGTTAAATCGCCCCCATCATCAAGAATCATGTTCAACGGTTTACGGTCTTCGCCAAAGAATAAGGTTTGTTCAATACACCAGTCAAACTCAGTTTCATTCATTCCTTTCCAAGCATATACGGATATACCTGCGGCAGCAATAGCAGCCGCAGCATGGTCTTGAGTAGAGAAGATATTACAAGATGACCAAGTTACTTCAGCACCAAGTTCTACTAACGTCTCAATCAATACAGCAGTCTGAATAGTCATGTGCAAACATCCAGCGATGCGAGCATTTTTCAACGGCTTTGAAGCACCGAACTCGGCACGTAGCGACATTAAGCCTGGCATTTCTGCCTCAGCTAATTTAATTTCTTTACGTCCCCATTCAGCTAAGGACATATCTTTTACTTTGAATTTTACGAATTTTTCCACGGATGCGTTTGACATTTTTTTATAATTATGTTAGTATTAAAAAAGAAAGTGCGAAATTAGTTGTTATTGTTATAACAACCAAATCTCGCACTTGTTTACAAATGATTTTAACTATTTTTTTGGTGTAGCAGTCCAAACAGACTTTCCTGTCTTATCAATATAAGTAAGGACACCGTCATAACTCACATAAGCTAATCCTTTATTAAAGTTAGCAACGAAATCAGAACCTTTACTCACCACTACCTTTCCGTTCTTATCAATGTAATTCCATTTAGCTTCTTTCAAACTTCCGGATACCAACGCAGAGGTACTGATACATGCTAATCCATCCCAAAAAGAACCTGCTCCAGTATAAATAGGGTTGATGACCATCTTACCCTCGCGGTTTATAAAACCAAAAGTTCCCGATTTAAAATCTCCCACACGTATACAAGCCAAACCATCAGTGAAGGCATAAGCTCTGTCGAACTGAATATCAATTACGATTTTTCCTGTTTTATCAATGTATCCCCATTTACCACTCTTCTCGTCTCCAATTCTTACATTTGCTGTACCTTCAGAAAAATCAAACACCTCATCATATTTAAAATCAATTACCACTTTACCAGTTTTATCAATAAACCCCCATTTACCATTTTTCTTTACACGAGCCATCCCTTCTTGAAAATCCCATGCACCTTCATAAATTGTTTTCACTATAACCTCGCCTGCTTTATTTATGTATCCAAACTTCGATTCGGTTTGTACTCGAGCCATTCCTTCTGACATTCTGAAAGCGTAATCCGATTTTGGTTCTATCACAACTTTACCAGTTTTATCAATATAAGTGAATTTGGCACCTTGTTTTACACACGCTAAACCATCAGAGAAATACATGTCTAATTTAGAATCATATTGTGCAGGAATAACCAATTTGCCAGTAATATCCACAAAACCACGTTTGCCATCCTTTTTCACCACGGCCATTCCTTCATAAAATTTCTCAGCAAAGTCAAATTGTTCAGGAATCACCACTTTACCTGATTTATTGATATATCCATATTTCCCTTTATCTTGAAAAGGATAAAGCGTCTCTTGAGCTTTTACAGAGAACTTACTGCATAAGCCAATCATAATTAATACTACAATTTTTTGTGTAAGATTTAATGACTTCATATTTATGTGTCTGAAATTTTTTGTAAATATCTAAAATAATTTGAACTCAAAAAACTTTTATTTGAATAAAAATTACTTTTTTAATAAATATTTGGTTTTAGGTTAAATGATTTAATTAATATTGCGAGGTAAAAGTAATAGTTTTAATGATACAAAACACTATTTATTCATCTATTTTAAAAAGCAAAAAGAAAGCCGAAAAGAAATTCGCCTTACTTGTTGATCCAGATAAATTCGACTCCAAAGAAACCATTCGACTCGCTGAATCTGCCTCTGTTGATTTTATCATGGTAGGTGGGAGTTTGATTTCTAATGGGAATTTTGAAAAGTGCATTGGTGTCATTAAAAGTCAAACATCCATTCCTGTTATTATTTTTCCTGGCAACTATTTACAGATTAGTAAAAATGCAGATGCGGTCCTATTGCTTTCACTTATATCGGGTCGTAATCCTGAATTTCTTATAGGACAGCACGTTGTTGGTGCTCCTGCCATTAAATCTTCGGGTTTAGAAGTTTTACCCACGGGTTATATGTTGATAGAAAGTGGAAAACAAACTTCCGCATCTTATATGAGCAATACCAGCCCCATTCCATCTGAAAAGTACGATATTGCTGCATGCACAGCAATGGCAGGCGAACAACTTGGACTAAAATTGATATATTTGGATGCCGGTAGTGGAGCAAAACAAGTGGTGAACCAGGAGATGATTCTTAAGGTGAGTCAATCTGTATCCATTCCTATTATTGTTGGAGGAGGTATAAATACTTCAAAAAAAGCAATTGAAGCATGTAAAGCAGGAGCCGACATAATAGTGGTTGGTAATGCCATAGAAAAGGATAATTCAATAATAAAGAGTATTTCATTAGCCATACATTAATTATAAAATAGAACAAAATGCGATTAATAGTAATTTCAAGCTCAAGAACGATTGAAAATGAAACAGAAATAGTGACAAAGTTCTTTGAACAAGGACTTCAAACGTTCCACTTACGCAAAAGAAGGTTTTCTAGGGGCAAGACCAAGCAGTTTATTAATAGTATACCTAATATGTATCACGAAAGAATTGTGCTTCATTATCACCATACATTGGCTCGAAAATACAATCTAAAAGGAATCCATCTTTCCAAGTCACATAAGAAAAAGCAACTAAAAACATGGTTAATACTAAAGTTTCTGCGCTTCTCAAATCCAAACATAGAGGTGTCTACCTCTTACAATAACATTGGTCAATTGCTAGAACCTAATAAAACGTATAAATATAGTTATGTGTTTTTGAGTCCAGTATTCGATAGTTTAAGTAGTAAATTTCAAAGCGGTTTCACTGAAAATAGTTTACGTACTGCTCTTGAAAAGTCGGAATATAAAGTGATTGCAAGAGGGGGTGTGGATGTAGAAGCGATAGAAAAAGCTCACCGAATTGGATTTGAAGGATTGGCTTTCTATAGTGCCATCTGGAAGAAAAAAGATGCAATTACGGAATTTCTAAAGGCCATTGAAAAATACAAATCATCAAATATTTCAATCGAGTAATCCCGAAATCAATAAAGAAATTTTTCTTATGGTTTATTTGTTTGAAGCATGTTATTAACATCTGTTTTCGATTCCATAGTGAATGGATTCGAACAAACAAGTTATATGGAATGGTTTATTTTCGCTTCTGCTATGGTCTACGTGATTCTGGCGGCTATCGAAAATGTTTGGTGCTGGTTATTTGGAATACTATCTAGTTTCTTATCCATTTATCTTTGTTTTTCTGGTAAATTATTCCTTGAAAGTATTCTTCAAGTGTTTTACGTTATCATTGGTATTTATGGGTGGTATCAATGGTTATATGGCTCTAAGGAAAGAACTGAAATTACTATTGTTTCATTCCCTTTACTTCGATTCGTGTATTTAATTATTATTGGTTGTCTCCTTTGGATTCCGTTGGGATATATAGCTCAACGGTATTCTACTCAGGCTATGCCTTACCTTGATGCTTTCATTACATCCTTTAGTATCATTGCAACTTGGATGACTGCAAAAAAAATCATTCAAAATTGGTTGTTTTGGTTAATTATTGATGCTTCTGCCATCCTATTGTATGCATACAGAGGGTTTCATTTAATTGCTTTGCTTTATATTATATATACATTCCTCGCATTAGTGGGTTATTTTCAATGGAGAAAAAAGATAAACATGTAAAACGAATCGCCCTTTTAGGTCCTGAGTGTACTGCTAAATCAACACTTTCTGAAGCATTAGCAAAACACTTTAATACGGTTTGGGTACCTGAATACGCAAGATCTTACCTAGCTCCATTAACAAGAAAGTATACCCCAGGGGATATTATCGAAATTTCGAAAGTGCAAATTGAACAAGAGCGAATAGCCATTGAGAAAGCTAACAAGTATATATTTGTTGATACCGAGCTTATCATTTCGAAAGTTTGGTGTTTGGATGTTTTTAATACTTGCCCCGAATGGATAACATCCACACTCTTGAAAACAAAATTTGATTTATACCTACTAACTTATCCCGACTTACCTTGGGAGGAGGACGTTTTGCGTGAGAATCCTCTCCGAAGGGAATATTTGTTTGATTGGTACGAAAAAGAATTGATTGAAATTTCGGCCAACTATGCAATCATAAAAGGAAGAGGCTATGCGCGTCTAGAAAATTGCATTAAGGCAATTAACCAATTATTATAATTTCCTAGAACTTAATACCAACAGTAGTCATAAAACTTGAATTGGTATACTTATTTGTTACAGCATCTAGTAAAGGAGAATCGTAAAGATAATTCTTCTCTGTATAAAAAGTGTGGACGTATGCTAAATCCATGAAAAAATGTTTGTAGCGATACCCAACCCCTGTTGTTATGCTTGTTCGTTGTGCAGTTTTATTGTCTCCGCTTTTAAATGGACTTCCATAAAGTGCGTAACCCACCCTGAATGCGAATGGGTCGTAACGAATTTCACCACCAATTCTGATATTACCGGTTGCGGTGTATTTCGATCTGATAACAGAATTAACATCTGAAAATACATTTGGAGTTGAACTCAATTGAGCATACGAATAATCAACATATTCGTACTCCACATTCAATAGGGCTATTTTATTAATTATAAATCCTAAGCTTCCGATTGCTCTAAACGGTGTTGTTATTTTATAATTGAACGAACCTGAAGGTGAAAAATAAGTAAATGTATCTCTTGTTGCATCTAGGTCGGCAAACATGGAACTTGTGTAAACATCCTTTAATTTAAGAACTGTAGGAGTATGCACCGCAACCCCAATGTTCAACCACTCTATTGGCTTCACAATTACTCCAAACTTGAAGTTAAATCCTCTTCCCTGAGTTGTTAGGTTTTGCTTAAATGAGAATGATTTAAATCCTGCAATTGTATCTTGTGTATCCACTTCGTTATACTCACTTGCTTCAGTATATCTCGCGTTGACTATACCTAATGTGGCTCCTAAAAATAATTTACTTCTATAATTAGTACCCACACTTATTACCGTTTCACCCATCGACCCTGACGAACTCACGGTTTTCTTTTGCGTTTCGCCATAATGCGAAATGACTTGACGATAAACTAAAGGTACAGCTGTGGTATCAATTAGATAGGTTTGCCAAGCCAAATCAGTTGAAAAGGCATCGAATGATGTAGGACTATTCCCATTTGCTAAAGCCACATAGGTGTCGAGCAAAGAACTTGTTTTGTTATCGCCTTTAATACTGATGTTGTTGTTGAAATTATTAGTTCTATTGTATCCTATACCGAGATTGAAATATTGCCAACCACCGTTCTTATCATCTTTTAAATGAATAGCTCCAACCAATCCTATGTTTCCAAGATTCACATTTAGTTTTCTATCCATGGAAGAAGTACCATTAAATGTAGAATTGGTGGTTTGCGAAAAAAGAGAAGGAGATATGGATATTTCTGTTTTTCGAAACACTCCTATCCCTGCAGGGTTAAAACTAAGTGTAGAAATGTCGCCTCCCAAAGCGCCCATAGAACCAGCCATGGAAGCAAAACGAGAAGTGCCTCCAAAGGTGATTTGCGAATAACGCATTGCATCAATGTCGTTTTGAGAACTAGCAGTGTTTAAACATACTGCTCCCAAGCTCATTATTAAAACTAGCTTTTTCATGATTAACAATTCTTATCTATTATCTCTTTCTTCCTCCAGAAGCTGGTGATGAAGAATTTCCTCTACTACCACCTCCCGAATTTGACGGGGAAGAGCTTCTTATCCCTTCGTTAGCACCGCTAGAGCGTGGTGTAGGTTGACTTATTCTTGGTTCCGAATACGTAGGTTTTGGTGGTTCTCTTGGTCTGTCATTACTTGGCTTTGATTGCTCGTTATGCTGTTGCTCATTTCGAGGTTGTTCATATCTAGGCTCATCGTTGTTTCTTGGCTTGTTGTTATCAATATTCTGATTACCGTTGTTTCTCAAAGGAGGTTTACGATAATAATCTTCGTTGTGCTCAGTAGGTCGAGACGTGTTATTGTTAGTTGGTTTCACATTATCTCTTCCAATGCTCTCGGTTGGTCTGTTATTGGTACCAGTTGGACGTTCATAATTAGTATTAGTATTATGCACAGCAGGACGAGTGGTCATGTAATCCTCTACTGTAGTTGTTTTCAAATACGGATTATTAGTTCTACCTTTAGTTTCAGCAAAAGGTTTGTTGGTTTCTGCTTCTACAGTCTCCATGTATCTATGACCCAACGATGGTTGTGCTGTTCTACGGCCATTACCACCAGTTGTTTTGCGTGGACCGTAATAGCTGTTGTTATCATAACTATTGAAATAATTATTGGCATAATAACCACTGTTGTATCCATTGTAATAACCACTCATGTATGGATTATATCCATATCCATAAGGGTTGTATCCATACGAATAGGGATTATATCCCATACCCATGTTCGAATACATTCCGTAAGGATTGTAATAAGGATCGTAACCCCAACCCATGTTTGAATACATGTTGAAACCTGGGTTATAAGCATACATATTGTAGCTTGGTCCCCAGAAATTATAACCCATATAGATGGACGAACCATAGTAATAAGGGTTTGGATTGTACCAATATGAATTGGTATAATAATCATCGTAATATCCGTAATTGCCTACTGGGCTATGGAATCGTCTTAATCTTGCAGCATATTCGTCATCGTAATAATCATCATAATTAAATGGTTTGTCATAGTAATTATTGATGGTGGTGGTTCCTTGATTATCGCTAGAAGTATTGGAATGCGAAGGACTCTGATAATAATCATCAGGTGAACTAGTAGAAGACGATTGATTAGAATTGTTTTTATTCTGAAGATTTTCCAATTCGGCAGTTTTACGATCGTTCTCGGCCTTTAGTTTTGCATTTTCTGCCATCAGCTGACGTTTTTCTTTTTCGGCAGCATCGTCTTTGGCGGTGTAGTATACATCATCATTATAGGTACTCGAAGTAGCTCCCTTTGGCGAGTTACAAGAAGTTAGCATGTATAATGCTATTACTGAAACTGTGAATGTACTTTTCATTTTATTTTTGGTTTTGAAACTATTTTCTTATATCCTTATGACAAACAAACAAACAAAAGGTTTATTTTCTATTTTTGTCATTCGTTATTAAATGCAAAATTACAAAGATTATACCATAAATTAATTAAATGAGTAAAGAATTATCAACCAGAGAAGAAAACTATTCGGAATGGTACAATGAATTGGTTGTAAAAGCAGATTTAGCCGAACATTCGGCTGTGAAGGGTTGTATGGTAATAAAGCCTTATGGTTACGCTATTTGGGAAAAAATGCAACAAGCATTGGACAAGATGTTTAAAGATACAGGACACGTAAATGCTTATTTCCCGCTGTTCATTCCAAAATCATTTTTCAGTAAAGAAGCTAGCCATGTGGAAGGATTTGCCAAGGAATGTGCTGTGGTTACTCACTATCGATTGAAGACTGCACCTGATGGAAGCATTGTGGTGGATGAAACGGCTAAGCTTGACGAAGAACTTATCGTTAGGCCTACTTCGGAAACAATTATTTGGAATACGTATAGAGGATGGATTCAATCGTATCGCGATTTGCCATTGTTGATTAATCAATGGGCGAATGTGGTAAGATGGGAAATGCGCACGCGTTTGTTTTTGCGAACTACCGAGTTCCTTTGGCAAGAAGGCCATACGGCACATGCTACTTCGTCCGAAGCAATTGCTGAAACTGAACAAATGCTAAATGTATATGCTGATTTTGCCGAAAACTTTATGGCGGTGCCAGTTATCAAAGGAATAAAAACAGCCAACGAACGTTTTGCTGGTGCATTAGAAACCTATTGCATTGAAGCGTTGATGCAAGATGGAAAAGCACTACAAGCAGGAACATCGCACTTCTTAGGTCAAAACTTTGCGAAAGCATTTGATGTTAAATTTTCGAACAAAGAAGGAAAACAAGATTATGTATGGGCTACTTCATGGGGTGTTTCTACTCGATTGATGGGTGCTTTGGTGATGTCGCACTCGGATGACAAAGGACTGGTGTTGCCTCCTAAACTTGCTCCTTTTCAAGTGGTAATTGTTCCTATCTACAAAGGTGATGAGCAATTGGAACAAATAAATGCTGTGGTGGCTAAAATGAAAAAAGCATTGGAAGCGAAAGGCATTTCGGTGAAATACGACAACAGAGATAACCAACGTCCAGGATGGAAATTTGCGGAATACGAACTAAAAGGTGTTCCTGTCCGTATTGCCATTGGTGCGCGCGATTTGGAGAATGGCACAGTGGAAGTAGCACGAAGAGATACCATGGAAAAGGAAACGCTTCAACAAGCAGACATAGAAAATAAAATTGAACATTTGTTGGCACAAATACAAAATAATTTGTACCAGAAAGCATTGGCAATGCGCGAAAACAAAACGTATTCGGCAGATACTTACGATGATTTCAAACGAATATTGGAAGAAACTCCAGGATTTGTAATGGCGCATTGGGATGGTACCAGCGAAACGGAACAAAAAATAAAAGAGGAAACCAAAGCTACGATACGTTGTATACCACTCAACAATAAACAAGAGGCAGGTGTATGTATATACAGCGGAAAGCCTTCGGTACAGAGGGTAGTGTTTGCACGTGCATATTAAGATGAGCATAAAAACAAGAACAGAATAAAGAATAATACAGTATGGAAAAAACATCGCCACGAGACTTGATCGTGAAGACACTCAGAGAAAAATCGAGTTTGAAACAAAGCGTATATGCTACCACCCTTCAGGCTTTCAATTCGATGAAAGCGGCTGCCAAACAAATGGCAACTGATTTGAAAAAGGAAGCAGCAACGATAGATAAACGATTGGTGATAGAGTACAAAGACAAGGGTGCTTTCGAATTCGAATTGCGTGTAGCTGGCGATTTGCTTATATTTGCTATGCATACCAATATTTTCGATTTCGATAAATCGCATCAAATATGGCGCACTTCGTATTTAAAGGAGGATCCTTTCCGTTCGTATTGTGGTATTATCAATATCTATAATTTCCTGAACGATTCGTTTACTTATAATCGTGTGAACGACTCAGGATATGTGATTGGACGTATTTTTACGAATAAAGAAAATCATTATTTTGTGGAAGGAAAACGACAACTAGGATTTTTGTACAACGATTTTGTGCATGATACGTTAACTCCCGAAGCCATTGTATCGGTGCTCGAATCGACCATCTTGTATTGCATCAATTTCGATTTATATACTCCGCATTTCGATACGATAAAAGAAATATCGGTGGCCGATATGCAAACCGCAAGCGAAGGGATGCAGATAAAAACAGGCAAACGCCTGGGCTTCCGCTTTCAGGCCGATAACGATGAGTTTTCGTAATCATCGTTTTCATTTTTTATGCACACCTTGTTCATGTCCTAATGCTTTAATCTTGATTAACCAATCGTTTCTGAAATCGATGTTCGAATTTCGGATTGGTTGAATGCAAGTAACGCCTACTGGATTAATTCCACAAAATTGTAAAACTGTTTTTTTTAGCTGATTAATACTTGGTCGAGCATTTACAAATTTATTATACCAATCGGGAGTGTCGAGTGTGATGATGATGTGAGCCGATTTGCCAGTAAGCAGTTTGTCCCAAAGCACGGAATTTTCTCGGTATCGAAAAGCTAAACCGGGTAAAAAAGTACGGTCGATAAATCCTTTGGTAATGGCAGGTAAGCCTCCCCACCAAACGGGATGAATCCAAACCAAATGGTTGGCCCATTTAATTTTTTCCCAAGCTTCTACTAGGTCAGGTTCTAATTCAGTTCTTTTCTGATAACCAAATTTTAGATTGGGATTGAAAACTAAATCTCTAATAATAATTTCTTTTACCTCGGCATCCGAACTTAATGCACCTTTTTTGTATGCTTCGGCTATTCCAAAACAAAAACTGTCCTTGTTGGGATGCCCATTTATGATAAGTATTTTTTTCATTCGATGTTGGGTTTAAAATATCGTGCAAAGGTGAGTAGTTTTATATTCTAAAGGATTACGAAATTGAAAACGACAATTACATCATTCGCACCTTGTGATGTGTAATGATAAGTCAAAGGGTGCTAGTTTCGAATTTGGAAATTAGGATTAAGGATTTGGAGATTTAGGATTGAAAATGAGGGCTTAAAGATTGTTAGCGATGGCTCTAAGATTGTTGACAATGGCTCTAAGATTGCTGACAATGGTTCTAAGATTGCTGACAATGGTTCTAAGATTGCTGACAATGGTTCTAAGATTACCGACAATGGTCCTAAGATTGTTGACAATGGTTCTAAGATTGTTGACAATGGTTCTAAGATTGTTGACAATGGCTCTAAGATTGTTGACAATGAGACCTCACCCCCGGCCCCTCTCCAAAGGAGAGGGGTGACGGAGTGGGTTGGGGCATTTTTAAGAGTATAGTTAAAGGTTATTAGAAGTGATGCGCTGAATAACTGCACCCGATTGAAGTGGAAATCCTTTTTCTTTGACCTCTTCGGGCAAAGAAAAAGATTGGAACGGAAAGCAGGAGGAAGGGAAACGAAGAGTGAGAAACTGCCTGCCACAATTTAGTTATTAGTTGTTAGTTGTTAGTTGTTGGTTGTTTGAACATTTGAATAATTGAACTTTTGCCTACTGCAAAATTGCTAAATTTTCTTCGTGTCTTCTTGTCTTCGCGGTAAATTAAACTTTCCAACTTTAAACTTCGAACTTCCCAACTTTCAACTATCTCATCAACATCTAAAAATTTAACTATCTTTCGAAAAAATTTAGAAGAACCAATAGCAATTACCAAAAACGTGAAGGCCTTGATGATGAAAACAATGATTACCACTCTGTTTATAATAAGTAGCTTGGTGCTGATGGCACAGGAGAAAAATGCAGTGTATTGGCATAGCAAAGGCAAGGAAGCGTATTACAAAAAGAATCTGGCCGAGGCTTCGAAAGATTTTGCCAAAGCCATTGAGATGAATCTCAAATACGATTCGGCTTATTTTCATCGCGGGGTGGTGGAATACGACAAAAAACTGTACAAGGAAGCAGCCGATGATTACAACAAAGCTTTGAGCCTTAACCCAAAATATGCTGATGCGTATGCCAATCTAGGATTGATAGACCATGAAAACAAAAAGTTTGAAGCCGCTATTGAGCACTACGACAAAGCCATTGAGCTAAAACCAAAGGATGCCGACTATTACCATTATAAAGGTTTGGCTTTGTATAATCTGAAAAATTATCAGGATGCTTGCGACAATTACACCAAATCGATAAAGCTAGCGCCTATGGTTTCGGATGTGTATTCCGACAGGGCTTTCTCGTACATCGGCCTCAAGCAAATAGAAAAAGCCGATGCCGATTTGAAAAAATGGAAGCAGTTGAAGAAGTTAAATAAATAGCCTACGCTGGGTGTTTAAAGAAGTGTAGCTAGGTTTAACTTTCGAGTTCGGTTTCTTCAATCTCTTGTTCCTCTTCGGCAGCGGTGCCCACACGGTGTCCAAGGAAATAATCTTCGATGTATTGCCAACGTTGTTCGTTGCTCATGTTGTTCTGGAAAAAATAGGTCATTATTTCCATCGAGTCTTTGTGTTTGCGTTCAATTTCGGTCACCACTTTGTTTTCGTTTCTCAATTTGCTCAGCGAGTTTAGTTTCTTAGGGTCGTTGATGCGCACCATCAGTTGAGGTGCTTCGCCACCGCTTATTTCGTAAGTAGAAAGTTCGAAAATCTCGAGCAAATAAATCATTTTTATTTTCTCTTTGGCTTTGTCCATATCGGCCGGAATAAAACCTGTAAACTGTTTTGCATTGGCATTTACACCATCAAACAATATTTGGAAGTTGCGTAGCAATTGGGTTTTCACCTTGCTGAACGCAATGGCATCAAATCGGTATTGAATTAAAAAACCAAATTGTTTGGCCACCAAAAAATTTCCAGTGCTCATGCCTACCTTTCCGCTTTGCCCAAACTGGTCGGTGTCGACAAAGAAAGTACAAATCAAATCGGTAAGTTTGGTACAGGTAGTTTCGTTTTTTATTCGTGTCAAAAATTGTTTTGTCAAATCTTCTTTTCGAAACATTTTTTTGTCTAATGATGCCAAAGTAGCACCAATAAAGTTGATGCCGTTTTCGAGCTTGGTGCCAGCAGCAGCAATAGGGCCAGTGAAATGGATGCGCATTTTCATCAAAGGCTCTACATAAGGGAACAAACGCTTGTCGAAAAACTTGGTGCGCACATCCGGAAAACTTTCTTGCGGAAAAGCCGTTTCCCATATCTTGTCGAGCACTAGTTTCACATTCTTTTTATCCTCTTTTTCCTCGCGCATTACTATGGCTCCATTCTTCAGTTTGGTGCCAGCACGTTCGTATTTGGTTTTGTTTATTTCTTCCACATGCTCGCCATAGCGTTGTTTCAGCAGTTCGAAACCTTCTGTATCCACAGCACCATAAACGGTGGAGAACATACTTTTAGGTTTTACAATCAACACATTGTAGCCATACTTTTCTACCAAATCTTTTTCAATCACTAGCAATGCCGATTTTACTTTCTGTTCAGGATTATTGTCTTTGGTAAATATCCATTTAAAATCTTCAACCGATACCAGCAGGTTTTTGTCTTGAGCCGTCATGAAAAGTTTGTTTATTTTTTTCAATACCAAGTCTACCTGAAACTGTTTGAGCGAAGAAAGCATGAATAGCATCTTCGAATATTTTAAATCTTTTGGGTTGAAGTCCATCTTCGCAATGCCTTTCATTCCGGGCACACGAGCTATACGGCCTATCTCTTGAACATAATCGGCCAACGAACCCGAAGGCGCATGATGATATACATTTTCGATATCACTAATATCTACTCCCATACCAAAAGCCTTGGTAGCAAGCACCACCTTTGTTTTTCCCGATTTAAAATCGCGAATGGTTTCCTTGCGGATGGTAGGACTCAACTCACCATAATATTTTTTCACCTTCGGTTTTATATCCGCATCCAGTGTATGGGTGATGTTGTTGATTTGTGTTACCCAAGGGAAATACAATATCGTTTTGTTATTCGACTCCACGTACTCTCTTATTCTCGAAATGGTTTTTGTCATTCGCTCCACATCATATTGTTTAGGAGTAAAGGGTTGATAGTCGAACGAAATTTCGGGACGCATGATGTTACCAATATAGGTGCGGCAATTTTGCATGTTCAAGGTACGTATCGTGTCGAACACCATATCGTCAGCACCATTGTACACTGCGGTTGCAGTAAGTGCAACCACTGGAAAGCGATAGGTTTTTATTTTGCCTTTTATTTTCTTATTCACCGTGCCATTGCCACGAAGCTTACGAATGAAGTTGCCCAAAAACCAATAGTCAATCCTGAAATCCCTGCCCCACGTGGTCACCAAGTGGGCTTCGTCAATAATCAACAAACCCAATTCGCGCGAGCCAATAAATGTTTGAAGTTCGTAAGCAAGCAAAAGTTCGGGCGAGAGATAAAGCACCGAAATCTCACCATTCATTACTTTGTCAAGTATTTCTTTGCGTTCGATAAGCGATAAATCGGAGTTCACAAACGCCACTTTTTCGAAATGCCTATCGTTGATTAAGGCTTGCACTTGGTCGTACATCAAGGCTTTCAATGGCGATACTACAATGGTTACTGAATTTAACTTTTCGTTTTCGGAAAGATAAATCGCTGGCAATTGAAACAACAATGATTTACCTGCACCTGTGGGAGCAGTCAAGAAAACATCTTCGAACAAGGCATCTTCTCTCGATTTCTCTACTTGTCGAATGATGTGTTCTACTATCGAACCTTGCGAATGTTCAATCAATTCTTTATTCGTATCGGGGCTTTTGTAGATGTTTAGTTTTTTAAACTTTGCTTGTTCGCCCCAATGTTTTTGTAGCAACACATCAAGTTCTGGCCGCCAATAGTCTTTATAACTTTTATGTTGTGTGTAAAAACTAACCTTGCATTTTGCTTCGCTAAGAATAAGAAAGAGAAGCTTTAATTCATCCAAATCTTTTTCGATATGGTTGATGCTTTCGTCCACAATGATGTTGATTTGCTTAGGTACAACATCATTAAACAATCCGAATTTTAAATGATGATAAGTGCCATCGGCAGCTTGATATTGAATGATGTTTTTTTCGTTCGATAAGTCATCTAAAAACGCAGGAAGCGATACCTTGCTCGAATCGAAAAAGTTGATAGTATCAATACCTGCAGTAGTTAAATCTAAATCGTAATCTAAAAATTGAATGCAATTGAAACCTGCAATTTGTCTACAGTCGGAATAAAACCGATTAAATAACTCGTTTTCTTCAATCTCTACATCGCTATTGATGCTGTCTTCAATGTCTGGAAATTCAAGAAGTGTTTGATTGGGATAATATTCGTAAAAATTGTTTTTAACGATTTTAAAACTTGCTATTGATTCGGTAATGTTTTCGGTTGGTATCAATAGAAATTCTTCGAAAGTGATAAACACCAGCGAAGATTTTGTTTTTTTGATAGCAGCCAACAAAGCATCAGCATTGTTGATGATAGATTCAAGATGGGTTTTGTTTTTCGAATCTATAAAATCAAGGGCACGTGCATGAGGAATATGCTGTTCGAGTTCTTTTAAAAAATGATTTGGAAATCCTTTGTATACCACTACAGTTGTTTTCTTACCCTTCATTTTGGTCAATGCCGAAAGGTGTTTGGTGATTAGGTTTTTATTCATTTTATAAAAAGTTTTGAATGAAAAGGAACGATTGTTCTTTCCTTAATTCCGCAAAGATAGTTAAAACAAAAATCTATAAATTGAAATTTGAATCGGATTAAACAAATCTCAATTTATAGATTGAATGAAAAGGAGGGAAAGGGGGATTAAATAGTCCAGGTATTGTTTCCTTTCAGTAGGGCATCTAAGTTGCCTTTTCCTTTTTTAGAAACAGCTTCCACTAGTTGGGCACTCATAGCATCTTCATAACAAAAACGGTCTTCGGTATAGAATACTCCAAACGGTCGAGGAAGCGCATTTTCGTCACTCGGTTTGTTGAAGAAACGAACCAAGATTCCTGCTTTTACTTGATCTTTTTCGTCATGTATCCATAAATCGTTAGCCGAAACATCAGCAACGTTTACCACCACGGGCTTGAAGCCATCGAGCATAATTCCTTTTTCTGATTTCTCTCCAAACACGAGTGGTTTGCCATGTTCAACCATCAAAGTGTTAATTTTTTTAGTGCCTTTCTCAGTGAATACTTCGAATGCCCCATCATTAAACACATTGCAGTTTTGATAAATCTCTACCATCGAAGTGCCTTTGTGACCGTTTGCTCTTTTTAGTATTTCTCTCAAGTGGATAGGGTCTCTGTCCATCGAACGAGCAACAAAAGTAGAATTGGCTCCTAAGCATAGTGCCAAAGGGTTAAATGGAAAATCGATTGATCCCATTGGTGTCGATTTGGTGACACTTCCATAAGGAGATGCAGGAGAATATTGACCTTTTGTTAATCCGTAAATTTCGTTGTTGAACAACAACACATTTACATCAAAGTTTCTACGTAGTAAATGAATTAAGTGATTTCCTCCAATTGATAACGAATCTCCATCACCAGTCACTATCCAAACCGATAGTTCAGGGCGAGTAGCTTTCAGTCCACTAGCGATGGCTGTTGCTCTACCGTGTATACTGTGCATCCCAAACGTTTCCATGTAATATGGGAAACGTGATGAGCAACCAATACCAGAAATAAAAACAATCTGTTCGCGAGGAATGTTTAATTCAGGCATTACTGTTTGCACTTGTTTTATAATCGAATAATCACCACAACCAGGACACCAACGCAATTCTTGATCGGTTACAAAATCCTTGCCTGTTAATTTTGGTTCTATTGTGTTTGTTTCCATAAGTTTTTTCTTTTAAGCTTTTTTAGTTGGAGTTGATTAGTTGGTTAATGTTTCAATTATTTTGTTTTTTATTTCGGCTGCCGAAAAAGGAAGACCTTGAATTTTATTCAAACCTTTTGCATCAACAAAATATTTGTCACGAATCACTTTTATTAATTGCCCATTGTTAATTTCTGGAATCAATACTTTGTCATAGTTACCTATTACTTCGCCTAAGTTTTTAGGGAAAGGATTCAGGTATTTAACATGAGCGTGTGCTACATCATAGCCTTCGTCTATTGCTTCTTTTACCGCTGTTTTTATTGAGCCGTATGTGCTACCCCAACCGAGTACTAACAATTTTCCTTTATTGTTTCCATTATCGATGGTTTGAAGCGGGATGTAATCAGCTATTTTATCCACCTTAGCCTGACGAATCTTCACCATGAACTCGTGATTTTCGGGGTCATAGGATATGTTTCCTGTTTCGTTTTCTTTTTCAATACCACCCACACGATGTTCTAAGCCTTTTGTGCCAGGTATAGCCCATGGACGTGAAAGTTTTTCGTTTCGTTTGTAGGGTAAATACTTTTCTCCTTCTTTTAATTCGTTTTTTGCAAAGCTTACATTTATGTCAGCTAAATTAGCCGAAGCAGGAAACTTCCATGGTTCAGAACCATTGGCAATGTAGCCATCGCTAAGAAAGAAAACTGGAGTCATAAACTCTAATGCAATTCGACAAGCTTCGTAAGCAGCATAAAAACAATCGGATGGTGAGTATGCCGCAATAACAGGAACAGGAGCCTCGCCATTTCTACCGTATAATGCTTGCATCAAGTCGGCTTGTTCTGTTTTTGTTGGCAAGCCTGTGCTTGGTCCGCCACGCTGTACATTTACAATAACCAAAGGTAATTCAAGCATAAGTGCAAGTCCAATGGCTTCGGTTTTTAAAGCGATACCCGGGCCAGAAGATGTAGTAATGCCTAATGCACCACCGAATGAAGCACCAATTGTTGAAGTAATAGCAGCAATTTCATCTTCAGCCTGAAACGTTTTTACTCCAAAATTCTTGTGTTTTGATAATTCATGCAGAATATCAGAAGCTGGTGTTATAGGATAGGTTCCACAAAATAAAGTTAACCCAGCTTTTTCGGCAGCAGCTACCAATCCAATAGCAGCAGCCTGATTTCCCATGATGCTTCTGTAGGTTCCATGCTCAACAGGGGCAGGTTTCACTTCAAAGCGTTGCATTGGTGCTTCTACAGTTTCTCCATAATTATAACCTGCTTTTAGAACTTTTATGTTCGCATCAATTAATTCAGGTCGTTTCTTGAATTGCTCATTAATGAAAGTTATCGAGTTCTCTATCGAACGGTTGTACATCCAATAAATATAACCAAGCACAAACATGTTCTTTGATCTATCCATTTCTTTTGTACCCAAACCAGAATCAGCTAGGGCCGCACGAGTGATTTTAGAAACATCAATTTCAACGGTTTTGTATTTATCCAGACTTCCATTTTTAAGAGGATGAACACCTTCAGGATAATTTGCAAGCTTCAAGTTTTTGGCATCGAATCCATCTGTATTTGCAATGATGATTCCACCGTCTTTCAGTTGCTTTAAGTTAGCTTTAAGAGCGGCAGCATTCATCACTACCAATACATCTGCAGCATCGCCTGCTGTGTATATTCGTTGACTTCCAAAATGAAGTTGAAATCCTGAAACTCCAGCAATGGTTCCTTGCGGAGCACGTATCTCAGCAGGGAAATTGGGAAATGTGCTAATGTCGTTTCCGTACAAAGCGGTAGTAGTTGAAAACTGGGTGCCAGTTAATTGAATTCCATCTCCTGAATCTCCCGCAAATAGGATGACAACATTCGATTTAATCTCTGTTTGTTTATTCATAGTTATAGTTTAGTATTTGATTATGGTTAAGAGCGTTTAATAAAATAAAAAACAGAGTACATTTTTTATTTCGGGCACAAAGTTAGATTTAATTGCAATTCAAACAAGTGTCTTAATAATTTTAAACAATACACAAGTTTTGAAGGTTGTCAACATTAGGGTGTAGGGATAAGATTATCATCTGCTCGTCATTCACAAATCAAAGACGAACATTCATATTGTTAGTTGAACAAGGTTCATAAGATATAGGTCATTCAGCTAATCTTTTTGGGAATCAAGATTTTTAACGAGGGACAAAATTTTTTATTTAAAAATTAGATGTAATCTTTTTTTATAATTTTGAATCCTCTAAAATTAAAATCAACTATGAAACTACAGAATTACGCTTCTGGCCAATGGGTTGCCGGAGAAGGTGAAGGGCAAGCCTTGTTCAATGCAATAACAGGCGATGAAATAGCAACCGCTTCAAGTAAGGGACTCGATTTTGAATCAATGATGAATTATGCTCGTAGTGTGGGTGGTCCCGCTTTAAGGAAGCTTACCTTTCAAGAACGAGGTAGAATGTTGAAAACATTAGCTCTCCGCTTACAATCAAAGAAAGAAGAATTTTATAAATTGTCGTGGGCTACAGGTGCTACACGTGCTGATAGTTGGGTGGATATAGAAGGTGGAATCGGTAATTTATTCACTTACGCAAGCTTAAGACGACAGTTCCCAAATGAAACTTTTTGTCTAGAGGGCGATGTTGCCAAGTTGAGTAAAAATGGAACTTTTATTGGGCATCACATCTGCGTACCAAAAGAAGGGGTGGCTATACACATTAATGCATTTAATTTTCCTGTTTGGGGAATGTTAGAAAAAATAGCGGTAAATCTTTTTGCTGGCGTGCCTGCTATCGTAAAACCTGCTACGGTGACTTCATTTTTAACGGAAGCAGTTGTTAGAGAAATAACTTCTTTTGGAATATTGCCCGAAGGAGCCTTACAATTGATTTGTGGCAGTGCTAATGGAATTCTGGATCATGTCGAGTCTCAAGATATTATAACTTTCACAGGTTCCGCAAGTACAGGTAAGATGTTGAAATCTCATCCACGATTGATTCAAGAAGCTGTTTCTTTTAACATGGAGGCTGATTCACTCAATTGTTGTGTACTTGGTTTGGATGCCACTCCCTTAACTCCAGAATTCGACTTATTTATTAAAGAAGTGCAGCGCGAGATAACTACCAAAGCAGGACAAAAGTGTACAGCAGTTCGGAGGATTATTGTTCCCGAGAATTTGATAGAAGACGTTCAAATTGCTCTTGGTAAACGGTTGGCGTCAACCATCATTGGTGATCCAAATGTTGAAGGGGTAAGGATGGGTGCTTTGGCTGGTAAGTCGCAACAAAGAGAGGTAGCTGAAAAGGTTTTTCAACTGGCAAAGACCCAAGAAATCATTTTTGGAGATATGGAAAATTTCATTGTAAAAGGAGCGGATAAACTTAAAGGTGCTTTTATGTCCCCAATCCTTTTCTTAAATAAAAATCCATTTAAGTTTCAAGATTGTCACAATATTGAGGCTTTTGGGCCAGTGAGTACCATCATGCCTTATAAAACCACTGAGGAGGCTATTGAGTTGGCTAAAATGGGGAAAGGTTCCTTGGTTTGTTCTATCGTTACTGGAGATGATAAAATAGCAAAAGCTTTCGTGCTTGGTGCAGCTTGTATGCATGGGCGAATACTTGTATTGAATGCTGATTGTGCCAAGGAAAGTACTGGACATGGTTCTCCTATGCCTTTACTCACCCATGGTGGACCAGGTAGAGCTGGAGGAGGAGAAGAAATGGGCGGTAAAAGAGGTGTTTTTCATTATCTTCAACGCACTGCCATTCAAGGCTCGCCTACTACCATTACTGCCATTACCAACAATTATCAATATGGTTCGAAATATATTATTAAAGAAGTGCATCCATTTAAACGATATTTCGAAGAGCTTGAAATTGGTGAGACTCTGATAAGCAATACACATCTTGTAACACTAGAGAACATTGAAGCATTTGCCGAATTGAGTGGTGATAAATTCTACGCACATATGGATGAGAATTCATTGGATGGAACCATTTTTACTGGAAGAGTGGCACATGGGTATTATATTCTTTCTAGGGCTGCAGGTTTGTTTGTGGATGCACCTAAAGGGCCTGTATTATTAAATTATGGTATTGATGAATGCCGATTTACAAAACCAGTCTATCCAGGTGCCACTATTGGAGTGCGTTTTACCTGCAAAGAAAAAGTGGACCAAGAGAAAAAATCAGAAGATGATATAGCCAAAGGTATCGTAAAATGGTTGGTAGATGTGTATGACGAAACTGGTGAAACAGTTGCAATTGTTACCATCCTAACGATGGTTAAAAAGAAAAATCAAGATTAGGTAACTTTTCCAACAATATTTAGATTATCAGTCTCAATAACACTTATATTTCTTGAATGGAGGATACTTATTTACTAGCATTTTACAACGCTTTCAATAATTTGTCAATCGCATATTTGCACTATGAAGAATAAAAAGCCTACTTGTAAACTCCAATTTGCATCGTTTAAATGAATTATTAGAAGAAAGGTGACACGAAATCATTAGCCCGTTTTTTGACTTAAACCCCGCTTTTAATAAAAAAAGTAAATAAATATAACATTGATAACAAATTAATTGTATATCTTTGTCCCCCCATTAATAAATAATACATGTTTGAGATATTAAAAAGTTTTGAGACTAAGTATGGTCATCTTCGCAAAAAAGGTTTGGTCATTGAAGGATTATCTTTAATAGATGTCAAGAAAAAGAAACATGTAATTAAGATTAGTAGACCTTTGGTTTTTGATAACCGATTGTTACCAAAAAAATTCGAAGGACTTGACATTAAAACAAATATCAAATTAACAGATGAGATGCCAAAAGAGTTCAAAGTTGACCGTAGTCAACCTGATTGGCATAAACGAGAGTACATTTGGGCTCCTGAACGATTTGTTAAATATGTAAATCGATGTGAGAAGGAACTTAAAGCTCAGTTGAATTGTCCAACCATGACAAAACCTGAATTACTAGATGCATTATGTTTTGGTAATTTTGAGGAACACAAGCAGAAAAGCATACAATTGATTAAAGAAGGTAAATTACCTGCATATCACGAGAATTAATATCATCTTTTGAACAAAATAATTAAAGCACTTTAGCAATAAGGTGCTTTTTTATTTTTATAACTTCGCCTCCCAAATTATTTAAATACTAAAAAATGAACGGATTTGTAATGCACTCAATAAAAGAAGGAATAGCAACCATTACCTTTTTTCATCCTCAAAGCAATTCGATGCCAGGAGATTTATTGACACAACTCGCCAATGAAATTACTCAAGTCGGAAATAATCCTGAAACAAAGGTTATCGTTTTGCAATCGGAAGGAGAAAAAGCCTTTTGTGCTGGAGCATCATTCGATGAATTAATTGCAATCAAGGATTTAGCTGTAGGAAAGAAATTCTTCTCCGGTTTTTCTCAGGTTATTAACGCCATACGTAAAGTTCCTGTTTTTGTGATTGCTAGGGTACAAGGAAAAGCAGTAGGAGGAGGAGTTGGTATTGCATCAGCTGCCGATTATACGTTTGCGGTTGATGGAGCTTTAGTTAAATTAAGTGAACTTGCTGTTGGTATCGGTCCTTTTGTTGTCGGTCCTGCTGTCGAAAGAAAAATAGGCACTTCAGCTTTTGCCACATTAACTATAAATGCCACCGAATGGCAAACAGCGAATTGGGCAAAAGAAAAAGGATTGTATGCTGAGGTATTCAAAACTGTTGAAGAAATGGATAATGCAATTGGTGTTCTGGCTCAAAAATTATCGAAATCGAATCCTGAAGCAATGATGGAACTAAAAAAAGTCTTTTGGAAAGGTACAGAAAACTGGGATAGTTTATTGGTTGAAAGAGCCGAAATCAGTGGAAGACTTGTCCTTTCTGATTTTACAGTTAATGCAATTAATAAGTTTAAAACAAAGAATTAAAATTCGGAGTCTTTATAATTGATTCGCTAATCAAAATTTTCGTTTCAAAAAGAATGAAGTAAGAACATTTTTTCATTCTTCATTTGTGGTATCGTTATCTTGAGATTTCCATTTTGATCTTTCTGTTTTTTAGCTTCTCTGTTTTGATTAAATCAAGCACTGATTCTATCTTATTGATACTTACTGCCGCATACGAAGAATAATCTAGCACTTCAATCAATCCTAGTTCATCTTTGTTTAATTTGCCTTTTTGCAATAGAAGTCCAACTATATCTACTTTATTAATTTTATCTTTTTTACCAGCAGCGATATATAATGTACACCATTTTGATTTTTCTGGCAATGAACTTGTTTTTAAAAGTTCAACCTCCGTTGGTTTTTCTTTAATAAATGGAGGAATAAATTCCGATTCTGAGAGTATTAAATAAGACGTTCCTGTCGTATTCATTCTTGCTGTCCGTCCATTACGATGAACAAAAATATCTTCAGTGTGAGGAAGTTGATAATGAATTACATTTTCAATTTCAGGAATATCCAAGCCTCGTGACGCAAGGTCGGTGGTGATGAGAATGCGATGACTTCCATTTCTGAATTTAATCAATGCTCTTTCTCTGTCCATTTGTTCCATTTTACCATGAAAGGTGTCGTGTGCTAATCCTTTTTCAGAAAGTAAATCGCTGATACGTTCCACTGCATCTCTATGATTACAGAATACAAGTGTAGGTTTATTGCCGACTTTACAAATCAATGCGAATAGCGCGTCAATTTTATCTTTTCCTTCGGCCTTTACTAGTTTTAATTTGAGTCCTTCTGGTTGTGTTGGAGATTGATTCAGAAAGTTAAGTACGATAGGGTCCATTACTCCCGTGAACTTTGGAATTTCTTTCATCGATGTGGCCGAGGTTAGTATTCTTCTAGTTAGGTGATTCAGGTGGTTTACAATAAATGACATGTCTTCTTGAAATCCAAATTCAAGAGCCTTATCAAACTCGTCTAGCACTAAGGTGTGAATAGAACTGGTATCAAAATTTAAATGGTGAATATGATAAGCCAAACGGCCAGGTGTTCCAATAAGCAAAGCTGGAGCGTGTTTTAAGTTGTCCTTTTCTGTTCGTGTGGAATGGCCTCCGTAACAACAATTGACTTTAAATCCAGTACTCATTGTTCTAAACACTTGTTCTATTTGCAATCCAAGTTCACGCGAAGGAACGATGACAAGGGCTTGTACTCCTGTTTTGGACGCATCTAATCGAAATAAAACCTGAAGTAAAAATCCTAAGGTTTTTCCAGATCCTGTAGGTGAAAGCAGAACAATGTCACTTGATTTTTTTCCCGCATCAATAGCTGCAAGTTGCATTTCATTCAGTTCTGCAATCTTTAAATTCTTTAAGGTTTTTTCAATCATCGGTCAAAGGTAGACTTATTTGTTCACTCCCTTGTATTAAATAGCAATATGAGCGAAGGTGCTCAAAAAAAATCGCCCTGCACTAAAGATAGGGCAGGGCGATTCATTTGTTGCGATAAGAGTTACTCTACTACTATCACAAGATATTTTGAAGCACTCCAAAATTCTTCTCCGTTTAAAATAGTAAGCTTTTCAGCTTTCCCATCAGCACCTTCTATCTTATAAGAACCACTTGGATGAGTTGTAATTAATTTTGCTTTTTTAGCTCCAAGAACAATTGAATTGGTGGTAGAGATATCCACTTTAGTAAAATACTCTTTATTGAAATCTGATTTAAGTTTTTGATTTTTACCAATACCAATGAAACCACCTTCTTTAGTCAATACATTGTTTTTGATAAGTTCTTTAGCTGTTCCAAAAGCATAAAAAGCAGTATTCAGTTTTTCTGTCTTAACAGCTGATTCTTGTTTTGCTTCCGTATAGTTGGTATTCAATGACGAAAGTGCTACATTTAGTTGCTCTAATTGAGTTTTTAAATCAGCAATTTGAACATCTTTTGCATCTATTTCTGCGGTCAATCGAGTGATGAATTTTTCGAGCACTTCATTTTTCTTGTTCGAATCTTTCAATTTGGCACGCATATTAGCCAATTGTTGTTTGTTTTTATTCATAATGTCGTACATTGCTTGAATATCGTCAACAATTTGCTCTTGCTTGGTTTTACGCATTTCAGCATCTTTGCTGTTGGCTGTTACCATTTTCTCTTTTTCTTTTATCAAATCCAAGTTGTCTTGAATATCGTTGAACCCACGAATAAAGGATTGAATGCTCGAATCTTGGTCGTGTATACGAACAGCTTGTCCTCCTGACACGGCTCTCAAACTGTCTTCAGCCGAAAGGATACTTCCTTTTTTACCTCCTCCACAACCGAATGCAAAGGGCACTAATACTACTAATAAATAAACTAATTTTTTCATTTTGTTTTGTTTGTGTTTTATAAATTTGGGCAAAGATAATATAAAAAATTCTACGCACTATCTACTAATTGTGATGCTTTAGAAAAATGCAAATCACGTTTAATCACCTGAACCAAGGTCGGGCGAGGCTGCTCCTTCATTAAGGATGGGTAAAACGTCCTTAATTTTATAAGCCATACGGTTGTCGATATTCGAAAGAATGATGATGGTGGTTTGGTCATTCAATCTTCTGAAGAATTCACTGTTGTAGCCATGCCACCAACCATTGTGAAACACTATTTTATTGTTTTTTCCATCATCTATCATTCTCCATCCATAGCCATAGTTGCGAACTCCTTTATGTTCGTTGCTATATCCATTATACGATTGTTCGATGGTTTCTTTTTTCAATAATTTCTCGGTGTAAAGAGCCCTGTCCCATTTAAACATATCGTCTATGGTTGAATAGATTCCTTTATCGCCAACTACATCGTCAGCGAAAACAACCGTTTGAAGTCGACCTGCAGCATCGTGTCCTGTTGTTAAGTTTTGATGTGTTTTATCTGCATTGGGGTCGTGAACCCAAGTATCGTGCATGCCTAATGGTTCGAAAATATTCTTTTTCATAAAGTCAGCAAAACTAATGCCTGATGCTGCTTCGATAATTAATGGTAACAAAGCATAATTGGTATTGCAGTATTCGAACTTGCGATTGGGAACATAATACATAGGTGGTTTTTTGGTGGTCAAAATTTCCAACATTGATTTGTTGTTGAAATACGAACCATTATATAAATTGGGTTTTTCGCAGTATGGTTCACAATCGTAGACATAATTACTCAATCCCGAACGGTGAGTTAACAACATTTGTATGGTGATGTGATGGTATGGAAATTTGGGCAAATATTGCTGAACGCTGTCGGTAAGTTTAAGCTTGCCTTGCTCTACCAATAACATAATGGCTGCAGCTGTTAGTGGTTTCGAACTGGATGATAATTGAAAAGCTGAATTTAATTTAAGTGGTTCTTTGGTTTTAATGTTGGCGTATCCAAAGGTGTTTTTATAAATAATCTGTCCTCTTTGTGCTATCAACACACATCCATTAAAGCCTTTGTATTTGGCCTCTTCGGTGAATACTGCATCCAATTGCTTAGCTTTTTCGGCTGCATGTATTTCTTTTAATATTTTGTTGATGCTATCCTGATTGATAGGCTGAACCTTGCTTGGTGAAGCCGAATTGACAACCGATGTAGCCGAACCTCGATTGCAGGCTTCCACCATAGCGATGGCAACAACCAATATAAATAAATTGAAAGTTTGCAAAACAATCCTTAATCTCACTAACGCTTTTCTTTAAAAAGATTCAACTATTACTTACTTCTCTATCGTCTTTTCTCTACAGCAATGTCTACTATCAAAGCTCTGCCATTCACTTCTTTTCCGTTGAGTGCATCAATGGCTTTGTAGGCTTCGGTTTTGTTTCCCATTTCTACGAATCCAAATCCTTTTGATTCCCAAGTAATGGTATCGTAAACAATTTTTGTAGAAACCACTTCTCCGTAAGGAACGAATAGGCTTTCTAGTTGTGCTTCGTTAATGTCTCTATCAATGTTTTTTATAAATAATTTCATTTTTACTCTATAATTAAAACGTTTTTTGGTATCAAGAAATGCGGTTCTTAATATTTCACAAAAGTATTGGATTAATTCATTTTTCGTTAACTTTGTGAAAATAATTTTACACAATCATGAAAAACATTCTTGTTTCTCTATTGCTTTTGTTTTCTGTTTCGATGGTATTTTCGCAAACCAAAACGGATGATGAGTATTATACTCCTGCTAAAACAAAGCCTCTTGCAATGGACCGTGTAAGTGCTACCATAAGTGCAGGTGCTGGTGTAAGTTTTTTAAGTTCGTCAAACCATACTGCTTTCACCACTTATGTGGCTCCTAAAATAAGTTATCAGTTGAATTCGAAATTCCGACTTACCATGGGCATGATGCATTACACCGTTTCGGGTAATACATTGATGGCGATGAATAATCATGAAGCATTGCTGAACAATAGCAACCATAGTATTTCGGGCAATAGGATGATGATTGGAGGGGAGTATCAACTCAATAAAAAACTAATTCTTGGAGGTGCAGTGATGATGGATGCAAATGATTTTTCGAAAAATAAAATGAATTCGAAAGCTGCTGCATTCTCTTTAGAATATAAGGTTTCGCCTAGGAGTTCTATTCGTTTCGAAACCATCATTGAACAAGGTCAAGGAAATTATTTGAATTCATCCAATCCGGCTTTCGATAAAACTAATCCTTATTATTACGGATATGGCAACAACGATATGTTTAGAAGTATGACCACCGGAGGCCTTGGCACATTGGCTACTCAGAGCTTAAACTCATCCATACGATAAGTCTTTAGTTTTCAATTTACGATTCTTGATCGAAATAGATTTTATAAAACTTTCTTCCGTCTTTCTCTATTCCTTGTTCTATTAGTTCTCGGTTTCCGTGTATATAGATATGAAAATTTTTATCGAGCTTGAGTACTGATTTAAACACACGTGCTTGCTTTTTCACAGCTTGTGCTGATATGTCGAAGTTATCATCAAGCTCTATTTCGTTTTCTTCGCGATAGATTTCGTCAAAGTTCTGAAACGATTTTATCATGTTTTTATCTTGAAACACTTCTTTCTCAAAATCGTCCTTATCAAAGGTTTCGTGCGATTTGAAATACTCAACCGAACGATTTAGTAAATCTATTTTATCCGCTTTGCTCACTTCAAACTCTTCGGAAAGTTGATTGGTAACAAAGTTTTTGGTGATGGTCAAAAACTCTTTGGTGTAGTGATAATCGTCACTGCAAGGAGTGATTTGAAGAAAGCTGTCTTTCCAGTATTGTGCTTCGCCTCCTTTGTTCGACTTGTCGATGATGCAGATTTTATAACCTTTATCACGGTCGGTATTAAAAATCAAACAACCTTTGTCGAGCTTTTCAATATTAATTCCATCCTCGTAATGCAAACCAAACTCGTCAGAAGCCGCATCCACCTTAAGGAATTCTTGTCTGTTTTCCGATTTGAAAATTCCAATAGCATCCGTCATTTCGTCCACCGCATTGATGTTTTTGAAATAAGCAACAAACAAATCGCCCGATTTTATTTGAGGATGAATAGAAAGTTCGAACAAATGTTTTGCAATGTTGATGCTTGTGGCATGAAACAGTTTTGGGCTATCAAAAGCTTGCGAAGCATAAGTAAACAGTGGATTAAGTTCATGGTTTTCGTTGGTAGAAGTAAAGTTGTAAAACTCAGGAGTGACAAACGAGTGCAAGAAAAACTTTTTGAGCAAGCCGTGTAGCTTATCGTCCGAAGCATTTAACATCGATTTTGATAAACGCAATTGTTCGCCATTGGTTTTGTTTCCTACCTGATGTACCGAGACTTTTTGTATAGAAGTTTGTGAATATTCGAGCATATAATGAATGATTAATTAAAAATAAAATTTCTGTTTGTCAGCGGAAGTAAAGATATATAAAAACGATAGCGTCAGCGGGAGATTTTTATTAACTCCCTGTTTTTACCAATCATACTTTTGCGGTATTTAATTAAGTAACTAGCATTCGCTATTTAAAGATTGTAATTTAGCACTACCAACAACTAACAACCAACAACTAATTTATGGCAGACAGTTCATCACGCTTCGGTTTCTTTCGTCCTGCTTTTCGTTTCAATCTTTTTCTTTGCCCGAAAAGGACAAAGAAACAGGA
>Ga0194047_10000165_pt1 | contig 46503 bp, 41 predicted proteins | sample JunL225m_MetaG_2_FD_160070 | JGI IMG/M metagenome (GOLD analysis project Ga0194047, IMG submission 160070) | Anoxic zone freshwater microbial communities from boreal shield lake in IISD Experimental Lakes Area, Ontario, Canada - Jun2016-L221-5m | ecosystem: Environmental > Aquatic > Freshwater... | reverse complement strand
GTTGAGTCGCCGCCTCGATAGATAGCCTCGGGGCATCCGTGCCCTTTCGGTTCTATCTATCGTGAGATTCAACCAGCCCACTCAATTGAGTAGACGACACGAAGTGAAGATTAAATCGACACACCCCGGAATGCTTTTCCAGTTCCGGGCTCTGTGGCTGAAAGACATGACGCGCGAGACGGTAAAAGCGCTAAGCCTGAAGCTGAACGACCTTCGTGATCCGGGCGAGGAAACCATTACCCGCAAGGGTGGAGTAATCCAATGAATAGAGTTTTTGTTTTGAGCAATACGCTCAAACCTTTGATGCCTTGCTCGCCTTCGAGGGCTCGGCGTCTTTTGAGTGGAGGGAAAGCTGCGGTTTACCGCATGCGCCCCTTCACGATTGTCCTAAAGTTTCGCTCTGATGGCGATACTCAGGATGTTGAATTCAAGATTGATCCCGGCAGTAAGATCACTGGCATTGCTTTAGTTGCTCTTTTTAAAAGAGGGCGTGAATTAGTCTGGGGTGCGAACCTTCAGCATCGGGGTCAAGCAATTCGACTTTCCCTAGAGTCTCGTCGCTCGTTGCGCCGTGGTCGTCGCGGTCGGAAGACTCGCTACCGGGAAGCACGGTTTCTGAATAGGTCCCGTCGTGAAGGGTGGCTTCCACCATCACTCGAATCGAGAGTGGGGAATATCCGCACTTGGTACGATAGGCTTTTGAAGTATTCGTCTATTACGTCGTCTGAAGTCGAAACTGTCAGGTTCGATACGCAAATGATGCGCAACCAGAACATTCAGGGCAAGGAATACCAGCAGGGTGAGCTTGCCGGATACGAAACGCGAGAATATCTACTCGAAAAGTGGAACCGGTGCTGTGTTTACTGTGGAGCAAAAGATGTCCCGCTTCAGATCGAGCACATCAAGCCTCGTGCCCTCGGTGGGTCCAACTCAGTCACAAATCTGACTCTGGCTTGTGAGCCCTGTAACCGCAAGAAGGGAGCAAAGCCGGTTGAGGATTTCCTCAAAGGTAAGCCTGAAGTCCTGAAGCGTGTACTGGCTCTTGCCAAGCTCCCTCTTAAGGATGCGGCTGCGGTCAACGCTACCCGGTATGCGACGGGGAACGCTGTGAAGTCTGTGGGCCTTCCTACTGGCTTCTGGTCAGGCGGTCGAACCAAGAAGAACCGCACCGCTCAAGGCTACGCAAAGGATCACTTTATTGATGCGGCTTGCGTCGGTGTCACGGGTGAGTCGGTATTTATCCCCGATGGCTTCCTTCCCTTGAGCATCAAGGCGACAGGCCGAGGCACAAGGCAAGTCGTGAGGACCGACCGCTATGGATTTCCTCGCGGTGCGGCTGGAAGGGTCAAGCGCATTCATGGATTCCAGACGGGGGATCTTGTTCGCTTGGTTCAGCCTTCTGGGAAATATGCGGGTGAATATGTTGGAAGGCTTGCGGCCATTCGTGCTCGTGGTGATTTCGACATCAGGGCCGAAAGCGTGAAGGTGACTTCGAGCTATCGGAATTTTCAACTTATCCAACGAGGTGACGGATATGAATACTCCAATTCGTGAGCTGGCTGAATCGCAGCAGCGGCGACAATCAATTCGGAGCCGCTCTGCTCGTGCTACGCAACTGCGCGGCGGGGTCGTCGGCGTCCATGCCTCCTTCAAGGATCATAGCGTCGGTGAGTGATGAAATTCTGATCAATATCACCCCGCCTGAAACCCGGGTGGCGATGGTCGAAAATGGCGTGGTCCAGGAAGTTCTCATCGAGCGCACCCGCCGGCGAGGGCTGGTGGGAAATATCTACAAGGGAAAGATCTGCCGCATTCTCCCTGGCATGCAGGCGGTCTTTGTGGATGTCGGCCTTGATCGGGCCGCGTTCCTCCATGTCTCGGATCTTTGTGCACAAGAACGTGACAAGGTCGATAATGACCAGATCGAGCTGATTTTTAGGGATGGTCAGGACCTGGTGGTGCAGGTCGTGAAGGACCCCCTCGGCGCCAAGGGTGCCCGCCTGAGCACGGAATTGGCCATCCCCTCGGTCTACCTCGTTTACATGCCGCAAACCAAGACCGGCGGCGTCTCTCAGCGGATCGAATCGGAGCCTGAGCGGACCCGACTTCGGGCCGTAGTGGACGCCTTCCAGAAAGAACATGGCACCGGGGGCTTCATTGCAAGAACCGCCGCCGAAGGCATCAATGAGGCGGCCCTGAGAGCCGACATGCTGTTCCTGGTCAAACTATGGAATTCGATTGCTCAGCGCCTTAAAACCGCCAAAGCAAAGACCCTGCTCCACGAAGATCTCCCGCTCAGTATGCGGGTCCTAAGGGACATGCACTGCGAGCGGGTGGAAAAGATCCGGATCGATTCAAGGGAAACCTATACCCGCCTGGCCAAATTCGCCCGTGAATTTGTTCCAGAGCTTGCACCGCGACTCGAACACTATGCCGGTGAACGCCCCCTGTTTGATCTCTATGCCGTCGAAGATGAAATAAAGCGAGCCCTTGAGCGACGAGTTTCTTTGAAATCGGGGGGCTATCTGATCTTTGATCAAACTGAGGCGATGACCACCATCGACGTCAACACCGGTGCTTTCGTGGGCGGGCGAAACCTTGAGGAAACCATCTTCAAGACCAACCTTGAGGCCGCGCAGGCCATTGCACGGCAGCTGAGACTCCGCAATTTAGGCGGTATTATCATCATTGATTTCATCGACATGCGAGATCAAGATCATCGCCAACAGGTGCTGGGATCGCTGCAAAAAAGTCTCGAAAAGGATCACGCTAAAAACGCCATCAGCCAAGTCTCGAACCTGGGCCTCGTTGAGATGACCCGCAAGCGGACCCGCGAAAGCCTCGAGCACATCCTTTGTCAGCCTTGCCCGAGTTGCAGTGGTCGGGGAGTGCTCAAGACGCCCGAAACGGTCTGCCTTGATATCTTTCGGGAAATTATCAGAGAAGTCCGGCAATATCATGTTCAAGAGCTTCTGGTCCTCGCCTCGAACGACGTGGTGGCCCGACTGCTTGATGAGGAATCAGACACGCTCTCGGAACTGGAAACCTTCACCGGAGTCAAAGTTAAATTCCGCACTGAAGCGCAATACAATCAGGAGCAATACGACATCGTTCTGCTCTAATAAAAGGAGGCGATCTAGCCGCGTGTCGCCTATGCTAGAATCGGCCACCCGACAGACCGATCAGTGTGTTGTTCAGTGACTCAAAAGGGCCGGGATCGGCCTTCTTAAGGAAAAGATTGAGATAGACCGTCCGATGAAGAAAGCGACCCTCGCCGCCATCCAGATGGCCTCAAGCCCCAATGTCAGCAGCAACCTCCTCGAGGCTGGGCGGCTGATTGAAACCGCGGCGCAGGCCGGCGCTAAACTGGTGGTCCTCCCGGAAAATTTTGCCCTGATGGGGGTCCACGAATCCGACAAGCTTGAGATCAGCGAAACGGATGGGGCAGGCCCCATTCAAGAATTCCTATCGAAAGCCGCGCAACGCCACAAGGTCTGGTTGGTCGGCGGCACCATCCCCATCAAAGCATCCCCTTTGAAAGTCAGAGCCGCCTCGTTGGTTTTCGATAGCAAAGGACAACGCGCTGGCCGCTACGACAAGATCCATCTCTTTGATGTCAACCTCCCAGGATCCGACGAGCGCTACGAAGAGTCAGCCACCATTGAGGCCGGCGAAGAGGCCTTGGTCATCGACACCCCCTTTGGCCGTCTGGGATTATCGGTCTGCTACGACATTCGCTTCCCGGAACTTTACCGTCAGATGGCCGCTGCTGGAATGGACATTCTGGCGGTTCCTTCGGCCTTTACCCAGCGCACGGGTGCCGCCCACTGGGAGATCCTGGTCAAGGCTCGGTCGATCGAAAACCTCTGTTATACCATCGCAGCCAACCAAGGCGGCTTTCACATGAATGGCCGGGAAACCTTTGGACACAGCATGATCGTCGACCCTTGGGGCGCCGTTCTCGAGAGCCTCCCCCATGGTTCCGGTGTGGTGACTGCGAGCTTTGACCGGGATCGAGTGAACAAAGTCCGCGCCGCCTTCCCGGCCCTTGAACACACCCAGTTCACCTGCCATAGAGCCCCATCATGACCCTTGACGCCCAGACCATCGCCCATGAGGTCCTCTTGACGCCTACAGGATTGGCCCCTTCAGATCTTGACGGGGTGATGCAGCAGCTGTTGAGACCCGGAATCGACACCGCCGACATTTACCTTCAAGCGACCCGCTTTGAGTCCTGGGGGCTTGAGGATGGCATCGTCAAGGAGGGATCGCACAGCATCGACCATGGGGTCGGTATTCGGGCCGTCTCCGGCGAAAAGACCGGGTTTGCCTACAGTGACGACATGGCCCTCCCAGCCCTGCTGGAGGCCGCAGGCAGTGCTCGTGCCATTGCCCATCAGGGCCAAGAAGGCCGACAAGAAATCAAGACGGAGACGCCGCGGGTCGAGCTTTACTTGCCCATAGACCCCATAGACTCCCTTTGCGAGGTGGACAAAATCGCCCTCCTGAAACGCCTTGACAGTGAAAGCCGAGCCCTTGATCCGAGGGTTGAACAGGTTTTTGTCAGCCTTTCAGGGAGCCATGAAGTGATTCTGGTGATGGGCCAAGATGGCGCGCTGCACCATGACGTGCGGCCCCTGGTGAGGCTCAATGTCAGTGTCATCGTCGAGCACGAAGGCCGCCGGGAACAGGGAAGCTATGGCGGTGGTGGCCGGACCGATTATCGCTATTTCCTCGATGGCGATCGCGCCTCAGAGTACGCCCGGGAGGCAGTCCGCCAAGCCCTAGTCAATCTCGATGCCGAAGAAGCCCCTGCGGGCAGTATGACGGTGGTCCTCGGGTCCGGCTGGCCTGGCATCCTCTTGCACGAAGCGATCGGTCATGGCCTTGAGGGTGATTTCAATCGAAAAGGAACCTCTGCCTTTTCAGGACGTGTGGGCGAAAAGGTCGCCTCGCCCCTCTGCACCGTGGTCGATGACGGGACCCTCCCTGGCCGGCGGGGCTCACTAACGATCGATGATGAAGGCACGCCCACGACATCAACCACCCTGATCGAGAACGGGATCCTTAAGGGCTACATGCAGGATAAGCTCAATGCCCGCCTGATGGGCGTCAGCCCAACCGGTAACGGCCGCCGAGAATCCTATCAACACCTCCCTATGCCCCGAATGACCAATACTTACATGCTCGCGGGCCCCCATGATCCAGAAGAAATTATTCGTTCGGTGAAGAAAGGCCTTTACGCTCGTAATTTTGGGGGCGGCCAGGTTGATATCACCTCCGGTAAATTTGTCTTCTCAGCCAGCGAAGCCTATCTCATTGAGAATGGTCAGCTGACCCGACCGATCAAGGGGGCTACCCTGATCGGCAACGGTCCCGATGTCCTGACGCGGGTCAGCATGGTGGGCAATGATCTTGCCTTCGATACCGGGGTAGGCACTTGCGGCAAAGACGGCCAAAGTGTCCCGGTGGGTGTCGGCCAACCGACCCTGAAAGTGGACAGTCTCACCGTGGGTGGAACCCGCGTTCAGGACTAGTTCGTTCATTCCTTCCCATACCGGATTTGCTGTGTCCACATTGCCGCCTTCAACCCCCAGTGAACTTTCCCTCGATGATCTCAAGAATCTTGTCGGCGACTGCCTTGAAGAGGCGCGCCGGCAAGGCGCCACGGGCAGTGAGGTCGGTCTTAGCATCGAATCAGGACTCTCGGTCAGTGCCCGACTCGGAGAAGTTGAAACGGTGGAACACCATCGGAGTCGGGGCCTAGGGCTCACCGCTTACCTCGGACAGCGCAAAGGATCCGCCAGCACCAGCGATCTCAGCCCCAAGGCGATGAAGGAAACCGTCGAGGCAGCGCTTCGTATCGCCCGTTACGCGGCCGAAGATCCCTGTGCCGGCCTCCCAGATCCAGAACTCTTGGCCCAAGATTGCGAGAATCTGGACCTTTACTACCCCTGGCCGATTTTGCCTCAAGAAGCCATGGCCCTCGCCATTCGCTGTGAGGATGCCGCTCGGGGGGTTCATCCTGATATCCGAAATTCCGAAGGCGCCGCCCTCAATACCTTTGAAGGCATAAGGGTCATGGGCAATAGCCTCGGCTTTCTCCATGGCTATGCCTCGAGTCGGCATAGTCTTAGTGTCTCTGTGATTGGTGAGCGGGATGATCAAATGCAACGGGACGATTGGTGGACCGTCGCCCGCGATGCCCGAGATCTTCAAGAAGCCGAAGCCGTGGGCCAAGAAGCCGCCCAGCGGGCCCTCCGGCGATTGGGCGCACGAAGCCTGAGCACGCGCCAGTGCCCGGTGATTTTTGCAGCGGACATCGCTTCGAGCCTTCTTGGGCACTTCATCGGCGCGATCCGTGGCGGTAATCTTTATCGAAAATCCTCTTTTCTTCTCGACTATCTCGGCAAACCGGTGTTCCCTGATTTCGTCCATATCGAAGAGCAACCCCATCTCCTCAAAGCACTGGGGAGTGTTCCCTATGATGCCGAAGGGGTTCGCACGACGCCTCATCACCTGGTCCGAGCCGGTGTCCTCGAATCTTACGTGCTGAGCACCTATTCGGCCCGCAAACTCGGGATGCGTTCTACAGGCAACGCCGGGGGCGTCCATAATCTCATCATCAAGCCGGGCCCCGATAACCTCGAGGGACTGATGAAGACCATGGGCACGGGCCTTTTGATCACCGAACTCATGGGGCAAGGGGTCAACCTCCTGACCGGGGATTACTCTCGAGGGGCGCAAGGCTTTTGGGTCGAGCAAGGCATCATCCAGCATCCAGTGGAAGAAATCACGATTGCCGGCAACCTGAAGGACATGTTCCAAGGTCTTGTGGCCATCGGTAATGATGTGGACCTTCGCGGCAATACCCGAACCGGATCGATTCTTCTTGAACAATTGACCATCGCCGGCAACTGATCACGGCGACTGTGAGAACCCTGATGAAAACGGCTTTGATATTCTTGGCGCTCTCCTTACTGCCGCCTGTAAGCCTCGCCGAAGCGCCAGCGCCCATTCGCATTGGCGCCCTAGCCCTTGGGACCCTCCATTGGGAACTGGCGGTCATCGAAGAGGAGGGCCTTGACCTCGAGCAAGGGTTTAAGATCGAATCACACACCCTCGCCAGTCCCGATGCCGGACGCATTAGCCTCATGGGTCATAGCGTCGATCTCATTGTGACCGATTGGATGTGGGTGGCTCTGCAGCGGCGCCAAGGTCAAGATTTTACCTTTGCGCCGTTCTCATTGGCCCATGGGGCCCTCATGGTTCCCGCCGATTCAACGATCAAAGCGCTAAAAGATCTCCGCGGCAAACGTCTCGGGGTCGCCGGCGGCGGACTGGACAAGAATTGGCGCCTGTTGGAGGCCGCCGCTCAGAAAACGGCCGGACTGACCCTTGAAAAGGACGCCATCATCACCTTTGGTGCCCCCCCACTCCTCAGTCGATCCTTAGAGGGGGGGCAGCTGGACGCTCTGCTGACCTACTGGAATCATGCGGCAAAATTGGAGGCCTTAGGCTACCGCCAACTGCTGGATGGGCGCTCCCTGCAGCATCTGATCGGGATCACCGACGATGTTCCGACCTTAGGGTATGTCTTCAGTGCGGCCTGGGCCAAAGCCCATAGCGCCGCGCTCCAAGGCTTTCTCAACGCCGCCAGTCAAGCCCGCGAACGGCTTTGCACCTCCGATACGGTGTGGGCTAAAGTCGTCCCGTTGACAGCGGAATCAGACCCCAAGGTCACCGCAGCCCTTCGCCATCATTACTGTCAGGGACGGGTAGAAACCTTCGGCGCGAAGGAAGCAGCCGCTGCCGCCAAGATTCTTGATCTGGTCACCGAACCGAATGGCGGAACTCAAAACGCATCGACGGGACTCCCCTTAGGCACCTTCTACACCCGGTAACGACAGGCAATAAGGTGCCGTCTGCATGACAATATGAGGTCGAGATCATCAAAGGTGATGTTCGATAGGCCTCTGCTCTGCTAGAATCGCCTTTAAAACCATTCGCCTCAGACTCCGTCTTGGGCCTTTAAACACGTTGAAGGTTTGACGCCGATTACCCCATGTCGATTGCCCGCATACTTCTCATTACCCTCCTGATCTCCAGCGGGATCGTGGCACTCACCCTCTTTAACCTCGAATCCGACCCCGGTGACAACGAGGCCGAAGAAGAGTCGGTGAAGACCCTGAGTAAGCCCAAGATCGAAGCCCCTCCAGCGGCCAAACCGTCAGCCCCTCACGATGCGGGTATGCCCGGAGATGAGTCGCTCGATGAAGCTCAGATTGAGCGCGAACAAATCGCTGAAGCCCTTTCCCACCTCAGCAGCCAAAAAGAGGAGGAGAGGATAGAAGCCGTCGAGCAGCTGGGGGCTTATCCAAGCCCAGATACCGAAGCCACCTTAAGTCAACTCTTAGCCACCGACTCAAACCCTGAAGTCCGTAACGCGGCGGCCTTGAGCCTAGGCTCCCTGGATGTTCCTTCAGACGCCACCCTCGCCTCGCTCCTCACCGCACTCGACGATCAGAGCGAAGACGTCCGCTTCAGTGCGCTATCAACCCTTGAAGACTTCATGCTGGGCCAGGACGAGGATTCCTCAACCTATAAGCGGATCCGCAGCGGCCTCTCTGCAAAAGCGGATTCTTCAAGCCTCTCGGAAGACCTCAAAGACTCCATCAAGGAGGTTCTTAAGGACCCCGGCCTCCCTGCCGCCGAGCCTGACAACTAAAGGTCAAGACGACAAGCGACCCCGCCGAAGCACCGGCAGAGCGTCAAGCAGTCGCCGGGTGTGGGGGCTTTGCGGATGAAAAAGAACCTCTCTGACCGGCCCCATCTCGACCAGCCTGCCATCGTGCATGACGGCCACTCGATCGGCGAGGGCCGAAACCACCCCGAGATCGTGGGTGATAAAAAGGTAGCTGTGACCAAAGCGCTGTTGTAGGGATTTTAAAAGGTCTATCACCTGCGCCTGAACCGACACATCGAGAGCACTGGTCGGCTCATCACAGATGAGGATCTTAGGCTCTACCGCGAGGGCCCGGGCAATGCAGAGCCGCTGGCGTTGGCCACCTGAAAACTCATGCGGGTAACGGCCAAGCGCTGAGGCCTCAAGGCCGACGGCCGTGAGCAGCGATTGAACGCGATCGGATCGCTCGGAAGGGTCCATGGAAGGCCTCAAGGCCCAAAGACCCTCCTCAAGAATATCAGCCACCACCATTCTGGGATTCATCGAAGCAAAGGGATCTTGAAAGACCATCTGCAGCATGCCCCGATCCTCGCACCGGGTCCGACCCCCCTCGCCGGAGAGGGGATACCCCGCCAAAAGGACTTCGCCGCTCACCATGGGCACCAGCCCCAAGAGGGCCTTCCCAAGGGACGTCTTGCCGCAACCTGAAGCCCCCACCAGCGCCAGAGTTTCACCGGGCTCCATCTCGAAAGACACCCCATCAACCGCCGGTGGTCTTGGCTTTTGCCTTGAAAAAAGGCCTCTTTGAGTCTCGTAGCGAACCGTGACATCACGAACGCTTAACAGCGCTTCTCGGTTCTCTTTTGATGCGAGGGATCCACTGAAGGCCCTTTCAAAACAAGCGTCCAATCGAGGCATCGCCTTCAACAGCGCCTGACTGTAAGGATGGATAGGGCCATCGAAAAAGGTCCGTCCGGCGGTTTCAACCAGAACGCCCTGATGCATGACGGCGATGCGATCTGCAAGGTCAAACACCGTCCCAAAATCATGTGTAATCAACCACAGCGCCATTCCTCGCTCTCGCTGTAGCCGCAGCAGGAGCTCTAAAATCTGGGCTTGCAAGGTCACATCAAGAGCGGTCGTCGGCTCATCGGCAATCAAAAGATCAGGAAGGCCCGCCAGCGCCATGGCGATCATCACCCGTTGCCGCATCCCGCCTGAAAGCTGATGGGGAAAGGCCTTTAACTGTTCCCGAGGATCAGGAAGGCCGACCTGATCAAGCCAGGCCATGGCTTCAAGCCGCTGTGGTTCGCCCTGAAGCCCCTGATGACGGGTGATCACCTCACCCAGCTGATAACCGATGGATAAGACCGGATTCAGTGAGGTCATCGGATCTTGAAAGACCATCCCGATCCGGCCGCCTCTAAAAGTTTCCATCGCTTGTTCAGGCAGTGAGAAAAGGTCGACGCCATCGAGAAGGACATCCCCCTCGAGCCTCGTTCCTTGCCGCTGCAAAAGTCGCATCACCGACAAGGCGCTCACGGACTTACCAGAACCCGACTCCCCCACCAAGGCAAAACATTCACCCCGATGGATATCAAAAGAAACCCCCGCAACAGCGGTGACCTCACTTTCTCCTTGGCAAAACCGCACCCGAAGGTCACGAACCGACAGCAAAGGGGATGCCGTCAAGGGTTTTCCTAATGACACCGCGGCACCCTCAGGAGACACGCCGAGGATCAAAAGCATCCCTCAACACATCGGCGAGGAGATTCGCGGGGAGCACAAGACCTAACATGAAACAAAAAGCCGAGGCGAGGGACCACCAGACGACGGGCTCCCGGGCCATCTCAAGACGGGCCGTATTGATCATATTGCCCCAAGACTCCGTGCTCGGATCGACACCAATATTGACATAAGAAAGGACCGCCTCGGCCAGGACCAGAGAACTGAAATCAAGTGCCACGGCGATGAGAACCAAATGGAAGACATTAGGGAGGATGTGACGCAGAAGAATGCGGGACTGACTGACCCCCAGAACCTTTGCAGCCTGAACATATTCAAGATTTCTAAGTTTTAGAGTTTCCGCCCGAAGGAGACGGCAAAGACCGGTCCACGAGGTGAGCCCAAGAATGAGGCAGAGCGCTAACAGCCTGACATCCGCGCGCAGCGCAAGACTCTGGAAGGCGGCCTCATGGCGCGCCATTGACGCCTGCATCACCAGCATGGCGGCGGCAATCAGAAGAACCCCGGGTATCGCGTTGAGGGTGGTGTAAACATACTGGATGACATCATCAACCCAGCCTCTGAAATAGCCCGCCAAAATCCCTAAAAGGAGCGACAGCGGAAGGGTTGCAACGGTGGTGAGGGTTCCTATCAAGATCCCGGTCCGAATGCTCTTGAGACTCTGGTAGAGAACATCGGCGCCCACCTTATCCGTCCCAAGGACATGATAAACCGCGGCCCATTCGGCCAAAACGCCAACCACCATCGCAAGGAAGAGTCCCGCTAAAAGAACCGCCCTCCATGGAAATCGGCTGCGGCCAAGGGCGATATCGAGGAGAACCCGACGCTTGTCTCCTGTCCACCACACCACCATGGCCAAGAGGGGAACGGTCAACATCAGCCAAACTAAAGCGCCCTTGAAAAATCCTTTGATGGCGCGGCGAAAAAGATCCGTGGTTCGCTCCTTGAAAGGATCGATAAGATGGCTGCCACCGTAGCGCAGCCTTGGCGTTGACCAGATCTCACGGCCATCAGGAAGCCGCACCATTTCCCGCGCATGGAGTTCCACTTGGAGCGGCGCCGAGTAGGTTTTCTCAACAGAAAGACGCAGCCGTTGAAGTCCAAGATCAAGGAGACTTAAAGGCTCTGAAGACGCCACCGGCCCCTCACCGGCCTGAGGGACCAGGGCGCCCTCTAGCCGGATCGAATCGGCGACCGCGACCAAAAGATAGGGGATCAAGATGACCAGCGAGACCATGGCCTGAGTACTTTGGAACACCTTTTGCCAGGGCCGCCTTAAGTGGGTCTGGCCAAGGGAATAAACCAAAAGCCCGAAGAGCCCAAAGAGCGTCAGGAAAAATAAGACATCCGTGGGTAACAACTGAGGCATCAATCTTGAAGCCTCACTCTTGGATCAACCAACATATAAGAAAGATCCGTTAACAAAAGCCCAAGGATATAGAGGAAGGACCCTAAGAAAACCATGGCGCGAACAATCGCGAAATCTTGCTGATTGATCGCGTCGATCGTATAGCTACCAAGTCCTGGAATAGCAAAAAAAGACTCTGTTAATAACGATCCCGTGAACAGCAGTGGCAAGACCACCACGACGCCGGTCAAGATCGGGATCATCGCATTCTTGAGGACATGAACCGTCAGGACCTTGGCTTCACTGAGCCCTTTAGCCCTTGCTGTTCGGACATAATCCTTTTCAATTTCCTCGAGAAAAAGGGTCCGATACCAACGAACCCCAGAACCCACCCCGGCGAGGGTGCCAATCAGAACCGGAAGGACGATGAAGCGGATCGCTTCAAGCCCACTATCGTAGCCTGAGATGGGCACCCACTGGAGGCATTTGCCCACTAAAAACTGACCCCCAATGATGTAGAACAGCGTCGAAATGGACATCAGCATGATACAAAGCGCAGCACCCCAGACTTCAAGGTAGGTCAATCTAAAAAAGACCAGCAACAAGGCCAAAGAGATATCCATCAACAGACCCACGATCAACGAAGGGACCGCAATCGCCAAGGAAGGCCCCATGCGTTGCCTGATGTCGGCACCGATATCGCGGCCGGCGTCGGAATGACCGAAGCGGAACAGGAACAGCCCAAGTGATTTCTCAACAAAGATGGTCTTCGTAAGGACCTCAAGGCCTTCGGCCTCCCCGTTATAGAAGAGCGGCAGGTCATAGCCTCGTTCATGGGTCCACTTAGCAATCCCCTCCTGGGTGACATGCTTTTGCCCAAGATGCATCCTCGCCATGTCCTCAGGTGAATTGATCACAAAAAAAAGTACAAAGGTGAGAAGGTTGATACCGATCAGCAGCGGCACGGTGGTCAACAGCCGACGCAAAAGATAGGCACTCATCGGGCCGGTGATCTCATTCTAAGACGGTAGGCCCGCAAAGCCGGCCAGAGGAGGGCAATAAAGAGGACCAGACCAAGGGCCAGTGGCCAATAGATAGGCCGATTCCATTCCGCCCGCCGTTCAGCCCGCAGGGCGGCATCAATCCTCAGATATTTAAGGCCATTATTGGCCATGAGGTTCGGTTTGTAGTTCTGGTACCAAGCATGGCGAAGACTGAAGCTTTTGGGATGAACGCCAAAGACCCAGGGCGCATCATGCCGAACGATGGCCTGCATCTTTTGGATGATCTCCAGCCGTTTTTCATCATCGTCCATCGTCCGCATGGCTAGAAACCATCGATCAAACTCAGGATTCCGATAGTTGGCTGCATTCTCTCCCCCCTTGGAGGCCTTCGCGTTGTCCCCATAGAGGAGAAAAAAGAAGTTTTCAGGATCAGGGTAGTCCGCATTCCAGCCCCAGCGAAACAACTGGGCATTGCCATTCGCCATCTTCTGCTGAAACTGATTGTAATCCGTGGTCCTCAAAACCAGCTGGAGACCAATCTTGGCCAGTTGCTTTCGATACCAATTGAGGAGTGGCTTGTCATCAGCCCCCGACATCGTCGTATCAAGATAAAGCACCAAGGGCTGCTGCGTCTTAGGATCAATCCCATGAGGATACCCGGCCTCCTTCAGGAGGCGCTCGGCCTCCAGGAGGGGCTTCCGCTTGGGGCTCCCCATCACCCAGTCGTAGACCAAGGGATTCATGCCCGCCTCACCTTCAAGATAACCAAAGATTCCCGGCGGCAACATCCCCTGAGCCGGCACCCCGCGACCATTCATAAAAATGGCAATAAATTCCTCTTCATCAATGGCGAGACTGATGGCTTGCCGCAGCCGCGTAGGGCCAGGGTCAAGGCCTCCCACCACGGGATCTTGCATGTTAAAACCAAGATACAAGATGGAGGCCGTCACCGCGGTATCGAGGTGAATGCCCTTTAAGAGGAGATCCTCGGTCAATTCGGCCTGGCCCACCCCTGAAAACTGGATCGCCTGATCAAAGTTGTCAGAAGCCAACCCCGAGGCATCATAGTAGCCTTGAAGAAACTTGCTCCAATAGGGAATCGTTTCCTTCTCAAGAACGAAGATGACCTGATCCATCAGGGGGAGCCGCTGACCTCGATCCTTGAGCAGCCCCATCGCCTGATCTGAGGGTTCTCCGGCACTGGGGTAAAGCTCCTCGTGATAATGGGGGTTCCGCTCCAATACCATCCGCCGATTGGGATTGTTCTCGGTCAGCTGGAAGGGGCCTGAACCCACGGGATACCAGTCAAGGGTGATGTTCTTGGCCTTAAGCCGCGGCTGTGCGTAGAAAGCATCCGCTTCGAAGGGCATCGGTGCAAAAAAAGGCATGGCCAACCAAAACCGAAACTGCGGGTACTTGCCTTTTATCTTGATCTTGAAGTGATGTTCATTAAGCACCTCTACCCCTTCAAGGGGGTAGGGCCGAAGGTCAAGCCAACCCCCCTCTTTTCGGCGAGCCTCAAAATCAAGGGCTAACCGCTCCCCAAGAGGTCTGAGACCCACAATCAGATCGGCCATCATTTCAGCGACCGGTGAATGGACCTCAGGATGCGCGAGCCGCTTGATTTGATAGAGATAGTCATCGGCTGTGACCGGCCTTGAGGCGACCGCATCAAAATCTTGAAGACGCTCAATCCCCTCAAGGTCCTTTGCCGAGAGATCATGAAAACGATAAGCCGCCTTGCCCGTTTGAACAAAAGCCGGATGCGGTTGATAGGCTAGGTCCTGACGAAGATCGATGTCGTAAACACTGTAAGCAATCGTCGCTTCAAGGGCATTGTCCGCCAGCACCTCACCGTTGTGATCAAGATAAGTCACCGTGGGAAGTTTAAGGGCCGCCAGCGGCTCCAGCTGATAGGGCCTTTGAAGGTATGCATACTGGAGGGGAGGCTCATAGACCTGCGCAATGATCTCCAATTCGTTCGCGCTGTAAGCGCGGGCCGGATCCAAATGCTTAGGCCGCTCCTCAAACGAGGTGTAAAGAATATTCTTAAGGGCTTCTGCTGCCGGATAGGGGTTATTGGGGGGATTCCCACAGCCGCCAAGCATCACAGCAACGATCCAGAAGGTAACGCCCAATCGAAAGCCCTTAAGAACCATGATGGATGAACCGCCCCTCGCTTGTGAATATGTGCGCGTTTACTCTGCCCCAACGCCTTAAATTATACGATGATTGAGACTAATCCGGGCATTCGACCCCAGGCCATAGCGCAAGTCTTGTATAATAGTCTGGGGGTCAGATGTTAGGCGTCTTGAGGACGTCATCCCCCAAGCGCCCATCGACCAACCTAATCTCAGGGATCTAAAGCATGTCAAAGAAAATTCTTGTTGCAATCTGTGGTGTTCTGCTCAGCACTGGTTTGGCGGCGGCCGACCTTAAAGTCGGCGTGGTCGATCTTCGTAAACTAGTTGATCAGTCAGCCCAGAGCCAAAAATCACAGGCCGAGCTCAAGAAGGAATTTCAGCCCCGTGAGAATAAGTTGGTCAACGAACAGAAGGAACTCAAGAAGCTCGAGGAAAAGCTCGAGAAGGATGTCGCCGTCATGACCGAAGCAGACAAGCGCAAGCTTGAGAAGGACCTGATCGATCGCGGCCGTGAATTCAAGCGCGCCATGGATGAGATGCGTCAGGACTATGGCCTCCGCGCTAATCAGGAAATGGCTAAGATCCAGAAAGTGGTACAAGAAGCCATCCAAACCGTGGCCAAGGAACAGACCTTCGACCTGATTCTGGTCGATGGCGTGGCTTTCGCTAAGGATTCCCTCAACATCACGGATGAAGTTGAAAAGAAGCTGGCCGGCGGCATCAAAAAGTAATCAACCGTCTCCTGATCACGCCCATCGGTCCACGACATCACAGGTTAATCATTTGGATATTCAAGAAATCAAGGAATATCTGCCGCACCGGTATCCCTTCCTTCTGATCGACAGAGTTCTTGAGGTCGAGCCGGGTAAACGGCTGTTGGCGCTCAAAAACGTGACCTACAACGAGCCTTTCTTTACCGGGCACTTTCCGGCCGTGCCGATCATGCCCGGCGTGTTGATCATCGAGGCTCTGGCTCAGGCAACCGGCCTTTTGGCCGGTCGCTCAATGGAAGGACTGGTCGGCAAAGGTCGAACCTACTATCTCGTGGGCCTCGACAAGGTCCGCTTTAAGCGCCCCGTTGTGCCTGGAGACCAACTCCACCTTGAGGCCACTTATGTGCGCCATAAACGCAATATCTGGGCCTTCGAGTGTCGCGCCGAAGTCGCCGGTGAATTCGTCGCCAGCGCCGAGATCATGTGTGCGGCTGCGGAGGACAACGCTTGATCCATGCCTCGGCCTTGATTGACCCCACGGCGCGACTCGCCGCGGACGTCAGCGTTGGCCCCTTTACCGTGATCGGGCCTCAGGTTGAAATCGGCGCCGGAACGGTGATTGGGCCTCACGTGGTCATCAAGGGACCGACCCTTATCGGCCGATTCAATCGGATCTTCCAGTTTGCCTCCATTGGCGAGGACCCACAGGACAAGAAATACCAGGGTGAAATCACCCGCCTTGAGATCGGGGACCGCAATACCATCCGGGAATACGTCACCGTTCATCGAGGCACTCTCCAAGATGCCGCACTCACCAAAATCGGGAATGACAACCTCCTGATGGCCTATACCCATGTCGCCCATGACTGTGTGATTGGGAATCACGTCATCATGGCCAACGGGGCATCGCTCGCGGGCCATGTCCGCGTCGATGATCACGCCATCCTCGGGGGCTTTACCTTGGTCCATCAGTTCTGCCAAATCGGCCGCCAGAGCTTTTCTGGCATGGGGAGCGTCATCAGCCGCGATATTCCGCCTTATGTCATGGTCGGCGGCAGTCCGACCAAACCCCGCGGCATCAATAACGTCGGCATGGAGCGCCTCGGCTACGATCCCGACGCGATCCTGCAAATCAAGCGCGGGTTCAAAGTCATCTACAAATCCCGCCTAAAGCTTGAAGAAGCGATCGAACAGCTGGCGACCATGGCGGAGCAATCCCCAGAGATCGTGCCGATGCTTGATTTTCTAAGACAAAGCGGTCGCAGCATCATCCGCTAACAACAGAGAACCTGCCCACATGCTGGTCGCAACCGCCATGGACATCCTTGCAGGCTTTGATGAGGCGGGACGGGGATGTCTTGCGGGGCCCGTCATTGCCGCTGCGGTCATTCTCCCTCCTGAAGGAGATCCCATTCCAGGTCTTGATGACTCCAAGCGATTAAGCCCCAAGGCGCGGGCCCGGCTGGCCGACCTCATCAAGACAGAGGCTCTAGCCTTCGCCGTAGGGCGCGCTGAACCCCTTGAAATCGATCACTACAACATTCTTAGGGCCTCGCTCCTGGCGATGCAAAGAGCCTGTCAAAGCCTTTCCTTGACCCCGACCTATGGCCTGATTGATGGCCCTCATTGCCCTGATCTTCCCTTTAGAACGAAAGGAATCATCCATGGCGACCGACTGGAACCTTCTATTTCAGCGGCGTCCATCCTCGCCAAAGTGGCAAGGGATCAGGAAATGATCATGGCCGATCGGCTTTACCCAGGATACGGCTTTGCTGTCCACAAAGGCTATCCAACAGCGGCCCATCGAAAAGCGCTGATGGCCCTCGGGCCCTCACCCATCCATAGAATGAGCTTCAAGCCCGTAGAGGCGGCCATTGATCGCCTTGAGACCATCTGATGAAGGTCCTTTCGATCAACCTTGGAACCCCGAAGACCCTTCTTTATCGCGGCAAGACCGTCAAGACCGGGATCTTCAAAACACCGACCGAGGGGCCTCAGACGGCGACCTTTGAAGGCTTCATCGGCGACCATCAGGCCGATCTCAAGCATCACGGCGGCCCCGACAAGGCAATTTATGTCTACGATCAGATCAATCTCGGTTACTGGGCCCTTAAACGCGGCGAATCGGACTATCCCCCAGGCCATCTCGGGGAAAATCTGACGGTCACCGGAATGGAGGATGAAAACGTTCACCTCGGGGATGTCTTTGTCATTGGCACGACCGAACTTCAGGTCACCCAACCCCGGGTTCCCTGTTTCAAGCTGGGCGTCAAACTCAAAGACGCCGGATTCGTCGGCGATTTCCTTCGCTCAGGCCGAACCGGATTTTATCTTCGGGTACTCAAAGAGGGGACCATCAGCGCCGGAGATACGATTATGAAGTGCCGCGAGCATCCGGCGCCCATCAGTATCAAAGAGGCGATGAAGTGCCTCATTCAAGGACCCGAGCAGCGCCCCATGATCGAACGAGTCCTCGCCAATGAAGCCCTTTCCCTGGCCTGGCGCTTGGACCTTCAGGATCGATTCGCCACCCATCATGCGGCAGATCACCCAATGACGACATCGCCTTCATCAACATAGACTCATCCCTTTTTTTAAGTCACCGCGCTATGACCACCGATAAACTTTTTTTCTTCCCACCCCCCATCGTAGCCCTTCTCCTGATCGGGGCAGCCCGCAGCCTCGATCAGATCGCTTCTTGGATCTGTCTCGTTCCCGCCTCGTCGGGCGGGATCGTCTGGGTGGCGGCAGGCCTCGGCTTGGCCGCATCCGCCGCGTTTCAATTCCATGCGATCAAGACCACCGCCCTTCCGATGGGCACCCCGACCCAGCTGGTCACCCTTGGCGCCTATCTTTGGACCCGGAACCCGATGTATCTTGGAATCGTGACCGCGCTGCTAGGGCTCGCGGTAATGATGGGAACACTGCCTTACTGGCTGGTTCCGCCGGTCTTTTTTTTGATCATTAATGGGATTCATATCCCCTATGAAGAGGCTCAGCTTGAGGCGGCCTTTGGGCCGCGCTATGTGCGCTACAAAAACGCAGTGCAGCGCTGGCTCTGAGCTTCGATCCTTGGAAGACATAAAAAAAACCGGCGCTGTCCGAATCAAGAACAGCGCCGGTTTCTTGGGGGGGGGTGGGTCGTCTTAGTCGACGGCCTCGATCGGGATGGTGCGGCGAACTTTTGAAGGCTCGCTATCCACCAGATATTCCGGGGTCTTTTCTTCCACCATCGCACCGCTGGTATTAGGGCCCATGATGGACACCAGGGCCGCCTTCAGGGGGTGACGGAGCGCGTCCTCAACGGCGGTCGCTTCAAAACCACAGTGGGCCATGCAATTGGCGCATTTGGGGTTCTTGGAATTCCCATATTTATCCCAAGGCGTTTCTTCCATCAAGGCTTTGAAGGAAGGTGCATAGCCCTCGTCGACCAGCAGATAGCAAGGCTTTTGCCAGCCAAAGACATTGCGGGTCGGGTTACCCCAGGGCGTACAGTTGTAGCTCTGGTTCCCGGCCAGAAAGTCGAGGTAGAGGCTCGAATGGTTGAGCTGCCACTTACGACCCCGCCCCAGCTTAAAGACATCACGGAACAGCTGCTTGCTGTCGCGCATCTTAATGAAGATATCCTGCTGGGGGGCGTGTTCATAGCTGAATCCAGGAGCAATCGTCGCCCCTTCAACGCCAAGCTCATTGCAGTAATCAAGAAACTTCGCGATCTCCTCAGCGCCTTCCCCTTGAAACAGGGTGCAATTGATGGTGACCCTGAAGCCGCGACTGATCGCCATCTTGATCGCGTCAACAGCGCGCTCAAAGACGCCCTCCTGACAGACCGAGGTATCGTGGCGATCTTCGTTACCATCCAGATGAATCGAGAAGGTCAAAAAAGGAGAAGGCTTGTAGTCGTCCATGCGCTTTTTGAGCAACAGCGCATTGGTGCAGAGGTAAACATACTTGCCACGCGCAATGATGCCCTCTACGACTTCTGGGAGCTCTTTATGCAGTAACGGCTCGCCACCGGCGATCGAAACGATCGGTGCGCCGCATTCATCCACAGCCTCAAGGCACTCCTCAACGCTCAAGCGGCGATTCAGGATCTCATCGGGATAATCAATCTTGCCGCAACCCGCACAGGCGAGATTGCAGCGAAACAAGGGCTCGAGCATGAGCACCAGAGGATATTTCTGTTTGCCGGCCAGCTTCTGCTTCAGCAGGTATTTTGCAACGGTGAACTGCTGCCTTAATGGAACGCCCATGTGTCCTCCAAAGGATAAGGGTTCATTGGTCGGATGGGCCAAATGGAGGCCCCCGGTGGTGCCGGAAGTCGACGCCAAGATGTTGCGGATTCCAGCAGCTGGAGTCCTCCTAAGGGATCTCCATTAAAAATGCGTATATTTCAGGGTAAATGGTAGCCCGTAGTTGTATTTTCCTCAACTCTTTTTAGTGAAAAAACAACATTGCTTGACGTAAACCACAAAAAAGCTAGAATTTAGGTACCTGCGCCACTTTGGGCGTGTCGCTTCATTTGCAGCGATCATTCAAGAAAGCCAAGCTGATTCAAGGACTTGAAGGAAACCGCTCACCACTGCATGACTGATACCACGCCGCTGAACGCCCTTGACTCCCTGAGCGCTGACGCTTTTCAGGACCACCTCCTTCAGGGCGTTTCCAGAACGTTTGCCCTCACCATCCCCCAACTCCCCGAGGGGCTCGCGCGGCCGGTCGCCAACGCGTATCTGTTGTGCCGCATCGTCGATACGATCGAGGATGAGGTGAGCCTAGACGCCGCTCAAAAACGCCACTTTTGCACGTGGTTTGCCGAAGTGGTTCGCGGCGAAAAAACCCCAGAATCCCTCCGCGACCACTTAGGCCCTCTCCTCTCAGAGTCGACTCGCCCCGAGGAGCACGCGCTGATCGCGGTGATGCCGAGGGTCATCGCCATCACTCATGGTTTTGACCCCGAGCAGCGTGAAGCGCTCGCCCTTTGTGTCGTGATCATGGCAGAGGGTATGGCGAACTTTCAGAATCTTGATCTCAGCCAGGGCCTCCCCACCCTCAAGGACATGGACCGCTACTGCTACTATGTCGCCGGAGTCGTCGGTGAAATGCTCACCCGGCTATTCTGCCACTACTCTAAGGATATCGCCGCCCATCGCGAGGAGATGATGGCGCTGGCCGTATCTTTTGGTCAGGGCCTTCAGATGACCAATATTCTCAAGGATCTCTGGGATGATCATGCGCGAGGCGTCTGCTGGCTCCCTCAGGATATTTTTGACCAGGCCGGCGGCTTCCCCTTGGGGAGCCTTGAGCCGCACCACCACGACCATCGGTTCCAGAAAGGTTTTCTCCACTTGGTGGGTATTGCGCACGAGCACCTTAAAAACGCCCTCCGCTATACCCTCATGATCCCTGCTGAAGAAAAAGGGATGCGGGAATTTTGCCTCTGGGCCATCGGCATGGCCATTTTGACCCTGAGAAAAATCGCAGGGAACCCCGATTTCAGTCGCTCCGTCGACGTCAAGATTACTCGGCGCTCGGTCAAGGCGACCATCGCGACCTGCCGCCTCCTTAGATCCAGCAATGCCGGCCTCAAGGCCGTCTTTCATCTGGCGGGCCAGGGACTCCCTAGAGCGCCGGCCGGAACCGAACTTTTTCAAATTAATCACTGAGAAGCCAACTCTATCAGGGGACATCTCAAACATGTTTAAAGATCACTACGATCCATCGGCAAATTCAGCCCATGTGAAGCCGCTGATGAGCGGGCCTTCAGGGGACCCCGTTGTTCGGGCCGCCGAGCGGGCGCGCGATTACCTCCTAGAGCAACAGCACCCGGAGGGCTATTGGGTTTTCGAACTCGAAGCCGACTGCACGATCCCAGCAGAATACATTCTGATGATGCATTTCATGGACGAAATGAATCGTCCCTTGGAAGCCAAGATTGCCGTCTACCTCCGGAGACATCAACGTGAGGATGGCAGTTATTCCCTCTTTACCGGCGGTCCTGGCGACGTCAGCTGCACGGTCAAAGTTTACTACGCGTTGAAATTGGTGGGCGATGATATCGATGCCCCCCATATGAAGAAGGCGCGGGAATGGCTGTTGAGTCAAGGCGGCGCCGCCCAGGCGAACGTTTTCACCCGCATCATGCTGGCTATGTTTCAGCAGGTCCCATGGCGGGCGGTGCCGTTCATTCCGGTTGAAATCATGCTGCTGCCTCGCTGGTTCCCTTTTCATCTTGACAAGGTCGCCTACTGGTCAAGAACCGTCATGGTCCCGCTGCTCATCCTCTGCAGCTATAAGGTCAAGGCCCGAAACCCACAGGGCACCTCGGTGAGGGAACTCTTTACCGTGGACCCCGATCAGGAGAGAAACTACTTCTCCCACGTCAAGACGCCGCTTGGAAAAATGGTCCTTGCTCTAGAACGACTGGGCTTCAGCCTAGAACCTTATCTTCCAAAGGCGCTTCGGGCCCGTGCGACCGAAAAAGCCCGCGACTGGTTCATTGAACGCCTCAATGGGGTCGACGGCCTAGGCGCCATCTTCCCGGCCATGGTCAATGCCTATGAGGCGCTCGACTTCTTAGGCTATCCGAAAGATAACAACCTCCGGAAAGTGGCCCGGGAATCCATCGAGCGACTCTTAGTCATTAAAGACGACTGGGCCTACTGCCAGCCTTGCGTTTCCCCGATCTGGGACACCGGCCTCACCAGCCTCGCGCTGCAAGAGACGATTCGGCTCAAACCCGATGCAAGGACCCAGAAAGCCCTCACCTCAGGCCTTCGTTGGCTCACCAGCAAACAGCTGACCGACCATCCCGGCGACTGGCGAATCCGCCGGCCTAACGTCGAAGGCGGTGGCTGGGCGTTCCAGTTCGAGAACACCCACTACCCCGATGTTGATGATTCTGCGGTCGTCGCCCACGCCCTTTTGCAATCTGACAGCGAAGAATTCAGTGACCCCGTCCGCCGTGCCGGCCACTGGATTGCCGCAATGCAGTCAAAAGGTGGCGGCTGGGGCGCTTTTGATGCCGATAACACGTATCACTACCTCAACCATATCCCGTTCGCTGATCATGGGGCACTCCTTGACCCGCCGACGGCGGATGTCTCAGGTCGGTGCCTGATGTTCCTCGCGAAATTGGCTGAACAGCGCAGCGATCTCGGACCCGTGCTTGAGGACGCCATCGACTATCTCCTCAGAGAACAGGAAGCTGATGGCTCCTGGTTTGGCCGCTGGGGCACCAACTACATCTACGGCACCTGGTCGGTCCTGGTTGGCTTTGAGCTGGCGGGGCTTCCACGCAGCCATCCCGCGACTCAGCGGGCGGTAGCCTGGCTTAAAAGCATTCAGTGCCAGGATGGTGGCTGGGGTGAGGATAATTTTACTTACCATGACCCTGCCAGCGACAAGCGTGGGCGTTTTCATACCAGCATGGCGTTCCATACTGCGCTGGCCATCCTCGCCCTCCTGTCACAAGGTGAAGGGGAGTCACCTGAAGTCAGCCGCGGGATCGACTATCTGCTGCGGAACCAAAGTGCCGAAGGTCATTGGAACGACCTTTACTTCAATGCCCCAGGCTTTCCGAAAGTGTTCTATCTGAAGTATCACGGCTATGACAAGTTCTTCCCGCTGTGGGCGCTAGCGCGCTTCCAAAACGACCGCCAGCCCGCATAACGTGCCGGTTTTAGGATTTGTCGTCGCCCTTCCGGGCGAGGCCAGAACCCTCTCACAGCAGCGCCTCGATTTTGAGGCAACCCATGCCTTGCCGGGAGGTCACTGGATTGGGGTCTCAGGGGCGGGCCCTGAGCGGGCCCATCGGGCCGCACGGAAGCTCTTGGATCAAAACGTCGACGCCCTGATCAGCTGGGGCTGCGCCGGAGCCCTCAAAGAGGATCTTCAGCCAGGCCATCTGGTGATACCAGAATGCATTCTCTCGGCGAACCATGAACCGTTGGTACCGGATCGCTCCTGGCATCAGGCCTTCCTCGACACCATCCCGACGCATCTCACGCATCATACGGGGACGCTCCTTGAGAGCCGCAGCGTGATCAAAACTGCCGATGAAAAGAGCCGCCTCCAGAGCGCCACAGGGGCTCTGGCCATCGACATGGAAAGTGCGGCCATCGCCCGGCTGGCCAAGGCTGAAAATATTCCTTTCCTGGTCATTCGAAGCATTGCCGATGACGCCTTGATGAATTTCCCAGAAGCGATCAACCAATCACTCAACCCGAGGGGCGATGTCAGGATGGGGGCCTTGCTCTTGGGCCTCCTAAGGCGCCCTCAGGATCTTCCAGGATTGATCCAGCTGGGGCGGAGCTTTGCTTTAGCCCTGACCACGCTTCGCGCGGTCAGGGACGCCCAAAACACTCACTTCAGCCTCAAAGGCCGCTGAACCAGAAGTACCCGATGCCATCCTCCACACAACCCTCTCGTATCGACCGCTTCATGTGGTTTCTGGACGCCCGAGTCATCCATTTTCCGTGGCTGATTCTCCTTTTGTTCCTGGGTGGGGCGGGGCTGACGCTCCGCTACACCATGGACCACCTCAAGGTAAACACCAACACGGCCGACATGATTTCGCTGGAGGTTCCCTTTCAGAAAAATCGTTTGACCCTCGAAAAGGCCTTTCCCCAAGATATCGGCAGTGGCCTCCTCCTGATCGAGGGGCTGACGCCAGAAGCCACCTCTGCCGCGGTGGACCAAATCACCCAAAGACTCACTAGTGACCCCGCCCATTTCAAAGACGTGGTGATCCCTGATGGTGGTCCCTTCTTCGCCCGCGAGGGGCTTCTCTACCTGAGCGTCGAAGATCTCGAGGACCTCTCTTCACAGCTGGCCCAGGCGCAACCCTTCATCGGTCGACTGGCAAAGGACATGAGTCTTGACAGCCTCCTAAGCCTCATCAAAGAAGCGCTTGAGGCTGCGAATCAGGAAGACCTGCCACTGGACCTCAATCCACTCCTCAACACCTTGAATGAGGCCCTCAAAGCCCACCTCGAAGGTCGCCCCTATGACCTCTCCTGGCGCCAATTGATGACCCCTAAGGCCACGGGGCTTGGGGTCACCAAACGGCTGGTCCTTTTTAAGCCGGTCCTCCACTACGAAGAGGTGATGCCGGCGGAATCGGCGATCAAGGCGCTCGATGCCGTGATCGCTGAAACCCTCCAAGGCACCCTCAAAGAGGTGACGGTCAGAAAAACCGGCGAAGTCGTCCTTGAGCATGAGGAGATGGAGACCATCAGCAATGGCGTGTCCAAAGCCAGTATTGCTTCCCTGATCCTGGTCTGTCTGACGCTCTGGCTGGCCTATCGCTCTTTCAAACTCGTCATCGCAACCTTCATCTCACTCACCTTGGGACTGGTTTTCTCGCTGGGCTTCGCGACGGTAGCGATTGGTCAGCTGAACCTCATATCGATTGGTTTTGCGGTCCTTTTTATTGGAATGGGTGATGCCTACTCTTCTCACTTCTGCCTTCGCTACCGGGAACTGATCTTAGAAGGAACACCCCCCTCTAAGGCGTTGCGCTTGACCATGAGTTCGACCGCGCCTGCCCTCCTTCTCAGCGCCTTTACCGCGGCCATTGGCCTGTTCGCTTTTATTCCAACCCGCTATTCAGGGGTCGCAGAGCTCGGCATCATTGCCGGCGCTAGCATGTTCATCGCCCTGTTTACGACGTTCACCGTGCTCCCCGCACTGATGAAGATTCTGCCGATCAACCCCCCCAAAAAGGCCCTCAAAGGCAAAGATCGAAGCCGTCTCAGCAACTGGCCGATCACTCATGCCATAACCGTGAGGCGCATCACCTGTGTCCTTGGCCTTCTGGCCTTGGGACTGATGCTCGGAGTCGAGGTGGATTTTAATCCCATCAACCTTCGGGACCCCGATACCGAGTCGGTTAAAACCTTCAAAACGCTTCTGGCATCCAAAGACACCTCGCCCATGTCTCTGGCTGCCCTCGCCTCCAATGAACAAGAGGCCGAGCGATTAAAGGCCCAATTTGAGGCCCTCTCGACGGTGGATCAGGTAAGGACCCTCAAGGATCTCATCCCCGAAGATCAGGAAGAAAAAATTGATCTGATCCAGAACCTTGCATTAATCATGGGCTCAGGGCTAGAAGACTTTCCGCCACCGAGCGGCCAGCATGCCTCGATCGATGGCCTTAAGGCGCTCAATCTCGCCCTGGAGCATCGCCTGGCAAAAGTCCCCGAGGATCCGATCCTTCAAGCGCTCAATGAAACCCTCAAGGGATTCTTGAGCGCGGTCAAGGGATGGCCAGCTGACGATGAGGCCTCAAGACTTCAAGGCCTAGAGCACAGTCTCCTGGGGGGTCTTCCAAAGGTCATTCAGGATCTTGGGGAAAGTCTCAAGGCGGAACCCATCACCGAAACCAGCCTTCCGCCTGATCTTCTAGCCCGCTGGAGAAGCCCCGAGGGCCTCTACCGGCTCCAGATCATGCCGAAAGAAGACCTGAATCACCTCAACCACCTGAGGGCTTTCATTCTTGAAGCGCAAACGGTTGACCCCAATGTCACCGATCTTCCGGTCACCTACCTCGAGTCCATGAACGAGGTCATCACGGCCTTCAAGGAAGCCTTCACGATCGCCTTCCTCGCAACGACGATCATCCTCCTCCTGGTCCTGAGAAGCCTTCGGGATACCCTCTTAGTCCTTTTGCCGCTGCTCCTTGCTTCCCTTTTCACCGCGGCCGCAACCGTTCTTTTTGGTGTCCCCTTCAATTTCGCCAACATCATTGCCCTCCCTCTTCTTTTTGGTCTCGGGGTCGATAGTGGCATTCACATGACCCATCGTCTTCACGCCATCCAGCACGAAGGCGGCAATCTCTTGGATACCAGCGAGGCCAAGGGCGTTTTTTATGGGGCACTGACGACGATCTTCAGCTTCTCAAGCCTTGCCTTAACGTCACATCAAGGCACCGCCAGCATGGGTCTTCTCTTATCCATCGGACTCCTTTTGACCCTGATCTGCGCCCTCGTGGTGCTTCCCGCCTTCAGCGGCATCAAGCCCCGGCGGACCCCCTGATCGTGTAAAATCAAGGCTCATCATTCACTCTCGAACTCCCTGAGGCACGACACCGATGTCCACGTATATCGCCGATCTTCTGGTAGAACACAGCGGCCAAAACTTTTCGCTGCACGAGGAACACCTCAACACACAGATCGTGCGTGTCTTAAAGACTATCGGTTACGATCGGGTCTACACCCGCGCCAAAGGTCCTTACCTCTATGATCAGGATGATCAGGAATACCTCGATCTCTTGAGCGGCTTTGGTGTCTATGCGATGGGTCGTAATCATCCAACGGTGATCGAAGCCCTGAGGGATGTGCTCGACAACAACCTTCCCGACATGGTCCAGATGGACGTCTCGCTGTTGAGTGGTCTTTTGGCTGAAGCGCTCTTGAAACGCTGCCCGAAGAACCTGACCAAGATGTTCTTCTGCAACTCAGGAACAGAAGCGGTCGAGGCGGCCATCAAGTTTGCCCGCTATACAACGAAACGGGATCGGGTCGTCTATTGTGAGCACGGCTACCATGGCCTGACTCTGGGCGCCCTGTCCCTCAATGGGGAGAATGTCTTCCGCGAAGGCTTTGGCCCCCTCCTACCCGGCTGCGGCTCGGTGCCATTTAATGATCTTGCAGCGCTTGAGGCAGCCCTTAAAGGACAGGATGTCGCCGCCTTCATCGTCGAACCCATACAAGGAAAGGGCGTCAATCTCCCTGATGATGATTATCTTCCAGGGGTTCAAGCCCTCTGCCAAAAATATGGCACGCTGTTCGTCGCCGATGAAATCCAGTGCGGCCTTGGCCGCACCGGAAAATTCTGGGCGATCGATCATTGGGGGGTTCAGCCTGACATGATCTTAATGGCCAAGGCCCTCTCTGGAGGGTTTGTCCCGGTCGGTGGGGTCGCCATGACCTCTCAGGTCATGGAGGCGGTCTTCAATCGCATGGACCGCGCCGTGGTCCATGGATCGACCTTTTCAAAGAACAACATGGCGATGGCGGCAGGTCTTGCGACCCTCAAAATCATCGAGGAGGAGAAGCTCATCGAGAACGCGGCCAAAATCGGTGCCGAACTGATGAGCGGGATGCAGGAACTCGCTGATCGCTATGAGTTCCTCAAAGCCGTTCGCGGCAAAGGATTGATGATCGCCATGGAATTTGGCTCCCCGAAGAGTCTGTCGCTGAAAGCGGCCTGGAGTATGCTAGAAGCCGCCAACAAGGGGCTTTTTAGCCAGATGATCACCATCCCCCTGTTCAAGAACCACCGCATTTTGAGCCAGGTGGCGGGGCATGGCATGAATGTCGTCAAATTCCTGCCCCCGCTGGTTATTAACGAGCGCGATCGGGACTGGACCCTCGGTGCCCTCGATCAGGTGATCGCAGACTGTCACAAAGTCCCAGGCTCCATCTGGGATCTTGGTAAGACCATGGCCGGTCATGCCCTCAAATCCAAGGCCGGCTGACCCCATCGTCACGCCCCAACGACCCAACGCTTGAGAGAAAACCCCATGCCTTTTCTGTCTCATAGGTTCCAAGGCGCTTTGCGCCTGCTGCCTTTCCTCGTGTGCCTGATCATGCCGAGTACCGGCTTTCCCCATGCGGTGGTGACCGAATCTTCCCTGGCCAAGACAGCCATTAAGGCTCACCACCCCACCAAGGTGGTCCTCCTCTTTAACACCCATGTAGAGCTCGCTCTATCGCGGGTGTTTCTGGTCAGCGCCGGAGACGTATTTCATCCGGCCGAGATTTCGAACGGGCAGCACGACGGTGAACTCCTGATCCAGCTGCCATCGCTAGAGCCTGGGGATTACGCCATCAAATACAAAGTCTTCGCAGCCGATGGTCACCTGACCGAGAACAATATCCGTTTCCACGTCGCCCCCTAAGACCCACGTCAGGAGTTCGTCCGCATGTACATGCAAGGTCTTGCCAATTTTATTGACGATTTTCTCGGCGGCCTGATCCTGATCAGCTATGCCTTGGTGGTCGGCGGCCTCTTCTGGAGCGCCTTCATCCTCAAAGTCTGGGCGAAGGAGCCTCTGGCCAATCCGGCGATCATCCGCCGCGCGGTCAGCGTTCTCCGCTTCGGTGCTTTCGCATTGGCCAGCCTCCAGGGCATTAAGCTACTGATCAAGGGCATGGTTCTTTGGGGTGTCCTCGGTGAGCTCCCGATCCAAGACTACTGCGGCACCGTCCAGTTCCAGGCGGGCCTCCTGAGAATGCTGCTCGCGCTCGGGATCGCCGTCATCGCCGGCCGACTGCTTCTCGACACGCGCCAAAGGGGACTTTGGAATCTTATCCTTTTTATGAGCATCCCTCTGGTGATTGCCGGTGCCTGGCTGGTCCACGCGGTGGGCCGCTTCGAGCACCGGGAAATCCTGATGACGATGACCCTCCTTCACCAAATGTCCGCGGCTATTTGGTTTGGCGGGGTCGCTCAGCTTCTCGCGCTGTGGCGTCTCGGCTACCAAGATGAAGAAGCGCGACAGTTTTGGCCCCACGCCATCATTCGGTTTGGGACCCTCGGGGCCGCCGCCGTGGTCCTGCTCTTAATGACCGGCCTCCCCCTCGCCATCAACTACATCGCCTCCTTCGAGGGCCTCTTTGGAACCGGCTACGGGGGCCTGGTGCTCACGAAGGTCGCTCTTCTAACCCTGGCACTAGGATTCGCCTTCATCAATCATCGGGCCGGCCGGCGCTGGCAAGAGACTGGCGAGGCCGGAGCCCTCAAGCGCAAGGTGCCTTACTACATTGAAGCCGAAGCCTTCATTCTGGTAGGCATTCTCTTTATTGCAGCGACCCTCTCCTCGCAGCCACCTTCAGAGGACATCGCTAAAAATCCCGAGCTCACCGCGACCATCTCCGAAGTCATCGAGATGTTCACGCCACGACTACCTAAAATTCATTCACCCTCCCACGACCAGCTCCTCGCCGGGGAAGCCGGAAGAGTGGCGGTGGTTAACAAAATCCCCTCGATGGCCGCCACCGAATGGTCGGACTACAACCATAATATTTCGGGGATCTTCCTGACCACGATGGGCCTGATGGCCTTGCTTTCCTATATTCCATCACCCGCTTTTCGTTGGGCCCGTTATTGGCCATTGGGATTTATTGGCCTCAGTATTTTTCTATTCTTTAGAAGCGATGGGGAGACTTGGCCGCTTGGCCCAATCGGGTTCTGGGAAAGCACCTTTGGCAATGGCGAAGTCTTCCAACATCGCATCGCGACGCTGCTGACCTTTGCGCTTGGGGTCCTCGAAGTTCGCGCGAGGACCCGGCTCGATGCCCAAAAGGTGCGCTACATGTTCCCCATCCTGTGTGCCTTTGGCGGGATTCTCCTGTTGACGCATGCCCACGCTGAATTTGAACTCAAAAGTGAATACATCATCCAGTCGACCCATACCACCATGGGCCTTCTGGCCGTCATCATGGCGGCGGGTCGCTGGCTGGAATTACGACTTGCTCCGGGTGCGACCCAAAGTGATGGCACCGTCATCAACGAGGCGACGGTTGCAGGACTTTTAGCTATTTTCTCGATGTTCCTGATTGGCACTATCATGATGTTTTACCGTGAGCCTCTGTTCTAGGGGCGTTAACCGCCCTTACCCTTGGAGGTCAGCCTGATGCCTGCCACCGATCGTTGCGCCTATGTGGAATGGTTTCGGGGCTCCGCGCCCTACATCAACGCCCATCGCGGCAAGACCTTTGTCATTTATTTCGGGGGCGAAGCGGTTGCAGACCCAACATTCAAGACGCTGCTGCATGACGTTGCACTCCTTCACAGCCTCGGCATCCGGCTGGTCTTAGTCCATGGCATGCGGCCGCAGATTGATGAGCGACTGAGCCGCCGCCGGCTGACGGCCACCTATTTTAACGGGCTTCGGGTCACCGACGACGCGGCCTTAGAGTGCGTCAAAGAGGCCGCAGGAACGGTCCGCGTCGAAATCGAGGCGCTGCTCTCGATGGGGCTCCCCAATTCGCCCATGGCTGGCGCCGAGCTGCGCGTGGCCTCTGGAAACTTTGTGATCGCTCGCCCGGTCGGGGTTCGCGATGGCGTCGACTTCCAGCACACCGGCGAAGTGCGCCGGATTGATGCCTCTGGCATTCGGGAGGTTCTCGATCTTGGCAAGATGGTCATGCTCTCAGCGGTAGGCTATTCACCCACGGGTGAAATCTTTAACCTTCGCTCGGAAGACGTGGCCACCCAGACCGCGATTGCCCTCAAGGCTGACAAATTGGTCCTTTTAGGCGAAGGCGACTGCCGCGCCGCTTTGGATGGCGCTTTGATCCGCCAATTGACGAGTGAGGAAACCCGACAGCTGCTCGATCAAGGCCCTCTCGAGAATGATCAGATCCGGCCTGATCTTGAGGCGGCGGTCGCCGCGTGCGATCAGGGGGTTGAACGCGCACATTATCTCAATGGGCAGGTGGATGGCGCGCTGCTGCTCGAGTTCTTTACCCGCGATGGGGTCGGCACCCTGATCAGTCAGACACCTTTTGAAATCCTTCGGCCCGCATCCGTCAGTGATGTCCCGGGCATCTTAGGTCTCATCGTCCCCTTGGAGGAGGCCGGCATCCTGGTCAAGCGCGACAGGGAGCGCCTTGAAAGTGATTTGAGGGACTATACGGTCATTGATCGCGATGGCACGGTGATTGGCTGTGCGGCACTTCACGCCTATCCAGAATCCGCTCAAGGAGAAGTTGCCTGTCTCGTTCTTCACCCCGATTATCGCTGCGAGCAGCGCGGGGCTCGACTGTTGGAATCCCTCGAGTCGACAGCCTCGAGCCAGAACCTCCAGCAACTCTTTGCCCTGACCACACAGACCGCGCACTGGTTCAGGGAGCGGGGATTTGAGCCCGCCGACATCAGCGACCTCCCCCCCGCTCGACAGACCCGCTACAATCCCGAGAGAAACTCTAAGATCCTGATCAAAGTCTTATAGTCTTATGGCTTAAGGCGTCTTGTGATCCTCGACACAGGTGTAGGTCGCCGCATTGCTCTTCATCATCAGGGAGGCGGGATATTTCCCCTCAATCACAAACTCCCGTACTTCCTCGCTGGTCACCCGCTTGCTTTCTTCCTTCGCAATACAAGCACAGACTGTAGTGACCTCTGCAAGAAGAACACCGGATCCTTTCATCGCCGCCTTTTCATTCTCAACGCACATCTCGGTGAACTTTTTTTCAAATTCTCTGTGGTTCTCCTCACTCACCGGCGTCGTCGACCAAGCAGCACCCGAGCTTAGCAGTGAGGCCGCAATGAGCGTCATGGACATCAAACACTCAGAAAGGGGTCTTTTATTGTTGTTCATCATTTTGTCCCAAAGTGGTTAAGGCGCTCAATTGTAAGCCATCCCTCCAACCCGCACGCAATGCCTGTCGCCCCTTCCAACGCTGATGGAGCCTCCCATGATCCCACCAAAATCGCCAATCATCGCCCTCAAGCCCAAGACGAAAGGGGCACCAAAAAGCCGCGCCCATGACCAATTCAATAAGCTTATCGATAAAATAGAACAGCATAAACAAAGGCTTACAGCATGGAACGAAGCCATTGCACAGCATCACGAAGAGCGCTCTTTGATTTTTATGCCGCTTATCCACCGCTTCATCGCTGCCAAAGAACAGTTAGCGAGGCAACTCGATCGGGCCATGGACGATGATCGTTTTAGGCAGCGAGAGAGAGACAAACTCGCGGGGCTCATTCTTGATCTCATCGAGCCTCTTATCGACCAAGGCGGTGCCGATCACCTCAAACCCCTCTACGACAAACACAGTCCGATCGGCTACGACTTTGGGATGGCCGCCCTCGATGAGGAGCTCGAAGCGCTGATGCGGGAAGACTCCGATCACGAAGCGTTCTTCGATAACACCCCCACCGACGCAGAGATGGAAGCCATTCAGCAACGTCTTCTCGAAGAAGAAATGGCTTTTGAGCGCTTAGAAGCGGAGCGGATGGCGGAGCGCCAAAAAAAACGGCGCACACCAAAAGAAAAGGAAACCGTGGACGTTAGTCAATCCATTCAAGCGGTCTTTCGACAGCTGGCCAGCGCCCTTCACCCCGACCGTGAACTAGATCCTGAGGAGAAAATAAGAAAGACGGCCTTGATGCAGAATATCAATGTGGCCTACCAAAATCGGGACCTGTTGAAGCTTCTCGAATGGCAGCGCACCCTTGAACCCAACGATCACGACCATGCCCTGCGACTTCCCGAACAAACGATCAAACACTACAACCAACTCTTAAGGCAACAACTCAAAAAGCTTCAGAACGACATCGCGGACATCGACGGACGCTATCGAGATCACTTAGGACTGGGGCCACGCCAAACCTGTTGCCCCGACCTTTTATTGCAGCGCCTGCGTCAAGATATGGCGGCCATCAAACAAGACCTTCAGGAAACCGACAAGACGATCAAGACCGCTCGACATCACGAGAGTTTGGCCTTCTGGTTAAGAGCACTCCCAAAATCAAATCGCCCACTTTAACCAGGGCTCGATTGACGGAATGCTTTCGAGCTACTAGTGTTGTGTTTTTATACATGAGGAACCCCTGACCAGATGACTGCCCACCCGCCTTTAAGGGCCCACCCCTTCGTCAAAGTCGCCTGTGAGGACTGCAACCTCACCAGAATTTGTCTCCCGAAAGACCTCGAAGATGATGGCATCAAGGATCTTTCTAAAGTCGTCCGCCGTGACCGCACCCTCCAAAAAGGGGAAACCCTCTATTGGGCCGGTGAAAGTTTCAGTGGCATCTATGCGCTAAAATCAGGCTCCGCCAAACTGGTCCATACCGATCGTCAAGGTCGGGAAACGATTATCTCCCTGGTGCTTCCTGGGGAGCTGTTCGGCTTTGATGGCCTCACCGCCAAAGAACACCGCTGCGCGCTGGTCGCCCTTGAGACCAGTCGTTACTGTGAACTGGCCTCGAGCGATCTTGAGCCTCTCGCCAAAAAGATTCCAAGCCTTCAGCACATCCTCCTTGAACGGAGCTGTGAACAGATGGATCAGGTGGTGGAGCAGCTGGCTGCCAGCCAACGTCCCGCGGAAGAGCGTCTGGCCGGCTTCCTTCTGGACCTTGCCAGCCGTTACCAGCGCCGAGGCTTCCCTTTTGAATCCTTCAACCTGAGCCTCACCCGCCAAGATATCGGCCATCACTTGGGCCTCGCGCTTGAAACCGTTAGCCGCCTTCTCGGTCGGCTGGAATCAGCGGGCATCATCAAAGTGCAGGGAAAAAGGATTCAGCTCCTCGATATCAATGGTTTGAAAACCGCTGCAGGTCAACCGGAGGAATGTTCGGCATCAACCTTGATCTAGATCAAGGTTGATGGGACCAAGGATTAACCAAGGACAATGAACCTTGGGTTAGATCCCCTTATCATTTCACCAACGACACGGTTTGAAGTCAGGCCTCACCGTTCCCGTTGAAAGACCTACAACAGCATTTGGCGCGCAACCCCCGTGGTCGGCGCGCTTTTTTTTGGTTCTCGCTTCATAGAAGCCCCAACGACGACATCGTTTGGTGATGGGGCTAAGTAACTTCAGCGCAGCGGGATCTTAAAGCCATCAAAAACGCTGAGGACCCTCTTAAGCCTCTCAATTTGACCAGGAGGTAGGGAGGGACTCAACGCCTTAGGGGCCTGCGTGGGTCTATGCCATTGTTTGACGCAAAAGCAGCCACGTCCATGATTGTGGCCTTTTGAAGACCTTCAACCATGTCGTGACCCAACGCCTCCTCGAGGGGATATTCCCCTCGAGGACAGTCTAGAAAAGCAAACCCTTTAAGGGGCGTGCTTGTACGCTGAATTGCTTGAATCCTCAGCGATCGCCTTCGCGGCGGTCGCATATTTGCCATGCTCAGAGCCCTTGACGATGAACAATGTCACGACCACAGCAAGAACCAAGCCGCCGATATATACCCAAAAGAGATCTTTTTCTTCAGTCATTAGATGTTCCTCCAAAATCATGTGCTTTTCTTTCAACCCCGTTCTGCTAACGCTGAACGTGGGATAAGACTAGTGGAGGTTAAGAATGAAGACTTTGACCAAGATCAAAAAAGAAGACGAGATTTAACGGGTAGACGAAAAAAAAGACGTCTATTGGGCCATGAGGATCAGTTCGCTCGCGGCATCATCAAGAGTCACCTTAAAATGGCGAAGAAAGCTCATCCCTAAAAGCTGCTGTCCCTTGAGTTTGTCATCCGCCATGAAGGCCACCTCCACATCGGCGACTTCGGCATGCCCTAGGCTGACCCGACTCAACCGTCCAATCTGAACCGGCTCGGTGCCACTGGCGGTTTGGCTGGTCCCCGACCGAAGGGTCTCCGGAGTGAATCCAAGAGCACCCTCTAAGGAGGCCGGCAATACCAACAAAGAGGCTCCGGTATCGATCAGCAGGGTCAAGGTCTTCGTCCCTGAAGGCCCCGTCAAACGCACCTCGACCTCATGATGAGAACCCTGACGATGCGTGGACACTTGGGTCACCCCGGATGACTGGCGGGATAAAGGAGCACCCCTTGCACCGAGAATACGAACCGATTCGATGACCCCGGGCTTTGCGAGCGTCATGGTGTAGTTGTAGCCCTCTAACCACCGGCGGACCTGCCTTAAGGGGTCCCCCGTGGGCGGCTGGACCATCAAAGGCTCCAGTCGATCAGCCCCTTCGATACGGAACCCTGTTTGGTGGGCCAGGGCCTCAAGGGCCTCATTTAGAGGCTGTTGGCCTTCTAAAGCCTCAAGGCGACTGATCGTGAGGGAGGCGATCAGGACCCCGCCCAACGCCAGCACCCTTCGCGCTGATAACCCCCATTTCACACTAATCGCCGCGCTTCTTCGAAGGCCCGACGAAAATCAATATACAACGGCGTTTCGCTGCTCAACAAAGAGGCCAGCAGGGCGTTCTGCAACTTGTATTTGATATCCCCGACCGCGAGGGCGCCAATCCCTAAGGCGCCTGCTGCGTTCACCGCGTGAAGCAGCGGTTCGCCATCATGACTGCGCTTAATCCCCTCGATGCCAAGCGGCGGGACCGCATTCACATCCCCAGCGACCTTCAGCTGGGTCGCATCGGATAAGACGCTGGCATTAAGGACCTGAACACCCGCCTTAGCCGTACAGAAAATGACATCGGCCTGGGCGAGGAGACGCGCCTTATCGGCATCAGAACTGGCATAGGTACCCACCATCGTTGAACCGCAACGCTCGTTATATTCCCGCGCCTTGTCGAGGGCATGATCGACATTGAATGGATCAACAATGGTGACATTAGCCCCGGCTAAGGAGGCAATGACCGCCGTTGCAATCCCGACAGGGCCGGTGCCACCGAAGACCACGGCCTGGGCCCCTTTGAGTTCATCGCCATGACGGGATTTGAGTTGCCGCTCGACACAGGCCACCAAGGCGGCGGCGGTCGTAAAGGCACCGCTCGGGTCCGCTAACACGGAGACCACAAACGGGGGAACCATGGCCTTCCGAGCCGCCTCGAGCATATTGAGCGCCACGCCGATATCCCGGCCACCAATAAAAATACCTGTCCGTTTGACGCCAGAGGGGCCTCTCGAAAAGATCGCATCTTGAACTAAGCCATTGACCTGATCCAGCTGAACGTTGTCAGTCGGAAAAACGTGGTCAAAGCCGGCATCGACCGCCATGTTGATGTCAAAGGGGCTGACATGGGGCATCGGGTCCAGCATGTGAAGGACGCTGCGTTTTTCAGCTTTTTGCATCAAAAGACCTCCAAGGCGTGATGATTCATTGGGGGATGACCTCAAAATCTAGTTCGCGCGCGCGAATTCACGGGCGAGCTCGAACGCATCATCAAAGCTGAGATAAATCGGGTGCGTCGTTTCCCGCATGCGCTTTAACAAAGCACTCTGGGTTTTATACTTGATATGGCCAATCGCGAGGGCACCCACCCCTAAAGCGCCACTTTCAGAGCCTGCGATCGGGTGAGCCCGGTGATGCGCATCAAGACCTGCTATCCCCGAGGGTGGCACAGCATTGACATCGGCAGCAATTTTGAGGGATGAAGCGAGCGCGATGAGTTCGCTGCTGAGGACTTCAATGCCGGCCGCAGCCGTTGCAAAAACAATGTCGGCATCGGTGATCAGATCCCCTTTGTGGGCATCAGCATCGCCAATGATCTGAGTCTGACCATCACCGAATTCGCTATCGCAAAGATGCGCCATGGCCTGAGCTTTCTCCAGCTGGCGACCGATGATCGTGACCTCAGCGCCAGCTTTGGCGGCCAGTGTTGCTGCAATCTGCCCGACCGGGCCGGTGCCCCCAAGGGCTAGAACCTTCTTGCCTTCGAGGGTCGTATGGAAATGGTTTTCAAGCGCCTGTTCCACTACAGCGACCATGGCAGCGGCCGTGGTAAACGCACCACTTGGATCCGCAAACACCGACACCTCAAAGGGAGGGACCATCGACTTCATGGCGCTCCTGACCATGTCGACGGCCATCTTGGCATCGCGACCACCGATAAAGATGCCGGTCCGCTTGAGGCCGCCTGGGCTTCTTGAAAAGATGGCGTCCTGAACGAGAGCCTGGATGTCTTGAGGCTCCACATGGAGGTAAGGAATCGCCGAGGTCCACCCTGCATCGAGGGCCATGTTGACATCAAACGGGCTGAGATTCTTCTCAGGCGTGAACATATGAAGAATATAGGGCTTTTCCAGCTTTTCCATGGGACGGCTCTCTAGAAGATCGGGGGATAAAATGGGCTTGAAAGGTCGTCGCCTTCATCGCGGATGACCCTCCTCAAAGCGCGCGAGGATAGCATATTCACAACCGCCGAAGGGATGCCGAGTGATCCTCAGGATGACAAGGAGGCCACAGCACGATGACACACACCTGTCAATTGCGCGGACCTTAAAACCCCGTATAATCATCGGTTAATTGTTTTTTTACTTCACCTGAGGATCAGCAGCACCGTGAGCAGCAGCTACTTCTTTACCTCTGAATCTGTTTCAGAAGGCCATCCCGATAAGGTTTCCGATCAGATCTCCGATGCCATTCTGGATGCCCTCCTCGCTCAGGATAAGCACTCCAGAGTCGCGGCTGAGACCCTCTGTAATACCGGTCTCGTCGTGCTGGCTGGGGAGATCACCACCCACGCAAGCGTTGATTACATCAAGGTGGCGCGAGATGTACTGCAGCAAATCGGCTATACCAACACCGAATACGGCATCGACTACAAGGGCTGCGCCGTTCTGGTGGCCTACGACAAGCAGTCGCCGGATATTGCCCAAGGCGTCGACAAGGCCTTTGACGATGATTTTGGCCAGGGAGCTGGTGATCAGGGCTTGATGTTCGGTTATGCCTGCGATGAAACGCCGACCCTGATGCCGATGCCGATTTATCTCGCCCATCGTCTCGTAGAACGTCAGGCGCGTCTTCGTCACGACGGCCAGCTGACTTGGTTGCGCCCCGACGCCAAGAGTCAGGTCACCATTCGCTACGTCAACGGGCGTCCTGACTCCATCCATACCGTGGTGGTGTCGACCCAACATGCGCCCGATGTCAGCGAATCGACCCTCCGCGAGGCGGTGATTGAGGACATCATCAAACCGATCATCCCAAAGGAGCTCCTCAAGGGCGACGTCAACTTCCTCGTGAATCCGACCGGTCGTTTTGTGGTCGGCGGCCCTCAGGGCGATTGCGGCCTCACCGGCCGCAAGATCATCGTGGATACCTATGGCGGTTCAGCCCCCCATGGCGGCGGCGCATTTTCTGGTAAGGATCCATCTAAAGTTGACCGCTCGGCCGCTTATGCCAGCCGCTATGTTGCGAAAAACATCGTCGCTGCGGGTCTTGCTTCACGCTGCATGCTGCAGATCTCTTATGCTATCGGCGTGGCCAAGCCCACCAGCGTCATGGTCGAAACCTACGGGACCGGCAAGATTTCAGATGAAAAGATCACCGATCTGGTCCTTGAACATTTTGACCTTCGCCCCCGCGGTATCGTCAACATGCTGGATCTCCTTCGGCCGATTTATCAGAAGACCGCCTCCTACGGCCATTTTGGCCGCGAGGAGCCGGAATTCACCTGGGAAAAGACGGACAAGGCCGCACTCCTTCGGGACGCGGCAGGTCTTCCTCCCCAGTAATTTCGACTTTAAGGTCATGACTCTTTGAGGCATGGCCTTTAAGCGGCGACGAGGAGCGCTGCGACGGGACATTCCCGCCAGGCTCGTCACCGTGGTTTTTTAGGAAACGGCGCTCGATTCACCCACAGGCACGTGGTGATTCGAGCAACGCCTAAATCCTGCCTGTGGCTTGCCATCCTCATTTCAGGAGCATGACACATGAACGCTGTTTCTAAGACCAACCCATTCAATGACTTTAAAGTCCACGATCTAAGCCTCGCATCTTGGGGCCACAAAGAAATCCGCATCGCCGAAACCGAAATGCCAGGCCTCATGGCCATCCGCGAAGAATACGCAAAGACCCAGCCGCTCTCAGGCGCCAGGATCACCGGATCTCTTCACATGACCATCCAGACAGCCGTCCTGATTGAGACGCTGATCGCCCTCGGGGCTGAGGTCCGCTGGGCGTCCTGTAATATTTTCTCAACGCAAGATCATGCCGCCGCAGCGATCGCCGATCAGGGGATCCCCGTTTTTGCGGTCAAGGGTGAAACCCTCGAGGAATACTGGGACTACACCCATAGGATCTTTGAGTGGGCGGATGGCGGCTACTCCAACATGATCCTTGATGATGGCGGTGACGCTACCCTCCTCTTACACCTCGGCGCGCGGGCTGAACAAGATCTCTCGGTGCTGGGATCCCCAGCCTCTGAAGAGGAACGCGTCCTTTTTGCCGCAATCAAGACGACGCTTCAGGAAGACGCCCACTGGTACTCTGACCGCCTTTCCAAGATCAAGGGCGTCACCGAAGAGACCACCACGGGGGTTCACCGCCTTTATCAGATGCATCAGCGCGGTGAACTCAAGTTCCCCGGCATCAATGTCAATGATTCTGTGACCAAGTCAAAGTTCGATAACCTCTACGGCTGCCGGGAGTCTCTGGTCGATGGCATCAAGCGCGCTACCGATGTCATGATCGCCGGCAAAATCGCCGTGGTCGCTGGCTACGGTGATGTCGGCAAGGGGTCCGCCCAAGCCCTTCGGGCACTTTCAGCACAGGTTTGGGTGACCGAAGTTGACCCGATCTGCGCCCTTCAGGCCGCCATGGAAGGTTATCGTGTGGTCACGATGGATGAAGCCTGCTCTCAGGCCGACATTTTCGTCACCGCGACCGGCAACTACCACGTCATCACCCATGACCACATGGTGAAGATGAAAAATCAGGCCATCGTCTGCAACATTGGCCATTTTGATAATGAAATCGAAGTCGCCGCTATCGAAAAATACCAGTGGGAAGAAATCAAGCCCCAGGTCGATCATGTGATCTTTCCCGACGGGAAGCGCATTATCCTTCTCGCCAAGGGCCGTCTGGTCAATCTCGGCTGCGGCACCGGACATCCCTCCTATGTCATGTCTTCAAGCTTTGCTAACCAGACGATCGCTCAAATCGAATTGTGGATTGAACGGGATTCGGGGAAGTATCCGGTGGGCGTCTATACCCTTCCAAAGCATCTCGATGAGAAGGTCGCGCGCCTGCAACTTAAAACACTCAACGCGGTGCTGACGACCCTCACCTCGGAGCAGGCGGCCTATATCGGGGTGACCCAAGAGGGCCCCTTTAAGCCAGATCACTATCGGTACTAAGATAGGCTCCCCCACCCCATGACTGACACCGCCACCATGAGGCGGTGTCCCCTCTATGAAGGAATGCTCCGATGACAGCAGTCAGCACCAACCCCATTTTTAGCATGGAATTTTTTCCGCCGCGAACGGCGGAGGCGGAAGCGTCCCTCGCCCGCGTTATCGAACAGCTTGCCCCCCTGAAGCCGCGATTCTGTTCCGTGACCTTTGGAGCCGCCGGCTCCACCCGCGAGAAAACCTTCGAGACCGTCCTCAGCCTTCAGCCTCTGGGGCTTGAAGGCGCGCCCCACCTCTCCTGTATCGCCTCCACGAAGGACAATATCCGGGAGGTCCTGACGGCCTATCAGGCGGCTGACATCCGCCACATCGTCGCCCTTCGAGGCGACATGCCCTCCGGGATGCTGTCAGCCGGTGAATTTCGCTATGCCAATGAATTAGTCGCTTTCATCCGCGAGGAAACCCAAGATCACTTCCACATTGAAGTCGCCGCCTACCCGGAGATGCACCCTCAGGCGCCGAACTTTCGGACGGACATCCAAAACTTCAAGCGCAAAGTAGACGCCGGCGCTAACAGCGCCATCACGCAGTACTTCTTTAACCCGGAGGCCTACTTCCGATTTCTTGATGATTGCGAACGGGCAGGCATCGATCTCCCCATCGTCCCAGGCATCATGCCCATCACCAACCATACGCAGATCGCCCGCTTCTCCGAAATGTGCGGGGCCGATATCCCCCGATGGATCCGAAAGCGCTTAGAGCAGCTCGGGGATGACCGCGAGGGTATTAGAGCCTTTGGCCTTGAAGTCATTTCGGACCTTTGCCGGCGACTCCTGGAGGAAGGGGCCCCCGGGCTCCATTTCTATACTCTGAACCAATCAGAAGCCGTAATCGGCATCTACCGAAACCTTGGGATGACCATCCCCTCATCAGGGTGTGATACTTTATGAGGACCGTATTGCGGGCCCTAAAAGGGTCATCCCATTGACGTCCAACACCGAGGTTTTCATGAGCCTTCTCGATTTTGTGTCCGATATTGGTCACTCACTTTTTAATGCTGAAGAACACGCTGCTGAAAAAATTCAGCAGCACATCCTCAATGATAATCCTGGGATCGAGAACCTCGGCGTGCTCTTCCAGAAAGGCTTCGTCACCCTAACGGGCGCCAGTAAGAGCTGGGAAGCGGTTGAAAAGGCGATCCTCATGGCGGGCAACGTCAAGGGCGTCGGTAAGGTCATCAGCGATATCGAGGTCACTGATAGCCAGGATCTCGCACCGAGTGAACTCGGAGGCTCCAGCAACGGCCAGTATTACGTCATCAAATCAGGGGATACGCTCTCAGCCATCGCTCAACAGTTCCTCGGTGACGCCTCGAAATATCCGGCTCTCTTTGATGCCAACCGTGAGGTCATCAAACACCCCGACAAGATATTTCCTGGGCAAAAAATCAGAATCCCTGCCTGATCTTGGGCTCAGGGGGGCTTAAAAGCCCTCCATTTGCTCCGATGTCAAATAATCAAGACCTCGCTGCCCGCGACCTCAAGGTTCTCTGGCACCCCTGTACCCAGATGAAGGACCACGAACAGTGGCCCCCCATCCCCATAAAACGGGCCTTCGGGGTCTGGCTCGAGGACTTTGAGGGAAACCGTTATCTCGATGCCATCAGCTCCTGGTGGGTCAACCTCTTTGGTCATGCCCATCCTGCCATTAACGCGGCGCTTAAAGACCAGCTGGAAACCCTCGAACATGTTCTCCTTGCAGGTTTTACCCATGAACCCGCTATCGCCTTGGCAGAGCGTCTGACCCAGATCGCCCCAAAAGGGCTCGCCCGGTGTTTCTATGCCGACAATGGCTCCTCAGCTGTTGAAGTGGCCTTAAAGATGAGCGTCCATTACTGGCGCAATGAGGGCCAACCTCAAAAGACCCGCTTTATGACGCTTCAAAACAGCTACCACGGAGAGACCCTAGGTGCTTTAGGGGTGGGCGATGTCGGTCTCTACCGGGAAACCTATGCCGCCCTTCTGTTGACCCCGATCAGGGTCATGAGCCCCGATGCCTATCAGCGAGCGGACGATGAAACGGCCAAAGAGGTGGCGCTTCGTGCCATAGCTGATCTTAAAAGGGCCCTCGACAGCCAGGGCCATGAGGTCGCTGCCTTGATCATCGAACCCTTGGTCCAGTGTGCCGGTGGCATGCGGATGTATGACGCCTCCTATCTCACGCTTGTGAGAGAGGCGTGCGATCACTATGGGGTCCATTTAATTGCCGATGAGATTGCCGTTGGCTTTGGCCGAACAGGCACTCTTTTTGCCTCGAATCAAGGCCCTATCACCCCCGATTTCCTCTGTCTTTCAAAGGGGCTTACCGGAGGCTACCTCCCCCTCTCCGCCGTCCTGACCCTAGAATCTATCTATGAAGCCTTTTACGCAGAGCATCTAGCCGGAAAAGCCTTTCTTCATTCCCACAGCTATACCGGGAATGCGCTCGCCTGTCGGGCCGCTCTTGCCACCCTTGATCTCCTCAATGAGACCACCCTCGCCCGCAACCATCGATTGGCTCAACACATGTTGGCCTCGGTCGAGACCCTTCATGATCATCCGAACGTGGCCGAAATTCGCCAGACCGGGATGATTCTCGCCATCGAACTGGTGCAGGACAAAAAGGCAAGGAAGCCTTTCGACAAGGGGGAACGCCTGGGCCATCGGGTTTATCGCCATGGTCTCAGCGCCGGCGTTCTCCTCCGCCCCTTGGGGGATGTGATCTATTTCATGCCGCCTTATGTGATCAGCCCTGATGAGATCGAGCTCATGGGCAAAACAGCGGTTGAAGGGGTCCATCAAGCCCTGAAGAATCATTAGATGCGCAGTTCAAGACTTTATCTTTCGGCGACACTCTCAAATGGCGCACTGGTGCCCCTCGATGAAGCCGCGGCCCATTACCTTAAGACGGTGTTGCGCCTCAAAAAAGGCCACCGACTTACCGTCTTCCATGGGGATGGCCGAGAATGGCCTGCAACCGTTGCGGCCCTTGGGCGGGATGGTGTTTTGCTGCAACTGGGCGACAGCCTTTTGCCGTTAAGGGAATCCCCCCTCAAGACCCATCTAGCCCTCGGGATTTCGAGGAGTGAAAAGATGGATTTTGCTCTCCAAAAGGCGGTAGAACTTGGGGTGACGATGATCACACCCCTTGAAACGGATCACTGTGTGGTCCGTCTCGATGACGATAAAAGAATCTCCCGCCACCAGCACTGGGTCCGCGTCGCCATCAGCGCCTGTGAGCAATCAGGCCGCAACGTGGTTCCAAGGATTGAAAAACCAAGGCCCTTTTATGAGTGGCTTGAACAGAGTGAAGGGACCCGTCTGGTTCTGGACCCAAGGGGCGCCAAGAGCCTCGATCAGCTTGCGCCGCCAACAGAAGGCATCACCTTTGTCTCAGGCCCCGAAGGCGGCTTTTCAGAGGAGGAACGGGCCACAGCGATCCAAAAGGGCTGTCTCCCCATCCGGCTTGGGCCTAGAATCTTGAGAACCGAAACCGCAGTTTTGGCCATTCTTTCCGCGGCACAAATCCTCTGGGGCGACTGGCAACAGTGACGCCTCAAAGGAATGCTTGGTGCCCCATGGATCCTTTCACTTTCGCCTCAATCTAGTAAATGCAAAAGCGGCTCTAAGAGTTCTGGATAATTTTTATAGCGACCCAAGCCTGAACGATTGAGCCCCTGGCGAACCTGAAAGTTACTTGCAGTCCCCACCCGGCGTTTGGTCTCACTAAAATGAAGACACGCAGGATCCCAAGGGAGATCGATAAAGTCTAAGACACCCCGAAGCGTCGCCTCTGGGGCATCGATAAGATCTTCATACGACACCTCCAAAAGGACATGGGGTGGCAACGAACGTCGCCAAAAATCCATTAAGCGCCGGTACTGCCCAAAGGCATGTGCCAGGTCCTCTAGATCCATCGAATAATCAAATTGAGGCAGATTAAGACAAAAGATAGAGAGGCAGGTATCGATGGGATGTCGCTTCAGATGAATGATCTTAGCTTCAGGAAAGATCTGGTGAATCAATCCAGCGAACATAAAGTTCATTAGCGTCTTATCCACCACGCGAAGCGCTTGACCCGCCTCTTGGCCCAAGCGCTCTAGGTAGGTGGCGGCTAAGGCCTCACGGTCGCTGTCTTTGAGATTAAAGATTCGATCTCCAAAACGGTTTAAATAGGATGCATGAAAGAATCCAATCTCCCCGACGCCCGCTGCATCCGGATGGGATGACAGCATTTGCTCGAGGAGTGACGATCCACAGCGCGGCATCCCAATAATGGCGACCGGCTTTTGAGAAAGCTGTTGATAACGTCCTAAGGGCCCACGGCTGGCTTCATCAAACCTTGTAATGAGACCATCGATGTGCGCCGATAACAGGACGCCATCATAACGAGGATAGAGTGACCGACTCAGCTGATTGGCCTTTATAAAATAGTCCTGTGCTTCCTTGTAATCAGACACATCATCAAAATACTTTCCCATCGAATAAAGCAGTGTCGCACGCTCTTTAGGCGCTGTTTGAGGTGATTCAAGAAGGCGAATCACTGCCCCCTCAAAGGTCGCATCCTCTTGGTCCCATCGTGAAAGACGGGACATCAGTGCTACCGCTTCAACCTTTAAATCATCCTGTTCGGAAGCCCTATGAGCAAGAGATCTTGCCGTGTCAAAGTCACCCCAAGCCTCCATCGCATTCGCAAGGCCAATGAGCGCAGGACCGTTGTTCGGATCACATTGCAATGCTTTATTAAAAGCGGCTTCTGATTCATCCAATCTCACCAACCCTTTGAGACATTCTCCGAGCTGAGCCCAAACAAGCGCCGAGTCCCCATGTTGGGAGAGCGTCTCTAGAATGTAAGCCTCAGCCTCAAAAAACCTTCTTTTGTTCATGAGAAGGGCTCCAACAGCACTCCTCATATCTAACCGATGGGGAGCGAGCTTAAGGGCTTGATCGAGAGCGCGCTCTGCCTCATCGATCAAGCCTTCATCCATCAGGAGGACCCCAAGACCCAGCCAAGCATCCTCGAGGGCCAAATCCAGTGAAGTGGCCTTTCGGTAGTGATGGATAGCCTCATGACGTTGCCCGAAGATCGTCAGAAGAAGAGCAAAATTACTATGGGCTAGGGCGAAGGTCGGATGCCGATCAAGGGCCTTAAGGTAACCTTCTTTGGCCTCCTCTAAACGGCCGAGATCGACCAGAAGATTCGCGAGATTATTCGCTGCATCGGGGTAATCAGGATTGATTTCGAGGGCGCTCCGATAAGACTCCTCGGCCTCTTTAAGATGCCCAAGATCAGCAAGTGCCCGCCCAAGATTGTTATAGGCTTCTGAACAAGTGGGATTGAAATAGAGCGCGTTCTCAAATTCTCGGACGGCCTCATCGACCCGACCACTCCTTCTCAGGATGACCCCGAGGTTCACCAGGCACTCAAAAGAATCTTTCTTAATTTTGAGCGCTCTTCGGTAAAGCTTTTCAGCGCTTTTGGGATCATTCAATTGCTGAAAGATCATCGCCAAATGGCTGGCCACATCAAAGCTTTCGGGCCTCAGTTGGAGGGCTTTTGTGAGGGGATCAATAGCCTTTGAAAATTCGCCAGTACCTTCCAATAGGAGGCCAAGCACTTCCCAGCCCTCAAAATTTCGAGGATATCGCTTGGTGAACTTTTGGGCTTGCTTCACTTGAACCCAAAAATCTGCGTGATTTAAACCTTCTCTAAGGCAACTCAATTCCTGAACGCTTGGACTTTTTTCAATCAACGGGCTTCACCTCCTCCTGATGCGTTCTAAAAAGAACCCGCGCCCTCAAGCAAATCGAATAGGTTCGGACGCCCTCAAATATTGTCACAATTTCGTAATAAATTCACCCCTAAAATTCGCAAAAGGTTATTAATAGGCCGTTAACAGTCAAACGCCTTGAAACCCCTACAGCCAAATTTCGGCTTCAAAGACCTCCTAGAAACTAGCCGGGATTATCAGGGCAGATAAAGAATGAGACTCGGGGAGCAATCCCTTTCATCCTCATCGAAAGACGCAGCCTCACACCCTCCAAAACAGAAACCTAAGGGGCAGGGGGGAAAGCTTTAATTT
>Ga0194047_10000164_pt1 | contig 46597 bp, 36 predicted proteins | sample JunL225m_MetaG_2_FD_160070 | JGI IMG/M metagenome (GOLD analysis project Ga0194047, IMG submission 160070) | Anoxic zone freshwater microbial communities from boreal shield lake in IISD Experimental Lakes Area, Ontario, Canada - Jun2016-L221-5m | ecosystem: Environmental > Aquatic > Freshwater... | reverse complement strand
CGCCTGTATTAATCGACAATCCCTTGTGGCTTTGAGCTTGTAACAATAATGCGCCAAATGCCAGAGCAGCGTTGGCGTATTGATGCGCCCCCCTTAGTAACAAGCTCACCTCTATTTGAGCATTCCAAGCGGGCGCAGAAATAATAATAGGCTGTACAGGCTTTATTCTTTCTCTAGTTATGTCAACTGAATCAGTAGCTTTGAACGTGAAATCTTCGCCTACCCGATACAGCTTTGCGCCTCGTTCGCGGCTGATACTCTCGATTACTGCCATTGCTTCGGGCGGTTGTTGTGCGCTGATTACTAATCCCCCCGACTTGATGATACCCGCTTTCTCAGCCGCAATTTTAGCAAGGGTATCGCCCAACACTTCGACATGGTCGTAGGAAATTGAGCTAATCACCGAAACCAGCGGCGTAACCACATTCACCGCATCCAGCCTACCTCCCAAACCCACTTCCAAAATCGCTATATCTACTCCCGAATCCGCGAAATGCTGCAAGGCAAGCGCAGTGCCAAGCTCGTAGGTAGTAATCCGCCCAATGCGTGCGTCCGCCTCCAACGTTTGCTCCACATAAGGCTTGAGACGTTCTACCAGCGCCACCACTTCCTCGCAGCTGATTAACGCGCCATCTACCCGGATTCGCTCGCGGTAAGTGTGCAAGTGCGGTTGGCTATACAGTCCTACCCGGTAGCCTGCCTCTTGCAGAGCCGAAGCGCACAATACCGCCGTTGAACCCTTCCCTTTGGTTCCGGCAATCATAATAGAAGGATAACTGGCTTGGGGGTTACCCAGCAATTCAAAAAGTAAGGCAATCCGTTCAAGGTTATAAGCGGCGGAATTAGCGGCAGGCATTCCGCTTTTCTCGTAATTGATGAAGCTATAAAGATAATCCAGAGCTTGCTGGTAGTTCACGTTTTCAATCCTTCAGTTTGAATACAGCCATATTTTTCTGGTCGAACTTCTCAAGGTAAGTTTCCTGTGGCTGGAATACTTTGCGCCCTTCCAGTTCCAGCAGGTCGTTCAGGCTAGGATACCATGTGGGCAGCATGGCAAAATAATTTGCGCCATCGGTGCGTACACGCTGCAAGATTTCAGACTGGTTTAGCATAATCGGAATGTAGGCGGGCGTAACCAACCCGGCTGTATCCACAATGCGCCGCCCGCTAAAGTAACCGATTGCCCCAATATCATGGGTTGCCACTATCGCCCCGGTGGGAGTGTTATCGTGCAGCCATTTGCCCACCCGCACCTGTTCATCGTTGATATATTTTACGTCAAAACGGTAGGTTTCTGCTCCGGTCAAAAGGCTTATAAATACCAGCAACGCCGCCAATCCCGGCAACAAACGCGCCAGCCTGAAAAAACGCGAGTCACGCAACGCTTGTAACAATTGTCCGCTGCCCTTCACCCCGTATAGGATAAAGACCGGAATCAAAGGCATCAGATAACGGGCGTGATGGTAAACCACCGGCAACCGCCAAGCATAGAGCAACAATAACGCGCTCGCCCACACCAGCGGTAGCCAATTAAAGCGTACTGACCTACGCGCTATCAGCCAGATAAAGCCGGGAAATAGTGCGATTGCGCCCCCCCTGAGACAAATTTCCACAACGGCATTTAGCAAATATGCCAGCGCATTCAGCAAATTATGGTCGGAGGTGTAAAAAGCGGTTTTGGCAGAAAAGGTATTGGGCAGCACCGAACCGCTCACGCTGTAATTAAACAGAGCGTAGGGCAGCAACGGCAATAATAAGCCTAAACCCATCAAGCCCCACGTCTTGTACAGCGCGATTAACGGCTTGCGCTGGATTGAACGGTTTGCAAGGATTCTGCGCCCCGCTTCTAGTCCAACCAAACCCGCCAACACGATTCCTTCAGGGCGCGTAAGGGTTAGCAAGCCCCCCGCCAAACCTGTCCAGAAAACCGGAGCGCTCGAGAGTGATAGGCGCAGAACCAGCACCGAGAGCCACGCAAACAAGAGCGTTTCCATGCCGCTTACGCTTGCCCATCCCAACCGCCATTCAAACATGGTAAAAATCAGGGCGACCAGCGCGGCAAAATCCTGTCCCTTCCCGAACAGCAAGCCATATACCCGGTACACTTCCAACGCGGTCAACGCCAGACACGCTATGCCAAGCAAATACGCCCAAATCATGTAGGTATAATTGAACAGATAGCCCGGAACTAATAGCAGCGTCCAGAGCGGCGCAGTAGAACCGGAAGCAAGTTCGCCAGGGTTATAGCTGAACTCGCCATGCAAAAACAGATTCCGTGCAAACACCTGATGAATCCAAGCATCATCGAGCGGGAAGCCGAAAGGAGTGGCAAGATACGCCCACAGGAGAAATAGCAACGCCACTGAAAACGCGCCCCCGAAAGCAATCAGGTATGTTCTAGGCTGTAACCTGCTCATTTTCGTTTACCGGGTATAGCTATTGCCAGTTCGTCCATAGTTCGCTGCAAAGCAAGATTGTTGCCAAAACCGGAAGAAGCCAGCCAGCGCCGCAACTCCGCAATACTAACGCGCCGATTCTGCTGAATTTCGCGCCGCTGTTGCCGGAGGCGTTTCAAATGGCGCGGACGCAATGCTGCCAACCTTCCCCGCAGGGAGTGAATATCGCGCCGAAATAGCAGCGTGTATAGCACAGCCGCCAAATCGTAAAAAAGGATGAGCGGCAAGTAACGCAACAGCAACGCGCCGGGCATATCTTTAAGGATAACCCACAAGCGGTTGCGCCCAAGCTGAAAGCTCTTGAAGGGCGAACCCTGCCCGCCTGTCCCGCTATACAGGTGCATAACCTTCGCATCCGGTACATATAGGCTGCGATAGCCCCGCAAACGCAAGCGCCACGCTAAATCGGCATCTTCCAGATAGGCAAAAAAAGCCGGGTCAAAAAAGCCTGTTTCCTCAATTGCTTTCCGGCGATATAACGCCGCACCCGCGCACACTCCAAAAATTTCTTCTTCTGCGCCGGGCTTCCATAGTTCGCCGCCTCGCCCATCCAACGCCAAGCCATTTTTTCTCACTTCAATTCCCGCGCTGGCGATTCGGGCGGTATCGGAGGCGAACAACATCGCGCCACAAACCGCCGCCCACTCGTCCGAGCGGTTTTCAAGGCTGTTAACCAGTGTTTCCAGCCAATGTGAATCGGCTTCGGTATCATTATTTAGAGTGGCAATATAACGCGCTTCGGGTTCGGCATGCCTCAAGCCTTCCAGATTGCCGCCCGAAAAGCCCGTGTTTTGCGCCAGTTCCACCAGTTTTAACGTACCTTCTGCCAGCCATTCCCCGAATGTCTCACGTACCAACGCCGCCGAGCCGTCCACCGAACCATTTTCGACTAGAATCACTTCAAAAGCTCGGTAAGTTTGCCCACGCAGCGCATTAAGACACGGCTCAAGGTAGTTGCGCCCGTTCCAATTGAGGATTAAAACTGATACATTTATCGGCATGGATAAATAGTACCACATACCGGAAGTTTAGTTAATTCGGGCAACTCTCCAGCATGAAAACAATTATCACCTGCGCCAATTCCTCGCCCTTATCTTTTTTGCTGGAAAAAGATTAGAACAAACCTGTGGGGCTTGCAAATCCCTTCGAGATTTGCAAGCGTCAAGGGTCAGGGATAAAATGCGCTTGGGTTTATATCTACCGGAGTAGAAAAAATTAAGGAGAATTAAATGGCTATAGTAAGGGAAAAGCTTATCACGCAGCTTGAGCAAACCAACTCCGCGCTTGTTAAATTGGTAAATGGTTTAGAGGATAACGCGCTCGATTTCAAGCCCGAAACGGATAGCTGGAGTATCCGCGAAATTCTGGCGCATCTGGTAGATGATGAGATGTATGTAATGCGTTTACGCCTTGTGCGAATTGTAAGGGAAGATTTGCCGCACCTAGTCCCGCACGATGAAAAGAAATGGTATCTCCACCGCAATAACAGCCGTGACAAGTTGGAAGAATTGTTGGAAGATTTCTCGATACAAAGAAGGGCGAGTCTCGGCATAATCCAGATGATGCGAGAGTCTGATTGGATTCGGGAAGGCATTCAGCCTGAATACGGGCAATTCAGCGCGGAGAAATGGCTGGAAAAATGGGCAGGGCATGACGTAGTCCATCTTAAGCAGATTAGCCAGAATCTGGCAGCTTTCCAAAAGTAGCGGCAGATATTAATATAAACTTTAACAAGCATAACCCATTTTTAGAGTTATAATTAATATAGGGCTATATATTATTGTTTCTTAAAGTCAGGAGGTGTCCGATGGGGTACACTGAGCGCCTGGAAATTTACCACAAAATTGAGCAAGCCCGTTCGCGCCCGCTCATTACCTACGTTACCAGCATCCGACCCAATGTAAACGCCTACATCGCTGGAGATGCTATTTCTGAGCTTATCAAACAAATCAATCTTATTCCACCGAAAGAAACCGCTGTTGATTTTTTAGTCATCAGCAATGGAGGTGATGCTATTGCAGCTGCCCGTATAATCAGCCTGTTGCGAGAACGCTTTGAAAAAATAGCGGTGCTGATACCATATGTCGCTTACAGCGCGGCAACCTTACTGGCGATGGGAGCGGATGAAATTATTATGCATCCTTACTCCAATCTTGGTCCGGTTGACCCACAACTGACCGTCATCCGCAAAAGTGGAGATGGCAATATTGATAGTATCAATTACGGCGCAGAGGATTTGCGGAATTATTTCAATTTTGTGCGGCAAGATGTGGGGATAAGTGACCAAGAACAGATGACCAGAGCGTTTGAGATGCTCTGCGCCGAAACGGGTCCAATACCCATCGGCATTGCCAAACGTAGCACCCAACTATCGCTGGCGTTGGGCGAAAAGTTGCTCAGCTTGCACATGAAAGATAACAGCAAAGCCAAAGCGATTACCGAAACGCTCAGCCTGTCGTATCATCATCACGGCTACCCGCTCGGACGCACCGATGCTGAAAAAGTAGGGCTTCCGGTTAAGAAACCGTCCGATGAAATTGACCATTTGATGTGGGGAATTTGGGAAAATTTTCAAGAAGAAATGTTATGCGATACAGCCTTTAACCCGCTGGAAATCGTTTTGAATAGCCGTTCCGCTGAAATCTTACTAGCGCCTACTCCACAGGTGTTTGTGCCGCTAAACCTACCGCCAAGCCTTGCTTCTGCCGCGTTACAACACATCTTACAAACAATCACTGTTCAGGATGTGATGCCAGTTGATTACGAGCTTTTGCTTTCTACAATGGAAAGTACGCGCTGTCGCAGCGAAAACCGGGTCAAGGGCAAAATCTTGGCAACGCGCCTGCCCGATCTTAATATTAGGATTAATCTGGTACAGCTTTCGCAGGGCTGGACATATTTCAAGAATTAGGGTATATAAATAGTAGGAAGGTATTTTGTGGAGGTGATTGCCAATGTATGTAAAACTATCATTTAATAATAACCAGCCATTTAAATTTACAGGTCCGTTTAGGTTTTCTACGACAGACCAGTCTTTAAGTGGCGTTATTGACTATAATAATACCGAAACTATTACAGCCATTGATTATGGCAATACGCTTGAGTACAAGGGTAACAGCTATAGATTCTCTAGAATCATTCTTCAGAGTGAAGAAGAAAGCAATCCGTCTCAAGAGTAAAAATTTTCTGCTAAAATAGCATCAGTAATGCTCGGTTTACCACCGGGCATTTTTTAACACACGCTTCGCAAACACTAACGAGGTATGCAATTTTGGCTCCAGAGCGCAAATCCGACTTAGATTCCAAGGGTCGCCGCCTGACCCTTGCCCCCACCGGACTGGCACAATACCTGAGCATGGATAGCTGCGATCGCTATCTGCGCTTTTACCTGTACAAAGGCGAAACCGAAGCCCTTGCCAAACGCCTCTCCCAAAGCGGTTTGAGGTTGGCGTTGCAGCCTATCAGCCCTCTAATGTCTGAATTGGGCGACCGGATTGAATCACAGGTGGTCAACAGCCTAAGCGTGTATGGCTACAGAGTTTTGGACTTGACGAATCAGGATTGCCGCGCCACGCTAGATGCTATCCAAAATGCCCCAGCAGGGATTACCTATCTTTATCAAGCGCACCTGTCCGAAACCTTGAACGGCTGGCTCTTTGAAGGCAATGCCGACCTCATTCGGGTGAAACGTGGTGCGAATAGCGCGATAGATTTGCTGGTGGGCGATGTGAAATCCACCCGCAAGGATAAGGTAAACCATCGCTTGCAGGTAGCAGTTTATGTAATGCTGCTCAAGCAGATGGCAGAACAAGCAGGATTGTCGGTGGTTGAGTATGCCGGAACAGTGGTGCGGCGCAACCCGGACGGCGCGTTGAACGACCCCGAAACCGCCCAGTGCTTTGATTTAACGCCTTATTTCGCCGCAATTGACCAACTTACCGCAGGCGAAGAGTCGGCATTGGCGCGAGTTGACCAGAATTCGCTCGACCAACTGCATTATTATCTTGACCAAAAATGCGATGGTTGCTTGTTTAACCCCATCTGCTTTGTGGATAGTGATGAGCGTAAAGATGTGGCATTGGTACCTTTTCTGGAAAGCTCTGAAAAGCGAGTGCTGGTAGAGAACGGAATCCGCACCGTTAATGACCTTGCTGCGCTCAAGCAAATCCCCGACCTGAAACGTGATGAAAATGCCCCTCCGCCCGAACGTAAACTTGCTACCACGCCGGGTAAAGAAGCGTTGGTCAAAAAGCTGTCCGATTCATGGATGATTGGCGCAAAACTCGACCGGATGGTACAGCGTTCGGCGCGGGTGTTACGCCGTCTCGACCCAGAACATGCGCCACGTTCCCTCTCCTATTTTCTCGACTCAGGGCGTAGCATCCTGCCCGATGAAAAGCAGTTCCCCGATTTGATAAAAGTCTTTCTGGACGCGCAAACCGATTATCTGGAAGACCGGATTTATCTGGCAGGGGCATTGGTGAAGGGACCAAAGGGGCAAGAAACGATTGTGCAGATGACTCCGGGCGTACCGAACGAACAAAGCGAGCGGGAATTGCTGATAAACTGGATTGGCGGTATCTTCAAAGCGGCGGTTTCGTTGGCTGATGACGCTACCAACGCGCCGATACATCTGTACCTGTACAATCGCCACGACCAGAAAGCACTGCTGGAAGCCTTGCGCCGCCATCTGGAGGTGTTCGCTTCGATACCTACCCTTTATAACCTGCTAACCGATTCTCCCGCGCTAAAGCAATCGGCGGTTTCCTTTGTATATGATGAGGTTAAAGAGCGGCAGAATTTACCCTCAACTGGGCATACCCTGCAAGCGGTGGCTTCACAACTTGGCTTTAAGTGGGATGATGGTGAAAAAGCGCAATACTATCGCCTTTTCGAGCAAGGGATGTTCGACTACCTGTGGCGGCGTGAAAACAAGCGCACTATTGAATCTTCAGCGCGTTTTTATTCTTCTATCCCGCTGGAATACGCTTATAGTGCTTGGGGCGTGCTAAAAGCCGAGAATTTCAAAACTTCGCAGCAACGTGGGCGTATTTCGCGCTTTTCGCACGCCAACACACAAGTTATACGCGCTTTTCAGGCAAAGCGGCTGGAAGCGTTGGCTTATATCGAAAACAATTTCAAATTCAAAAACGCTTACATAAAAAAGGAACCGCTTGATTTGCCGCAACTTGGCGCATATATCGCAGTGCCTCCACCTTTCCGCAAAGTGCTGGAAGAATTTTTGTTTATCGAGCATTACGCCGGATTGCAAGAATCTTTGGAGTTATTCAGCCAGCCGATTTTGAAAAGAGCGCAGCAAGGACGCGCCCTTCTCGCTCGTTGCGTGAACATTTATGATGAAGAGTATCATGGCAAACCTTCGGTTATCGCGCAGTTCAAGGTGGACTTTAGCGGCTTACCGCTCGACCCTGTTTTGCTAATGCAATTCAACAAAATAAAACAGGGCGGTTTTGTGGCATTGAATACGCTGGAGAAAGACGCGCAACCGTGGGAGTTGGTGCGAGGCAGATTGTGTATAGTCAACAGCTTAGAGGGCGATACCTTGTTTTTGAAATTGCTGGATATGTCATTTCCTAAAAATGGCAAGCAAGACCCGCCGTTTCGCTACCCTCACGCCACCAAACTTTTGCCAGAACCGGGCGAATATTACACGGTTGACGAAATGGTGGATGATTTGAACGGCGATAAATTACTTGAAGCCTGTCGCAATGCCGAGCAAAACCCCTTTTATCACCTGATAGCGCAGACTTGTACCGCCGAACGCAATTTACGCGCAACTATTATGCAAGAGAAAGCGCAAGAATTTGCGGGATATGTAGCTGAATTAGAAGGCAAGCACGCCCCTACCGCCAACCAACGCGAAGTTATCGCAGGACACCTGCAAGACAAGCTCTTTCTGGTGCAAGGTCCGCCCGGAACGGGCAAGAGCCATACGCTAGGTTGGGCGGCATTGGCGCGAATCTATGCCGCATTGGCAACGGGCGGTACTATGCGAATAGCCGTTTCCTGCCAAACGCATAACGCCGTTAAGATTGTGCTGGAAAGCATCGCGGACAAGCTCGAAAAGCTGCGCCGTAAATACGGTTGGGCATGGACTGAAAACCTGAAGCTTTACAAAACGGGCGACCCTGATGAAAGTATTGCGGTAGCGGGGGTGCAAGTGCTTGACCCGTGGGAGAACCGCAAAGAGCTATTCGGGATTTTCAATGCACCCGCATTGGTGGTAGGCGGCACACCGGGCGGTCTTTACAAACTGCTCAAGCAAAAAACAGGCGGTAAAAACGGCGCGGCGATGTGGACGGACAAACCTTTTGACTTGGTTATACTGGACGAAGCCAGCCAGATGAACCTACCCCAAGCCTTGCTGGCAACGGCATGGCTGCATCCGGAAGGGCAAGCTATTGTAGTGGGCGACCATCGCCAAATGTCGCCTATTCTGCTGCATAGCTGGGAAGATGAGGAGCGCATGAGCGCAATTGCGAGCCAGCCCTACCGCTCGGTGTTCCAATACCTAATAGACCAGAAATTCCCGCGTGTGGCGTTGGAGGAAAGTTTCCGGTTGCATCGCGTCCATGCCGAATTTTTGCATGAGCATATCTATCGGCAAGACGGCATCCAGTTCCACTCACGGCGTGAACAGTTGCTGCCGGATTTTGCGGATGACGTAAAGCTAGAACCTTATCTTAGAGCGGTTATGAATCCGGCTTATCCGGTTATAGTGATAGTGCATGAAGAGAAAGCTTCACAGCAAGCAAACCCGCTTGAGGTTGAGCTTATTACCCCAATAGTGGATTACTGCCTGAACTACCTTGAACTGGACGGCTCTGACGGAATCGGGGTAGTAGTGCCGCACCGCGCCCAGAAATCATTGTTGCGCGACCATTTCCCAGATTTGGCAGCCTGTAATGCCATTGATACGGTAGAGCGTTTTCAGGGTGGAGAGCGCGAAGTCATTATCGTTTCTGCCACCGCTTCCGACCCGGATTATGTCCGCGCCGAAGCCGATTTTCTGCTCAATCCCAATCGACTAAACGTAGCATTATCTCGCCCCCGAAAAAAACTGGTGGTAGTAGCCTCTAGCGCCGTATTTAAATTCCTTTCCTCCGACCTTGATGTATTCAATCAGGCGGTGCTATGGAAAAGATTGTTGCTACAGTGCGCCGGAAACGAGCTATGGCAGGGGGATTTCACCGGAATTAACGTTAGAGTTTGCGGCAAACCTGCACAGTGATTACTCACTATAGATAAAGCTTCGGTAATGGGCTAGTTTCTACCAGCGAGTGCTTTATTTGCTTATAATTGTGCCGTTTGTTGCTCAATAGGTTAATTTAAGCTGGGATTTAAAAGAGGTTCTTAAATGCAAACAATCGGATTACTTGAGAATATTTCAAACAAACGGACTAGATTTTCTAAGCTCATACCGGAATGGATTCAGGTGCTATTGGCTTATACTTTCCTTACCATACTAATCACATGGCCTTTGCTACCTAACATGGGTACTCATTTGGTTAATTCGACCCCAACCAGTGATGCTTACCAGCATATCTGGTATAACTGGTGGTATGAACGCTCTAGAAACTGGACAGGACCCCACACAAACTAACATGGTTTTCGGGCTACTGCCTTCGGTTCAGGCGCTTCTTATGAGTGTTGTAAACAGCTTTTTGATGTGGCCTGTGCGTTTATTATTTGGTCCTATTGCGACTTTCAACCTTCCAGTATTGATTTCTTTTCCTCTTTCCGCCTTGTTTGTTTATCTATTGGCTGGTGAGTTTACTAAAAGTCGGGGTTCTCGTTTTGTGGCTGGGTTCTTGTTTGCTTTTTGCAGTTATCATTTTTCCCGTACCAACGGTCACATTGGATTGCTAACAATTCAATGGTTACCTTTCTACGCTTGGCGGCTTTTCGCGCTTCTCCACAAACCGAACTTAGTCAACTGCTTGCTGGTGGCGGTTGGCTTTGCGTTAGCCTCTCTTTCCGATTTATATTACCTAGGTTATTTTGTGATACCTTTTAGTTTTATTTTCGTGGCGTGGTTTGGCTGGTTCGATAGGAAAAAAGGTTTTTGGAATCTTGGTCGTTTAAAATGGTTGGTTTTGTCTCTGATAGCAGGCGCAATAATTACTGCTCCTTTCTACAGTGTTTTTTTCCGGTTGGATTCCAGTATGAAAGAAGCGGTATTGGTAAGAACCAATGACACTATAAGTTATTCTGCAAATTTGCTCTCATTTTTTTTACCTTTTCCCGACAACCCTTTTATCGGAAATCTTACTGCACCGATATATCAAACTTTTCAGGGAATCTATCTAACTGAACAGGCTGCCTATCCAGGTTATGTATTACTAGTATGTGGTCTCTTTGCGACTTTTCTTAAATCAATACGGCGAAATGAAACAGCCTTCTGGGCATTTACTGCTGGATTGAGCTTTTTGCTGGCGCTTGGTCCAACTCTTAAAATTGGCACATGGGAAATTGGATTACCTTTACCCTATAACATTTATACACACCTGCCTTTTTTGAATAGTTTTCGCGCTCCAAGCCGTATTAGTGTAATGTTAGCATTAGGGCTGGCAATTCTTGCGGCATTATCACTTTCTCAATTGCAGTTATACATTTCGCAGCGTTCTGGGTTTGGTGGGAAAATGTGGCATGCCATAGCTGCTATATTAATAGTAGTTGGTCTAGCCGAGAATACTAACCATTCGTGGTACTGGACAATGACTGAGGTAACTACGCCTGAAATATATCATACGATAGCAGCGGAACCGGGCAAATTCCTAGTAATGGAATTACCGCTTGCTCCTTTAAGTTTGCCAATGTATTACCAGATAGAGCATCAAAAACCACTGGTAGGAGGATACCTAGCCCGTAGTTCCAATCAAATGAGCCTTTCATTTGACCAGACCCCTTATTTATCTATTTTTAATCCTGCCGAGAGTAGTGCGGTAATGGATGGTTCCGCCGCCAAACTGGCTAACCCGGAAATATTTGCTATTGATAAAGGATTCAAACAGGTTTTGCAAGAGCGAAATATCCATTATGTAATACTACGCAGTTATGAGGGAGGGAACCGTTTTTATCGCTGGATGAGACCTTATCTTGAGGCTCAATTAGGAGCGCCAACCTGGATAGACACAACCACCGCTGAAGAAAATCCGCTTGTTACCTGGAAGGTTGATATGAACCCGGTTATCGAGCAACTCAAACCCGGACAATTAAGAATCAGGTTGGGTGAAGGTTGGAATGCGGGTTTGGCTAAAGGCGAAGATGGTCGCTTACAACGTTTTATGATTCAGGATAGCAAGCTGGAAATAGATGCAGTAAACTCTGGTAAATCTGCGCTTAGTCTTCGCTTTACCCCTGTCATCCGCCCACAAACTCTGCAGGTGCGATTAAACGGGCAAGTGATAGGACGGGTGGAAGGTGGCAAAGAATGGGCTAGTTTCACTGCCTCTTTCCAAAATCTAGCGTTAAAAGAAGGTCATAATACTCTAGAATTTTCTTCCCAAGAAGGGTGTTTGATAGTCAATCAATATATACCTTCCAGCCCAGACTCACGCTGTATTAGCTTGGCAATACAAGATGTGAAAATAGATTTAAGTTAACACAACTTTAATGGTTTTGAACAAAAAACCAGCATAATTTGTCAAGCCTCTAGGTCTTTTGCCAAATTTTTGGCACCAACCCAAACCTTTTTAGGTTTAACCAAGATGATTTCAGACAAGAGGCTTATGAGCCTTAACAATTAAATCCGTATTTTTCCAAAACCTTTTCTGAATATCTATAATAAACCTGTCCAAATAATCTAGGTCTTTTGGACAGTTGACAGAGTTTGGGGGCTTTGCTATACTCCATATAGTAAATCCATCTAAGCAAGTATTTGCACGGTTTTACTTGGACAATCACCTCATGTTAAAGGAGTGCAGTTGATGAGAGCTTTGCCATTTTTCCCGGAGTATCGCGATTAATTATCGCTGCCCGAAGGCATAAGCCGGTTTCCGGGTTATGATGCAAACCGAATTTTATATCCTGTTTTAGTTTGCATGCTTAACGTTGGAAATCACATCAAGCTAACGCACTCTTCTTTCAAGCCAGTTATTTTCAAACAAATTAGGCAAAGAAGAGCTTTATCCTTCAGACGGCGAATTTCAAACAAGCGCTGTGATGGATTTTTTGCGCCTGTTTATCAAGCACAAATCTCAAATTTTTGTAGATACATGAAAGCTAAATATATCCTCACGAGGTCTTATAAAATAGCAGGAGGAATTTTCAGAAAATGAAAACAATTATAGAGACACAGGATTTAACTCGCATTTTCCGAACCTATAAAAAGCGGGAAGGTTTGAAAGGTTCGGTAATAGGTCTGTTCAAGCGTGAATATACCGAAAAAAAAGCCGCTTATGACCTTAATTTTAAAATTGAAGAAGGCGAAATTGTAGCTTTCCTCGGACCGAACGGCGCAGGCAAAACCACCACGTTAAAAATGTTGAGCGGTTTACTCCACCCCAGCGGAGGCGATGCACAGGTTTTGGGTTATCGCCCTTGGAAACGCGAGTACGCTTTCTTGAAACAGGTTTCGTTGGTAATGGGGCAACGCAACCAGCTATGGTGGGACTTACCGGCAATCGAAAGCTTTAATCTGCAACGCGATATTTATGAAGTGCCGAACGAGGCATACCGCAAACGATTGGATGAGTTGGTCGAATTGCTTGACCTAAGCAAAATATTAAATACCGCAGTGCGTAAGCTCAGTTTGGGCGAGAGAATGAAATGCGAAATGGTGGCGGCTTTGTTGCATCGCCCTAAAGTATTGCTGCTAGACGAACCGACTATCGGGCTGGACGTAGTGATGCAGAAAAAGATTCGCAACTTTATCAAGGATTATAACCGTGAGCATGGCGCAACGATTTTGCTAACCAGCCACTACATGGAAGATGTAGCGGCGTTGGCTAAACGCGCGTTGGTAATTAACTTTGGAAGACCCGTTTATGAAGGTAGCCTTGAGGCACTTACCGAAAAGTATGCCCCTAACAAGTTGCTGGTGGTATCTTTCATGAGAACGGTTGAATCTGCCGAACTAGCCTCAATCGGGCAGGTTATCTCAAATGAAAGCGGGGTCATTCGGATTCAAGTGCCACGCGCTACAGTAGCAGAGCGTGCCAGCGTGCTGTTCAACCGTTTCCCGGTGGCGGATTTGTCCATAGAAGAGCCACAGCTTGACGATATTATACATGACCTTTTCACCGATACCAGTCATAACCAAGGCGAAAAGATTATTGAAACCGCCCAGCCAAGAGATCAACTGGCAGGAATAGCCTGAAAGGAAGACAAGCGTGTTGGTCAATAAAAAAATAGAACCATTAACACCATGGCGTTGGCGTTTTGTATTCCGACGCTACTGGACACTCTGCAAAGTGGCGTTTCAGGAGCGCATGGAGTACCGCTGGAACGTCCTATTCTATGCCATGTTGGCTTTGCTGCCCGTGATGGTGGGCATCTACCTGTGGACAACGATTTTCAACAATCGTAATGACCCGCAAGCAGTAAAGTATATCACCACCTATTATCTCGTAGCAGGCTTTCTGGGCTGGCGCATCGCACAATATCAGTGGACTATCATGTTTGAAATCCGCGAAGGGCGAATGGCTACCGGGCTGTTGCGCCCGATGTCCTACCCCGCTAAAACCTTCTGGTTCGAGGTAGGCGGACGCACGTGGAGTACCATAATCACGATTCCGGTATTTGTCCTTGCCGCTATTTTTCTGGGTGAGAACTTCCGAACGCCTGAAAACGGTTGGATATGGTTGCTGGTGTTGCTTTCTTTTATGCTGGCATACGTGCTGAACTTCTTCATTACCGCTTCTCTCGGATTACTGACAGTTTGGCAGAACCAACCGGAAGGCTTTTTCGCGCTATACGGCTTTGGTTCAGGAGCGTTGGGCGGCACTATGGTTCCACTCGCGCTAATGCCGGGCGGTATTGGCGATATTTTGCAATGGCTACCTTTTGCCTACATCTACAGTTTACCTGCCCGTATTTTTCTAGGCATTTCGGCGGAACAACTCGCGCAGGGGCTTGCTGTACAGGTGGTGTGGCTTGTCATAGCGGCCCTATTTTTCAAATGGATGTGGCAAAAGGCTATCAAAGGCTTTGAAGTTTACGAGGGATAAAATAAATGCGTGTTATTAAGCGTTATGTAAAGTTATATGGCTCTTTTGTACGCATTAACCTGATGCGTGAGATGGAAGCGCGGGGCAACTTCGTGGCAAGTTGTCTCGTTATACTTTGCTTCCCTATGTTCTCGCTAATCTTCGTGGGCGCAATATTCAGCCAAACCAAAAACCTAAACGGCTGGTCGGTTAACCAATATCTGGTGCTGGTAGGCTCATATATGATAGTGTCCTCGCTGGTGTTCACAATATTTTTCAAGAATGTGTTTGAACTGCCGGAGTATATCCGCAAGGGACAGCTTGATTTTATCCTCTTGAAACCGGTAAACAACCAGTTTTTCGTTAGCGCTCGCTATGTGTCATTCGGTGAAATGATGCAAGGCATCCCCGGCGCGGTTCTTATATTTGTGGGAATCAGCGGCGGCAATTTGAGTATAGATTGGTGGCGTTGGCTCTTATATCCTGTTTTCGTGGTATGCGGGGTAATAATTGCCTATTCCACTTGGTTTATAATGACTATACCCTGTATCTGGTGGATTAAGATGGATTTCGCTGAGTTCTTCTTCAACCTGTTTGACTTGGGGCGATACCATCCCGATATGTTCGGGGGCTTTGCGAAAACTATTCTCACCTTTGTAATACCCTTTGGAGTAGTAGCGGCAACTCCGGCGGATTTGTTGCTAAATAGGCTTGGGTGGCTGTCGGCGATTTGGGCATTGGTACTGGCGGGTGGGCTTCTTTATATATCCCACCGCTTTTGGAAATTCGCGCAAACCCGCTATTTTGGGGCAAGCTCATAAACGGGCAAACCCTACGGCTCTCCCTTAATCCGGGAGAGTTTTTTTATTTGTTCTTGTAACTACACAACCCGGACACAGAATTAGCGAAAAGGGTTGCAGGGGATTAGGGTGTGGATAGAGCTACTTTGTACTTTTTGTTATTCTCTGAATCGCTTTGTCATATTGGGTTGGATAGTAGAAAAGGTACTGAACTTGGGATATAATTAAACCGCAGTCGCATTATAGATAAACTATACTCTGGGAAAAACTGATGCCAAAGCTAGTGCGTAAACATTCTGAATGGTTATTGTTGGCGTTGTTACTGCTGTTTGCCTTTGCGCTGAGGGTTTGGCAAAGCGACAAAACCCCTCCTGGTCTTCACTTTGATGAAGCTGCTTATGGCTTAATTGCGGATACCATCCGAAAAGGCAATTTTGGCGTTTTCTTCTCCGAATTCACTGGGCGAGAACCCATTTATATGTATCTGGTAGCGCTGTCGCAATTGTTTTTCGGTAGCACGGTTTTGGGAGAGCGCCTACCCGCGGCATTTATCGGGATTGGCACTATTGCTGCTATCTTTTTTGCCTTCCGCAATATTTTTGCCGACCTGTCATCTGAAAATAAGGAAGGTAAGCACATCAGCAGGGAGGCGAGGCGGATTGCGTGGCTGGCGGCTCTGGCGGTGGCTTTTTCTTTCTGGAATTTACACCTCAGTCGGGAGGGCTATCGAGCTAATCTAGTTCCACTTTTCGAGGCGTTGTCTTTCGGGGCGGCTTGGCGAGCCTATCGCTTGCGAACTACTAGCGCAGTAATTCTGGCAGGGGTACTATGTGGGCTGAATTTCTATACCTATCTTTCAGCCCGCTTTATGCCCTTTGTGTTTGTGGCTTTTGGGCTATACTTTTTATTTTTCTGGTGGGTTTTCTGGCGCAAAAAAGCGGGTTTACCCCTCAATCTAGCCCTTTCTAAAAATAGGCAACTTGGAGGCTCACTTGATACGGGTGCCGAGAACCTTCTAGGAAAAAGGCTTAGTGTAATCAGGCTATTTTTCTATTGGTCAGGGGTAACAATTCTGGTGGTCGCACCTCTAGCAATCCATTTTGCCCTACATCGGGGCGATTTTTTCCAGCGTAGCGCACAAGTTAACGCCCTATCCATAGGCGGGTTAGAGAAGGTCTGGGAAAATACGAAGGTTGCAGTTCAGATGCTAACTTTCAAAGGAACAGACGACCTAAAATACAACCTGCCGGGTCGCCCGATTTTTGACCTTATTCCCGGACTGTTTTTCTATCTTGGGGTAGCGTTTAGCCTCTGGCGCAGCCTGAAACGTCCGGCTTATGGCTTTTTGTTGTGCTGGCTTGTGGTGCTGTTCCTACCCTCGATTTTGTCAGAGGATGGCAATCATCCCCTCCGAGCTTACGGTATTCTGCCAGCCGTAATGGGTCTGTGGGCAGTAGGAATGAACGAGGTCTGGAACTTTTTAGAAAATCGCTTTAAAATCAATGGGTGGCGCGTAGGGGCTGTGCTGGCAACGTTGGTAGTAACCTTGGCTTTTTACCAGTCTTATACCGATTATTTTGATAAATGGGCTAAATTTCCCCAGCTTTACGAGGCGTTTGATGGCGAATACCTTAACCTTGCTAATTATCTGAATAGCCTGCCGGAAGATGGCACAAGTCGCGTAGTAGCCTCCGAGTTGCTAGATTATCCCACCACTCTTTATTTGTCGCCGAAATCCATAAATTACCATTGGCTAGACCCCACTCAGGCGGTAATTATTCCAGCCCAACTGGCAAATGGCGGAGGCAAGTTAGATTATATTGTGATTGATCGGGTGGCGCGGCTTGGGCTTGCTCCTGATTGGTACAAAGCTTTGGAGGTGACTCCCAAAGTGGAAGAAATTAAGACCGCCGAGGGACGCATACTGGGTAAAAATTATAGTTTCCAACTAAAAGGCGGCTTTACTCCTGAACAATTAGCCATCCAGAAGCCTGCCTGTAGCGATGTGAATTTTAACAACGATGTGAAGTTGTTGGGCTGGAAAATTAATAATCAGGCAAAGGCGGGGCAATCGCTCTCTGTAACTTTATACTGGCAAGCTCAACGTGCCAGCGCAGAACCTTGGCAGATTTTTGTGCATCTGGTGGATAAACCAGACGCACCTAGCAGACTGGCACAGCAGGATGCCAATGGGGCTTTCGCTCAGGGTTGGTTTCCCGGCGATATTATTATCGGGCAGTATAATCTGGCTATTAACTCGACAACACCGCCCGGAAATTATCTCTTACAAGTGGGAATGTATAATGTGAATGACCCTAGCTACCCACGTGCTACGATTGTGGGAAAGTGTGAGAGCCTGAACTCAGCCCATGACTCATTCATCATTCGAGACATAAAAATCGATAGCCTTTAAGAAATTTGGGCAAACAGTTCATAGTGGCGACGCGCTACCTGAGATTGGGTATAGTTAGCGTTGACTCTCTCCAAACCGCGCTGCGCTAACTCTGCTCGCAAGGCGCTATCATCCATCAGCTTTTGGAGATTTTCCGCCAACGCAAGGGCATTGCCTTCAGGGAAAATTAACCCGGCATCGCCAATAACGTAGGGGATTTCACCGCTGCTGCTGCCCACTACCGGAGTTTCACAAGCCATCGCCTCCACCAGCACCCGCCCGAACTGCTCTTTCCAATTCGAGGTGGTAAGCGAAGGTAATACCAGCACATCCAGCCCACTCATATAAGCGGGAATTTCAATGCTACTGACAGCCGGAATAAATTCGACCTTCTTCTCAATACCAAGCCTTTGCGCCGCTTCCTCGATAGCCGCTTTTTGCGGACCTGAACCGATATATACGAGCCTGAAACCACCCTTTAGACGAGCGCACGCTTCAACCGGCGTAACCAACCCTTTTTCCGGCACAAGCCTACCGATATAACCCACCGTGAATACACCCGGCTTTTTGAATCCGACAGGCGGTTCGCAACGTTGGAATAGCGTGGTATCTACTCCGAATTGAGGGCAAACCGCCAACGCTCCGCTAAAACCTCTGCGCCGAAGTAGGGCGCGGGCTTCATCGTTTCCGGCGAACGCTCCGGCATTATGCTTGAAATTATAGCTCTCGAAGTTTTTGAAAGGAGAAGGATAATCTCTATAGGTGTTAGCCCAATTAAAAAAGACCGATGCCGCCCCATATTTATCGGCAAGCCAACTGCCATGTGCGGTGGCAAAATTAAACGACTCTTCCTCCATAAATACAATATCGGGACGGAGGCGTTTTATCCATTTTCCTAGACCGGGGTAAAAGTGGAGATGGAAATTTCCGTTGAGCGCCATCGGCTCAACAATAAGTTCATACCCACCGGTGTAAAGCTTTTCCAGATAAGTACGCCCAACTCTCGGTTCTTCCCAATAGGACGGAACAATAAGAGTAAGCTGCTCTACTCCGGGTATGGCGGCAAGTTCTTCGAGCTTGCGCTGCCCTACACCAAGCGCAGCTTTCGTAACAGTTAGAATTTTCATTAGGTCTTATACAGCAGCCAATTGTAGTGCCGGGACATGATGCGCCCTTTTACGGCGTATTATTTCGTTATGCACCAATTTGGCATAAGTTTGCACTACCTGTCGGGCTTTAGGACGCAATACATACCAGCCCATTTTGCCCAACAACCCGCCAAGACCTACTTCAATCTCAAGTGTAACCTTCGAGCGGTTTTCCCCCAAGGGCAAGGTTTGGGTTCTGGCATTAGCTTTAAAGTACGCCCCTGTCATAGAGTCATTTGCTCTTCCCTCAATATCAACCCGGCAGGTTTTATGATCAATTAGGATGATATGCATATTTCCGGTAAACATAAAAGTAAAAGGTCCAATATGAACCTTTACTGCCCCCAAATAGTGAAGCGGGCTAGTTTCGGTAACTTTAATTACACCGGGGATAACAAGAATAGGGGAAGGGAAATTAGATAAAAACTCCCAAGCATCCGCATGGGGACAATCAATGATGAATTCTTCCTTAACAATCATTTTGAATTTTCTCCAAAAAGAGTCTGACTCAACCGTTAATAACGGGAACCAGCTGAATTGAATCTGTACGGTTCAATCAGGCTGAGCCATTGCTATCCCGCTCCATGCTTCCTACTGGCTTTAAAGAGCGGATGGGCTTGGAATACCCCTTTGATAACCTACCATACTCCTTTGGATCCTAGAATATTTCCCTCTAACTCTAGTGTACTAGAATTGTCAAGATATTCACAAATAACTCTAGCAAGTGGGTATCCAAGAAAAATGGTAAGCACATTTGCTAACCTATAATGCTAACCAATTGAACTACTCATAAATACTTATGAACGGCACAATCCAAGAATAACCCAAATCAAGCGCGACTGCAACTTGACCAATTGCATTTTTGCTATCTTTTAACGTCAAGGAGTATCAAGTTAATTTTTCTCTAATCCTCAGTTCTTAAAAACTTCAACACTTCTCTATTGAAAACATAGCTTTGGTCAAACATCAGGCTGTGAGTGCCGTTTTCGATAAGAGCCAAGCGAGCATTCGGCATTAAAGCTACGGTGCGTTGTCCTAACTGTGGCGGCAATACCGAATCGGCAGTACCCCATATCACCAGCGTAGGTGTAACCACTTTTCGCAGGGTTTCTTCTACCTCCGAATCATTGAAAATTGCATAAATGCTCTGCCCCAATGCCAGCATATCGGTACGCATTGTACCAATCGCAATGGAAATGGTTTGGTTCAGCGGTACTTTCACTTTAGGCACTTTGCTAACATAACTTGACCAATCCTTAAAGGAAAGCGGTATGCCATTGGGAGCAACCAGTACCAGTTTTTCCAACATTTCAGGATGCTTCGCCGCTAACCTTGCCGCTATCTGCCCTCCCATGCTATGCGCTACCAAATGAGCCTTTTTTAATCCGATTAAATCCAGCCAACTTTTTACAAAATCTGCGCCCCGATTAATGGTAAACCTGCCGGACAACCTTTTGCTCCTGCCAAAACCGGGCAAATCCAGCGCGTAGGTGCGATAGAACTTGCTGAACATGGGCATGTTCTCATGCCACCAGTTCAACTTACCACCGATGCCATGTATCAATATTAGCGGGGGCTTATCCAACGCGCCACTGACCTGATAATGAATTCGTAGCTCAGCCACATTACAATAAACATCTTCTACCGGGTAGATTTGCCCTAGCGATTCCTTTATTTCTTGATTTAATGAAGTTTCATTGAGCGTCTGGGACATCTATACTCCAATTATCGGATACAATTATGCTATAATAAAGGGGCTGTGAATTTCTGTACAATATCCTCCATTAGTAATTATAGCGTAGGATACTTAATGTGTACTGTAGCAAATATATCAATAGCATTACAATTTTTTTATCTCAATGAAAGAGGTGAATAGCCTTGTCAAAAGTAATTGGAACAGCTTTATTGTTAGGTTTATTGTTCGCTGCCGTGTTAAGTTTGGTTTTGCTAGGAGTACAGTGGGTGCGTTATGCTGATATAAACTCCGCCCCTAAAAAAGCTGTTATCTATGCTCCTTCTTCGAGCGTAGCCGATTACACGCTAGTAGATAGTAGAATAGCTTACAATTGGAGCATTAACTAATCTCAATGCGGGTTGCAATAAACGGGCAGTTCTGGAATCAGGAATTTACCGGAAGCGGTCAATATACCCGTCACCTTTGGAACGAACTTTTAGACCTCAATACGGGGATTGAAGAAAATTCGTATTATCTGCTTGGCGATGGCGCACCATTTAAGGGAGTTGCCGCCGACCAACAATTCCAGATACAACCGCCCGCTTCGATACAACGCGCTGGGGATAATGTTCAAAAGGTGTGGTGGGAACAAATAGGCTTACCCACCCTGATACAACGCAATGCTACCCTCAAACAAACGCTCGATGTAGCGCATTATCCTTATTTTGCTGCCCCACTGCTCGGTTTAAAAAGAAATGCTGCTCTAGCAGTAACCATCCATGACCTCATTCCCCTTGCCCTACCGATTTACAGTTCTGGACGCGCTGCTTCGTTATACTTTCGTCTTGTAAGCGCGGCAGCCCGGCGTGCTGACCTAATCTTTGCAGACTCTGAGTACAGCAAACAAGATATTCTGAAATTTCTAAAAGTGCCTTCCTACAAAGTAGCCGTTGTCTATCTAGGGGTAGAAGCGCGTTATCAGGCGGGGCGTGTGCCTGAGCAAGAACGGCAAGCCCTCTTAAAACGCTATGGCTTGAACGGGGATGAGCGCATTATATTTTATCTGGGAGGCTTTGATGTGCGAAAAAATTTACCCATGTTGGTAAACGCTTTTGCCCGCGCTCTCCCCCGTTTAAAAGAACTGGAACAACAGGACGGCGGCGGACGTTGGACGTTGGTATTGGGTGGTAAGCGACATAGCAGCAATCCGATTATGTATCCAGACTTGCAAGCGCCTATCCGCAAAACTTTGGGTGAGGGCGAAGATGCCAAGCGCATCCATTTTACCGGGCTTATAGACGAAGCCGATAAGCCTTTGTTCTATCGCGAGGCGGATATTTATGTCTTTCCCTCCCGCTATGAAGGGTTTGGACTCGATCCGCTAGAAGCCTTAGCCAGCGGTGCGCCTGTTATCTGCTCAAATGCCTCTTCATTGCCGGAGGTAGTGGGACAAGCAGCAATGCTTGTTGCACCCGAAGATGAAAAGGGCTGGACAAACGCTATCATAAAATTGGCATCCAACCAAAGCACATGCCGGGAATTGTCAGAATTGGGAACACGGCAAGCACAAAAATTTACGTGGCGCAAAACCGCCGAACGTACCCTCGAACTTTACCACATGCTAGGGTGTATCAAAACCAGAGGTAACTAAAAAGCGGCGCATCCTAAAGAACGAGCCGCCTAGATTCCTATTGTGCCAAGAAGGTGAATTTACCGCCGCGCATAATCTGATTGCCATCTACCCAGATATTGCAGTTCTTAGCAATGGCATCCACATGGGTAGGTGCGCTCCAATCGGCGCCAGTCTGGCTACCATAGGGGTCGCCAAGCGCAATGTGCATACCCGGCAATTTCTCATCTTGCAACAGGTTGTAAATCATCTTCTTTACGCCGATATTAGCCCCGATTGCCCACTCCCCAATGCGGTCGCTATTCTCGCTCAGATGCACATAACGCCAGAACTCGGTTTGCAGGTACTTGTTATCGCAGTGTGCCGAACGTAGCCGATTATTTTCAATCTCCAGTGTAATCGGAAATTCTTCAAGATTGCCGTATTTCTGGGAAAAGTAATCGCCGATTGTTCCGTCCACTACATAGATGCCGTTCACATTCTGAGGGGCAGTGAAAACCTCTCCGGCGGGCAGATTCGACCAAATTTGCGGGGTAATCATCCCGCAGGTCTTGATCCACTTAATATCAGGGTCAAAGGTAGCTTCAATATCGGTTCCTGCATCGGTTTTACAATTGATAGTGTGGCAAGCAGATACCATAGTATGGATTTTAGTCCCAATACTATCTACCACAGTATAATCAGCCCGCATACCTTGCAGCATTATTTCGGGCGAAATCATCACCATATGGGCGTAGCGCACTTGGCGCTGCTCGATAACGTTTACGAACTGTCTGCGGGCAGGCAATTCGCCCTGCTGAGATTGCACCGCATAAAGCGCGACCTGACTTTTGGCAATAGCCTCAAGGATTGGCTGAGGCATGTTTACCAGCGAGCGCGTGCTATAATCCTCAATTACATAGGGCGTAACAATAGCCCCTGCTTTTACCGAAGCCTCAAAAAGCGATGCTCCGATTTCGATTGTCTCTTCATCAGTTACAACCGTCATTACCTCGCCGGGTTGAACCTTAAGGCAAGTATTGATCGCGTTAAGCGCGCCCTCACGATAATCAGGGTTAAAGGGTAATTCTTTCAGACTGTCGCTCAAATGGCGCGTAGGATAACGATTAATTTCTGTCAAACTTTCAAAACCTCGCATTCAGGAGTAGCCCCTACATCAAAACACATGCGGTAATTGAGGATTATTCTACCATATAAAGTTAGTTAACCAAACCCCCAATGATAATTCGCTACTCCCCGATTATTTTTATTATGATTCGTTTCTGGCGGCGACCATCAAATTCGGCATAATATATCTGTTGCCACGGTCCGAAATCGAGTTTGCCATTAGTAACCGGACAAGTTACGGAAGAATGTAGCAACAGGTTTTTAAGATGGGCATCACCGTTGGTTTCGCCGGTGCGATGATGAAGATAGTCTGAGCGAGCAGGCGCAAGCTTCTCCAACCACTGCTCAATATCGTGGATTAAACCATCTTCTGCATCATTTATGTAAACTGAACTGGTAATATGCATACTGCCCACATATGCCAGCCCTTCCTTAATACCGCTTTCACGAATTACATCCGCAACCTCACGGGTAATATTGATATATTCATGCTCGTTACGGGTATTGACTGTCAGATATTTTGTAAGACTTTTCAAGTTGGATAACCTCCTGCTGAATTCTAAATACAGCCTAATAAATAAAGGCGAGCCTATGACTCGCCCTCACTAAATTCTTGAGACTTTTCTACTTCTTCGCCACAAGGCGAGTTTTATCAAAGTGAAAATAGTCGAGTATGGGGCTGCCAATAAGCGGTTTGGCATAATCAAGAAAAGCTTGAGTAACATTATTGCCCGCGCTATTAATATAATCGGCAGGCATTTTGCGCTCGCTATGTGCAACATTCAAAAGAGGGGTTGTTCCGGTTGTTATTGCATATTCCTCGTTTGGCGCATTTACTCGCTGGATAGTAACCATCAAGTCTGATTGTTCCGAAATAGCCAAGCGTACTCCTTCAGTCCCTACCAACCAAGCTTCCTCTAAGTCAACCTCGCTCACACAGTTCATACTCATGCGCTGAAGTGTGCCGGGCTTATCAAAACGGCTGGTCAACCCCAGTTCCTTCATCACCAACCCGGTCAGATAACTGGCGGGACCTTGATAATAGCGATGACCGAAACTATCCACGAAATAAGGCTCACCCCTCCCGGACAGAGGCTTACCGTACTGGTCTTTGACCGTTTCGCCGATTACTGCCACACAATAGCCGTATAGCGCATAGGTGCGTTTTACGTCCCGCAGAAAATCATCGGGATTCAAGCCGCGTTCGGGGGTATAAATCAGATGCGGTGGGTCGTCCTCACGCACCCTTGCCATAGCCGCGCTGGCAGCCACCCACCCGGCATTGCGTCCCATCACTTCAAGCAACTTGACTGGATGTACCACTGCCGCAGCCGCAGTATCTATCGTGGTGTCGCGCGTCGCTTGGGCAATATAACGCGCAATACTTCCGTAACCGGGGCAATGATCCATATCAGGCAAATCATTATCAATGGTTTTGGGTATGCCGATTGCGAAAAGCGCATAACCTTCAGCTTTAGCCAGCATAGCAAGGCGGTGGCAAGTATCGGCGCTATCATTGCCGCCAATGTAAATGAAATAACGGATATTGTGTTTCTGCAGAATTTTCAATACCCGTTCGGTTTCCGCTTCGCCCAATTTTAAGCGGCACATCCCTAACGCTGCAGAAGGGGTGCGTTTGAGATGTTCAAGCGCGGCGGGAGTACCTACCTGCGCTCGCAAGTCAACAATGCGTTCGTTCAATAAACCCTGCACGCCTTCGAGCATGCCATAGATTTCGCCAACCTTGTCGTTGGTTAGAGCTTCACTGATTGCGCCCGCCAAACTGCTATTTATCACAGCGGTTGCGCCACCTGATTGCCCGATTAGCAAATTACCCTTTTTGCTCATTTAAGCTTTGCGCCTCTTTAATGTTATATAAAGCCTGATTAATCTCCGATTGCAACTCTAGGTCATCACCCGATTCCAAGCCTTTTAATGCTTCTAACGCCTCATCACCGGGATAGATAATTTCCCCTAACCGATGAATTGCCACTCTACGAGCATCCCGGTCTGAAGATTTAACTTCATTTAGCAAGAAATTGCGATATAAGTTCAGGTAATGATTCTCAAAAAGCGGTACACGACTACAGATTTCACGCAATGCTTCGCGGTCTTGTGCTTCCTGTGGTATTAAATAATGCCATAGGTTTCGACCCTTATAAAAAGCGTCCTCTACAAAACCAGCCCACTCATCTGCCACCAGTTCAAGGTATAACCGCAAGCAGTTTTCCTTGCCAATGGCAACTCTACCCGTTTTCATGGCGATAATTGCAGTAGCCATCCAGCCCACGGCTGCTACCATTTCTTTGATACTATGCACATGTTCACCATCCGGTAAGATTAGTTCGCGCTGCGTATAGCCATAAAATTCCTCAGCCGGATTTACCGCATCAAGCGGATAGCGCAAAAATTGGGGAACGCCACGCCAGAATAGCATGCGACTAATCGGGGTATGCGCTGCCCAGTGTACATATTTTTCGGTGGGTATTTCTAGAATTGCTTCCCGAATATCTTCACCATAGATAAAGTGTCCCCCCCACTTTATAAAATAGTTGACCTTTTCTTGCAAGGAACTTTCACCTTGAGGTTGTATATCTATGAATATCTGAGCGAGCAAAGAAAGTTCCGCGCTTATATCTCTAACTAGGTCACGCTCTTGAGAAGTCAAATCCCCTTTGAAAATTAGCTCTATATCTAGGTCGCTTGTTTCAACTTGGCTACCATCGGCGTAACTTCCGGTAAGGTAATAGCTCAAGATTCTACCGGGAAAAACAATTTCCAGCAAACCGACTACCCCACCTAAAATATTATCAATCCGGCGGTTACCGGTATTAGAAGCTAACTCTATCATATTCGAGCATCTCCCGGTTCTAATGGTCAGAAGTTAATCAAGCTAAAAGCCCTTACCGCTTATTCCGGACTCTTTTCGAGTGTCCCGGAGTTCTCATCCTCTGTCAACATATGATAAACGTCCGGCATACGATTGTAAACCACGTCCGTACCGGGTGCGCTTAATTTATTGCGGCTCAAGCCTAATATAAGCTGTGCGCTAACCGCCATCGCAGTATCGGGCAAAGCGGGGGCAATTACCGCGCCGGAGGGGTCAGCAATTAGCGAGGAACCGCGTATGCTATTTCCAGACAAATCTTTAAGCGTTTCTAAGGGAGTAGCTGCCAGCACATATACCCTGTTTTCAGAGGCACGCGAACGTACCAACTGTGACAGGCTGAAATCGTTAGTAGGCAAAACCGCGCGGGTTGGATACAAAATTACGTCTGCCCCTTTGAGCATCAAGCACCGAGCGACTTCCGGTCCATAGCCATCTGCGCCCAACATCACCCCTATACGCGCCGCGCTACCGTTCAACCTAACAACAGGACCAATCTCGGTGGCGGGTGTCCAATAACCTTCATCTTGCACGGTAAAATGGGTTTGCCGCCATACGCCCAGTTCCATGCCATTTTGGAATAGCCGTGCCGTTTTATAACGGCGGTTGCCTTCGCTTTCAACAGCGGTTGCCAGTATAGCCACCCCACGTAGTTTACTAAGAGTGCGATAAAAAGGGAAAACCAAATCGCCGCGCTGTGCCGCTTCTTCGGCAAAACCGGGCGCAATATCCGGTAACGCCACCAAATCAGCCGATTCACGCTCCAGTTGCTTAACCAACGTCCGCGTGACTTCGCCCATCTGCTCGGTGCTAGTAAAAGAGCGATATTGCGCTACCGCTGCCCGAATATGGGCGCGGTGTGGCACAAGCGCTTCTTGCAAAATAAAATGGATGGGCTGATTTTCAGTGGGTTCTACTAAATCGTGATAGAGCTTTGGGTAACGTGGGGCAGAAGGCAAGGGACGCGGCTTCAAATCGATTTCAGCAAAAACAATTTCTTCTTTATCGGATGAGCCTACCGCTACTTTCTTACCTTCAGGGCTAATAATGCTGCTCCGTCCGGCGTAAAGCACCGTGCCGCGTTCTAAACCAATCTTGTCCGAAGCCACACACCAAACGCCATTTTCAAAAGCGCGGGTTGCCAGCATAAAATCGGCTTGCGGGTTGGTAAGAGCTTGGCGGTCTGTGCCGTAAGTAACCCACGCCGTTGGGTCAACGATGATTTGTGCGCCTTGCAACGCCAATATACGGCTGATTTCGGGCTGCCGTCCATCGGCACAGACAATCATTCCAATACGCCCGATTTCCGTATCAAACACCGGATAACTTGTACCGGGGCAAAACCATTTGCTATCAAAATGCCATAACAGGCTCTTGGCAGTCCGCCCGATTACATCCCCAGCCGGGGAAAACAGTACCGCTTCATTATATAGCAGCAACTTGCCTTCCGGGTCTTCGGTGGGAGTGGCAAGACCCACTATGATATGGCAATTATGCTGACGCGCTTTCTCGGCAAAGTGGGGAAGCGGGTCGCCGGGATAATGTGTCTTGAATTCTTTCTCATTACCCAACACATAGGCGGGATAGGTACATTCGGGGGTAACAATCAGGTCGGGCTGATATTCGGCAGCGGCGCGGTCAATCAAAGCCAAAGCGCGTTGCAATGCCTCATTCGCCCGTGGGAGGTCGAGTGCCTCTAGTTGCAGGCTCGCTACCCGTAGTTTTCGCAGGTTATTTTCCGACATCAAGGCTTACTCTTTTGGTTTTTTGAAATAAAGGGAGTGATGTTCAGTACCGTTGTTACCAGCGCCTACCATCTCCCAACCTTCTAAGCCTAAGCGGGCTATTACCTTGGCGACATCATTGCCTTCGGTTTTGCTCTTAATATCCACGATTTCAATACCATCCTCACGAAAAAACCAGATTGCAGGAAAAGAAGGTTCGAGATTTCGCATTAATTTACCCATTCCAATTACGCAGCAATATTCCCATTTAGCCATTAGGAAAAACTCCTTATGTTATTTACCAAAAGTAACCTTGCAATTAGGAGGGTTAATGTTGGGCATAATACTTGCCCAACATTATATTCCGGCTTAACTATTCATCACTAAGCCTAATACTCTACCAGAGATTTTACATCGAAACGGCTTAACTTCTCACGCCCGTTGAGGAATCTTAGCTCTATCAGGAAAGTCATACCCTGCACTTTCCCGCCCAACTTCTCTACCAGATTGGCAGCGGCTGTTACCGTACCGCCCGTAGCCAGCAAGTCGTCCACGATTAAAACATTCTGACCCGGTTTGATGGCATCCTCGTGAATCTCAATCTTGTTGGTGCCGTACTCAAGGTCGTATTCCTCGAAGATAGTGCTGTAAGGCAACTTCCCAACCTTGCGAATAGGTACAAAACCTGCTCCCAATCTATCGGCAAGGGGCGCGCCAAAGATAAAACCGCGTGATTCAATACCAACTACCAAATCAATCGGTTGACCTTTGAATAAACCCGCCATCTGGTCAAAAGCGAACGTCATCGCTTTGTGGTTTTGCAGCAATGGCGTAATATCCTTAAAAAGGATACCCGGCTTGGGAAAATCTGGCACATCGCGAATCCAGTCCCTTAAATCCACGTCTCATTCTCCTTTGCTAAAAAACGGAGCAGTAGCGCCCCCATCAAACACTACCGTATTGCCTGCACGTTTATCTTATCACAAGTAATTGTAATTGACACCTTCGGCTCAATCCACTATTCTCAGATAACGCCGGGCAACGGTGCCCGGTTTAAAAAGACCATATAAAATCACATTGGAGAGTAAGAATGATTTCCTTTGCGCCAACTGAAGAGCAACAGGCAGTTATTGATACTATCCGCCGCTTTTCCCGCGACAAAGTAAGCCGGGCGCGTCATGATGCGGACGAAAATAATGCTTTTGCGCCCGCACTGGTACAGGAAGGCTGGCGACTCGGTATAGTAGGCGGCTGGCTACCCGAAGAATTTGGCGGTCTGGGTGAGCCACATTCCGCAATTAGCGCAGCTATTTACGCGGAAGAACTGGCTTACGGAGACCTTGCGCTGGCATTGCAAGTGCTTACCCCCGCGTTGTTTGGCTTGCCGATGCTTAAATTCGGCAGCGATGCCCAAAAAGCGCGTTGGTTATCACTGCTAGGCGAGGACAAACAACCCGCCCTTACCACCGCTTTCACCGAAAACGGCTGGAGTTTTGACCCTAATAGTATGAAAACCACCGCTCGCCGTGAGGGTGATGACTATATATTGGACGGCGTAAAGGTACGGGTTGCAAACGCGGAAGGGGCAGATGCCATTCTGGTCTATGCCAATGAAAACGGCGCAACCCAAGCCTTTATCGTAGAAAAAGGCACAGAGGGTTTGCAAATAAGCCAGCGCGAATCGCTGATGGGCTTACGCGCCTTGCCTACTTACGGCGTTACCTTGAATGGTTGTCGCGTTCCGGCAACGGCGCGGCTTGGTGAGGATAACGGGTGCGACATACGCCACTTGCTAAACGTTTCCCGCGTAACGGTAGCAGGCCTGGGGGTGGGAGTAGCCCGCATAGCCCTTGAGCATGCCCTTGAATATGCCAAACAGCGACAGGCATTCGGTAAATTTATCGCCCAGTTCCAAAGCATCGCCTTTATGCTGGCGGAAATGCAAATGGAAGTTGACTCGGCGCGACTGATGACATGGGAAGCCGCTTGGAATCTGGATAAGGGCAACGAGGCTACCCGCGAATGTGTGCTAGGCTTCAACTATGCCAATGATACGGTTATGACGGTGGCAGACCGAGCAGTTCAGATTTGGGGCGGGCATGGCTACATTCGTGAGAATCCGGTTGAGCAACTTTTACGCAACGCCCGCGCTTTTGCCAGCCTTACCGGCGCGGCAATGCTATAGAAAGAAAGAGGCAAAACGATGATTGATTTTGAAATTCCAGCCTCTTTAGGCAAACAGTTACAAATTCTAGAGCAGGTAGCGTTGAACGTAATGCGCCCCGCTTCCCGCCATTTTGATGTGCATGAGCATGACCGACCGTGGGATTATATCAAACTGATGTGGGATGGCGGCAATAACGCCGGGCATCGAGAACGTGCTAGTAGCGGCGATTTGCTCTCTATGTCGGGTGGCGAAAGTGGCGAAAAGGTCAGCGGTCCTAAAATCCGCAACCTCGCGCTGATGTACACCGTGGAGATGCTTTCCTACGGCGATTGCGGTTTGTACCTCTCCACCGCCGGGGGCGCGTTAGGGGCAGCAGCGGTAGAAGCAGCCGGAACCCCCGAACAGCGCGAACGCTTCCTAACTCGCTTCAAAGGGGGCGAACCTAAATGGGGCGCAATGGCGATGACCGAACCGCAAGCCGGAAGCGATACCGCCAACATTCGTACCACCGCCAAGCTGACCGAAGACGGCAAGGAATGGATTCTTAATGGCGAGAAGATTTTCGTCACCAACGGCTTGATGGCAGCCCAAGAATCGCCCGGAATCGTGGTGGTATGGGCTACCATTGCCCCCGGTACGGGACGCGCCGGGATGCGGGCTTTCGTGGTAGAAGGCAACACTCCCGGTATGACGGTGGCACGTTTGGAGAAAAAACACGGGATTCGCGCCAGCGATACTGCTGCCCTCACCTTCGCCGATTGTCGCATCCCCTACGATAATATTATCGGTAGCCCCGAACTGGCAAAAGCGGAGGGAAAAGATAGCAAAGGCTTTGCCGGCGCAATGAAAACCTTTGATGCCACCCGCCCCTTAGTTGCTGCCAGCGCCATTGGAGTAGGACGCGCCGCGCTCGATTTCACCAAAGATTTCTTGTTCAAACAAGGCGTTACTATTCGCTACGATGCGCCCCCTAATGTGCTGACGGCAGTTGAGCGCGATGTGATGCGGATGGAAGCGCAATTGCGAGCTGCTTGGTTGCTGACCATACGGGCTGCTTGGCAGATGGATAGCGGCATCTCCAATTCGCTGGAAGCCTCGATGTGCAAGGTGAAAGCGGGCGAAGCGGTAACGTGGGTTACGCAGAAAGCGGTGGAATTGCTAGGCGCAGAGGGCTACGATTGCAAACTGTTGGTCGAAAAGTGGATGCGCGACGGCAAGATTAACGACCTATACGAAGGCACAGGACAGATTAATCGTCTGGTAGTAGCGCGACGCATGCTCGGTTATTCCAGTAAAGAACTATAGGTGATTTCAGGCAAGGGGTTTAAACCCCTTGTCTTTACATTCTTACTACTTTAAGCAAAAGACCTATTCATCCGGTTTTTGAGACTCTAGGGCTTTCCACTCTTGGCGAACCTTCTCAATATTCCAAATCAAAATGCGATTATCGGTGGCGCAAATCAAGCGTTTGAGGTCGGGTGAGAAAATTACCCTAGTCTTACGCCCGGTTATACCCAATTCCAGCAAAGCCGCCAGACGCGGTGGATTAATCACGCTGCCTTCCGGCATAATATCCCACAGCTTCAAAACCCCTTCCTCATCAACCGCCGCGAGAACCAGATTGTCAGGGCTAAAAGCGAGGTCACGGATGGGGCTGGCTCCAACCACAATATCAATGTAATCTGCTGCCCGTAAGTCCCAGATTCGTACTACTGAATACCATGTCTTACCGGAAGAATCTGCACTACCGGGCGGCAATTGCTGGAGAACAGGTTGGCGGCTATATTTGGAACGTTTCGGAGGTCGGCGAATCGCATCTTCCAAAATCATTATACCGATAGCCATTTCAAACCCATCGTGATTGAAAGCAAACGTAGTCAGTTTCTCTACGCTTGTTTTTAATTCGGCAAACCAACGCCAGCCAGTATAAACATTTTGGAGCAATACGCCTTTCTTAGCAATAGCCGCAATTTTTGTACCGTCCGGACTGAAAAGCAAACCCCAAATTCCTTCTTCATTGCCAAGCTGTGCATTGTGCCGAATGGGATAAGAACGCAAAGGACGGGTCTGGTCGGCTACCACATCCCAGAAAAAGATTTGACCTGTGGCATCGCACCACGCAAATTTTGTGCCTTCAGGGCTGATAGCTACGGGCGCAAACCCCCCGTATCCCTTTAAGAATAGCTCACCTTCCGGCTTTAAAACTTTGACCGAATCATTTTGCCAGTCACCCAAATAAACCGTATTGGGAATAACCCAAACAAATTTCCCGCCCCCAGCCGGCACAAGAAAAGTATAATTAAGTAGCGATTCAGGTACTTGCTTATTTCGAGTTATAAAAGATTGGGTTTTGGCAAGAGTGGTAGTTTGTATCTTATTGGTATGCCAATCCCAGAACTTGATTTCGGGGGGGAATAATACCCCTTTTCTACCGCCTGCTTGGAAGTGTGGAACTGAGCCATCGCTGGCAGCGAAAATAACCGATGCATTAGCAGTAATACCCAAAGTATTTACGTGCCAACCGCCTTGCCCAATCATTGTTTTTTCCAGAGCGGGATGAACACCTACTTTTTCGTCATGGATAATAGCATGTAAATCTGACTCAAACGCCAACGGACCATGCAAAAGACGTTCTGATTGTCCCCTTGATAAGTCTCCAGAAATCATTTTTATTCTAAATTGATTTAGCCAGATAGCCCAATTCAAGAACCACGGTATTTTCTGCCTGTTCGGTTTATCAAACAGCATAAGAAACGGCTCAAAATTATATATAGCAGCAAGCAGTAAATAAATACCAAATACCAGTACCCCTATTGCCGTAATGAAACCCCACACAAACATTAAATCCTCAAGTGAGGTTGAGAACAAATAATATATCATCACTACCAAAGTAAAAAGGCTGAATAAAGAACCCAGCAAAAGAGTAGTCCCCATAACAACGGGAGCAGAGCTATCCAGCCATTTGGGCGGGGTTTTGGGAAGTCTCAAGAATATTTTTAGGGCAAACCGAAGCCCAAATACCAGCAAGCAGAGAAAAAAGAAACCGATGACAAAACCGGGTAAGCGGAAACTCAAAGGGGTAAACAAGTTTATAAAGTAGCCTACAAAGCCAAAATAAGCCCAAACAGGCACAGTAATAAGCCATAGCACGGCTAACAAAAATTCGTCAAGACGTGGGCGGGTTACAGAAGGCATATAATAACCCCAATATATTAAAATAAGAATGAAAGTAGATAGCTTCTAGCTTTTGGTACGATTGCTATTGGGTACGTCCCGCCGTACCTCAAGCGCATCCTTTACACCCTGTAGCTTGTGAAACACACGGTAGAGTTGGTCAACGCTGGTAACATCCACATTAAAAAGGATAGGTATAATGCCACGCGAATTGGTCGGAAGCGTCCGAAAATCGCTCATATTGATGTTTTCGTCTGCTACAAGTACCGAAATATCCCGCAATAAGCCTACTCTATCCATTGCTTCCATGCGTATAGGCACACGGTAGTATTGAACGCTTTTATCTCCCCAGTTTACCCGCATCAGACGACCCTGATCTTTCTCCGGGATATGGAGAATATTTGAGCAATCCGAGCGGTGTACTGAGATGCCTTTGGTCATAGTGACATAACCAACCACCTCATCACCGGGTACGGGATGGCAGCATTTAGCCAAGCTGGTAAGTAACCCATCCATCCCCGATACCTGCATATTAGCAGTTAGTATCGGCGCTTTGTCATTGCCGCTGGTAACAATGCTATTGGGTTGAGCAAATTCTGGAAGGCTCTGTTGAGTTTTCTTTTCTTCCAACAAACGATTAGCTACGGCATTTATCGTGATACCACCATAGCCGAGCGCAGCCAGAAAATCATCTGTTTTATCATACTTGGGGAAATGGCTGGCAACATTCTCAAAGCTGATGTTATCCAAGCCAAGCCTTTTGAGTTCGGTTTCAAGTATATCCCGACCGTGCGCGAGGTTATCATCACGCTCTTGCTTGCGGAACCACTGTTTAACTTTATCCCGCGCCCCAGCCGTTTTGATGTAGCCTAGCGCCTGATTCAACCAATCACGGCTAGGTCCCTTACGGTTCTTCACCTGAACAATTTTTACCACTTCGCCGTTTTGCAACTGATAGCTGAGCGGTACTAAGCGATCGTTAACCCTTGCGCCGCCGCAAGTATGCCCAATATCGGTATGAATCCGGTAGGCAAAATCAATCGGAGTTGCCCCGGCAGGTAAATCAATTATATCGCCGCGAGGGGTAAAGACATAAACCTGATCCTGAAACACATCAGACTTGAGGGTTTCAACAAAATCCATTGCATCCGAGTTATCGCCGGAATCCTCGCGCCAATCTATCAGGCGGCGTAACCAAGCGATTTTTGCCTCAAACTCAACATCCCGTTTGCCACCCTCTTTATAGCGCCAGTGTGCCGCAATACCGTATTCTGCCACTTCGTGCATCTGTTTAGTGCGTATCTGCACTTCCAACGAACGCCCGTCCAAAGCCAGCACCGCCGTATGAAGCGATTGATACATACTCTCTTTGGGGTTAGCTATGTAATCATCAAACTCGCCGGGTATAGGTCGCCAGAGCGTATGAATCACACCAAGCGCGGCATAACAATCGCGCACATCCTCAACCATAATGCGAATTGCCAGCAAGTCATAAATCTGGTCAAAAGGACGATTCTTACGCATCATTTTTTTATAGATGCTGTAAATGTGCTTAGGTCTGCCCGTTACTTCCAGAACGTGGATACCCTGTTCTTCAAATGCCTTTTCAACCGTGTTTATAACCTTCTCAAGATAGCTTTGCAGAGTCTCGCGCTGGTCATATATAGCAACAGTTATTTCTTTGTAATTGTCAGGATGTAGATAGAAGAAGCAAAGGTCTTCTAGTTGCCATTTAATATTCCAAATACCAAGGCGATTGGCGAGTGGAGCGAAAATTTCGAGGGTTTCGGTAGCAATTTTTATCTGTTTTTCGCGTGACTTAAACTGGAGAGTCTGCATATTGTGAAGGCGGTCAGCCAGTTTTATCAACACAACCCGCACATCATCTACCATCGCCAGAAACATTTTACGCAGGTTCTCAGCCTGTTCCTGTTTCTCATGCATAGCCTTAGTGGTATGCTCAGTGCCGGGATCCCATTTGATTTTCCCTAATTTGGTTACACCGTCAACAAGCTTGGCAACCTTTTCGCCGAAAACATCATGGATTTGTTCGATGGTAACGTGGGTATCTTCTGGAACATCATGGAGCAGCGCAGCAATTACCGAATCGCGGTCGAGTTTCATTTCAGCGATAGTGATTGCTGCTGAAATTGGATGTGCTACATAAGGCTCACCGCTGGCGCGAGATTGCCCGGCATGCGCGGCAGCAGCAAAATGAATAGCTCGTTCTATAATTGCAATGTCAGACTGAGGCAAACTGGCAGAAACAGCCGCTATCAATTTAGTAGTATCAGGTATCTCTACCGCAGTTCCGCCGACTTTTTTTTCAGTTGAGCGACCATTCTGCTCTACCTGAAGCTCAATAACGCCGGATTTTACAGTTGGAGGCGTTTTATCAGAATCATACATCAACTATAATCCTTCCGCTTCAGCCGTATTTATCAGGGGGAAAGCTCGGAGTAATTATCAATTAAAAGAAGCCCGGCTACAAACTATTAACTCTGCCGAGCAACTACAATAGTAATACCACCCTAAGTTCGGATGCGGCAAAAGAGGCAAATATCTCAACCTAGCATATTTAACCGAAAAATGAACCCAATTAAAATTATATTCTTCACCTTGTGATATGTCAATTGCTTGGCGCATTATTCCAAAATAGGGTATAATTTACTTTATTGCTGAATATTACAATACTAAAAATATATGAGCTTCAATTCGGAGTTGACCACTAATAAATGTCGGCGGAGATACTAGCTAAAATAGCGGAGGAGGTGGCAGAATGTACCAAATGCCATCTTTGCAAAGGACGCACTAAAACCGTTCCCGGAGAAGGAAGCCCCGAAGCAAAAATTATGTTTATTGGGGAAGCACCCGGTTATCATGAAGATATTCAGGGCAAGCCTTTTGTTGGGCAATCCGGGCAATTGCTGGAAAAAATGCTGGTTGCGCTTGGCTATACCCGCCAAGATGTGTTTATCGCCAATGTCATTAAGTGCCGCCCGCCCGATAACCGTGACCCGCAGGACTCTGAAATAGCCGCTTGCAAAAGTTTTCTCGACCGTCAGATTGCCGCGCTCAATCCTCGCTTAATCGTTACTCTCGGTAGATTTTCGATGCGGCGTTGGTTTCCCAATGAACGAATCAGCCAGATTCACGGCAAGCCTAAAGAAGATGATGGGCGTATTGTTATGCCGATGTTCCATCCCGCTGCCGCCCTGCGCGACCGTATCCGCACTTACAATATGTTCAGAGAAGATGCCTTTACCATTCCCGATTTGCTAAAAAGAGCAGAGGAATTAGCCCTTACCGAATTATGGAGCCAAACCTACACACCCATAGAAAAAGCCACTCCTGAAATATCGGTACAAATTGCAGAACAGCGGACAGAACTGACCACCCAAAGCGTTAACGCGGAAATCGTAGCAGATATTGCTAAAGAAGAAAAACCTCCTAAAATCGCGAAACCGCGCAAAAAAAAACAGGATGAGCCACCCGCCGAGCAGTTAACCCTGTTCTGATTGAAACGAGTCAAAGTTATGAAGGTGTACAGGGTTTCAAACAAAGGTAAAGTACGGGCAGAAATATTGCTGATAACAATCGGAATTCTTTTCTTGTACACCGCACGAAAAACGCTTGGTCTATGGCAAAACTCACAAAAAAAAGATACCGATTTATTGCTTTTTGGCATAAACCTGAATAGCACCTTCCCTGCTCTATTATTGAGCCTTATCGCACTTGCCTGTATTCCGGTGTGTTGGTATCTGCTAGTAGAACTCTTTACCCATATCGAAATTTCTGATAGTGGAATTGGCATCTCCGCTCCCGGTTATCGAATTTACTATCGCTGGTCTGAGGTCAGCAGAATTGATGTGCTGGAGTCAATTCAAGAAGATGCGGTTGCACGACTCGGTATTACCACTAACGATATACCCGGTATAGCCTCAGAAGAAAAGCACTCAGATACATTTCTGAGTGAACCGGATCGCAATTCAATTCGCGAAGAGCGCAAGCTAACTCGTCAGCGACACAAGCAACGCTTGTCTCTTATTCAAACACACGCTACCCGTGCGGATGGGCGAGCCTTAAGCCCTTGGACTCGATTGCTCTACCCGCAAGCGCGTCGCCCCGACCAGATGTTGTTATACCCGGCTTTGAACAACCGGGCTGACCTTCTTGCCGAAATCAAGGGCTATCTCAAGCAATAATCAGGTAATTCAAGGTAGTTGGGCTGCCACCTGAAAGCTGCTTGTTCTTGGAAATTGGAGGTTAGTAACCTCACATTGTTTTTTTTAACCCTTATTTTTATATTTTGGAGGTACTTAAACATTTTGGATACAACTGATCGAATAAAAGTTATTCCACTTGGCGGTGTTGGAGAAGTGGGTAAAAATATGACTGTCTTCGAATATGGGGACGATATAATTATTGTAGATGTGGGTTTGGGATTTCCCAGCGAGGAAATGCATGGTATTGACCTCGTAATTCCTGATATTGCCTATCTTGAAGATAAAAAGGAATATATCAGAGCAATTATCCTTACGCATGGTCACGAAGACCATATCGGGGCGTTAGCTTTCCTGCTTCCCCAACTTGGGATAGAAATTCCAATCTACTGCACCACTCTAACCGCCGGGCTAGTCAAAGTAAAACTAAAAGAGCGCAAATTAATTGAAACCGCTAATCTGCGCGTTATAAGCCCAGATGACAAAATTATAGCGGGAAGTTTTACGATTGAGCCATATCGGGTAGCGCACAGCGTGCCGGATGGGGTTGGGCTGGCTATTTCCACTGCGGCTGGAACAATTATCCATACCGGAGATTTCAAATTCGACCAGACTCCAGTGGATGGCAGAATCACCGATTTCGGCAAAATCGCCGAGTTTGGACGGCGCGGCGTATTATTGCTGATGAGCGATTGCGTTCATGTAGAGAGCAAAGGCATCACTCCTAGCGAAGCCGCTGTAACTCAAACCTTTGACCAGATTTTCCGGGAAGCAGAAGGGCGCATAATCGTGGCTACCTTTGCCTCGCTTATCAGCCGTGTGCAACAAGTGGTGGATGTAGCCTACCGTTACGGGCGAAAGGTAGTCGTAGTAGGGCGAAGCCTTGAGAACAACGTTGCAATGGGGCGTGAGTTGGGTTATCTGGATATTCCCGAAAACACCTTGATAAAAGCCGGAGAAGCTTCCAAATATGACCAATCGCAATTGACCTTTGTTGTAACCGGGGCGCAAGGCGAGCCAATGGCAGTTTTGAGCCGAATTGCCAACCGCGAACACAAGAACTTAACGATTCAACAGGGCGACATGGTTATAATCTCCGCCACACCGATTCCCGGCAATGAAACGGCAGTTGGTAATTGCATAAACAATTTAATCCGGCAGGGGGCAGATGTAACTTATAGTACCATCCAGCGCGTCCATGTTTCCGGTCATGCCAGCCAAGAAGAACTCAAATTGATGATAAACTTGGTGCGTCCGCGTTACTTGATGCCAATACATGGGGAACCACGCCACCTAGCCCTTTATTCCAAACTGGCGCAAGAATTAGGCTATACCACCGAAAATATCTTCATCTCTGAAAACGGCAAAGTGGTAGAAGTTGGTCCAAACTTTGGAGGGATTACCGGCACCGTACCGTCAGGCGCAACCTACATTGACGGCAATAGTATTGGAGAAATCGGCGATATAGTTATCAAAGACCGTGGCTTACTGGCACGCGATGGCGTATTGATGGTGGTGCTGGTAGCAGACCAAGAGTCCGGTTTGCTGGTAGGACCTGCCGATGTGGTGAGTCGCGGCTTTGTCTATGTGCGGGAAGCCGGAGAATTGATGGACTTCGTAAAGCAAAAAGTAGAGCAACGCTTCGGCGATGAAGACCTGCTGTCTGACCAAGCTGGCACAATCCGCAAGGTTAAAGATTTTGTTGGCGATTTGCTCTATATGCAGACTAAACGACGACCGGTTGTTTTGCCTGTCGTGATGAAAATCTAAGCTAATGCAAAATAACAACGAACCTCCCAACCAGACGAACGCTGGCAGGAAACCGCCGCGTTGGGCTAGAATTGCCAGTTATATTCTGGTGGGATTGGCTTTATTCCTCACTCTAGTTTATGACCGACTAACTGACCAATTGGGTATTCCTTCCACCATGTTAGAGGTATCAGCCTTAGCTTGCTTGGTGGTAGGAGGGGCGCTTTTTCTTTTTGTGAAAGAGCGCCACCCTGTTGACCGCTCAAGCGCATATAAAGAGATATTTCGCCGTGAAATAGAAGATACAAAAAAGAACGAGCCAAAATAAAAAGAGGATGGTCGGGTTATATGCCTGACCCCTCTTTTATTTTGCGTAATTACGGTTAGTTAGTTAGTTGCCCATGGCTGCTTGTTAAATAGATTTGGCAAGGTGCCAAACATATATTTAGGGCGCGTATAGTACATGGTCATCATCCGGCGTTGCGAGAACTCTACCTCACTTGGAGATAGGTTATCTAGCTTCATCACACTGTGATAAACATCGTAATGCCGCCAGTTTCTGTCAAAAATGCGATCCTGATACAAATCCCAATCATCTGTACCAATATAGGGAGTAAGAATATTAATCCAGAGCATTTCAGGGGCAAGCTCCATCAAATAACCGAAGTTACGGTTAATTGATTCATGGGTTTCTTGAGGTGTCCCCACAATAGTAGATGCCAAGCTGATAATATTATGCTTCTTGAGATTCTTTACCGCTTCAAAGTTGTGGTCAACAGTAGCGCGTTTGCGATAAAGCGCAAGAGCATTTTCATCCATACTCTCTACTCCCAACAAAACCGCTTCGCAACCCGCCCTTGCCATCATTTCTACCATATCTGGATGTTTCGCTATCGAGTCGCATGAACACTGGCAAGTCCAAGAGAACTTCATGTTCCGGCGCAAAATTTCCTCGCAAAACTCCATAGTCCGCTTGTAATTGATGCTAAAGATGTCATCGGTAAAAAAGATATTTTCAAAACCGAGCCTCAAAGCTTGTTGAACCTCATGCAAAATACTATCGGGGCTTCGATGCCGCCATTTCGCTCCATAAATCGAAGTAACGATGCAGAAAGAACATTCATAAGGGCAACCCCGACTGCCGGAAATCTGGAATTGCGGCTTGCCAAGTTTACCGAAACGGTTAAAGCCTTTCTTGCGATACAGTTCCATATTGTTCAGGATGCTGTGATCCGGCAATGGCAAAGCGTCGAGATCTTGAATCCAGTGACCGGCAGGGTTGTTCACAACCACATCCTCTTTTTTGTTGTACCAACTTATGCCATTAATTGTGCTAGGGTCACAGCCATCTTTCTGAGACAGGGCATTAACCAAGTTAAGTATGGTTACATCGCCCTCACCGCGTACAATGAAATCCACAACCCCGGTTCGCAAGGTTCTTTCGGTGTCAAAAGACACATGATTTCCGCCCATAACCACGATTTTGCCCATCTTTTTAGCAAGTCGAGCAATGGCAATAGCATCGTAATAGCGCACAGTATCGGTAGTGATACCCACAATATGTGCGCTGCGCGGAATCTGAAGCTTTTCACCGGATTTCACATCGTTAATTGTCACATGGTGTCCGGCTCGCTTGAGAACTGTAGCAGGATACAATAACCCCAACGGAATAGTGTTGAAAGTGAGTAACTTTGCATAACTTTTATCTAAAGAAGGCACAGGCGGGTTAATGAAATGTACATGTAAAGAACGAGCAGGTTTGCTATCGTCCAATAGAGAAGCCAAAGGTAAGCTTACATAATGGGAATGGTTTTTCATATAATCTCCTTGAGACAAATACCACGAACAAGGTTTATTTATGTGAAGTGGAAGAAACAACATTACTTATGGTTTATCTTAAATCCTTAAAATAGCATTGTAAGTAGCTATAACTACACTTGTACGGTATTTAGTTATAAGTGTAGTTATAGTGGGTTCTAAAGAGGCTTTTCGATAAACACGCGGGTTTTTAAGTCAAGCGGCATTTTCAGCCCAACCCAAACCCCTTTCAGATTAGCCTTCAAAGCGCGTAAGCCTAAAGGTCGTTGCCTTTTTAGCAGGCGCAACGTCAGATAACTTACCGAATTCCACAGCAACCCAGTAAGCAATAGCATGCCCTTTAGCTCTCCTGCCCTTACATACTTCATGCACACCGCGCTACCGCTTAGTTGGTAGCCATCTATCAGCTTTGAAAGTTCTTCTCCAGCACGAAACCCGTCATGCCAGATAGTACAGGCAGGTGATTGGAATACCAGAAACCCGTGACGTACCGCTCTGAAAACCAAATCAAAATCATCGGAGGCAGGGATAGGAGTACCGGGACCGATTTGTTCATCAAACAACCCGGACACTTCAAACACTTCGCGGCGAGCAATCATATTTGCACCCATACCCGCGCCTCCCGGTTCTAATAAACGTTGCATGCCACAATAACGCGCGTGAGGTAGCAGAAAGCAGGGAATGTAACCCAATTGGGGGTCATATGCGGAAGGTAACACTTGCCCTACTAGCATTCCCACTTCCGGGCGGTTGCGGAAAATTGCCGCGATATTGTTTAGCCAGCCTTTTTCAGGTCGGCAATCATCATCAATTATACCGATTATAGAATGACGGGCAAGCGAATATGCGGTGTTAAAGGCTCTACTCCTGCCCTTGCTGTCGAGCTTAAGGTAACGTACTCTGCTATCGGTGGAAAATTCTTGAAATACAAACCCTGAGTGATTATTATCGCTCTGGTCAATTACCAGCAAATCAAGTTCGGGATATTCATCCACAAGGATTGAGGAAAGGCAAGTTTGGAGAAAAGCGGGACGGTTGCGAGTGCAAAGAATAAGGCTGATACCCGGAGTAGAGCCTGAATTTTCGATTGGAAGAGCCTTTGCATATGTTCTGAAGGCTTCAATAGAACCTAGACCTACCGCCATTCCTCGATAAAAGCTAATCGTCTCAGCCAATTGGCGGGTTTTGCCTTCCATTGCCATTAGCAAGAACAAAGTAAACCGATATAGACTTTTGAAGGATATGATTTTTAATAGCAGAAAGCGAAGAATAGGAGAATAGAGATTAAAGCTCTGACAGATTCGCCAGAGTTTTGAGCTTCCAGAAGTAGCCGCCGCCAAATCCTCACATGCTAAATTCAGCCCTTCCTCGTATTTACTTTCACAACTATGTTTATAAGTAGTTAAAATAGTCAAAATCATCCACGAACCTATAGCATTACTGTTTCTGGAAACACTTCCGGCACGTAAGTTGCGCCGATAACATGTGCCAGCACTCTATCCTTGAAATGCCCCACCGTCATTACTTCATTTACTACCAAACTAGCATTGCGTCCAATCTCTTTTGCCTTTTCAGGGTTTTCTAATAAATACGCGATAGCCCTTCGGATTTCCTCAACTTCACCGGGGTTCACATAAAACCCGGTTTGTAACTCGCTGAGTTCATCTGAGGCAAACATACGAAGGAAGGTGCTAAGTGAAATTCGCTTGAAATCGCCTCTACTATGGGAACGTTTATCGTTTATTACATCCGATTGTCCAACGCTACGAGTAGAAATCACCGTTTTCCCCATCCCCATAGCTTCGAGAATAACAGTGATACCTGCCGCATGGTCAACATCGCGGGTAGGCACTACCACTAAAGCAGCGTTTGCATACAATTCGCGCAATTCGGTGTAATTATAGAATTTCACTTTAACATTGGGTGGCAATTCGCCTTCCAAACCCGCGCCTGTAGTATGCGACCAGTGGCTACCAACTGCCAGTTTTAATTCAATATCAAGACCCTCAATCGCTTTGATTAGAGTACCATAATCACGACATTCCAACCCGGCGCTGCAAATATAAGGCTTCTTAGGTATAGGTTGGGTGCGGTTCTCTTTTGCCAATTGCGCTTCGTAGGCTTGCTGGCTCCAGAAAGCGGTATCAATCTGGTAAGGGATAAGTTGGATTTGTTTGGAGGTAAAGCCGCAGCGAGCTATAGCGACAGTTTGCTGTGCTAAGGTATGTACAAAAACGGTATCAATTTGCTTCTGCACTTTTAAATAATCAAGGAACACAGTCCGAGAGAAGGGAGTAAGCCAATGGGCGATGAATAAAAGTCTTTTTTTTCTTTTTGACAATTTGAAAAGGAAAGCAAGAGGTAAGCCAATTGGTTCACAATCAGCATAAACTGTATCGTATTTTCGACTCTTCACAAAAGCCACCAATACCAAAGCCACTGCATAGCCCACAAAGCGTCGTATCAGCCTAGCCCACAAAGTAGAGTCAACTGTTTCTCTATCAATGTAATCAACATCAACATTTTCGGTCAACGCAATATAATCAGAATACGGAACAGCACCCCTGCCATGTTTTTGAAGTTGCTGTTTACGTTCTTTTACTTTAGCATTGAAAACCATCAATACACGGTTTTGACGACTCATTGAAATTTATAACCCCTTTTAGTTAGTAAGTAGTAACATTGATTAACATATATCCTCAAACAAACGCGGTTTGTGTCGGGAAACCCAGCGCCTAGATTTCATTTTAAGGTTTTTTGGTGGCAGTTAACGCTGTTGTCGTTTTTGGCGCAACAGTAGTAGTTGCCAACTTACCCGTAGGACTTGCGGGGGGCATTGTAACAACACGAGTCGGCGCGGGGGTCGTTGAAGCTACTGTAGTTGCAACCGGCTCAGTTGTGGCAACGGTGGTACTTTCGATATTAGGCTCAATCGTTGCCACAGTAGTCTGCACAGGAGCAGGTGTGGAGGGCGCTACTTCTTGCTGAACAGGCGGCAATCCCTGATTAGGGGGTGGCGTAGGAGTAGCCCGTTTAAGGTCATTAGTTTGTACTGTATAATCAAGTAGCTTAGCACTATTGGTAAGCATTTCTAATCCAACCTGAGTAGCCCGCGCAATTACAGTAGCTTGTTGGATTTTAGCCTGATTCAATTCCTGACCTATCGCAGTTCTGGTAGGCTGATTTTTAGCCCGGCTATCGGCATTATTCAAATTCGAGATGTTAGACGCGCCTACGGTCAAATCCCCAATCGAGACATTTCTGGTCAATTCAATATCGGTTGTAATTCTCAATTGGCTGGGTGTATGCTCATTAACAATCGCAGAGATATAAGCCACCAGCAAAAATAAAAACAAAGCTACTATCATAATCCCCAAAGAGACGGGCTTAAAAAAATATCGAAGTCCATATCCAAAAAGATTCAAAACCCAACCAAAACTAAACCGCCGCTTTGAAACGACAAACTCCTTAACCACCATCGCAAGCGTGCAACGGTCATTCCAATAGCGTAATACTTCTGATTTGAAGTTGACTTCTTCAACGCCAGATTTTTTTATTTGCAATTCAGGCGTGCGAGAGGGAAAGCCAGCAGCGCAAGAAAAAGTTAAAAGATAATTCTCATAACCGGCAGGTTGAATTTCAAGCCTGAAAAACTCTTTCAATTCTTCTTTTTGTACTATGTGGTGTCCATTTTTTTCAAGCTTGCTGATTTCATTTTTCAAGCGCAGGCTTGAAGGAGTCGTTTCGTACCACCTGAAATGATTGGCGGAAGAAATCAAAGGTTCTTCGACAGGGATATATACTTTATTTTCTGTCTTATTCAATCTTCAAAATCCTACTTTTATTACTCGCTCAATTAGCCCTAAATATCAATCACCACCTACATGACAGCAAAATGGTTACTAAGAAAAGTATAATTTGCACGATTAATAAGGATGTGACATAGCCAATATGCCAGATTACATTTCCGAAATCTAGCTAAAATCTGAGCTTGCCCCAGTTCACCGGCATATTAACCGGATTACAATACCATATAGTACCCATGGCGCAAGCCTTAAAGTGTTTTAAGCTAACTACTAAGGAAATAATTGGACTATTTGGTTGTTACTGCAAAAATGATACCCTTAGTTATAGCCTTATAGAAGGGTTTATGATATTCTCATAGAAATCAGATTCAAGTATGTACAAATACAGGAGAGGGAAAATTGAACGGACATCAGGCACTAGGTTATCTTTCTCGCAATGATAAATGGTTTCTGGGTGGCGGTAAAATGGTCATCTGGGCTCCTGAATTTCCTTTGTGGCTGGATAAACCCGGCTTTTGGGATTACGCTTGTTTTCTGGATTATCGGGTGGGTCCGATTTTTACGCTGGCAATTATGGACGATAAGCGACACGAAATAGAACCATCTTTTGTTGAGCGATTCTGGCAACCCGATCACAGCAGCCATCTATATAGAGTCAAAAGCCACGACTTGATAATTACCGAACGGCGTGCGCTGCTACCGTGGGATGTATTAGTCAGTACCTTTGAATTTGCCAATTCGCTCAAGCAAGAACAAAGCTTTGACCTAGTGTTATGGAGCGCACAAGATAGCGAAGGCTCGGTGCGAGGCGGTAGCCTTAGCGAGATAGAGAGCTTACGCGCCCGTAAAGAAGACGGCTCGATTGTCTGGCAACGTAGCGTGCGTGACCCCCAAATTCCAGCAAACGCCGATGACCCCGAAGCAGGCGTAATGATGCGCTTCAATGTAGCATTGGGTGGGAGTATTCGCGCCGAAAGTTACAGCATCAAACTAAGTGACCGACAACCCAATTACCCGCGCTTCAAGTATTCGCCTTTCTATGAGAAGCTTTCAGAATTAGGTAATCTGGGAAACGAAGAACCATCCGTATGGGTTCGCAACCCTAATGGGTTAGTTTATCTTGGCTTGCATTACAAAATCAGTTTGCCACCCGGCGGGAAAGTTACTTTTAGCGCGTATGCCAGCATCGCCGCCAACGAAGAAACCGCCCTGACCGGATTAAACCTCGCCCGTCGCTCCGATAGCCTTATGCGCGACAAACAACCCGATGCTGCTGCGCCCGTTCCCGACCCCTACAATCTTGGAGTCGCCGCCAATAATCTGGCAGAACCGCGCTATGCCGAACCGATACAAGGACGCGCCGCCGAACGAGAGCGCCGCCCTACCTTCCCAGCCAAAAAGCATTGGAGTGAGTATTTTGAAAATTTGCCTGATTTCACTTGCTCTGACCCCTATCTTCAGAAATATTATTGGTATCGCTACTACGGTTTGAAGCTTAATACTATTAGTGCAGGTTCGGACGAGCGTTTAGGTTTGTCCTACCCCTGTGTTTTCGAGGGAATCAATCTTGGCTGGTTCCGACAACATATAACCTACAGCGCACAATGCCACATGCTAGAAGCGCGTTGGATGCACAACCCCGCGCTGGCGCAAGGTTCGCTGCTCAATTTC
>Ga0194047_10000163_pt1 | contig 46699 bp, 29 predicted proteins | sample JunL225m_MetaG_2_FD_160070 | JGI IMG/M metagenome (GOLD analysis project Ga0194047, IMG submission 160070) | Anoxic zone freshwater microbial communities from boreal shield lake in IISD Experimental Lakes Area, Ontario, Canada - Jun2016-L221-5m | ecosystem: Environmental > Aquatic > Freshwater... | reverse complement strand
GAAAGGAGCTAGGGTTCATAATCTCAAAAATATAAACATTGATATACCCAAGCATAAACTTGTCATATTTACTGGACTTTCTGGTTCAGGGAAATCTTCACTTGCCTTCGATACTATTTACGCAGAAGGACAAAGACGATATGTAGAAAGTTTATCTTCTTATGCACGACAATTTTTGGGTTTAATGGAAAAGCCTGATGTAGATTTAATTACTGGTTTAGCACCTGCTATTTCAATTGATCAAAAATCAGCCTCGCACAATCCCAGATCCACAGTTGGTACTGTTACTGAAATTTATGACTATCTCAGACTTTTATACGCACGCACTGGCCATGCTCATTGTTTCAAATGTGATTCAGTGCTTCAATCCAGAACAATTCAAGATATTGTTGATGAAATAATTGCCCTCCCCCACTCTCTGGAAAGAAGTGACGATTTAACAATTAAAATAATGATTCTTGCACCTTTAATTAAATCTAGAAAAGGAGAATACGAGGAATTATTCAGCAATTTATCAACTAAAGGTTTCGTCAGAGTCAGAGTTGATGGAATGGTTAGAAATCTAGAAGAAGAAATCAAACTAGATAAACAAAAAAAGCACAATATTGAGGCTGTAATTGATAGACTTGTTTTAGAAAAAAAACATTTATATTTAAACTTAGCATTAAACGGGAATGGAAGTGAAATTAATCCAGAAGAAGTGGAAGATTTCAAGCAATTCAGACAAAGGCTTACGGATAGTATAGAAACAGCCATTCGAACTGCAAATTCAGAAATGTATTTAACATACAGCTCAACTGATAAAAAAGGTAATGAAGTTTGGGAAGATAAATATTATTCTGAATCATTATCTTGTCCCAATCATCCTGAAATTTCATCACCAGCACTTGAACCAAATAGTTTTTCATTCAATGCACCACAGGGTGCTTGCCCAGTTTGTCATGGACTAGGTTCGATCCAAGAAATTGATGAAAAGCTTGTATATAGTCCCAATTTAACAATCGCAGAGGGTGCTATTTATCCATGGAGTAGATCTGTAGATGCAGATAGCTGGCATATGAGATTTCTGCAAGGATTGGCAGTTAAAATGGGTTTTAACCTAAAAATAAAAATGAAGGATTTGAAACCAGAACATTTGAAAGCTATTCTTTTCGGATCTGAGACGAAAGTAAAAATAACCATGGAAAATGGCAAATTTGAAGGTTCTTATGAGAGTAACTTCGAAGGAGTAATTCCTAACTTAATGAGAAGATACAAAGAAACTGACTCTGATTACATAAAAAAAGAAATTGAGAAATACATGCACAAAAAGTCATGTCCTGAATGTTTAGGTGCAAGGCTAAGAAAAGAATCTCTAGCAGTGCGTATTGGAGATCACAACATTTTAAATGTTACGAAAATGACAATATCAGATGCGAAAGACTGGATAAATGAACTGACTACATCTGAAACCTTATCAGAAAATGAAAAAAAGATCGCAATACAGGTTGTGAAAGAAATTTCAGCAAGACTTAATTTTTTACTCGCAGTAGGACTAGATTATTTAACATTATCTAGAACGGCTAGAACATTATCTGGTGGCGAAGCACAAAGAATTAGATTGGCATCACAGATAGGTTCTGGTTTAACAGGCGTTCTCTACGTTTTGGACGAACCATCAATTGGTCTGCATCAAAGAGATAATGATAAATTAATTGAAACGTTAAAACATTTACGTGATTTAGGAAATAGCGTTGTAGTAGTTGAACATGATGAAGATACCATGGAAGCTTCCGACTACATTATAGATATGGGGCCAGGTGCTGGCGAACATGGCGGACAAATTATTTCTTCTGGAAATTTTAATGAAATTTTACATGACGAAAATAGCATAACTGGTAAATATCTTTCTCATAAACTCACTGTTGGCGAAGAATATAACAATTTAAAAAATAACAATAAAATAGTTGAAAAGGGCGTAATAAAAATCATTGGTGCAACTGAGCATAATTTGAAAAAAATAAATGTTGAAATACCATTAGGGAATTTCGTGTGTGTAACTGGTGTTTCTGGTTCTGGTAAATCCACTTTGATAAATGATATTTTGGCTAAACATTTATTCAATTATTTTAACAAAACTAGAAAATCTGCTGGTAGTGTAGAAGAAATAGAAGGAAAAGAATTAATTGATAAAATGATAGTAATAGATCAATCTCCCATTGGTCGAACACCAAGGTCTAATCCTGCATCATATGTAGGTTTCTTTACTGATATTCGAGATTTATATTCCTCAACGAATGAATCAAAGATGAGAGGTTATAAACCAGGTAGATTTAGCTTCAACGTCAAAGGAGGACGTTGTGAAGAATGCAAAGGCGATGGAATGAAGAAGATAGAAATGCAGTTTTTACCTGATGTTTATGTCACATGTGATGTTTGCAAAGGAAAAAGATATAATAGAGAGGCATTGGAAATTGATTGGAAAGGGAAAAACATATACGATGTCTTACAAATGACTGTGGAAGAAGGACTAGAATTTTTTGATGCTCAAAGAAGAATTAAAAAATATCTTGAAGTTTTGAATAATGTAGGACTAGGATATATCCGATTAGGACAAGCTGCAACTACGTTATCCGGTGGCGAAGCTCAGCGTATTAAGTTGGCAACAGAATTATCCAGACGAGATACAGGTAAAACACTATACATTTTAGATGAACCTACGACAGGTTTACATTTCGCAGATGTAGATAAGCTTTTGCAAGTTCTACATTCACTAGTAGAGAAAGGTAATACGGTACTCGTCATTGAACATAACTTGGATGTCATAAAAACCGCCGACTGGATTATAGATCTAGGCCCAGAAGGCGGCGACAAAGGCGGTACCCTTGTGTATCAAGGCGACATACAAGGTATCGTAAAGGAGAAAAATAGCTACACAGGTCAATATTTGAAAAAATATTCAAAGTAAATTATTTCATCCATGGCTTTTCATGAATCCCTTCTAATAGAAAATCAATAGGTGCTGATCGATATTTTATAGTATTTGGTCTTATTCTCTCTATTGGCAAAGATTGTGGTGTAGGATTAGGTTCTGGTTCAGGTTCATAACTTGGTTCTTCATTTTTTCCTGTCTGACAACAATTGAATGGCGATACCATCATATAGACTATAAACATACTATTAAATAATGCAAAAGATACCATTCTAGATTTTTTACTTTCAATATTTCTTTCTATAAGACTTTGAGCTTTATAATATAATTCAATTAATCTTAGTGAAAAAGTGCTACATAATGCCCTTTTCAATAATGTATTTGGATTAATAGATTTTTCACGAAGCAAAATTGTCTGCAATTTTTCATGCAATTCTTGTCTACTTTTCGATAAATCGTTTAGAAGCCTTAACGTACTTTTCGATTCTCTCTGCCACCGGTCTCATACAAGTATTTTTTAAATCAAAAGTCCGGTATGACTCGACTAATGACGGTATTTTATTATTCATTTTTTATGGAAATTATATACGAGGTGCTTCGAAGGCATATATAATATATTATTTATATACTATTTTGTAAAGAGGAAAAATAGTTGTGATTTATTGATCTTTTTATTAAGTATCAAAATTAGAGTATAATTTATCAATTTAGTAATTTGATATGAAAATATATTTCAACGGAATTGGCGGTGCTGGACTAGCTCCATTATCATTATTAGCGAAGAAATTTGGTCACGAAGTTTCAGGAAGCGACATCACAGATAAAGGAAATAATGTTGATTATTTGAGACAAAATGGAATTAATGTTTCAGTACCTGGAAATCCAGATAATATTACAAATGATATTGATTTAATTATTTATACAGCAGCATCTGCGCCAGGCACATTAAATTATAACGAAATTGAAAAAGCGAAAGGATTAAATATTAGATGTGAAAGAAGAGGTTTTCTCATAGATTTATTAATAAAAAATTTAATTTCAATTGGTGTATGTGGCACACATGGTAAAACGACTACGACTAGTTTATTAACACATTGTCTAATAGAAATTGGTGAAGATCCTACTTATAGCGTTGGAGGGATTATGGAATCAACAGGGAAAAGTTCTGACGTAGGTTCAGGAAAATATTTCACATGGGAAGCGGATGAATATGCCAATCAGTTTCACGAAGTTCATATTTCGTATGCAATTGTAAATAATATTGAATATGACCATCCTGACTTTTTTAAAACAGAAGAAGATTATATTAACTCATTTAAATTTTTTATTGAAAATAACGTAAGTGAAAAAATTATAGTTAACACTGAATCATCAAATGTACAGAAAGCGATTATTAATATAGATAAAGATAAAATTATAACCTTTGGATCTAGTATTTCAAATGATTTTTATTTTTCAGATATACTAGTGAATAGTTCTGAAATGGACTTTATAATTCATAATAAAAATTTGGAATATAAAATATCATCACATTTACACGGTAGACACAATACATCGAATATAACTGCTGTATTTGCATTATTAATGTCACTTGGTTTCGATAGCGATAAAGTTATTTCAGCGATAAAAACATTCATAGGATCTGGTAGAAGATTTGAAACTATTTTTGAAAATGAAAATGTAAAAGTAATTTCAGATTATGCCCATCACCCAACAGCAATTAAAACAACAATACTCGCAGCAAAAGAACTTGGCATGCCAGTTACTGCAGTATTTGAACCACATCAATATTCCAGAATTAAGATACTTTTGAATCAATTCCACGAAGCATTTATAGATGCTGAGAAAGTTATAATTTTGCCTATTTATGCATCACGGGATCCAGACACAACAATTGTCACATCTGAAGATTTGTATAATGAAATTGATAATAATAATAAATATTTTTACAAAAGTTATAAAGATATATTAACTGATATTAGTAGCGCCCACATTAATAAAACAGTTTACTTGTGTATGTCAGCTGGTACACTTGATGACTTTTTGAGGAAAAATTTAGTATAATCTAAATAGTTGTTATGCATACGTAAAGTTTATGGTGAAATAAAAGTATTTAAATTTCGTTCTTTTATTGTACTAATTTTTATTTATGACTATTCATAACCAAAAGCCAAAATAGCTCAGTTGGTAGAGCGGCGGTATCGTAAACCGTAGGTCGCGGGTTCAACTCCCGCTTTTGGCTTTTAGTGATTTCCTATTAAAAAATATTTCAATGTCTACTGCACCTAGTGAGTATCCAACAGCTATTTCTGATAAAAGTAAATTATTTAATATTCTGGAAAAGTATCAGAATCCCTCTGATTTACCAAAGACACTTTTTGAAATAAAAAATTTATTAGGAGGAAAATATTGTCAACTTTTCACATCTGAACCTGATTTATTGCATCAAGAGACTAAAAGTAATGATAATCCTAAATTTTTATTTCTAAATGATTCTTTAATACCACCATCAAACGAGAAATTAATAGAACTCGATCAAGATTTAGGTTCAATAGGTAGAAACATAATCAAATCCTTACCCAATGACAATAATCCTTCGTCAGCTTGTAATCCAAAATTTGTTAAATTAGACAATGATCAAAGGGAATTATTGAATTTAAATAATAATCTACATAACACTGATTTAAAAGAGGCACTAGTAATTCCACTACGATGCCAAAATAATAATGCCTCAGGGTATCTAGTTGTCTATGGTTCAGAGCCGTTTTTATCTGATGAGGAGTCAATAACTAAATATTCTCATTTTAGTACTATGATTGCTGATATTCTTGATAATAGTAATACAGATACAATCAAATTGATTACTGGTTCACCAATAATTGCTGGTTCAATTATGGACTTATTAGCAGCATCACTGGAATACGATAATACTGACGGTAAATTTAAATTGAGCCAATTAGCAGAGTCAATGCTTGATGTTCCCGCTGATATTCTGAACGAGATTAATCTAGAAAATATTGTAAAAATAAAACAAGCTTTAATAGGAATCTTTCCTAAAGATAATCAAGTAAATGAAACAACCGTACGAATTGAAACTAACCAAGGAGTTAAATTTATTAGAGTAAAAGCAATAAAAGTAAATAATATTGTACATGCATTATTGGAAGATGTTAGTGAATTAGAAAAATTAAAGACAACAGATCCTATAACTGGCCTTCCTAACGAAGAGTCGTTATTGATGGTACTACAAAATAAAATGGAAAGAATTAATACCTCAAAGAAAAAGTTAAGTGTTATAAGATTGGGTATAAACAATTATAATGAAATCTTAGGATTTTATATGAATACACAAGAACCTAATATAAGAAAATTAATCTCTGACATGATTAATAACTTTGTAAATGCAAATTTTCTACCAAATACCGAAGAATTATTAAGTAGTGATATTTATAACTTACCAATAAGGGTATTTGCTTTATCAAATAATCAATATGGTATTTTAGTTGAGGAAGATATACAAAATCCTTCACTATCGTCTTTAGCCTTAGAGATATCAGTAGAACTTAAAAATATGTTTAAAACAGTTGCTAATTCAATATATGATGTATCTATTGGATACTCTGATACCTTAAACACCCAGAACGAGAGACATTTAATTAGATCATCGTTAAGTGCTTATGAATATGCAAAACGAAAAAAGTTGAAATATCCTGTTAGATATTCAACGTTTGTAGAAGATATTACTCTTCGTGAATTAGGTCATCGTTTATTTTATATCGAACATTTGAATTTACATAATTTTTACTTGTTAATTCAGCCAAAGATACCATTAAAAAGTATTAAAATAACACAGATAAATAGTCCTAAAAAAATATATCTTATAGAAAGTGAAATTGCAGGAGGAGAAACATTATCAAGACTGAGAAATGAAGATGAAAACATCTCTCCGAATAAATTTATTAAAGATGCTGAAGACAGTGGTCAATTATTACAACTAACAAAACATAATATTTCAATAGTTTTTAATAAACTTGCTGAATTTAAAAACTTCGGTCTAAGCTGTAAATTTGCTATTAATATATCCTGTGCACAATTAAAAGATGGTGATGCTGATTTAATATTTGCATATTTAAAAGAAAAGGTTGAAGAATATAAGAATAAGAATAATAATGCTTTTCCACCTGTAGATTTGGAAATTACTGAAAGCCAAGAAATAACGGATGAAGTAATAAAAAATTTAAAAAAATTATATGATCTAGGTTTTTCGATTGCAATTGATGATTTTGGTACTGGGAATGCAAATATAAATGTATTTAATAAAATTCCAAATAATTTTGATTCAATTAAAATTGATAAATTATTTGTAGACGGAATAGCTCAAAATGTGGTAAATGAAGAAGTTAAATCAAAAAATATAGAGACTTTAAAAACATTATTTAATCTAGCAAAAACACATAAAAAGAAAATAATAATCGAAGGTGTCGAGACAATTGATCAATTATTGAAAATTATTGATCTTGCAAAAGAATTAGACCTTACAGATATGATTGAAATACAAGGATATATATTCTCAAAACCAATAGATTTTGTAGAATTCAAGAAATTAAAAGCATCAGGCATACATAAATACATAGGTGTAGCTGGATAATTTTGCTATAGTCCTATATAATTACTATATATTTTTAATATTGTGCCAAGTAGAGAACCTAACGGAAAAAGCGAACCAAGCGAACAACAACTTAATGCTGTAGAACGCTTTAAAGCAACACAACAAGCAATCGAAGAAGTTGGTAAAGCATACGTAGAAAGTCATAAACCCACTACGCCAAATCCAGTTCAGCAACCTAGAAAAACAAATACTTTTTCTAAGCAATCATCAGAAAAGTCTAAAATTGGTTGCGGTATGCTTATACTTCCAGTTGCAATAATCGCTTTGTTTGGAGTAGCTTTATCTAGTAATTCAGGTAAAAAGATAGAAAATATTACGCCTGTACCTGCTACAGCTCCAGTTCCTACTAGTCGTTTAGATTATATGCTTGTACGTGTATCAGGCGTTGATACCCCCTTAGAATTGGGTAATATGACAACAAATTATGAAGGCTCTAAGGCAACAAATTGCAGTTTGGTTGTATATAAAAACGTTAAAACTAATATTTCTGGCAAAGAAGTAGTACTAAGATTGGCACAGTTTATAGCTCCCTTTCCACCAATTGATTACGGGAATGAAAAAGAAATAAGTTTAAAATATGTTGATTATGCGGATCTTACTTTTGATAACGATGGCAAAAAAATTGGAAGTGTTAAAGGAACATGCGGAGTAAAAGATCCTTTTACTTATGCTGGAGGATTTTTACCAGCATCTGGAACAAAACCAGTAAAGTAAATTAAACTTCATACAAATCCCTATTCCCATATCCTCTTAACCTAAGTGAAGAATTCGCACTTCGAACCTCAATGTCATGTCGCTGAGTGACATCTCTTCAAATTAATTAACGAGATTTCTCACTAACGTTCGAAATGACATCTTTTTCAATTCTATGTCATCCCACCCTTCCGCCGTATCTGTCATGCCGCTAAGCGGCATCCATGCATTCTTGTTGTCACCCTGAGCCCGTCGAAGGGAATGTCACCCTGAGCTAGTCGAAGGGAATGTCACCCTGAGCTAGTCGAAGGGCGACTGATGGAAAATCCAACAACATGGTTCGACAAGAGCTAGTCCTGAGCTTATCGAAGGGCTCACCATGACAACTTTAATATTATCCTGAGCATGTTATTTTCCCCTCCTTACCGAGGAGGGGATCAAGGGGTGGTGCTAACCCCTTCCGCCCGCTGAGCGGGCACCCTCCCGAGGGAGGGAATTAATACAGAACACACCCCGCCTTCGGCACCCCTCTTCACAGAGGGGAATGAAAAACACAACCCCCTTCTGTCATTCCTGCGAAAGCAGGAATCCATGCATTCTTGTTGTCACCCTGAGCCCGTCGAAGGGAATGTCACCCTGAGCCCGTCGAAGGGAATGTCACCCTGAGCCCGTCGAAGGGCGACTGTCGGAAAATTTCAAAAACAAAGAATGAAATGAACACACCCCGCCTTCGGCTCCCCTCTTCACAGAGGGGAATTAAAAAAAACAAATCCCTTTCAGAGATTTTTACCGCACTCAATACGATTGGGCAAAAACCCATCTATGTTTAGCCTCTTTTCCGCAATATATACATTTTCCCTGTTCTTCAACAGAATCTATTGGTAGACATCGAGTCGAAGCTTTTGTTTCTTCCTTAATCTTGTCCTCACAATCTGCATTTTCGCACCACATTGCCTTCAAAAAGCCCCGATTGCCTTCCATAATTGATTTAAATTCAGCATAATCATTAACGATATGTGTATTATCTTCCAAAAACTTAACAGCATTATCGTACATATCTTTTTGTATACTTTGTAAAGATTCACTTATAAAGTTAACAATTACCTTTTTTTCCACAGATGTTTTTTCACGATTATCTCTTCTAACAACAGTGGCTGAGTCAGCAGCAACCTCATTTTTTCCAATCTCAAGCCTAATTGGGACACCTCTTAATTCCCATTTATTTATCTTGAACCCAAGTCTTTCATCGTCACGTGAATCAAACTTAACACTAATATTTTTTTCTAATAAGAGCGATTTTATTTCTTCGCAATGTTTAATAATATTTTCATCATTAACAACAGGTATAATGACAACTTGTGTTGGTGCCAGCATAGGAGGGAGTTTCAACCCCTGATCATCACCATGAACCATAATTAAACCACCTATAGAACGTGTAGAAAAACCCCAGCTAGTTTGCCAAACAAATTGTTTTTGACCTTCTTTATCTTGAAATGAAATATCAAAAGCTTTGGAAAAATTCTGACCAAGATCATGTGAGGTACCACTTTGTAGAGCTTTCCCATCCGGCATTAATGATTCATATGTTAAAGTAGCGACAGCACCTGCAAATTTCTCACTTTCTGATTTTCTTCCCACGATGCCAGGAATTGCATAATTTTCTCGGTAAATTTTCGCGTACATATCCATTGCCCATTTCACATAATCCCATGATTCTTTATGAGTTGCATGTGCAGTATGACCTTCTTGCCACAAAAATTCACTTGTTCGCAAAAACAATGCAGTTCTTTTCTCCCATCTAACTACATTATTCCACTGATTCACTAAAATAGGTAAATCTCTCCATGACTCGACCCATTTGGAATAAGTATCATACATTATAGTTTCACTTGTTGGTCTCACGACAACTTTTTCTACTAACTCTTCACCACCAGCATGCGTAACAACAGCAAGTTCTGGAGAAAAGCCTTCAACGTGATCTTTTTCTCGACTTAAAAATGATTCAGGTATAAAGAGTGGAAAATATGCATTTTCTACTCCCATAGCCTTTATTTCTTTATCCATGGCTTTTTGTAGATTTTCCCAAATTGCATATCCATAAGGACGAATAATCATTGTTCCTTTTACAGGACCATATTCAGCTAATTGCGCATCCAAAATGACTCGTGTATACCATTCTGAGAAAATTTCATCTCTTTTTGGTAAGTTTTTCTTTTCGTACATAATAATATTTTAATAAGTAATACTTTAAGAAACAAAATTCATATACCCACCTGGGGTATATATTTAGTTTTAGATTTATATAAATTTTTATACATTATTCTTTATTTAAAAAGAAAAAAACTCGACCATACAAATACGCTCCAGTTATGGAGTTATTTGCAAGGACGAGTTAAATCGTGTTACCACCCTGCTTTTTTGTAATATTGCTACTACAAACTCAATGGCTTTTGAAGCCTACCAATTTGTTCTCTTTGGCTTGAGAGAAAGTTACGGCTATATGCCTATCCTTTCCCACTCACAGGCAGGTTCCCTTTCGGTACTTTTCCTGATCAACGCGGTGAACTATTGTATATCAGTAAATAATAAAAGTAAATATTATACAATTCTATCCTGCCTATTTTTCAAATTTGCAATATCTTTTTCTATTTCTGAATCACTATGTAATGTTCCATGATTAATTGGTTTAGTTTCAATTACTTGATCAAATTGTCTTGGCTGTGAATTAATTTGATTAGGAATTTGATTCTGAACTGGTGTAGAAACAACAGCTTGAACTGGCGGTTGAGATGGTGAATATGCAGGAATGTAATAGCCTTTTTCAGATTTTTTCTTATCCTTTGCATAAGCTTTCAATAATAAGTTTGCAATAAGTTGAAATAGTGCAATTATTAATGAAATTATTACAATTGCTCCAGCCCATATATAAAACTGAACATATAACATATTGCTTGATACTTTCAATATTGAATTTACTAAATCAGCTGCAGTATTTGACACATCAATACCATATTCTGCGGACATACCAAGTGCATTTCCAGTAAAATTAATCGATGGTATAACTAGGAACTGAATTAACACGCCGAGACCGGATAAAAATAATCCTGTAATAATAGCAACCGTAACAAAATATCCAGCAAACGATAAACCTTTAAATACATTTAATAGAATTATTAATATCATCAATATTCCAACTAAAGCCCAAACGAGTAGAATATAATTTTTATAATTACTATAAGCCTGTTTAGCCTGATCAAGCGCATCACGATTACTATCACTAATTGGTAATTTTATATTAAAAGCTTCTTTCGCCTTTTGAAATGTAATATTTTTATCGACTTGAGCTCTTATTTGAGTTAAGATTTCCTGAGCTGTTAAAGAAGGTCTACAATTAGGAGTTTCACCATTATCTATTGACTTCTGATATTCTGCGTCAGTAAGGCATCTTTTTTGACCAGTTATACTATCAGTAACTATGACGACAACATCCTGCTTGATAGCTTCAATATCAACTTCTGTAAATGTAGGTGCTAAATACAAATTTATATCACTATTTTTTCCATTGACATATTTGATTACATTTTCCACTCCTTGAGTCGCAATATCTGATAATTTAAGTTTAATAACGATATTTTTAATTGACTGATCAGATTTTGTTGAATTGAAAACTCCTCGAAAATTTGGAAATTTTTCTCCTAGATTTTCTTTAGCAGACATTATTAAGAAAGAATTTAAGGTGTCTTTCGTATTATTATCGTTCAAAACTTTATTATATGACGATTCATCAAATAACATTCCTACTAATAATGTTGCTAACGATGCGATTATCAAGACTGGCACCAGCAATATTACCAACAATGTACTTAGACAAGATTTCATCTTTATTTTATTTAATTTATAAAAGTCTATCACATATTGCACAAAGGTTTAAGGATATAAAGATATTACTGTATTTGGAATGACTATTATATTTAAAAGTTAAAAATTAAAAATTATAATTAAGAATACAAAGGTTGTTATTGAATAAAATCTCTCCCCGCGAACGGAGCCTGTTTTGTTTTCATATTCTCCCCTTATACATAAGGAGAGATGTCCGTTAGGACAGAAAGGTTATTGAATTTTTTCCTTTGCATTCAAGTTTTCCTACAGTCGCCCTTCGACAAGCTCAGGGTGACATTCCCTTCGACAAAGCCTGTACTGAGCTTGCCGAAGTGCTCAGGGTGACATTAAAGTTGTCATGGTGAGCCTGTCGAACCATGATGTTGGATTTTTTAACAGTCGCCCTTCGACTAGCTCAGGGTGACATTCCCTTCGACGGGCTCAGGGTGACATTAAAGTTGTCATGGTGAGCCTGTCGAACCATGATGTTGGATTTTTTAACAGTCGCCCTTCGACTAGCTCAGGGTGACATTCCCTTCGACGGGCTCAGGGGTGGCAACAAGAATACATAGATGCCGCTCAGCGGCATGACAGATGCGTGGGCGGAAGGGGTTTGCACCATCCCTTGTTCCCCTCCTTGGTAAGGAAGGAGAAAAATATTCCTCTTGTAACCTTCATGATTTATGATATAAAGAAATGCTTAATAAGAAATTATGCAGGAATATCTGAAGAATTTAACACCAGAACAACTTGAAGCTGCGACTGAAATAAATGGTCCAATGATGGTAATTGCTGGACCAGGTACGGGTAAAACACAAGTAATGAGTGCTCGTATTGCATATATACTAGAAAATACTGATATAAAACCAGAAAATATTTTAGTACTTACATTTACAGATAGTGGTACGATTGCTGTTAGGAAAAGACTTCACAAATTTATTGGCAATGCTGCATATTATGTACCTATCTATACTTTTCATGCCTTTGCAGAATCAATAATTGAAACATATAAAGATTATTTCGGAGGACTAGGTTCTAGTATTTTAACTGATATAGACCAAATCACTCTTATTCATTCGATATTAGACGAAAGTAAATTAGATAGATTGAAAATTGTTGATGATTCATATTATTACACTAGAGATATATTAAAAAATATAAGTATATTAAAAAAAGAAGCTGTAACTTATGAAAAGTTGAAAGTATTAGCACAAGAAGAAATTGATTTTTTACAAAATGATCCATCAAGCTTAAATAAAAGAACTAAAAAATTAAAAGTCGATATTGAAGCAAAAATTAAAAGTTTAGAAAAATCCTTCGAACTCGCAATTGTGTATGAAAAATATCAAGAAGGACTGAAAAAGAAGAAAACACATGACTATGATGACATGATAATAAGTGTACTTGATAAGATTATTAATGAACCTGAATTAAAATCAGATTTACAAGAGAAATATCAATATTTCCTTGTTGATGAATATCAAGATACGAACAGTGCACAAAATAAAATAGTCGAGCAACTAGCTATCAATATGTATGGTGATGATCCAGATATTTTCGTAGTTGGTGATGATGATCAAAGTATTTATAGATTTCAAGGAGCTTCTTTATCCAATATTTTGTATTTTAGAAAAAAGTTTGAAAATTCTAAAATTGTAATGATGACAAGAAGTTTCAGAAGTACACAAAAGATACTCGATGCATCTATGAGTGTAATTAAAAATAACGAGGAAAGATTAACTAATAAAATTCAAGGTATTAGTAAAAATTTATTTAGCGATATACAGAGTAAAAATACAAGTATTGGCATCTATGATTTTGATACTTCTAGATTTGAATATGTATGGGTAGCTGAAGAAATAAAAAAATTAGTTAAAGATGGCTATAAATATTCAGATATTGCAATTTTTTTCCGTAATAATTCAGAAATAATGGATATTGCATCAATATTATCGGCACACAAAATCCCGCTTACATCGGATAAAATGTCGAATATACTTGATGATTCTGATATTAGAAATTTAATAACTTTAATAAGATGTATTGCAGAACCATATGACGACCGGCTTTTTTATAATGTTATGTGTCAGGAATGGACAAATATTGATGCTGTAGATATAGTTAAATTGGCAGAGCATAGACATAAAGCAAGATGTAGTTTTTTTGATTTGACTCTAAACGAAGAAGAATTAAATAAACTAAATATAGGTCAAAATAAAGATAAAAAAGAAATAACAAATGGCTTATTTTCAGATTCTTTAGAAAAAGCTGAAAGTGATAATAATGTATTGAAATTATCTACATTTTTAGCCCAACAAAATAAGATATTAAATACAGAATCATTTGTAATTTTCTTTGACAGATTATTAAAAGACATAAAATTTGCAGATAGAATAATGGCTAAAGAAAATAGAATGGCTAAGTTAAATAGACTTTCGACTCTATTTGATGAAATTAAGGCTCAGACTCTCAATAATATTGATTATTCATATAGAGATTTTATAAACTATATCAACATTATTTCCGATTATAACCTTTCTATTTCAGAAAAAACTCTGAATATCAATTCAGATAGTGTGAAAATTATGACTGCACATAAATCAAAGGGCTTAGAATTCAAAGTAGTATTTATTCCCAAATGTGTAGATAAATATTGGGGAAATAGCCAGAATAGGCAAAACATTTCATTGCCTGATAATATTGTCGGTGATATGAAACAAACTAAAGAGGAAAAAAATGAGGAAGAACGAAGATTATTTTATGTTGCTCTCACTAGAGCTATGGAAAAAATATATATTTCGTATGCAGGTCAATATGAAAATTCTTATGGGACGAAAAATACGATGCAGAGTATGTTTATTTCGGAAATTGATAATAATTTAATTGAAATAGTTCATCCAGATATTTCTATTAGTGAGCAAGATATTTTGAATGAATTAAATATCACTAATGTAATTGCAAATGAAGATAAAAATAAATTGCTTCCTGAAGAAAAAGAACATATTAATAAACTTGTTGAAGATTTGAAATTAAATGCAACAGCTTTGAATAACTACCTAGAGTGCCCGAAAAAGTTTTATTACAATAACCTACTTCACATTCCTCAATTAAGGTCAGATAAACAGTCTTTCGGTACTGCTATGCACAAAGCACTTGAAATATTTTATGATGAATTTAAAGATAACAATATTTTACCTAGTAAGGATTTTTTAATTAATGCATATAACGAAATATTTATTAATGAATGGACTACATCAGAAGCAAAAGAAAAACTTACTAATTTAGGGGTTAAAGGTTTATCTGGTTATTATGATAATGTAATAATTCCACAAAATGAAATATATAACATTCAATACACTGAATTAAATTTTGAAAAAAGAAATGTTTATTTTGATGACATAAGAATTACTGGAAAAATTGATACTATAATTACAGATAAAAATTCTAATAATAAAACAGGAATTGTAGTTGACTACAAAACTGGAAAAATAAAAAGCAAATATGAAATAGAAAAATTTACAAAAAACACAGAAGGAGAATTAATTCCTTCTAAATTTTATTCTCAATTAATGTTTTACAAAATTCTTACTGATAATGATCAGTCATTTAAATATGAAATAACTCACGGAATGCTGGATTTCATAGAAGGTAAAGATGGCAAGTACAGGCAAGAAATCATAGAATATAAACAAAGCGATGTAGATAATTTTAAAGTAATAATCAAAGATACAGTAAGTAAAATTCGTAATCTAGAATTTGATACGATAAAAAAATCACGCACATGCGATAATTGTCCATATAGCAAAATCTGCTGGGGCTGTTGATATATTTGTTATATAGTTATACAATTTCTATATAACTTTAACTCCTTATTTATGAAAATTTCTAGTCAAAGAAAAAATTTATCAGCACTGGAAGGATTAAATATTTTTGATAGACTAAAGTTAAGTACCGATAAATTTAAAAGACCAATAGATGCTCTTACTAAATTTGCTTCAAATTCTTTATCATTCGTCAAAAATATCAAAGAAAAAGTTGAAAATGCATTACCAAATAATTCATTAATATTTAAAACACAGTTTATACTTTTGTCATTACTTACTTTAAATTCTTTACCAAATAATAATCATGAGTTACCAGATTTTCCGAATGTTTTAGGTAAACCAAAATTTGCAAAAATTGAATTATTTGATATTAACGGTAGACCTAGTTATGGACATATTATTGATAACAAAGGAAAAAAAGCTTTTATATACTATGACGATTGGGGTGTTAAAATTTTTGTATATATTGATGAGATGGGTAATAAATGGGAAACTATAAATGGTAATACCTGGTCTAAATACGAAGATTAATTCATTTACTTTTATCTGGAATTACCCCTAAATACGGAAGTATTTCTTTTGCTATTTCTTTCCATACTGGTACAGCAGAAAAACTAGCCATTGATGCGCCATCAGGCTCTCTGATCGTTACAAGCATAATAAATTTGGGATTATTAATTGGTGCAAATCCAATATATGTATTATTATAAGCACCTTGAACATAGCCCCCCTTACCATCTGGTATTTGTGCCGTTCCTGTTTTACCTGCCATTGTATAATTATCCAAAATCTCTTTTAAGGGCGGTGCCGTATACCCCTCCCGGGTACCTCTTTCTAACATTGCTTTTACTTGATTCGCAGTTGATTCTGTAATTGGATTTGATATCACTTGAGGTATAAAATCCTTAATTACACCACCATTTACATATCTTTTTACAATATGTGGTTTCATTCTCTTACCATTATTTGCAATTGTTGATATTGCACTTATATTTTCCAAAGAATTTGTTGACACGACACCTTGACCAAAAGATGCCGTAGCTTGATCAATTTCTGTCCACTCTTTCCAATCTTTAATTGGATAAATTGATTCCCCATCAAGTTCTATCCTTACACTTTTACCAATACCAAAAGCATCCAAATATTTGTATAAAGTTTCCGAACCAATGGATTTTGCTACATATAATGCACCAATATTGTCTGAAACTTCTAGCATTTTATCCACTGTTTGATTTTTGGCACCTACAAAATTTGCAGTACAAACTTTTTGATCAGTAACCATAATACATCCAGGATGATCCGGAATCATTGTTTGTGCTGTGGCTTTTCCTTCATTTATGGCAGCAGATACTGTGACAACTTTCATAATTGAACCTGGTTCTCTAACTTCCGACAATCCTTGATTAGTAAATATTGCAGGAATATTCTGTTCTTGAATAATTTTTTTATCTCTTTCTAGTAAATTTACTGGTGTTAGTGTTTCGGTAGGCACAACAGTTGATGGTTCTAGAACTGGTGTAATATCAGGAGTTTTGCCCACACAATGCTCATATTTTTTATATCTAGGTTGAGTACAGTCTATAATTTCACCATTATAATATTGTGAAGGGTCAAAAGTAGGATAATTTGCCATAGCTAATATTTCACCAGTAGAAGGATCCATAATTACAACAGTTCCTCCCTTTGCTTTTTGAGATTCAACCTGTGCCTTTAATTTTTCTTCAACAATTCTTTGTATTCCAGTATCTATTGTTAACTGTAAATACGTTCCATCTTGACCAGCGGTTGTTTTTAAATCATCGCGAAGGATAAAATTACCTGACTGATCCATTATTCCTTCGATGACACCTGTCTTTCCAGTTAAATCCTTATCAAAGTAACCTTCAACACCATTCATTCCTACATCATTACCATTTTCATCCTTACCCATAAATCCCAATACATGAGCTGCTAAAGAACCATTAGGATAAATCCTTTTGGATGTTTGCTCAACATATATTCCAACATTTTTAGTAGAAACAACCGATTTATCATTACAATTATAATCTCTTTGTTTTTCTGGAATATTTAATTCACAATCAAGTTTCGATGCACTATCTCGTAATTCCTGATTAACTTTTTTTGCTATAGGAAAAAACTTTACATTGTCATTATTGAGAGAATATTTATATGAAGCTTCATCAATATTTAAAATCTGAGCTAGTTTTGGAACAAATTCGTATATATTTTTTACGTTTTTTTTATCAACGTAAATATCATAAACAATTTCATTACTAGCCAAAATTAGACCATTTTGGTCTTTGATTATGCCTCTTTGGTTTTGAATCGTTTTGGTATATTTTCTACTATCATCTGCAATTTTCGACCATCTTTCACCTTCAAATATTTGCCATCTAGCAAATGAAGTGGTAAGTATTGAAAATAACAAAATGAAGATACCAAAAATAAAAATTATTTTTTTTCTTATCTTCATAAAAGATTATTAATATTTAGCTTTATAAAATACTATCAGTGCAGGTAATATCCCACACACTGATAAAAAAAGCTTACTTATTCTGAAGATCAATATACACAACTTTATTTGCTTTTACCATACCAAGTCTATTTTTTGCTTCACTTTCAATTCTAGATAAACTTTGATATTGAGCAATCTCAGTCTCAATCTTTTTATTTTCTTCGACCAATTTTAATCTTTCAGTTGTGATACTAGCAATTTCATCACCTTTAGTTGCATAAACTGTCGTAACACTCAATTTAACAACAACAAATGCTAATACAAAAAATATAAATGTAATAAATACAATTAATAATGCATTAGTATTTTTATATTTAATTTTAATATTTTTGTTATTTCTCATGTTAATTTACTTTTACTATGTATCCAGTACAACTTTTGGATCTAGAATTAATTGACAACTCTTCGTCCCCAGGTACTATTTTTAAATAATTATTAAATTTAGCTTCTACAATATTTCTTTCTAAAGAATGAAAAGTTAGTATAATAACCTGACCACCACTATTAATTACTTCTGGTATGTCATTACACAAACTTTCCAATTCACCCAATTCGTTATTCACAGCAATCCTCAAGGATTGAAAGACCCTTCTAGCAGGATGTTTAGAAGACTCATATTTAGCACCGACATTTTTTTTGATAATCTCAACAATATCAAAAGTGGTCTTCAGTTGCCTTCTGGATCTTTCTTTCACAATAGCCTCTGCGATTTGCCTGGAATACCGTTCTTCTCCATACTTCTCAAATATTCTCTCCAATTCTTTAGAACTGAGTCCGTTAATTAAATCTTTGGCTGATAAAATTTGTTTTTTATCCATCCTCATATCCAACGGCCCCTGTTCCAAAAAACTGAACCCTCTAGTTTTCTCATCAATCTGATAAGATGAAACTCCTACATCTGCTAATAAAAAATCTACTTTATTAATTTCAAGTTTTTTTAATACTTTTTTTACGTCACTAAATTCAGATTTAACAACAATCCATTTTTTATTTTCTTGTTCTAATGAATAGATTTCATCATCTAATTTATTGAATTTAAATTTTGCAACAATATTTTTTATTGCATCTTCATCCCTATCTAATGAGATTAAAATTCCATTTTCCAGTTTTTCAAAGAGCAATTCGCTATGACTTCCTCCGCCTAGCGTAACGTCAACAAGAATCCCGTCCTTAGGTGAACACTCCAATATTTCGCTTTGTAAAATCCCTACATGATATTCATTGTCTCTCATAAATTCGTTCAGCTATTTAAACCCGATAACCTATTAGCAATATCAGATGCATTATTTGCAATGTCATCTTTCTTGCTAGTCCATCTCTCCTTGCCCCATAACTCAACCCATCTTTTCAAACCAAGGAAACACACATCCTCTATTATTCCCGAATAGTCGAGAAGATTTGAAGGCAGTACAAATCTTCCCTGACTATCGAGTTCTACTTCGTGTGCCCCACCCAGTAAGAACCTTGTAGTATCTCTAACATCGTTATTTACAAATTTCCCAACTGTTATATCCGAGGTTAGTTCCTCGAATTGTTGTTCTGATACAACTATCAGACACCCCTCATACCCATTCGTAACAATAACCTTCGTTCCCAATATTTCTCTAAATTTTTTAGGCAATGCAACTCTATTTTTTTCCGTTAGTTTTGCAGCGTATTCACCTATAAGCAACATTTTTCTCGTTCCAACAAATATTTTTCTAGATATTATCACACTTTTTCGATATTCACCACTTTTCACCACTTCAACCCACTGGAAAAATATACATCTATTTTTACGATTGCACAACACTATTTTTTTCTTTGTACGAGCGTTTTTTATTGACAACGAATATTTTATATTAATAACATCGTCAGCAGTTGAGTTTTTTACACATATTATTTAATACAATGTAAAATATAGTTTTAAACTTTTTTGTTTAATGATGTTAGCAATAAGATTTTTAGACACTTATCAAAATTAATGAGACTAGTTAATATTTTTTGTATTTTTTTCATAATTGAATTAATATAAAAATATAGTTTGCTGAATATGAAATTTATTAAGAAAAGAAAGAAAGCCGACGAAGAAGAAATTATAAAAAAGAAAATTGTAAAAAAGATAAGTACTAAGAAATCATCGTCGCACCTTGATAAACAAAAAAGTGAGATAAAACCATACATGGACTATCTCGGGATTAAGAATTTCAAAGCAATTCCTCTTGGTTATTATTTAGGTTCAAATAAGTTATTCATTATTGAAACTGATTTTCTCGAGACATTTGTTTTAAAAATATTTGATAAAAATGCATATAAATATTCATCAAGTATTGAGAAACATTTTTCAACTAACGCAAGAAACATTTCTTCTTTAACACCAAAAATTAATGTGGCTTACGAAGGTGACAAAGAATTAAACCAATTTTACTTTTCGGATAGAATGCCTGGCTCCAATAAGAACTGGTCAAAAATTAATGATGAAGAGAAAGAAAACTTAGTAATAGAAATAGCTAAGATATTTTTTAAAGTCCATACATATACTTCAAAAAAAGTATTAAGGGAAATTGTATATGGCAAAGTATCATCCAGAAAAAAATCTTGGGTAGAATTTATAGAAAATGCAGTAATTGCTAAACTAACAAGAATGAAATCAGCAGGATTAGACGAAGATAAATGTAGAAAGTTTGAAAAATATAGTGAAAATATTCTTTTTGATTTGAAAACGACTATAATTCCGCCAACCCTATTACACGGAAGTATATGCCTTAATAAAGATAAAATATTAAGATCAGTGTTATTCGTTGGAAATAAGGTTTCTGCAATATTAAATTCAGAAGAGTCCATATATGGTGATAAATTATGGGATTTAGCCGTTTTTTATAAACAAGTATTAGTTAAAGATGAAAATCTAGAAAAGCTGTTTTTTAGAGAATACGGAAAGTTAAGACAAAGCGATAAAGAAAGACTAGACTTTTATTACAAATTACAAATAGAATAAATCTATTGACATATAATAAGCGAAACTTTATAATTAGCTGATTTACCTGATAATCAGGCTGTTTACTTACTTTTTTCTACATATGCCCGTTAGCGCAGTATTTAAAATATATTTCAAATACATTTTTCGTCATAAAATATTGTATTTCATGATGCTTTTCATGATTGCTGTAAGTGCAGCAGTATCGAATACAATTCCATTATTCTACAAGTATTTTATTGAAACTGCACAATCAAAAAATTACGATAACTTAATCCTACTTCTTTTTGGCATTACCGTATTAATTCTGTCTGAATCTATACTATCAGGAATAACTCAATCGTGTGCTGTCAGAATTACTCTTAAAGTTGAGAAAGAAGCAATAACTGATTTATTAGTTAATCTGCAAAATCTAGATTACAAGTATCATACAGAAAAATCAGCAGGAAAATTAATATCCATTATGAATAGATTTTCTCGAGGATTTGAAGGTTTATTTGAGAGTTTAAATAGAAGAGTACTTGGAGCCGCATTAAATTTTATTATTGCCTTATGCTTAATAGGAACGATATCATGGAAGATTAGTATTGCTATATTATTAGTTTTCTTAGCTTCAACACCTATTTTTGCAATATTTATAAAAGCAACATTAGCAACTAGAAAAGCGACTTATGAACCCGACGAAAAATTAACAGCTGTAATAATCGACAATCTTACAAATTTTGAAACTGTAAAAGCATTTGCAAAAGAAAATATTGAACGTAATAGACTAAAAATAGCCTTTGACAATGTAACTAGAGCTTTTTTAAATCACGATAATTTATGGCGTTTTTTTGATTTATCGACAACATCGGTTTCTGCATTATTAGTATTTGTTGGAGTTTTTATAAGTATCGATTTAATTAAGACAGAGAATATTTCAATCCCAAATTTCATTGTTTTAATAGGAATTTTACTACAACTTTCGCCAAAATTATTCGACTTAGTTTATTATTTTAGAGACGTTTTCAAAAATTACATTGATTTTTACTCATTTGCAGAAATTCTTGTCTTAAAGCCTACAATATTAGATCCGATAAAACCTGTAATTTTAAATGATGTCAATGGCAATATTGATTTCAAAAATGTTTCATTTGGATACCACACAAGACGAGCAATTTCGAATGTTAATTTACATATAGAAGCTGGCCAAAAAATCGCTTTCGTAGGACCGAGTGGTGCTGGCAAAACTACCGTAACGAAGCTCTTGATGAGATATTACGATACGAAATCAGGAAATATACTTATCGACAACGTAAATATCAAAGACATTACTCAAAATAATTTGCGTGAAATAATAGGTATTGTTCCTCAAGACCCAGCAATGTTTAACAACACTATATTTTTTAATGTAGGTTATGCTTTGGAAAATCCTAAAATAGAGGATGTAGAAGAAGCTTGTAAATTGGCTCAATTACACAATTTCATTATGACATTGCCAGATAAATACGATACTGTCGTAGGAGAAAGAGGTATAAAGTTAAGTGGTGGACAAAAACAACGATTGGCAATTGCAAGAATGATATTAAAAAATCCTCGAATATTAATATTTGATGAAGCAACAAGTGCACTGGACAGCGAAAGCGAACAATTAATTCAAAAGGCATTTGCGGAAGTCAGCAAAGGGAAAACAACAATTGTAATTGCTCATAGATTGTCAACGATAGTAAATTCAGATAATATTTTCGTAATAGATGATGGTAAATTGATGCAATCAGGAAAACATAATGATTTAATAATGGTGGAAGGAATCTACAAAAAGCTTTGGGATATTCAATCAGGAGGCTTCATTTCTTCATTTTGAATCTCATACTATGGAAAGAAAATTTATTGAACTAAAAAATAAGCTTAATAATTGTACAAAGTTATTAATTACATTATCAAAACCTGATGGTGATTCTATTGGTTCCGCTATCGCTTTGTATAAGCTGTTAAAAGATGATAGAAATAATATAGATGTAGTATCAAGTTTTTTTATCCCTACTTATTTAATGAAGTTTCCAGATGCGAAAGTCATAAATATACAAGATGTTGGAAAAATTGATTTCAATAATTATGATGCTGTTATTGTTGTTGATTCGTCTAATGCAGAAAGAGTAATTGAGTTTTCTAATTATCCAGATGGATGGAATTTTCCAGACAATGTCTTTATAATTAGTTTTGATCATAATGCTTCCCATAATATAAATTTTGCAGATATTGATATATTTGAACCATTGGTTTCTTCTACATGTGAGCTTGTATATGACTTTGCTAATTATGCTGGATTAAATATAGATAATGATGTTGCAACATTATTATATTCAGGAATTTTTACTGACTCTGGTGGTTTTACATATAGTAATACTACTAGCAAATCACTACATATTGCTGGTGAATTAATGAATCATGGGGCTGATATTGGTATATTAGATAAAATTTTAAATGAGCCAAAACAATTTGATTCCTTAATATTGTTAAGTAAAATTTTACAAGATTTAACGATCATTAAAGAAGAAAATTTCGCATACACATTAACCATTATTGATAGAGAAATTGTTAAGAACATAAGCGACGAAGTTTTATCCCAAGTAATTTATATGCTAAAAGATGATCCAGCTTTTATTCAAAAAGTGAAAGGAACAGATTTTGGCATATTAATATATCCTGGTTCTAATTGTACCAATGTATCATTTCGAGCAACCAATAATAAATTCAATCTATCGAAAATATGTATTAAATTCGGTGGTGGTGGACATCCATTAGCCTGTGCTTTTCATTCAGTTAAAAGATATGACGAAATTTTGTCAGATCTTAATAACGAAATAAAACAATTAAAGTGACCAATCTGTATGAAAATCCCCTTCTTTATCGTTTCTTTTGTATCCATGAGCTCCAAAATAATCCCGCTGTGCAGCTGTTAAATTTGCCGGTAATTGTTTTGATGAGTACATATCTAAATATATTAGACAAGACATCATACCCGGTAGGGGTATATTCAGAAGTATTGATTCAGAGGCAATTTGCCTTAAATCATTTATATTTGTGTTAATAATTTCCGCAATATCCTGATTCTCTAATAAATTTGTTAGTTTTTTTGAGTCTTTCAATATGCTATTAAACTTTTTTAAAAGAACAGATCTAATAATACATCCTCCCTGCCAGACCCGAATACATTCAGATAAATCAATATTCCATAATTTTTCTTCTGATACTTTCGCAATTAGTTCTAAGCCTTGTATATAAGCTAGTATTTTTGCGATTAAATATGCTTTTTCAACTGAAAGAGTTGGAAGTGATAAACTATTTTTATTAGTTTTGTACATACTTGAAATTTTTACTCTCTGATCTTTCGACGAAGAAACGACTCTTGAAAAGACAGAAGCCGAAAATGCAAAGGCTGGTATTGAATTTTCAAGTGATGTTATTGATGTCCACTGCCCTGTACCTTTTTGAGAAACTGTATCAAGAATATGATCAACAAGATCTGAACCATCATCATCTTTTTTTCTCAATATTTTTTCTGATATTTCTACTAAATAAGAAGACAACTCATTATTATTCCAATTAGAAAATATATCTGCAATCTGACTATTATTTTTTGAACTTCTTTGAAAAATAGAATAGACCTCTGACAACAACTGCATATCAATATATTCAATCCCATTATGAACCATTTTTACGAAATGTCCGGCACCACCTAAACCAAAATATCCAGCACATTTAGTTCCATAAAAATCTGTGGCAGCTGCTTTTTCAATAATATCTTTTATCTCATTATATGCTGTTATTTCACCTCCAGCCATAAATGAAGCACCATTCCTTGCCCCCTCTTCACCACCAGATACTCCAAGACCAATGTAACGGAATCCTAAGCTTTGAAGATAATCATTTCTTCTATCAGTATCTTTATAAAAAGAATTTCCACAATCAATTATGATATCTTTTTTATCAATAAATTTTATCAATTCAGAAATAACACTATCAACAGCATCACCTGCTTTGACCATTATCATTATTTTTCTAGGAGTTTTTAGAGATAAGACGAAATCCTTAATATTCTCAAAACCAGTAATTGATGAATTATTTTTAGTAAATTCTTCAGTAATTTCAAAAGTTCGATTGTAAACTGATACTTTGTAACCTTTTTCAGAAATATTTAGGACTAAATTCTGTCCCATCACCCCCAATCCAATTAATCCTATATCCTGCATATTTTATTATTTAATATTTGTTGAATATTTTACTTCATAATAATTTTTTTATCACTCTTGACGAAATTTAAATTATTTAGGAAATAATATTTCAAATCGTGTCCCGTTTTCGTTTTTTATAATTAAATTACCTTTAATTTGTTCGGAAAGCATTTTTACTAATTCTAGACCTAATGATTCACAATTGTTAATATTAAATTTTTTCGGCATACCAATACCATCATCTTGTACAACAAGAGAATAAATATTTTCTTTTTTATGAAACTCAATTATCAAAGAACCCATTTCTTTACCCTTGAACGCATATTTAAAACTATTTGAAACCAATTCATTAATTATTAATCCACACGGAACTGCATGATCTATACCTAAGATAATTTTATCAACATTTATTGAAATCTTTATTTTATCTTTGTTAACACCATAAATATCTGTTAAAGTTTCTACAATATTTGTAATATATTTTTTATAATCAATATTAATTAAATCACTAGATCGATATAATCTTTCATGAATGAAAGACATTGATCTAATTCTATTTTGACTCTCCGTGAAGATACTTTGATATTTAGTATCATGAGTATACAGTGATTGTAGGCTTAACAGACTAGAAACTATTTGCAAATTATTTTTTACTCGATGATGAATTTCTCTTAATAGGATTTCTTTAATTTCCAAAGATTTTTTTAATTTCACTTCAGCTTTTTTTTGATCTGTAATATCGATACAAGAACCGATAAAGCCTGAAAAGTTTCTATCTTTATCAAATCTAGGTTGACCATTATCGAGAAGCCATCTATATTTTCCATCATTGCGTTTCAATCTATATTCTAGAGAAAAAGAAGATTGTTTTGCATATGCATTCGAAAAAATCTTTTTATATTTATCTAAATCTAATTTATGTATAGATTCAATCCATTGATGTCCACTTTCTTCAACAAGCGTCTTTCCTCTAAACTTTAACCATGTGTTATTGAAATAATAGAATAGAGAATCACTTCCTGACATCCATATCATTACAGGTGCTGTATCTGCCATGTTTCGAAATCTTTCTTCACTTTCTCGCAAAGCTATTTCTGCAGATTTTCTTTGTGTAATATCCCACTCACGCCCGTGAACACCAATTTGAATTTTGTGATCATCATACATAGGGCTCCATAATGCCCCGCACCATTTAACTTTCCCTTCATAAGTAATAATTCTGTATTCATCATAGAATTCTTTACCTAGAAAAACATTTTTCCATTTTGTTATAATTCTATTTTTATCTTTCGGAAAAAAATTATTAAGAAAATTATTCTTATATAAATAATCTTTATTAAATCCTGTTAAATCTTCAATCGTATCATTAACGTATATTAACTTTTTCTCCATATTATATGCATATATTACAGTCGTCATATTATCCGTAACCAGACTTAATATTCGTTCTGAATCTTTATATTTACTTTCTAAATTTCTACTACTGGTGATATCACGTAATGTAATTACAATACCTTCGACATTATTAAATTTTATTAATGGTGCAAAATTAAGTTCTAATATTTTTTGACTGTATTTAACAATGTAATTATTCGTTATTCCTGTACATACTTTAGAAATCGCATTATCAATATTATTTTGTTCGCTTAAGGGAAATAATTTGATAAAGCTTTTGCCTATGAAATAATTCTGTTTATGATTAAAAAAGCTACATGATTTCTCATTAATAAAAACAATATCTCCGTGAAGTCCTAAAGATATGATCATTGAATCTACTTTATTTATGAGTGATAAATAATAGTCATTAGTATTTTGAACATGAACATTATCTTTTTCTATCAATAAATCGTTTTTCAGCTTAGAGACAAGTTGTCGAAGTTCTTTTCTTGTACTCAAATGTTGAACTATATTTGAAATATTTTTGAAATTCTTAACTATGGGTGAATTTTTTTGGTATGTAAATTCCTTTTTCACCTTGCTGAGTCTTTGTTTTCTGTTCGGAGATATTTTTATATCTCCTGAGGATTTAGTGTTCATCATATGCCCACTTTAGTTATTTTACAACAAATAAGTAAAAGATTAAAAGGCTTATATTTGTACTATATAATTATATCTGTATAAATACCGCAGTTTTTGTTTTTTAGAAGCAACTTTCCTGGCAAAACATATTCAGGCAAATCATCAAATATAATATTTTTTAAAATAGATTTTTTTTCCTCACCCGCAACATATACCATTATTTCATCCATTAGTGATATTGTTTTTGGAGTAATGGTAATTCTTTCTTTAAATTGATTATCTGCAGTTAACGAAACGGCATATTTATTGTCGGGATATTTAAAATTAAAATCTTCTACATTTTCACATGGAAAAATACTACATGTATGCCCATCAGATCCTATTCCAGCAATTAATAAATTATAACTATTTGAAAAATTATCCTGCAGATATTGATTTAATTTTTCAGCATCAGAAATTAATGAATTCGAATTTACAATACTTACAACTCTGCATGAGAGCTGATTACTATATGTTTGAAATAAGCCACTATTACTAATCAAATTATAATTTATATTCATATCATCTTTATCTAGAAACCACCTTTCATCAGAAAATGTAAAAGTAACGTGAGAAAGATCGTCCAAACCAACATTCTTTGCTAAGGAAATAATAGAGTCAATTTTATCAACTGCATATTTATAAATTCCAATGGCGCTGCCTCCTGACAAAAATACATTAATATGTTTAGTCTTATGAATTACCAAAGACTCAAATAGTGAAGTAAAGACTGCTATTTTTGGATCAGTGGAATAATACAACTTCATTTTAATTTATCTAATAAATATTTAGTATACTCTTTTTGAGACATTGGTTTTCCAAGAAAATAACCTTGAACATAATCACAATTATTTTGCTTTAAGTAGTTTAATTGATCTTGATTTTCAGCACCTTTCCCAATTACTTCTATATTCAAACTATGTGCTAAGTTAATCATAGCTGTAATAATGACAGAATTTTTTGCAATATTATTAATTATTAATGGATCAATTTTAATTACATCTATAGGAAATTTATTTAAATACATTAATGAAGAATAACCCGCTCCAAAGTCATCAATTGCAATTTTAATCTCCATGTTTTTAAAAATATTTAAAATTGCTAGTGAATGTTCTGGATTTTTCATAATTGAATTTTCTTTCAATTCAAATTGCAAATATTTTGCTTCTAATCCAGTTCTCTTTAATATTTTTTCTACTATTTCTACAAATTCTTGATTAAGTTGTTTTGTAGAAATATTGATAGATATTGGATAAAATAAATTGTATTTTGATTGAATTTCTTTATTAAATTTACAAACGTTATTTAATATAATCTCCCCAATTTTAAAAATCAAACCAGTTTCCTCTGCTAAATGAATAAATTCTGATGATTTAAGAATTTTACCGTTTGAGTAATTCCATCGAATAAGCCCCTCTGATCCAACTATTTCGTTTGTTTGCAAATTAAATTGAGGTTGATAGTGAACTTCAAATTTTTCTGTTTTGATAGCTTGATAAAGATTACTTTCCATCTTTAATTTATTTACAGCTTTTTGATTCATATCGTCTGTGTATATTATGTATGAGCATCCACCAACACTTTTTGCCTCATACATTGCAGAATCAGCATTCATAATTAGTTTTTCTGCGGAAGTTCCATGATCTGGACTAATAGAAACACCTAAACTTGTAGTCATATAAATTTCTCTATTTTCAATGTTAAAAGGAATTTCAAATGTTTTGATTATTGAATTAATTACACTAATAACTTCATCAATTTTTTTCACTTTTGGAATAATTATTGTGAATTCGTCACCTCCCAATCTACTGATAGTATCTTTCTTGTCTAGTATATCAACTAATCGCTGTCCCATCGATTTAATTAAGCCATCACCCGCTCTATGCCCCAAAGAATCATTAATAGTTTTGAATCTATTTAAATCTAAAAAAAGGATTGCAGTTTTATAATTATTATTTAAATCGCTTTCTAATTCTTTTTCTAATTGTTCTCGGAAATATAATCTATTGGATAATCCTGTTAATTGATCAGTATATGCTAATTTTTCTATTTTGCTTTCATATGCCTTTCTTTCCGAAATATCTCTAAAACTAACTACATAAGAATCAGGATTTTTAATTGTATTAAATTTACCTGTTGCTTCAATCCATATTAAATTACTATTTTTATGAATAATCCGAATTTCTATTCTAAAATTATCTGGTGAATCATGTTTTTCAAATATTTCACTAAACTTTATTTTGTCTTCTTCATAAATTATATTCAATTTTTGTTCTTCACGTAGCTCTTTTTCTGTATAACCACTTATTTTATAAACTGTAGGACTTATATATTTAATTTTTCCATTACCATCAAATAAAATTATTGCATCTGAATTATTCTCAATAATAGATCGAAATTTGGCTTCATTTTCAATAATTTTCATTTGAGCCTCTGCTTGTTCTGTAAAATCACGAAAATTCAAAATTATTCCATTAATCAATTTGTCATTCAAATAATTCATTGCGACACCGTTGATAAGCCGCCATTCACCAGAGTTATTAATAAGTTCATATGTAAAATCGACAGAAATATCGTCTGTTTCATAAATTGTTTTTATTTGTTCATCAAGCCTTTTTTTATCTTCAGTATGAATTAATGAAAAACAATTAAAGCCAATTAATTTTTTTGGGTCATATCCTAGTATTTTTTGAACAGAAGGTCCAATATATTTAATATTTAGGTTCCTATCAACAATGCTTATAACATCTCTTGTATTTTCTGTTAGTTTTCTAAACACGGCTTCATTATCCTCTAATATACCAGTCATAACTTTGCTTTCGTGTATGTCTGTGCAAGTTCCCAGCCATTTTTTAATATTGTTTTCTTCATCAAGAAGTGGCATAGCAGTAATTTTAAACCACCTATAAACGCCATCATATCTTTTTATTCTTACTTCAGATTCATATTTTTGTTTATTTTTTACTGCATTATTCCAATCTTCATTTGATTTATTTAAATCTTCTGTATGTATTAAATTTTCCCAACTTAATAGATGCGACTTTTTTTTATTTACACCAGTATATTCATACCAATTTGAGCTAAAATAATCGTTTTGACCTTCAGAATTAGCAGTCCAAATTATCATAGGTAAATTTTCTGCCAATGTTCTATAATTCTCTTCGCTTTCTTTAATTCTTTTCTCAATTTTCAATTTTTCTGAAATATCGCTGCCAATAGCCACTATTCCTATATATTCACCTTTATGAAAAATTGGAGTTAAATTTAATAATATTGGAATTACTTTACCGTTTTTATTTTCAATAAACTCTATCTGTTCTTTAATTTCCTTGTTTTTTACTTTATTGATAAAGTCCTCAAATGAATATTTTTTTTCAGTGTTTAATAATGTACTTACATTGTGAATAGTCAAAATCTCATTTTTTTCCCAACCTAATATTTTTTCAGATTCTTTATTCCAATAGTTTATTTCATTATTTGAATCTATTGAAAAAATGATGTGATTCAACATATCTAAAAAGGTTTCCTGATACCATAAATCAGTTAATAGCTTTTTTTGCTCACTTGCATCGAACGATGTTACCAGACGAGCCCGATGATTTTTATATTCAATATTTTTCGCATACACAAAAACTTCAAAAATATTACCGTTCTTATTTTTATGTTTCCATATTCGATCTCTTTGGTTATAATTTGGGTCTTTTTTTATAATTTCAAGATCCTTTTTGAAATGACCTGGTTTATGCAAATCAGATGCTTTTAATGATAAAAATTCATTTAAAGTATAACCATATTTGTCCAGTGCAGCATAATTTACTTCAAGTATATTGAAGGTATCCAAATCATATATCCACATTGAGCATGCCGCAGAATTGAATATATATTTATAAATGTCGCTGTCAGAATAAGAACTTACTTCCATAAACAAAATATAGTCTTAAATATAGAACGTTCAAATTTTATGATTATTTCATTATTATTTAATTGAGCAGGTGTATGACTTATTATCAACCCACTCGACATTATTTTTACCCATGGTAGTTTTTACTATTTCAGGACCGTCCGAGTTTTGATTATATGTATAAATAGTAGAATTATTTCTTTTTTCGATTTTTTCCATTATTCCCCATTGAGCAATTATTTCATCTATTGAGGCAAATAGTGACTGATCTCCATCAATAATATTCTTTAATAATCCTACATACGAATCAGCTATATTATTAAATAGTGGTTTATAACAGAAATCGAGAGATACGGGTGTCAAGATATCTTTTTCTCCAGGTTTTTTCGTTAATATCATAAGCGAAATACCTTCATCTGGCTGAATGCGAAAAGATAAAATATTATTAACATTTCCTACAATTTTATCAAAATAATTATTATCTCCATCTTTAAATTTAATATTAATTTCAGATAATTTTGTAGAAAGTTTTTTTCCAGTTCGAACATATATTGGTACTCCATTCCATTTATCAATATTCAATTTTAGCTTTAAAAAAGCATAAGTTTCTGTTATTGAATTTTCATTTACTCCCAATTCTTTTAAATATCCCTCATATTGTCCTTTAATAAAATCTTCTTCTTTATTTGAGAAGAAATCAATATTCTTAATAATATTTAGTCTATTTTTTTGAATGTCAGCAGGATCTTGAGAATTCGGAACTTCCATAGTTACTATGGATAAAACTTGAAGGATATGATTCTGAACCATATCTTTAATAGCGCCAGCATTATCAAAATAAGGCCCTCTATTTTCCACTCCTAATTTTTCATTTACTTTAATTTGTATCCATTCTATATGTTCATTATTCCATAATTTATCGAATAATGAATTTGCAAAACGAAATACTAATATATTTTGAACAGATTCTTTGCCTAAATAATGATCAATTCTATAAATATGTTCTTCAGAAAAAGTTTTCCTTAATTCCATATCTGTATCAATTACATTCTGCAAACTAGTCCCATATGGTTTTTCAACTATTATTCTAGCTAGTGTATCATTTCGACAAATTAAACTTAATTCTGATAGATTTATTTGCTCCGCAATTGTCTTGAAATATTCAGGAGATGTTGATAAATAAAATAATTTAGTTGTCTTTTCGTTTTGACTTTCGATGTGTTTAATAATATCAGCTAATGCAGTATAACCTATAGCATTATTAAAATCTGAAGATATGTATGATAAATGTTTAGAAAATTCTTCCCATAATAATGTATCAGATTCATTAAATTCACTCTTATCTATGTTATTATTCAAAAATTCGACAAAGCCAGCTTTATTCCACTCTTTCCTGGCAAATCCAATGATTGTAAAAGATTCTGGCAAAAGATTCTTTTTATATAGCTGGAAAATTGCTGGAATAAGCTTCCTAAAAGTGAGATCTCCGCTAGCCCCAAAAATTGTAATTACTAATGAGCTCATAAATATATAAATAATCTATAATTATACTACTTTTTTATTAATGTAGAAATATCTGTATTCGTTGCGGTTTTTTGAATTTTTTGGTGATATATAAGATGTCTTGGGAGAGCCTCGTTATTCAATGCCCCCAGTGTCATCTCCGTGTCATCCCAGCGGAGGCTGGGATCCAGTATTACTGAATACTAGTGATTATAATAATTCAGCACTATCTTTTCAGATATGTCATTTTGAATACTTCTACAATGTTTTCCTGAGCTTTGTTTAGCTGAGAAGGTTGTTATTTTCCCCTCCTTACCGAGAAGTGGATCAAGGAGTGGTGCAAACCCCTTCCTCCCTCGCATCTGTCATTCCTGCGAAAGCAGGAATCTATGTATCCTCTTATCATTTTCTATGTCATGCAGCTTAGGAGCATCTCGTTGGAATAATTAACGAGATTTCTCACTAACGTTCGAAATGACATACTTTTTCCTCAGAACTTTTAATTCTTAACTTATAACTGTAAATTTAGGATTACATCCACTCCAAAATACCACCTTTTTTCACTACTTTATTGAAACTTTCTCTTCGACCTAGATAATACATATTTAAATCAGTATTTTTTGCTAATTTTGAAATTCTAGGATCTAATATTTCTAATTCCTTATAGAATAAATGCATTAATTTTCGATAGGTTATATGTCCACCAGATGAACTTCTTAATTCCAGCATATAAATAGCTTCCGCAATATCCATATCCATAACCCATTTTACATTTGCACCCAATGGAACTAAATAATCCAATCCATCTGATAATTCAGGATATTTACATTTCATCTCTTCAATGAAATCCATTGTTTCATTAACTAGTTTTTTATATTTTTTATCCAAACCCATTTCATATATTTCATCGGCTACATAAAAACCTTCATTGATAAAATATTTACTGCGTTGTTGGGACATACGTCTGTGACGTTGTAGATCTTTCCAAGCCGATATTGGCCCATACATTTCAACAGATATTTTTCCATATTCCATTCCCTCATGAGCTTTTTCAAAACGATTTGTTCTTATTTCAGTAAGTTTATTTAACAAACTCTCCGTCTCTTTCTGATTATTTTTGAAATACTTTACTAATTTATCAAATGATACTCCCAAATCATTGTATACAATTCCTGCACAAAGTTTTTCTAGTAAATTATCAGATTTTGATAGAATTTTTACATACATCTCATTTGTTTTTCTTCTACTTTTCTTAGAAACTTTAAATTCTTTTTCAACCGATAATGACGCATTCTCTACAATAGTATTTACCTCCGCCATATACTGAATAATTTTCTCTCCATGGGGGCCGCTAGCCCTTTTTATAATATTTGGAATAATTTTTCCAACTTCTATTATAATTTTTTCGCCAAGCTCTCTAACTTCTTCTAGTGGATGTGAGCGCATAATGTTTACTAAATCTGACCAATCTCTACCGTTACCACTTATGCCTACATTAGCAATAATACCAAAAGGTAGGAGTTCTCTTAAAATATCGCAAGTACGAGCATGAACAGCACCATTATATGCCATGTCTTTTTCATCATCTAGTTTAGGATTATTCTGTAAGACATAATTCTTTACTTGGTCAAACCATTTGGAATATGTATCAAATAATTTATCTGCTTGACTACGATATTCAGAACCAATGATTTCTTCGACCTTATTATCTACGTAATATCTATAATTATCTTTATATTTAGTTCTGAAATCTACATATCTTGTACTTACTTCGATAAAAGCCATTCTTCTCATAGATTCAATAACTTTAATAGCTATTGGACTTGCGTTTTCAATAATTATTGTTGCATTTGCTACTTCTCCAATCGATTCATCTCCAAATTGCGCTAAGACTCGATCAAAAAAAACAGCGGCTTTTTCCTGTGCTTCTGGATCTACGATATTATCGTCCAAATTTTCGGATATTACTAAACCCGAATCTTTTAAAAATTCTTCTAAAAATAATTCTCTTAGTGGTTTGTTGGTTCTAGAACATCTGGAAATAATTGCTGCACTAACTTGAGGTGATAATGTTGGTTTGATAGCATAAACATTGTCTTCTGTGTTGGTAAAATAATACTGCAAAATTTTATTTTTGTTTGGCATAATTTTGAATACGAAAATAATGTTTCAATTCGAAATAATAGTAGATTATAAAAAAATAGTAAACAATAATTAAACTGATTTTAAAAAATATAATTAACTGCTTTGAATAAAGATAATTCTATCTACAATAAAAATATAAATATTTTTAATAAAAAAATTATTTAATATATAATTAGTGATTAATAAAAAAAATTATGCGTTGGAAAGTTAAATACGATGGAATAGTTACAAACGAAAATCTACTTGAAATATTATTAAAAAATAGAGGTATAGAAAAAGATTTTATTCATCCTTATACAATTGAAGACTTATCAAATCCGATGGAAATTTATGATATGCAAAAAGCTGTAGATCGTATAGATAAAGCCATACAAAATAAGGAGAAAATCTATATTCATGGTGATTTTGATGTAGACGGCACGGCGGCTACTGCCATACTTTGGTCCTATTTATATAGAGAGAAAAAGGCAGATGTCATGCCGTATATCCCACATCGTGTAGACGAAGGTTATGGTCTGAGCAAAAAAACATTAAATAAAATTATTGACGATGGTTCGAAACTTATTATTACTGTTGATTGTGGTATAAAAGATATTGAGCTAACTGAATATTGTAAATCAAAAGGTGTCGACATCATTATTTCAGATCACCATGAATTTGTTCATGACGATGCTGATAATCCAGTATTGCCAGATACAATAGTGATTCATGGCATGCATCCTAAAGCGGAAAAAAAATCGATAATATGTGGAGGTGTTACAGCTTGGAAGATTATTTGTGCAATAGAATATACCTATACCGGGTATGGGTATAATGAAAAAACTATACCATACATAGATTTAGCTGCGATTACTACATTATCTGATATTATGCCTCTCAAAGATGAAAATCGGGTGATAGTTGATTTAGGTCTTCAGTATATGAGAGGTAATTTAAAAATTGCGGATCAAGATTTACGAATAGGATTACAGGAATTATGCAAAGTTTCAAAAGTAGAGCTAATTAATTTAGATACATATCATATTGGTTTTGTTTTAGGTCCAAGATTAAATGCACCAGGTAGAGTAGAAAATAGTGCTATGAATTCCCTTCGATTACTATGTACAGATAATAAATTAAAGGCTCAAGAACTAGCAATTCATCTTGATGGATTAAACAAGAAAAGGCAGGATATGACCGAAAAATATATTAAAGAAGTTATTTCTCAGATAGATCTTAATGAAAATGGAGATGCAAAATCAAAGGTCATTGTAGCCTATGGTGAGAATTGGCCCGAAGGTATTGTTGGTTTAGTAGCAGGAAAAATTGCGGAAAAATATTATAGACCAACATTTATAATGTCCCATAATATTGAAGAAAAAAAAGTAACGGGAAGTGCTAGAAGTATAAAAAACTTCCATGCCGTGAAAGCTTTGGACGAATGCAAAGAACATTTATCTAGATATGGTGGCCATTATATGGCAGCAGGCTTTTCATTAATTCCAGAAAAGATTGAGGATTTTAAAACAGCTTTATTAAAAGTAGGTGAAAGAATATTGACTGATGATGATATTATTCCAGAATTAAGTATTGATTGCATATTAAGCGGTTTATCTTTAACGATAAACACGGTAGGAGAAATAAAAGGTTTATCACCATTTGGGTACGGAAACGCAACACCTGTATTTGCCTCTGAAAATGTAGTTCATGTAAGCACAAAGCTAATGGGGACTACACAACAGCATGTCAAACATACCTTAAATATTGACGGTATCGTTGTTGATGGCATTATATTTAATAGTCCTGAAAAATTAAAAAATTTAGTCTCAGGAGAAAAATATAAGGTTGCTTTTACACTTGATGAAAACGAATGGAATGGTAAAAAAACTGTCCAGCTGATGATAAAAGATATTGTTGTGACTGATTAAATAAGGAGGAATGTTAAGAATTAAGAGCTAAGAGTTAAGAGTTAAGAATTAAGAATTAGGAATTAAGAGTTAAGAATTCACAGATTGTAATTGATAATCTCCCTCTTCACAGATAGGTGCCTAACTTGAATTCCTAAAAATCACCTTCCCTCTGAGGTTTTTGTTATCTAATCCCCTAATATACTGAAGTATGTCATTTCGAACTATAGTGAGAAATCTCGTTAATTAATCCGACGAGATGCCGCTGAGCGGCATGACATAGAAAGGGATAAGAGGATACATAGATTCCTGCTTTCGCAGGAATGACAGATGCGAGGGAGGAAGGGGTTTGCACCACTCCTTGATCCACTTCTCGGTAAGGAGGGGAAAATAAGCCCATGTCATCTGTATTAATTCCCCTCTGGGAAGAGGGGTGCCGAAGGCGGGGTGTGTTCATTCCGTTCTTTGTTTTGAAATTTTCCAACGAGATGCTCCTAAGCGGCATGACATAGAAAATGATAAGAGACTACATGGATTCCTGCTTTAGCAGGAATGACACAGGAATGACATTAGGGTGACATTCCCTTCGACAAAGCCTGTACTGAGCTTGCCGAAGTGCTCAGTTTGAAACTCGGCTCATTTATTTCCCGTATTTTTTTTAGTTGCTGGTTTTCTTGTTGTGGCTTTTTTAACTAATGGCTTTTTAGCAGTTCTTTTTGCTGGAGCCTTTTTTGCAGTTGCATCTTTGGCAATTTTACCTTTAGCTGCTTTGACAGGTGTTGTTGTTGCTTTGAATTTTGCTCCTTTGATGTATCTACAATTTGGATAATTGCTACATCCCATAAAAAATTTACCCCAGCGACCTTTTCTTTCAACTAGATTATGACCGCAGTCAGGACACATTTCTTTCAGAAGTAAAGGTGCTGTTTCTTTCACCGTAGGATAGTCTGGATGAGCCCAGAACATACCAAAGCGTCCTTTCTTGAGAACCATATCTGTTTCGCCATCTCTAGCCTTAGGAGCCCCTTCAAACTTCTCAGTATCGAGTTCAACGGCTTCATCAGATGCTTCTTCAAGACTTTTAATTCCTTTACATTCTGGAAATTTAGAACATGTTAAAAATTTGCCGTATTTACCCAATTTTATCTTCATTGGTGCACCACATAAATCACAAATTTCATCACTTTCACCAAGGATTACTACATCTTCTTTTTTTATACTTTCTTTTTTCTCATCAATTTGAGCAACCAAGGCATCAAAAAATGTTTTTACCATTGGCTTCCATGAATTTTTACCTTCAGCAATCTGATCCAATCCACCTTCCATTTCTGCAGTAAAGTATCTATCTACAATTGTTGGAAAAAATTTTACAAGAAAGTCATTCACTACCATACCAGTATCTGTAGGTTTCAAAGCCTTACCTTCTTTTTCCACATAACCTCTTGCTAAAATAGTACTTATAATAGAAGCATATGTACTTGGTCTTCCTATACCGTATTTTTCCAAAGCTTTAACTAAAGAAGCTTCGTTATATCTAGCTGGAGGTTCTGTAAAATGTTGTGTTGATAATATTTTTTCTAAACCTAAGATATCCCCTTCTTTCACTTCAAATGGAAAAATCTTATCATCAAAATCAATGCCATATACTTTTTGGAAACCATCAAATATCTGAATACTTCCGTTAGCATTAAATTCATATTCCTTAATTTTTCCTACTATTGTTGTATTATTATATTCTGCAGAAGACATTTGACAGGATGCGGTTCTTCTCCAAATTAAATCATATAATTTTTTCTCATCATCTCTCATATTTTCTGGCACATGTCTCATATTCATATTTGTAGGACGTATAGCTTCGTGAGCTTCCTGTGCACCTTTTGACGTTGTTTTATAATGAATTGCGTTGAAAGGAAGATACCTATCTCCATATTCATTTCTAATATAACCTCTAATAGCATCAAGAGCTGAGCTTGCCAAATTAGTGCTATCAGTACGCATATATGTTATATAACCAGCTTCATATAATTTCTGAGCCGCACTCATCGTCCTCTTACTTGTGAATCCAAGTCTGTTAATAGCAGCCTGCTGAAGTGTTGATGTAGTGAAAGGTGGTTTAGGATATTTTTTACCGATCTTCGAGTTTACAGTTACAATATTCAAAGGATTGGTCTTAATTTCTTCTAGAACTACTGTAATCTCTGAATCTTGATGCGGTACAAATTTTTTTCCATCTTTTTTTACAAGATTAAATTCGATACCTTTAATTGTATATTTTTTATCCTCATCTTCTGATTTCAATGTTTTGAGAACTGGTATTGAATACTGATTTTGAACAGCATCAAGTTTCATATCCCAATATTCTTCTGGTACAAATTTTTCTCTTTCTCGCTCTCTATCTACGATAATTCTAAGGGCTACTGATTGGACACGACCGGCAGACAGGCCATATCGTATTTTAGTCCATAACAAAGGCGATAATTTATACCCTACAATTCTATCCAAAATTCTTCTGGCTTGTTGAGCATCTACCAAATCCATATCTATTGGTCTAGGTTTTTTGATAGCTTCGTTGACTGCATCTTTTGTAATTTCTGTGAAAAAGACTCTATTAGGCTCACTTTCTTTGAAACCCAATACATTACTGACATGCCAAGCTATTGCCTCTCCTTCCCTATCAGGGTCGGTCGCGATCATAACATTATTATTGACCTTTTTTGCTTCCTGCTTTAATTCTTTGATGACCTTAGTTTTATCCTTTGATACTTCATAAACTGGTTCAAATGTAACTTCATCAAAGCCTAATTTACTTTTTGGTAAATCTCGAATATGCCCGACCGAAGCTCGAACTTCATACCCCTCGCCGAGATATTTTTTTATAGTCTTTGCTTTTGATGGAGATTCAACAATTACTAATGTTTTATTACTAGTTTGAGTATCAGCAGATTTTTTTGCCATGAAAATTTTTTTAATATACTTGCTTTACTGGCGTAATATACAAGTTAGAAATGATATTGTCAAAGATTATTGATTATATTGTCACGATTTAGATAGTGAAATAATAGACACCATCGGGATTTCTCGCAATACTAGAAAGACAAGATTCGAAATAAACTCATTTCAAAGTTTCGACATCCACAACTCGATCCCATCTTCTCCCATCAAATATTATTGTTGGAATTTTAATTGTTTTAACCTTATTCTCAACAATATCTTTATGTGCTAAAACAACATCCTTCATATCGTCATTTTCTACTTTCTGATCTATAGTTTTTATTTGTTCATCGTTATAACCAAATTCCTTTAAGTATTTATGGATTTGAGAAATTACCTGTTCCTTATTCCAAATACTATTAATTGCATTTTGAACGTCAGTTTTATCTGTATTATCTGTAAATATTTTATCTAATAATCTCCAATCAGTTGGAATTGATGAACTTTCCAAAGGCATAGTTTTTAATACTTCCAGATAAGAAGCCAACATATACGAATGAGGAAATTTATAACCGCCATTCTGAGGAATTGGATAAACCACATATGTTAAATTATATTTATCTTCAAATCCAGCCTGATTAATATTCTGCCATAGTTTCTTACAAAATTTGCATCCAGGATCTATGAATTCTATAGCATCCTTTTTATTTGAATCATAAGATTTGTAGTAAGTCGCTGGTGTTGGTAAATAATCCTTTGCATTCCACGTTTTGAATCGATCTGGAATTCGTCCTATTGTGTCTATAATACTTGGCGACTTATCTGTGTTTACGCCGCAAGCCTCACCACTTAATGCACATGATTCGCCATTTTGAGGATCACAAGTATCATATACCCATAGATTCAAGCCACCAATAATCACGTATATTAAACTCCACACAGATAATGCGATAAATGCAAAAGCCCAATATGTAGCTGTTCTATCTATAAATTTAGCTGTTTTAGGAAATTTAAAAACTAATTTACTCAATATTTTATTTTTCAATTCTTCACCGAAACTTATATCACATGGTTTGAATGTAATTCTTTTAAAGGCACAAACCCAAGCTTTCTTGAACATCCTTCTATATTCTGGAGAAAAAATTCCAAGAATAGGATATAAGATCAAGAATATTATAAAGACAGCGATACAAAACATTTTATATTGATTTATTAATTATTTTACCTACCCCTCAGGTACGCACTAGCATATCATTCAGTTGATCAATTTAAAAGTAATCATGTGAATATATTATGAATTACTTCAACATTAACTTTAAATTTTCTATTAAAAATTCAATCTGCTTCTCATCATTATGAAGTGCTAGACTAATTCTAAATAGCGGTGGATATTTTTTTAAATTTTTCAAATAATAATGACAACAATGATAACCTGTTCGGCACATTATTTTTTTCTCACCAAGAAAAGTTCCAAGTCTATGACCGTCAATTTTTTCTGAATATATTGAAACAACCGAACTTGGTTTGTCATAAAGCATGACTAAATTATCAACACTTTTCAATCCTTCATTTAACTTTTTCTGAAGCGTGACTTCATATTCATGAGCAGATAAGCCATTTTTTTTGAATTGCTTAAACCATTTTATCGATTCACCTAGAGCAATTATTCCAGCAAAATTTTGCAAACCTGGTTCAATCCTAGAATATATTTCTTCGTCGTTATCAATTAATTCGAAGGAGTCTAATTGAACATCTTGGACAGTACTCCCTCCAATAAGATAACAATCAAGATTTTTTAATAAGTCTTTTTTTATTACAATAAATCCTACACTAGGCCCATACATTTTGTGACCAGACCCAAAAGCAGCATCAAAGTCTACATTTTTTAACAATTCTGGTAAGTGAGCATATGACTGACAGGCATCAAGAAGCAAGATTCCGCCCATTTCATGGACATCATCAGCTAATTGTTTGGCATTTAATAAATTTCTTCCATCTATATTACTTGTTGTGTTTACAACAACAACAGCATTTTTCAAATCATCTTTTTTATAATCCAATTCACCATCGACCAATCTAGGAAGTACAATTCTTTTTTTATTATGTCTTTGAGCCCAAGTCATAGTAGTTAGAAAGACAGAGTTATGCTCTATTTCTGAAGTTACAGTTTTATCAAATTTACTTGGATTTAATTGTTGTAGAACAAAATTTATTCCGATAGTAGTATTCAATGTAAATGCAACTGTATAATTTTTTGAATTTTTACCAGAAGCTTCTAATAATAATGCTCTTGTTTCTTCTACTTTTTCGTCTACAATTTGTCCCCATTTATATTTCACGCGATGACCACAGGCATTGTATTCATGATAATACTCATCCTGTGCATCAATAACTTGTTGTGGTCTAAGAGTTTGACATGCTGAATCAAAATAATAAATATCATTATCCATATAATCAAAATTAATTTGATTAATACTGGATGAATTCAACTGTTTATTATTTTTGAACATCATATTTTTTTCAGGAAAAAATTAATACGATATTTTACCAGAAAAAAATTTTATCATATAGTTATTTACGTTTTAAAATTTTATTTAGTAAACTAATAGAAGCAAAAATTGATAAAGATACCATTTGAAATTTTTCTTTATCATTTAAATAATTTTTATTAGAATCATCAAATACTGTTATTTTTTCATTTTCGTCAAATACATATCCCCAACCTGTTTTGCAATTTCGATACGCAATGAACGAATTATCTCCATTGAAATCAGATGATAATCTATAGTATAAAAACATGTCCTTTCCAAGTGAAATTTTCATATCAACCTGATCACATGCAACACTTCTAGTAAAAGAAAAATCAGGACCTATAATTTGTTGACCGTAATTATAGACTTTTTCAAATTCTATACTCGATAAATAGCGAAATGCCAATAGCGATCTTGTTATTTGATTATATGGTTGAGTATGATTAAATACTTCATAAACCGACAATCTTTGCATGAGCTTATTTAATTCTTTCATTGTCGATTTATCCGCAAGCATCAAAATCAATTAAATATGGAAATATTTGAATAATTTCAAGCCATTCTATTTAAGCATTCTTCTGCACCAAGCAAATTCATGCTATCTAATAAATTTGGACTATACGGAGATCCTACGATACAAAGACGTAGAAGCATAAACATATCACCATGCTTCCATCCGCAAATTTCTGAAAAATCTCTTATTGCCTTTTCCCATTTTTCTTGTGTCCAGCCATTGTTTTCTACGACAGCAGATAATTCTTTATTTAAGCCTTGGATCACAGCCTTACATTCCAACTCGTCGTGATTAGTTTTGGTCCAATCAAAAGTAGAATCATAAACTGGTAGACTATAAAAGAATTCTCCGAGTTCAAACATATCGCTATATTTTCTAAGTCTATCTTGTAAAAGTGCTAAGACTTTATTGAAGTGAACTGGTTCAAGTTTAATTCTATCAATCCAAACTTCTGCTGATTTTTTCAACTCTTCATTCGAAATATTTGATATCCAATTATTTATATTATTAAATAATTCATCAAGACTCATCATTCTAATATATTGACCACCGTACCAATCAATTTTAGCGAAATCGGCCTTAGATGGTTGTGGTTGTAATCTTTCTAGTGAAAAAACTTTACAAAAATCTTCAAGACTTAAAATATTTACCTTTTCGTCAGGATGTGACCAGCCCAAAAACATCAAAAAATTCAATACTGCTTGTGGAGGATACCCTTTATCCAGATATACTCTAGCAAAAACTAATTCGCCATTTTTTCTTTTACTCATTTTGCCTTTACCAACTGGACTTAAAAGAACTGATGGATGAATAAGAATAGGAGGCTCATATCCTAAAAACTGTGCTAGTAATACATAAACAGGTATCGAAGAAATATATTCTGCACCTCGAAATACATGAGTTATTTTCATTAAATAATCATCAATTACGACAGCACCGTGATAAGTAGGAACATTATTCGATTTAACTAATACATAATCATTTATATCAGAAGTATTCCATGACATTTTTCCACGCATTGGATCGACATATTCTAGTTTTTGATTCAAAGGTATTTTGATACGAATAGTATATGGTTTGCCTTCTTTTAAATTCTGATCAATTTCTTCTTGAGATAAATTTCTGCAAAGTCTGTCATACATGGGAGCTTTGCCGCTTGCTTTCATTTCTTCTCGCATTTGCACCAATCTTTCTTCAGAACAGAAACAACGATAAACCTTATCTTCTGACAATAATCGATCATATTCTTTCTTATATATACCTGCTTTTTCTCTTTCTAATTGATAATAAGGACCATAATCACCACCTTTCCTAGGACCTTCATCCCAATCAATACCAAAAGCTAAAGTACCATCCAGAAGTCTATCAATTGAACCTTCAACAGCTCTTTTTTCATCAGTATCTTCGATACGAAATAGGAATTTACCTCCAGTGCGACGAGCTAATGCATAGTTATATAGAATTGTGCGCAAAGTACCAAGGTGTAGTTCTCCCGTTGGTGACGGTGCCATACGCGTGCGAGCTGGTTTTGTGTAATCGTACTGAATTTTTGCCATATCAATGATAATAAAGTTTAACAACTGATTTTACTAGATAATGGAAGGATAGTTAAGGGGGGGTTGATATTTCTCACAAAGAAGAAAAAATATACGTTTAAAAAAATATGTTATCCCGAATGAAATGAGGAATCTCGTTGGAATTATATACAACAAAAGGCTCAAAGTTGTGTAGACAAAAATTAACAGCGAAAAGTAAAGAGTTAAGAATTAATAGTTAAAAATTATATCACCCTAAGTACTTCAGCAGGTTTAATAAAGGAAAATGGCAATAAACATTTTGAATAATTATATATTTGATGTATAATTATTTATTATTTTTTTCTTATTCATAACTTATCATATGTCAGGAATTAGAAGACCTATTTACTCTCAATTCTGTCCAATTTGTTATAAAAATTCTATTAAACCTGCATGTACAATATTTTTAGGAGAACATTTAAATAATGGATTAAGAGATGAACCACTATTCAGAGCAGCATTAGGTCCATTATTAGAATATTTACCTAAATTAAAGAATATTCAAAGTATACCAGAGAAACATAAAGCTATAGTTGATTATTCAAAAATAGCAGATAGCCCTACACCTATTGAAATTTTAGACTGGTTAGCAAGTTGTAAAGAATTAAAAGAATGTATGAATTATTATGGTAAACCAGCACTTGTACAGAAAGAGTTAATCAAATATCACATAAAAATTTTCCACGCAGCAGAGCCGCGAGGGAAGAAGAAGGCGTCTTAGTACGAATCAGCTAAAATACTATTAGCATATGCAGAACCACATGATGGATTTCTAGCACCATATAAACCACAGTTATATGCTCTAAGTGCTTCGTATTCATTACCAAAACTACTTTGAAGATACATCATTTTTTCAGCCTGAAAATTTATACAAAATTCAGGATTTAATGCTTGTTCTTGAGTCACATCAGGATGAGCAGATAAATGTATCTGACAAATACCATAATCACCTGTTTTTGAAACTGCATTTGGATTACATCCACTTTCTTTGTATAACTGAGTTATCAGTAATGATTCCCTAACGTTATATTTTTCACTAGCAGCAGAAACCATATCATAATAAGGTAAACAGCTTTTTGGCACATTTGCAGAAGGTTGAGCTTTAATAGGCTTAACTTCTACAATTACGACAGGAGCTTCTGGTTCTTTCTTCTCAATAATATTAGCTTTTTGACTAACTATTTTACTAGGTTGTTTAATGAACTGCAGAAACATCTGCTTTTCTGAACTGATTTCAGTTGTACTCTGAGCGTGAGCAATAGACAATAAATACGGTACAAAAGCCAACAATATAACAATTAACTTAGTAACAATTCTGTACGGTAGTAACCGCATAAGCGTTGATTTAAGATATTAAAAGGAAAAAATAATGGTGCTAGAATACTGAGGTTTTATATGTTTGCCATATGTATTAAATAACTGCATTATTATAGCATTTTTGGTCTATTATTTCCATATTTTAGGCACTTTTTACTACTTTTTCGAATAGCCTATATTCAAGACTTTCTGTACTATAGGACTCTCTATAGATAACAAATTGAGAGGTTAAATATGTGAGGCGCTGATGAGCGGTATTACATTTTTAGTTGTCATGGTGAGCCCGTAGAACATTCCTACAGTCGCCCTTGTTTTTAATCTCCCCTTTTAAAAAAGGGGAGATGTCACGCTAAGCGTGACAGAGAGGTTATATATTCATTTATTCCCTTTGCATTCAAGTTTTCCTACAGTCGCCCTTGTTTTTAATCCCCCCTTTTAAAAAAGGGGAGATGTCACGCTAAGCGTGACAGAGAGGTTATATATTCATTTATTCCCTTTGCATTCAAGTTTTCCTACAGTCGCCCTTGTTTTTAATCTCCCCTTTTAAAAACTAATCCTTACCCAGAACTATTTAATAAATACTTAAATTCTAGGATTGTGTAAAGCTTTTTGAGGCCTAGCCATATACTTTTTACTCCAGGGACTCCATCCGATCTTCTACCTATAAAACCTCCT
>Ga0194047_10000162_pt1 | contig 46996 bp, 84 predicted proteins | sample JunL225m_MetaG_2_FD_160070 | JGI IMG/M metagenome (GOLD analysis project Ga0194047, IMG submission 160070) | Anoxic zone freshwater microbial communities from boreal shield lake in IISD Experimental Lakes Area, Ontario, Canada - Jun2016-L221-5m | ecosystem: Environmental > Aquatic > Freshwater... | reverse complement strand
GTTATACACTATATGACATATAACAATTCTCAAGAGCTTAGTCTTAGATTAGAATATATAGGTGACATTAGGCTTATATCTATTAGTGAGTTAAACCTTGCTCTTAGACGTATATAATGTACCATTTCTATTTCCCAAGGATAGACAGATGAGATGAGGATTAAATGACTACCTACCTCACATCTGAGTACAGAGGGATTTTTCCTACACTATTAGGATAGAGAGCACAAGAATAGTATATTGTGAATAACAATGGCTTGTGCTTATTTTTTATTCATTTAAATGCAGGTATAGAGGTTAACCTGACAGTTCTACATGACTGTGACATAGATTTGTTGCATATGAATACATTAGAATATACAGCTGAGGCAACATTAGGCTATATATTCGCTTTTAAATCAATTAGTTATGAACGAATTACCATCATTTGTTACAATACAATATTAATTAACAACACAAATACACAACACAATGAGCAGATTAAACGAAACACCAGAGATGCTATCATTATTAGCTGAGATGCTACCATTTAAACTTCTTGTTAAACAAGTCAAAATGGCGATAGATGACTATCTCACAGATCCTAATGATAAGTCAGCAGGATTTATTATCTTCACAATGCAAATAGCTATGATGAAGCATATTATGGATAATAAACATATGACTTCTGAACAACTCGCTGAAGAGATGTCACGTCAGAGTGGTATTATGGACCTATTTAAAGAAAACAATAATTAAAAATATTAGCTAGTGGGTTAATATGTGTGTGTGAATAGGACTCTGCTTCCCCTAGCAGGGTCCTTATATTAACTAACTACATCAAAAACAACACAATATGTATATTCTAGCAAAACTAGTGTTTAAATCCTACCTACCCAAGCGAATGGAAATAGGTATGTGGTTTAAGAAAGACCATTCAGATGTGGTCTTAGGTAAAGTATATAATTATTTTACCATATATGAGCTCAAAGAGATACCAAATGACATGTATGAATATATGTCTATCAATGGTGCACCTGTTGAGCCATTTATTGTACAGCCAATGCGTAATCGAGATGAAAGAGAGGATGTATTGGTAGAACCTGAGAACATAGGTTGGTGGGAGATGGATGAAGGATCATATGATGAGGATGACAACTGGCAGCCTAATGTTACATTAGAAGATTTATCACCTGCTATTATCAATGCTTGGATACATGGTGAGAATGCTGAGAATGATGGGCTAATAGCTCTTGAAGTGGATGAAGATGGTGAACCATTGTTCTATGATGGCAGTATAAAAGTGGTAATCAGACCAACAGATCATGTTAATGATGATGAATGGTATGATGAAGATAATCTTCTTGACGATGATGATGATGATGATGAAGACAGTTGGGAAGATGATGAATGGCCAATTGATGACACTGAACCAAATGATGGAGACCATGAAACAGAATAATAACTCATTTAAAACCAAAGAGATGAAAAAGATATTTGATATTTTATTTAAAGATAAAGAGCCTGAAGAACAGCCATTAAAACTTGAGATAAAGCTTAAATCAACTGCTACGCCAGATGAGAAGCTAGATCAAAATGAATGGTTTAGACATATTCATGACTCATTAAAGAAATCACGTTAGATTGTGTTGTGGTTAGTTAGTAAATTAGGGCCCTGCAGAAATGTGGGGCTCTTTTATTCACATTAAACAATATTATTATGCCTACAGTAATTATACCTGATAAGATATGTTCTCATTGTGGTGGTAATAAATGGTTTCAATCTTTTCATAAGTCTAGATCTAAATATAAAGATGAAGATAAAATATTTATACGCTACATGTGTTTTATTATAAGAACAGAATGTATTAATAGATGGAAGACAAACAATCCTGAAAAGATAAAAGCCATTAAGAAAACCTATAGGGATAAAGATCCTGAAAGACACAAACAGTTAGAAAGTTCTTATAAAAGAAGATATTATCAAAAATATACAGATAAACTAAAAGCTAGAGTATCAAACTGGCAAATGGCTAATCCTGAAAGAGCTAAAGAGATTAACAAAAAAGCTTTAAAGAAACATAATAAAAAATGTATTGATAATTTGTCTGAAAAATATTTAAGAACACTTCTTACTAACAATACATCTTTAAAATATTCAGATATTAATCAAGAACTAATAGAACTAAAAAGAAAATCACTTAAATTAAAAAGACAATTAAAACAAAACACATGTCAAAAGTAACAAAAACAATCAAGACAATTAACGTAACAGATGTAATTAATGTAACAAGAGACATGGGTGACAGTCTTGCTACAATGTATTACAGTAACAAAGATTTAAAAGTGGCAGGATTAGCCTTATCAGGTTATAAAACTGCTATTGGTGCTGCAAAAGCTCAAATCATATATAAGAAACTTACAGGTAGTCCAGAAACTATTGAGTTCTTTGAAAACAAAAAGTAATTTATTAACAATCAAAAATAAAGAACATGAAAAAAAACATGAAAAAATACTCTCAAACAGAGTTAACAACAATGACAGAAATGGCTAAGAAGCCTATTTCAACAAGTAAATTAGCTAGAAGATTAGCTAAAGAGTTCAACAGAACATATGTAGGGGTTTATGCAAGACTATTAACCATTCGTAAGAATGTAATAGTAGAACCAAAGACTGTTACAGGAACTGTAACTAAAACACCAGTGCAAGCTAAGAGTCACACTATTAGTAGCAGACCAACCAAGATAGAGATATCTGATGCAGGTATGACATTTTATTTCTAACATATAAACTAACACCACATGTCCTACAGTCTAGTCTTCAGTGCAAAACCACATTGCACACGCACAATCACAGTTTATGAGCCCACACAAGAGTTTTCTCCTTATATGAGGAGTATTAGAGCGTGCTCTAAACTAATAGATGCTATATTTGCTATCAAAGCAAATTATAAACCATCTAAGCGTCTCCATATCAAGGGACGCAGATATATGTACATCAGTTCTGATGAGTACAAATTAATTAGAGTAAAAGATTTTAGCAAATGATTTATTTAGCTATCTTTGCATTCATGAGTGCTCTCTGGATAACATTTGATATCTGGAGAGCACCATTAGTTGATCAAAATGACAACATAATACAGCCACAAAAGACATTAAAAGATTTATTTAATAAAAAAAACAAAATATAAAATGTCAATACATGAACTAACTAACCCAATTGATGTTGAAACACCATTAGGTCATGGTAAAGCAATAGCTTGGATTGACTATGGGAGTCAAGTTAACACTGTATGGAAAGTTGTACTTTACGAAGATGGTAGAGTGAGAAACTTTTATGATGATGATATATTTGTTTACCCTAATAAAATGGATGGAGGTGAAATTCATACAAGCTACAACAATAAAAACATCTAATGAACCAATAACTGATATACCTGAAGGTTATCATGTTAAAAAGATCAAAGGAAGATATTATTTAATTAAAACAACAGAGTTTGATATGAACTATCATGCAAAAAATAAAACAAAACAAAATGGCAAAGACTAAAAAAACAAAGATTGATGGTTATTTCTTCATGAGCATTTGCAATGGTGAAATGGATATAAATTGCTCAGGTGATAAGAATGTATTGGCTGCAGCATTTGCAACAGTTCTTCTTGATGAAACTGAAGAAGGTAAAGAAGCAAAACAATTATTAGCAACAGCTGCTGCTATTGCTGCTCATGAAATGCAATCAAAAGAGAAACATATTTCTAAAAAGAAAGATAATCCTAAGCAAATGAATGGAATTAAAAGTGATACACCATTTGTAAAGTCTAGAAAAAAAGCAGTAAATAAGAAATAAACTTCTAATTATGAATGAATATTTTAGTTATTATGAGAGCTTACATAAGCTTTCTAAATCAAAACAGAGGTATTACATTTGGGACATGATCAAATGGTGTATTAAAGAATACATTAAAACATATAAATAATGCTAGCTTTATTACAATGGATAACAGATAACAATTATGTTAGATATAAGGATGATAAATGGTACATACCACAGTTTCCCACTGTGTATTTAAAAGTTGAACAATTAATAGAACTATATGAACGTACTCATCTATGACATTGAGACACTCAAGGAACTATTTCTTGTGGTGGTGTACAAACCAGACACAGATGTTACATATGAATTCCAGGTGAGTAGATGGGTAAATCAATTAGATTCATTCATTAGATTCACAGAAGAACATGATGAACATTATTGGGTGGGCTACAATAACTTACGCTTTGACAGTCAAGTGGTTGAGCATATAATTAGGAACTATGAACATTGGCATGAGATGAGTGGATTAGAGATATGTGCCATCATAGCACAGAAAGCTGCAGACACCATCCATGATGCAAACTTTGATGTATTTCCTGAGTATAAAGAAGAATGGCTGAGTCTAAAGCAAATAGATCTGTTCAGAATAAATCACTATGATAACAAGAACAGACGTGTGAGCCTAAAGAGATTGGAGTTTGAGATGGACTTTGAGAACATTGAAGAGATGCCAATACACCATTTGAAGGAGAATATGACTCAATTAGAAATAGTTGAAACCATTTATTACTGTTACAATGATGTACAAGCAACTTATGAGTTCTATAAGATAACTACAGGTGACACTGAGCATCCTTTATACAAAGAGAACAATCAAATAGAGCTCAGAGAAGACATATACGAAGAGTTTGGCATTCCATGCCTGAACTATTCAGATAGTAAGATTGGTGATGAGATGGTTAAGAAGTATTATTGTGAGCAGAAAGGCATACAATACTCTGATTTGCCAAAGAAAGGATTATTTAGAACAGAGGTGAAGGTGAAAAACTGTATTGCTGATTATGTAGCATTCCAGACACCAGAGCTACAGCAGTTCTTGAAGGATATTAGTAAGGAGCGTCTAACAATGAAGGATCAATTTAATATATCATTAGAGTTTTATGGAAACACATACACGTTTGCCAAAGGTGGTTTACACACTGAGAACAAGCCTAAAGTATTTGAAGCTGATGATGATACTCTTATTGTGGATTGGGATGTGTCCTCTTATTATCCTGCTATTATTATTAATAATGGTAGATATCCTGGTCATTTGGGCCCTGAATTCCTTAGAGGATATAAGACCATGTTTGACAAAAGACTTGAGCTTAAGCCCTTGGCAAAGAAGGATAAGAAAATTAAGGGAATTGTTGGTGCACTTAAACTGGCTGTTAACTCTGTGTATGGTAAAAGCAGTGATATGCTCTCTTGGTTATATGACAGACAACTAACTATGTTCACCACTATTACAGGTGAATTGAGTCTTTTGATGTTGATTGAGGCATATGAACTAGCTGACATACATGTTATATCTGCCAACACTGATGGTGTCACTGTTATGGTGAAGAAAGATCAGGTGGATAAGATGTATGAGCTTAACAAATGGTGGATGGACGTTACTAAGTATGAGTTAGAACGTACTGATTACCAAAAGATTACATTCTCAACAGTTAATGACTACATAGCAATTAAAGTGGGCTATGATGAAGCTCCAGCTGATAAAAAAGGTGATTATGTCAAAAAGAAAGGTGATTTTCTTACAGACTTTGAGCTACACAAAAACAAGAGTGCTAGGATTGTACCTATTGCATTGGAGCGTTATTATGTTAATGATATCCCTGTGGCTGATACCATTCGTAATCATACAAACATATATGACTTTGCTCTCAGGCAAAAAGCTACTAAAGACTTTCACTTTGAAGGCCAAAGCAAAGACAATACAACAGTCTATAATAAGCTGATTAGATATTATGTATCTAATACAGGAGAGAAATTATTAAAGGTGAAAAATCAGAACTCTGATAGTGGTGCTGCTGATATAATACAAGTGGAAGCAGGTGAATGGGTGATGCATGTATGCAATCATCTATTACCAGACCATCCTCTGGACAATATCAATCATGCATATTATATAGAACGTGCTGAGAACATCATCAACAAGATACAGTTTGCAGGTAGAAAGAGAAAAATTATTGTTAACCCTAATCAAATGAGTTTATTCTAATGGGCAAATCACAATTTAAAATAGCAGCAGATCTAGTAGTAGATGACTGCATAGCTAATGGACATAGATATCCAACAGCATCAGATTACTATTGGGCTTATAAGAAATTCTTTGAGGCTATTAATAGTGAGTTTGATATAAACAAATTTAATGACTATATAATAAAAAGAATCTAATGGAAGCAAAACAACAAGCAAATCTAATGATGGCTGAATTCTCATTGGCTGTATTAGCTACAATGGGACATGAAATAAATATGGATAAGGTGACAGCAATAGCTAAATCTACAGCAATTCTTTCTGTAGATAAAACAATAGCAACAATAACTCATTGGTGCCCAGCACACATTCTTAACTATTGGATGGATGTTAAAAAGGAATTAGATGGCAAAAATTAATAGATTAAATGTAGCAGACCATTTAGTTGAATATCAATTAAATATGATTGGTAAAACTATGCTTGAGGCTATTCAAACTCCTGAGTGGTTCACTAAATGGACTATGACAGAAAAACAATATGAAGAGTTTAAGAAGTATGCTATTCCTCTATTAAAGAAGGTATTTAAGTTTAATACCAACAAAGCAAAGGACACATTTGCATGGTTTGACATGCAGTTTGGTCTACGCATAAAAGATTAACATAAGGCCCTCACATGAGGGTTTTTTTATTACATTAAATAAATAATTATGGGAGCATGTCAATTTAAAGAAAGAGGAACTGGTAAAACAGCACAAGAAGTATATAGAAAACTTTGTGAAATAGCTGAAGAAGAATATGGTCATCAAGATGGTTATAATGGTACAATTAGTACTACACATAGTTTTAGAGATGAGACAGAAGCATATAATAAAAGCAAGTTTAATGATGTATCTGCTTACATACGTGATAGATTTGATAGTCATGTTATGAACAAACGTGATTGTTCAGTTATATGTGTTAGACAACCTGTTGGTAATAAGAACAAGACTAAGTCACAAGTGGAGCATATAGTTACACCTGGTACGAAGAAATGGGTACTTAAATATGTAGTGTACAATCACAACGGTAATAAACTTAATTCATTTGATACTAAAGGCGATGCTGTAGATTTTGCTAGAAAGCGTACAGAAAAGACACAAGAAACTACAACCATTGATATGGAAAAAGTTTTAGAAAAATGTAATCCTCGTGTAGCTAAAATAACATACAAGAAAGCCACTAGTGAAAGAAATGGTGAGTGGATATTCTTTGGTTATGCAGCAGAATAAATATACGTAAATATCCTTAAATATACTATAAAATATCCAAAACAAATAGTTATGGCTTACTCAACATGCTGTGGAGCACACACCACAATGCCTGAAATGGGCATATGTCCAGATTGTTTAGAACATTGTGATTGGGAAGAAGAAGAAGAACCAACAGATGATCAAATAAACAACAATCATAGAACAGAAGGAGGAATTTCATTTAGTAATGGTTCTACTTGGCAAGGTAGATAATAAAACAAATAAACATGCCAGACATAGCAATGTGCCAAGGTGGTAGCTGTCTACTAAGACTGAACTGCCACAGATATACAGCTAAAGCTGAAGAAATAGGACAAACATTCATTTCAGAACCTCCATATAAGTTAAACTTTATGTTTGATGAACATCATGTTGGTCTTGGTGTTGTAACATTAAGTTGTTCTTATTTTTGGAACAATAAAGAATATAAAAATGAAAGACCTAAAAATAGTTGAGGATTGGGAGAGGGAATATCTCAAAGATTTCATATATTTGCATGAACAGGGACAGGACTTGACAGATAGTATTAACGAAGAACTGCACAAGAAGCAACCTGCTCAGATTATAGTTATTGACAGAGATAAAACACTAGAAAAGCAGCATGAACATCAAAATGACGTTCTCCCATTTTGAGGAGATACTTAAGTCTGGGTTCACCCTAGACATGTTATTCTTTACACTATTAGTTAATGATGGAGCTGATGTCGATCAAATGTGTGAGACAGGACCAAAGATGAAAATGCTTTATCAAACTGTACGCAGAAAGGGATTGATATCAGAGTCCAACAAGATAACTATTCTTGGTAAGCAACTACTTGAATTTCTTAATGAAGAGAAAGAAGTTAAGATGCCTAAAAAGAAGAAAACAGATTCAGACTTTGATAAGTGGTGGAACCTGTATCCAGGTACAGACACCTTCACATACAAAAGTCAATCATTTACAGGTACACGTGGTATGCGTGTAAAGAAAGAGGATTGTAAACTCAAATTCAACAGCATTGTTGCAGAGGGTGAATACAAACCTACAGAGCTCATAGCTGCATTAGAATATGAAATACTGCAGAAGAAAGAGAACTCTATTAAGACAAAGACTAATAGACTTACATTTATGCAGAACAGTCTCACCTATCTCAACCAGAGGTCGTTTGAACCATTCATTGAGTTGATAAGAGAAGGTAAGACTATCAAAGAATCTGCTGAACCAATTAAAGGTATGGATATATGAGTTTTGAAGATTTAAAACGAGAAGTTCAAGCTGGCCTAGATGGTAGAAACAATGGCATACCTATGGGCTTTGATAGATTGAACAAATACATTGGCATCAGAAAAGGTATGTACACTCTGATTGGTGGTCTCACTGGATCAGGTAAGACTAGCTTTGTAGATGATGCATACGTTTTGAATCCATTTGATTGGTATATCAATCAAAAAGACCCAGGTGTAAAGCTAAAGATTATCTATAGATCTATGGAGCGTAGCAGAACATACAAATATGCTAAATGGGTAAGTAGAAAGATATTTCTAGACCAAGGTATAATTATTCCTGTATCCAAGCTATTAGGTTGGACAGATAAGATGAGCCATGATGAGCATGATTTGTTCCTAATGTATGAAGATTACATGGATAGTATGAAAAACATCATTACTATTATTGATGGACCAGACAATCCAGTTGGTATAGCAAAGCAGCTTAGGGACCATGCATTAGAGAATGGTGTCATAGAAGAAGTAGATAAATACAATAGAAAATACATTCCTAATAATGAGAATGAAATTACTATTGTTGTTATTGATCATATAGGCTTGTTAAAGCCAGTAAAGGACTATCCTACAAAGAAACAGTCTATAGATAAGATGTCAGATGAGCTGAGATATGCTCGTGACATGTATGGATATAGCCCTGTGATTGTCAGTCAGTTCAACAGAGATATTAGTAATCCCATTAGGATTAAGAATGGTGATGTTGAACCACAGCTAGAGGATTTTGCTGAGAGCTCACAGACTCAGAACGATGCTGATGTTGTCCTAGCATTGTTTGACCCTATGAGATACAAAGTGGCAGACCCTAGTGGTTATGACTTAAACAAGTTGAGAGATGAGTTTGGTGCCAAGTATTTCAGATCATTAAGACTAATTAAGAATAGTTATGGGGAAGATGATGTGAGAATAGGACTGGGCTTCCTTGGCCAGGTGGGTATGTTCAAAGAACTACCAAAGATTAAGTATATGAATGAAAATGCGTACAATGAAATTACAAACAAAACTTTCTTTTTAAACAAATGATATGAGATTAGACATTAAAACGTATAATACGTTACCAACAACAAAAAGTCATTGGTGGCAAATGGTTGTGTTGCCAACATTGAGTGTGATGAACAACATACAAAAGCGTGACCCATATGTAGCGTTCAACTTTGAATGGTTATTTTGGTCATTCACAACAATATTAAGCTATGGCAAAAAAGGAACTTTCTTTACGAGATAAGAGACAGCAGGAGTTTGCTCAGGTGTTTCTAGACCATGGAGAGTTTGGTATACTAAACTTATGCCCTAGGTTTGGCAAAATAAATGTGTCCATTAATATATTAAAAAAACTGGACAAAGACATCAACATCCTCATAGCCTATCCTGACTTAAAGATTAAAGCTGCTTGGGAAGAACATTTTCTTGCTAGAAAGTATAAGAATGGCAACATCACTTATACCACCCATATGTCACTCAAAAAGCACACAGCTGGCTTTTATGACCTTGTTATATTAGATGAGATACATTTGCTCTCTGAAGCACAAATAGAGGCTGTAAAGGAGTTACACTGCGTCAGTGTGCTTGGTTTAACAGGTACGCTATCATCACATACAGAACAAACATTAGGAACAGAGCTAAAACTACCAGTTTTGGCTACTTATTCCATAGATCAAGCCATTAAAGAAGGAGTTATTGTTGACTACGAAATTACAGTGGTAGGAGTGCCACTTGATAACAAGGTAAAGAATGACTACAAAGGCAAATGGAAGACTGAGAAGCAGCAGTTTGATGCATATGGTTGGGTGATTGATCAGCTGGAAAGAACTGGTAGGAACACTATGTTCTTACGTCTAGCTAGAATGAGAATCATCCAAAATAGCATTGCTAAGCTTAATAAGACAAAAGCCCTATTGGATGCACATAAAGATGAGAGAGTGTTAGTGTTCTGTGGTCTGACAAAGATAGCAGATGGCCTAGGCATTCCTGTCTATCATAGCAAAGCAGGAGATAAAAATACATTTGAAGACTTTGCTACAGGTAGTGGCAATCATCTTGCTGTGGTAAAGATAGGCAACACTGGTGTGACATACAAACCACTTAATCGTGTGATTATTAATTACTTTGATAGCAATGGTGAAAACCTGGCTCAGAAGATTAACAGATGCATGGCTATGGAATATGATACACCTGATAAAAAAGCACAGATTTATATTATATCTTCTACAGAAGATGTAGAAAGAAAGTGGCTTAGAAAAGCCCTAGAATTCTTTGATAAAAACAAAATTAAATACGTATGAAATTAGAATTAGTAGAAGAAACAAACCCAGGAAGTGGTACAATGTATTGTGTTAGAAATGATGGTTATGCTATTAAATGGTTTGCCAATAAAAATGAAGCAGAAGCCTTCTACGACTCAATTGTAGCAGATCCAAGTTTATTAGAAAATAAGAAAATTATTTTGAAATCTCAAGAAATTGATTTACCTTTGGAGAAATAAAATCAGTAAAAAAATGGCAAGCAAATTAATTGGAATTGTTGGTCCTACAGGGACTGGCAAGTCAACATCCATCAAACATTTAGATCCCAAAGAAACTTACATTATCAACGTTGCTAAAAAGGAATTACCTTTTAAAGGAGCAGAGAAATTGTACAATTTAGAGAGCAAAAATTACAAGGAAGTAGATGATGCAAATGAAATCACACGTTTATTACGTACTATTTCAGAGAAAGCACCACACATCAAGAACATTATTATTGAAGACTCTAATTACATTATGGGATTCAATATGTTGGCACGAGCTACAGAAGTAGGATTTACCAAATTTACCATTATGGCTAAAGATATGGTGGAACTATTTAGAGAAGCTAGAAGGTTACGTGATGACCTTAAAGTGTTCTATTTTACACACCCTGAAACTATTGAAGATGGTGGTGAGATTATAGGATACAAAATCAAGACAGCAGGTAAGTTGATTGACAATCAGATTGTATTAGAAGGATTGTTAACAGTTTGCTTGTACACTTTCGTGGAAGAGTCAAAAGATGGCTCAGCTACATATAACTTTGTAACTAACAGGTTTAAGAAGTATCCAGCAAAGAGCCCAGATGGAATGTTTGCTAACATCAAAATACCAAATAACTTACAGCAAGTAGTTAATGCAATAGATGAATATTATCAATAATCAATTAAAATCAGAAAAAATGAGTAACATTGGAGGAGAAAAAAGAGAAACCCCACAGTTTGAAGACAAAGACTTTCCTAAAAAGGTTGGTCTATTTGAAGCAAAAGTGATTGCAGTCAATCCTACGAGAGAAGAGTATGCTGACATCTTAGGAAGACAATTAAAAGAAGACAGTAAAGCTACTGAGTATCTAGGCACAAGTAAAGATGGTAATCCAAGATTACGTTTAGACTTTTGGTTAGAAGAAGTGAAGTCATTAGAGAAATTCAAGTTGACTTTCTTCATAGAACAAAAAGAGAAAGAAAATAGAGATGGTACAAAGAAACAATACATTAACAATGTAGGACGTTGTACTTGGGCAGATAGTCCTAATAACTTACCAGGTTGGTTCAAAGAAAGAGACAATCGTGTAGCACATGTAGGAGAAGAGGATTTATATAATTTCTTACGTTCTTGGTTGAGCTTGATTGATTTCAGTAAGAAGACAGCTACATTAGAAGTTGAATTCAACAAGTTGATCAAGGGTAACGTTAGAGAACTTAAAGAACAAATCAATGGTGAATGGGCTACAAACATAGTTGCATTAGCTACTATCACTAGCCAAGAGAAAGAAGATGGTGTTAAGGAATTCCAAAATGTTTATAACAAAGCATTTATGCCTTCTTACAGTATCAAAGCATTCAGATTGGTAGATTATAACAAAGCTGAAACATTGAGTGGATTACGTCAGAAGTCATCTAAAGAATTGAAACCTCACGAGCGTTTTGTATTAAACGTTACAGGTGAATATGGATGTAAAGACTTCTATACATTCAAGGAGTTAAAAGAATATAACGCTGATGACAATTTAGTAGCATCTGACAAAGTTATGGCAGATGATGATAGTGATTATTAGTTTACCCTGCAAATAAGAATTGGCCTCACTATTGTGGGGCCTTTTCATTAATTTAATTTATGATTGGTGGAGAAAGAAAAACAAAGCTATCCATAGAGGCTATCCTAAGCAGGATATCAGAGTATGACATTTTTAGATACTACATGCCCAATCATGATTGGAAGATTAACAGTGTAACCTATTCTCCATTCAGGCATGAGAACAATCCATCATTTATGATTGGTAATAAGCTAGGCTATCTAATGTTTATAGACTATGCTGATACTAGTATGCGTGGTGATTGTTTCAACTTTGTACAGAAGCTGCACAATCTTAATACTATGAGTGAGGTTTTAAAGATGATAGATAGAGACTTTGGTCTTGGTCTATCTACAGGAATCATCACAGGAGAGTATAAGAAGATTATAGCTGACTACAAGCAACCTGATATCGAGAAGAGGTATTCTCTCATCCAGGTGAAGACAAGGAAGTTCACACAAGAAGAACTTGACTATTGGAACATGTATCACCAGGATATCCAGGACTTAAGAGATAACAACATTTATTCTATCAGGGAACTTTACTTGAATAAGCAAAGGTTTCCCTTAAAAGATAGTGAACTTAGATTTGGTTACCTTTATGAAGGACAGTATTGGAAGATTTATAGGCCATTTGCTGATAAAAAGCACAAATGGATGCCTAACAATGTTCCCATCACAGTAATGGATGGTAAAGAGAATATAAAAGACTGTAAGACAGCATTCATCAACAAGAGTAAGAAAGACTACATGGTGATGAAGAAGATATTCCCATGCAGCTGTGCTGTCCAGAATGAGGGTCTTGGATGTTTCTCTCATGAGAATGTAGAGTATCTAAAAGCAAACTCTGATAGACAAATACTAAGCTTTGATGCAGATGTTGTTGGCGTGCAGAACTCTAAACAAATCACAGAGATGTTTGATTTTGATTATACTAACGTCCCACGTCAGTATCTAGCTGAAGGTATTAAGGATTGGGCTGATCTAGCCAAAGTCCATGGATTACAAGTAATACAAGATTATTTAAAAAGTAAAAACCTGTTATAATGGATACATTTAACACCACAAAGGAACTGTTGATGAATACAGCAGTTCCTGTACAAACACGTACATATAAGCCTGTTAGTCATTCAAGTTTGATTGATTTAACATTAAACAGCATTCAAAAAGCTGGATTTATTATAGACAAAGAAACATATTCATCAGCTAGAGATGGTAGCGTTGCTAATGGTAGATTCTCTATCAGTAATGTTGCAGATAGTGAGATGCAATTACAGATTGGTTGGCAGAATAGCTATGACAGAAGCATGAGCTTAAAGTTTGCTATTGGTACACGTATATTAGTATGTTCTAATGGTTGTGTATCAGGAGACTTTGGTGCTTTTAAGAAGAGACACAAAGGAGACATCCAGGACTTCACACCAAATGCTATTATAGACTATATTGCACAAGCAGGTGAAGCGTTCGCTCTTATGCAAAAGCAAAGAGAAGACATGAAGCAAATAGAAATCACTAAGCGTACCAAAGCTGAGTTAGTTGGTAGAATGATGTTAGAAGAACAGTTCATTACATCTACACAGCTTAACATCATTAGTAGAGAGTTAAAAGCTCCTACACATGATTATGGTGCTAAAGATAGTTTATGGGAGTTGTACAACTACACAACATTTGCTATGAAAGAAACACATCCAGCAAGTTGGATGCAGAGTCACATTCAAGCACATAAGTTCTTTACTGACCATGCATATGATCAATCAGCACCATGGGAAGCTCAAGAAGCTGTATTTACTCAATTAGAAATATTTTAACATGAATTGGGAGAAATTTAAAGATCAGTTCCATCCTTCCTGGCACAGGTTTATGCAACCTTTTATTGAGAGTGAAGCGTGTGACAACATCTATAAATTCCTTAAGAAAGAGAGTCAGAGGGGCAGACAAATTGCCCCTCTTTCTCCTAACGTATTTAGATGCTTTCAGAAGACATCCTATGATGACTTAAAACTAGTCATGGTAGGTATGTGTCCATATCACTCTATAAAGAAAGGACAATTTGTAGCAGATGGCCTATTGATGGGCTGTTCCACTACAGGTATATTACAGCCATCCTTACAGAAGTTTTATGATGGCATAGAAAAGGAATTGTATAATGGATTATGTGTAACATGTGAAAGACCACCAGACGTAGCATTCTTAGCACAACAAGGCGTACTAATGTATAACGCTGCTCTTACAACAGAGATAAACAAAGCAGGCTCCCACATAGATTTATGGGAACCATTTACTAAATATCTCTTTGAAGATGTCCTAGCTACAACAGGAGCACCTGTGCTGTTCTTAGGTAAAGATGCTTCTAAGTATGAAAGATACGTGGCACCATTCACATGGCATTTCACATTAAGTCACCCAGCCAGTGCTTCTTATAAGCAAACAGAATGGGATACAGAAGGAACATTTACAAAGATTAACAAATTATTAAAAGACAACAACAACCTAGAGATAGATTGGATGTTGGATACACCATTTTAAAAACACAATTATGGAAGAATTACAAGTACATGTAGAAAACAACATTGGTGGAACTTTAGATTATGATTATGATCTTACTACAGGAGGTGCAGTGAGCACATTAAAATACTCAGACCACAAAGACTGGACATGTGGAGGACAAACTGCATTAACATTAGTAGATGATGGTAATGGCATAAGTATTAAATTTCCTGATAAAAAATCAATGAATCTAGACTATGCTGAAGCACGTGAGGTGCTTGTTATGTTAATGATGCATATGGAAGGGAAAATAGAAATTAGAAAATCAGAACTTATTAAAACTATTTAATTATGATCAAAGTTAAAAATGGAGGAGAAATCACTAGAGGTGATATTATAGCTGTGGCTAGTAATAATTATATAAGCATTGGTATTTATCTTGGACGAGGACAAGGAGGTACAGTGCAGTATCTATGGCCTGGTTCTGCTTCATCACAAAAGAATTGGCATGGAGTACAATTAGACCAATGGAAAGGTGATAAACCAATGAAACCACTTTCCATTTCTCAAATGGGTAAGAACTACGTTAATACACCAGATGAGTATAGAATTATGAAATTAAACAGAGAAAACATTACACACCAAGAAACAATAGAAAAACTTCTAGAAGATAAAGAAGTTCTTAAAGAATTCAACATAGACGTAAAATATTAGACACAATGATTTTAGAAAAACAGACAGAAGCCCACATCCTCCAAGAAGGAGAAACACAGGAAACTGTGAAAATGTCACTAGACTTAGATTCTGCACAGGTATTGATGCAGATGTTAAGTAAGAATTTATATTCTGACGCAATAGGTTCTACTATCAGAGAATGTGCATCCAATGCACTAGATAGTCACAGAAGAGCTGGAAGTGACAAGCCTATTATTGTCTCATTTAAGAGAAACAATCAGGCAGATACATATGAATTTGCTGTTGAGGATTTTGGTATTGGTTTAGATGCAGATGATGTAGTTAACATCATCAGTAAGTATGGTAAATCAACCAAACGTAATAGCAACACAGAACTAGGTATGATGGGCTTAGGATTCAAAGCTCCATTAGCCTATAGTTCTAGCTTCTATTTTGTAGCTAGAAAGGATTTTATGGAACGTAAATATATGATGTATGAAGGGGAAGATACCAATAGTATTGACCTTTTATATGAAAAGCCTACAGCAGAACCAAATGGTGTAAAGGTGATTGTTCCTGTTAACTATTATGACAGACATTCATTCCATAATAAGATTAAAGAGCAGCTGGCTTATTTTGAGGATGTTTATTTTGATGTAGAACCATTAGGCAGTAGTTATACTATTCCTAATGATTTCACAATATATAGAAGTGAGCATTTCCAATATTCTAGCTTAGCTACCAATAGTGATATGCACTTATGTCTAGACAATGTGAGTTATCCTATTGACTGGGAAAAGCTTGGCATTGATAGAATAGGTATGAAATTTGCTTTGAGATTCAGTCTTAGTGATGGACTATTTCCTACACCAAACAGAGAAGCTATTAGATATACTAAGGAGGCTAAAGAAACTATTCTTAAGAAGATAGCTACAGTGGCTGACGTATGGATGGAGAAGTTCAATGAGGCCATCACAACTAAGAGTGATATCAAAGCCATCATGGAATTCTATGGTAGAAACAATAAGTACATGAAACCTTGGTACAATGATCCTAATCAACCAGAGTATGAGATAGACAGACTTGTACAACATTCAAGCATACCTGTAGCGCAACCTAAGTTAGATAAGATAAAGTTATTAAACTTGGAAAGACTTGCTGTAAAAGCTAAAGAGTATATACTTGGTGAGTACAAATTCAAATATAGATTTGTTAATGGTAAGTTTTCAAACATGAAAAACTATTATTATGATCATTTAAGAATGCAAGACATAACAGGTTATAACTTTGGTGGTGTTTATATTTATGAAAACGATCTTCCCAAGAGCAAGCAAGACTATTTAAGAACTCTTCTACCAACTAATAAACACATCTACTTTGTTAAGAAGACACCATTTAAGCTTAGAAGCAAAACTGGTGCTGTTGATTATGGCAAGTTTTATGATTCTGTTCTAAACCTAGGAATGTATCCTAAAGCTCAATGGAGACAACTTATTCAGGAATTCCAATATGTAGTGGGGCTATATGCCAAGGATTTCATAGATGTAGACGCTATTGAAATACCACAATCATATAAGGATGCTCAGAAAGCTAAGAGAATAAAGGTATCTGTTGCAGCTGTAAAGGGTCCTAAAAAGGTTAGAATGAAAGGTGAGTTCTCTGGTAAGGTGGGTACACCAATGGATATTAATCTATCTGATCAATATTGTAAGTTTGTTCCTACACCATATAAGATGGAAGATATCCATAAAGTGAAAAAGTTACATGTTTATGCTAAGGAAGCTGATAAGAAGAAGATGGATGCTTTGTGGTCACGTGCCAACCACCTAGTGGTATTTGTACTAGTAGCCCAAGCAACCTATGACAACTTACAGAAAGCTGATTTACATAACTGGATAACATTAGATAAATTTATGGAAGGTAAAAACAGACCATTTAAGGTGATAGCAACAGAATTCTTAATACGTGATCTTATTGAGAAAAAGTCTGCTACATTCAAAAGAATTAATATAGTTACAGACATATCTGTTGACCTTGCAGATAAATTGCATGAGTTGAAAAACTATGATGACAAAAACCATAGAAGCTATGCAGATAATGAAACTATAAAAGCAATTATATTGCATGCTACAGAGAATAGGTTATATGATGAACCTATATATACAACATATAAACAAGTTTGTGAAGTATTTACTAAGTTGCCTTTCTTAGATACATTGTTAGATAAAACAACATACAGCTCAAAAACTAATTCAGATTCTGGTGTTGTCCAAGCTATCATTGATTTATTTAAGTATTATAAGCAAAGGGTGAACTTAGAGCATTACAAGCTTATATTAACAGAAGATGCTCCCTTAGAGGAGACATTGACACAAGACACAATTACAGAATTAGAAACAATTTAAAAACAAAAACATGTTAAGCTTAAAATGGTTTAAAAGTGCTATAGAACGCACAATTGAAAAAGTAGTAGAAAACAAAATTGAACAAGCTTTTAATGAATTAGATAATGAGGAGGGGCAAGTAGCCCCTTCTTATATCAATCATGAGAAGCCTTACGTTAATATTAAAATGGTTAATGATATATTAACTATTATACTACGAGATGGTTCTATTATTACTAAGTCTTCTGCAACATCAGTTGATTTTGTTTTGGCTAAAGAATGCAAAACAGAAGCAGAACTATTTAATTTAGTTAGCTGTCCAGAAATAGGAGCAGATAGAAGAAAGGCTGAAAGAGAATATGAGAAGGTCAAAGCTATCCAAAGAGGTGCTGAGTATTTGGCTACTCTTAAAGAGTTTGAGATGAAGAACAATGCATTATATCTAAAAGGCATTAATAGAAGTCTTCCTCCATTACTAGTAGAAGAATTCTTAGATGTAGTTGGTAGATATAATGGTACAGACAATGATGAGTTCCAAGCATTACACAGATTCTTTATGTGGTGTTGCTTGAACCCAAGAGCTGAGGTTGCAGATAAGTTGTTTAACTTCTTGAAGAAGAATAGCTTTAGCATCACTAAACAGGGCTTCTTTGTAGCTTTGAGAAATGTAGTGACATTGCATGGTGGTACAGAACTTGTAGAATTCATAAGCAATGCATACAATAAAGTGAAGGCTGTATGGAAGAAGAATCCATCTGATTACACTGTATTCTTACAGAATGGTGAATACAAAATGGTTCATAAGTCTGTATTTGAAGAAGAAGAAACATGTAAATTCTGTGATGGTTCAGGATCTATTTGTTGTGAAGAACATGATGAAGATGGTAATTTTGATTATGATGATAGTGAAGAGTGTCCAGAGTGTAATGGTACAGGTACAGTTTATGCACATGACCAAAGCCAATATGGTGAAAACATTGGTAACTTAACTGATTTATATCTTGATTTGCCTAATAGAGCAGAGAATAGATTCACAGATGCTCATACAAGAACATTTGACATCAGAATTGGTAGACCAGTGAGTATGGACCCAAATGCATGTCGTTGGAATACAGACGATTGTGGTGCTGAAGGCTTACACTTCACTAGCGATGAGATTCATTATGTAGGATGTGGTGACACATCTGTGCTTGTACTTATCAATCCAATGAAGGTTGTAGGTATTGGTGAGTCTAAGGGCAGATGTTGGGAGTATCTTCCAATCATGACTGTGCCACGTGAAGAAGCAACAGAAATTTTACATGACTTAGACTTTGATACATTAGAGTTGGATGAGTCTTATGCTGTACGTGAATTAGATAACTTGGCTGAGAAAGCTAAAGAAGGATTCACAGCTGAGCGTAAGAAGTATGACTTCAACTTACCAGCATTATCTGCTGTAGAGGTATATACAATTGTCAAGAGTCTTGATGAAATTAAACAAGAAATATCTAAAAGAATTGTAAAAATTGATTAAATTTGTGGTCCCAGGGGGTAATTCCCCTGGGATTAATTTAACAATATGAAAAAGAACGCTAAGAAGAGAATATCTAAAATACCTAGAAAAGTAGTTAGTAAACCAAGATGCCATGGAACTATGACAGAATCAGCATTCTGGAGTTTCATACGCAGTACACTCAGACAAAAGTCTAGGTTTTGGAAGCCTATTACAGAATGTAAGCTTCAGGCACGCAGATTGTACAAGGGTGTAAACAAGAGACAAAAGTATGAGTATCAATGCAAAGTGTGTCAAAACTGGTTTATTGAGAAAAAGATTAATGTGGACCACATTGAACCTGCAGGTAGTTTGAATTCATCAAAAGATCTTCCAGGTTTTGTAGAAAGGTTATTCTGTGAGGTGGACAACTTACAGGTGCTGTGCGAGAAATGTCATGACAAAAAAACAAAAACAGATAAAAATGAAAAGAACAATCCTAAAACTTCATGACAAGAAGTACGCAAACCTAATTGACCACATTGTTAAGGAATGCATTATCAAGAATGAAAACTATGAAATTGAGTACAAGGGTAAGACAATGATACTTACACCAGAGCAGCTCAAGACAGAATGTAAAGGTAGACAATACATTGCTGAGCCAAAGTTTGGTGATAAGCCATATCATCTATTATCCTATTTATGGGAACCTATTAAAAAAACAGACAATGACTGAGAAACAAGTAAAAGTATCTATTAATAGAAAACCTTCATTCACTGAAATATGGTATGAAGGATCTGTTGAATATGATGGAAGAACATTTATGTTTTGGCTTATCAATCCTAGAGGTCTTGATGAAGAAGGACGTGAATATGAAATGGAGGTGAGATGGTGGTTCAAGCAGGTACCAATAGAGGTAAGAAAATTAAGTGAACAAATTATTAATGACTTTAAAGACGCAAAAGATGATACAAGGAACAGCGAAAACAGAAGCTCTATATAGAGCAATTTATCTAGACAGTAGTTCTAGTTTAAAGGACTTCTCCATGGACAGGAAGAAGTACCATAAGAAATATATACTTAACGAAGTAGTTGAGGACGAAGACAGCAAAGCAGCCACCATGGGCAGAATGGTAGAAACATTGTTAATGGAACCTGAGCAGTTTGATGACAGATTCTATGTATCTACATGCATAACTACACCTACTAATTTAATGTTAGAGTTTGTAGAAGCATTATATAGACATACCATAGCAGCTACGTCTGAAGATGGTATAGTGACTAGAAGCTTTGAAGAAATGTGTATAGATGCTCATGCAGAATCAGGATTCAAGATAAAACTCGATGCTGTTCTTGGTAAGTTTATAGGATCTGATGCAGAGATTTATTACAAAGAGATTAGAGAGGTGAGACCTAGAAATCTTACAGTGGTAACTACACAAGAAATTAACAACGCTGAGAAGATAGTAGTAGAGTTAAAGACTAACCCTGTTACATCAGAGATTGTAAATACTACATCTGATGTACAATATTCTGTACATAATCAGTTACAAGTGGAAGGATATGATGTACTTGGTCACCAGTTCAAATCTATGATGGATAAAGTGATTGTAGATCATAAAGCAAAGACAGTACAGGTGTATGACCTTAAGTGTACATGGTCTGTAGAGAACTTCTATAGTGAATATTATTTGTATAGAAGAGCTTACATCCAAGGATTTCTATATCATAAAGCTGCAGAGACTTGGGCTAGTGAAATGGGCTATGGAGACTATACTATTTTACTTCCTAGATTCATTGTATGTGACAGCACTAATTATTCTAATCCTTTGGTATATGCAATGACTCAAGACAGTATGGACAATGCTCTTAATGGTTTTGAACATAATGGAAGACCATATCCAGGCGTTGCAAAAATTGTTGAAGATCTTCAATGGGCTTTAGAGAATGACAAATGGAACATCTCAAGAGAAAATTATATTAACAATGGCGTAGTAAACATAGATTAATGGAGAGAAAACACACAATCACTAGCGTATTCATTGTTCCCACTCTAAGCGTTGGTAGAGAGAGATTAGTGGACAATGGATTTGTAAATGGATATATAAAAGATGGTAAAAGAGATGTACAGTATGAAAATGCTGTATATCTTTTATTTAAGCCACAGAATTTAGACAAGTTCAGAGACTTTCTTGATAGTGAGTATGAAAGAACTAAGTCTATTATAGATGATTATGACTACGAAGATGGCTATGTAGTGATTGTTTACGAAATCAATCCTAGACTAAAGGATGACATAGAACTGATAAAACAAGGTAAATATTCCCAAACTTCTAAGAAATTTCAGGAAAGTTTTCCTAAAGTTGTTAAAATTAGAAAGAATGGATTGAGTAGAGATGAGATATCTCTTCAATACAGAGTTTTTAACAAGACACAAGACTTAAAACAATTCTGGGAAGATAAACTAGGAATAGAATTTCCAGAAGACATGGAAGTTTGGCATGGTTTCTTTGAGGAATTTGAAACATTAGACCTTGATAAAATTAAAGAGTATGTATAACAGTGATATATTAAACCATCTAATCAGTAAATATGGTATAGATGATGTAATTAAATTCTGTGACATGGAGAGTGAAAAGAACGCTCTCCTAGCACAGTCAGTTGAAGAAGACAAGCAGCACTACCCAGAACCTAATGAATGGAAGTTTGAAAGAGACTGGTGGGCTGAAAGTGGTAAACAATTAAAAAGCAGAATATGACAGCAAAAGAAATATTAGAAAACTATCCTAAAGCAGCTAATGAAGCTAGCAGGTATTTCTATGAAAAATTAGTAAACTCATTAGTTGATGCAGATGTTTCTGAAGAATACAAAGAGTTTATAAAATCACAAGAAATAGGTAATGAATTCATGACAAATGTAATAGATACCAATCCAAGAGCTTTCTTTGATGTATTTGATTCACATGACATGTTTATTCAAACACCTATTAAATGGGAAGGTGATGATGCAACTTTTGGTTGGACTATAGAAAGAGCAGGCATAGATACAATTGGATCTTCTAATAACTATCCTTATAGAGATATAGCAGAGAGATTTGCTATAGAAAAAGCATTTGATTATCTAAATAATCAGCTATGATATACAACAATGACACAGACCCAAATGTAGAAATGTGGGAAAAGCAAAATACTGACCAAATAGTCTTAGAGGTTATTGAGAAGTATTCTAAGCGTAGTGAAGTGGGGATAGCCAAATATGGCACCACACTAGAAACTAACAATCATGACAACTTTCTTAAGCATTTACAAGAAGAATTGATGGATGCCACCCTATATTTACAGAAATTAATGAGCTTGGATAAAGAACTAACTAAAATAGTTAGAGATACTCCAAACGATGCAGAATTAGGAAACAAAATAAGAAAATTAGTTAGATAGAATTTTTGAATTCTCTTGGTTTATTGAAGGGGGTGTGGTAAATTCGCACCCCCTTATTATTTTAACCAATTAAACACAATTAAACATGGATTTAGGATTAGAAGCCTTGAGCAAGATTACAGTTTTTAGCAAGTACGCAAAGTACCTCCCAAAGCTAAAAAGAAGAGAAACCTGGGATGAGATAGTAGATAGATATCAAGACATGATGGTAAAGAAATACCCTCAACTAGATCCACAGATTAGAGAAGCTACCATTTTCATTAGAGAAAAAAAGGTATTGCCATCTATGAGAGCGTTACAGTTTGCAGGACCTGCAGCTGAGGTGAACAACTCACGTATTTATAACTGCTGTTACCTACCAGTTGATAGTTTACACAGTTTCAGTGAGACTATGTTCTTATTACTAGGTGGTACAGGTGTAGGTTACTCTGTACAGAAACAACATGTAGATCAATTACCAGCTATCATCAAACAAGAACGCTACAAACACAGAAACTGGCTTATTGAAGATAGTATTATGGGTTGGGCAGATGCTGTGAAGGTATTAATGAAGTTCTATTTTGAGGGTGGTTTAAAGCCCAAATTTGACTTCAGAGCCATTCGTGAGAAAGGAGCAAGATTAGTGACTGCTGGAGGTAAAGCACCTGGTCCTGAACCTCTTAAGATCTGTTTAGCACACATTGATGCTATTATGGAGCGTAAAGAGAATGGATCAAAGCTTACATCATTAGAATGTCATGATATTATGTGTCATGTTGCTAACTCTGTGTTGGCAGGTGGCATCAGAAGATCAGCTATGATTGCTTTATTTAGTCATGATGATGAAGAAATGATCACATGTAAGTATGGCAACTGGTGGGAATTGAATGAACAACGTGGTAGAGCTAATAACTCAGCTGTATTATTAAGAGAAGCTGTAGATGAAAATGAGTTCAAAGACCTATGGAAACGTATTGAAGCATCAGGAAGTGGTGAACCAGGTATCTATTGGACTAACAACCTAGATTGGGGAACTAATCCTTGTTGTGAGATAGCTTTGAAACCATTTCAATTCTGTAACCTGTGTGAGGTGAATGTGTCTGAGTTAGTATGTCAGGAAGATCTTAATGATAGAGTGACAGCAGCTGCATTCTTTGGCTCATTGCAAGCAGGATTTACAGACTTTCATTACTTACGTCCCATCTGGAAGAAGACAACATTTGAAGATGCTCTATTAGGAATTGGTATGACAGGTATTGGTTCAGGAGATGTGTTACAGTATAACTTAGAAACAGCAGCAAACATTGCTAAGAAGACTAATATACTTATCACTGAAATAACTGGTACCAACGAAGCAGCTCGTATTACATGTATTAAACCAAGTGGTACAACTAGCCTTGTGTTAGGTACAGCATCTGGTATCCATGCATGGCATGCTCCTTACTACCTACGTACAATGAGATTTAACAAGAATGAAGACATTGCATCATATCTAATGATTAACCATCCTGAACTATGTGAAGATGATGTGTTACGTCCTAAGGATACATTGTGTGTACGTATTCCTGTTGCAGCTCCAGAAGGATCTATCTTCAGAACAGAAACAGCTATTGATACATTAGAGCGTGTTAAAAGATTCTCTACAGAATGGATTAAGCCAGGACATGTCCATGGTGCTAATACACATAACGTCTCAGCTACTATTTCTATCAAAGAAGATTGGAAAGAAGTGGGACAATGGATGTGGAATAATAGAGAACATTACAATGGTCTTTCTGTACTTCCTTACTTTGGTGGTAGTTATAAACAAGCTCCATTTGAGGATATTACAGAAGAAGAATATAACAAACGTATTAACACATTGAAATCCATTGATTTAACAAAAGTGATGGAACTTGATGATAGTGTAGACTTTGGTCAAGTGGCTGCCTGTGCAGGTGGTGCTTGTGAAATTCAATAATATGGAAAAGAAAGAATTTATAAAAGACATTGATTATTATCTTGAAAATGGATTTGTAATCTTTACAGAGAAATATCATAAAGAAAGAGGAGAGTGCTGTGGTAACTCTTGCAGACATTGTCCTTATGAAAAACCTCCTATTAAAGGTAACAAAATATTAGAAAAAGATAAAAAAGGATAAAATATTTTGCGTATGTATGCGTAACTATGCGTATGTTTGCATCTCTGTTTTTCGTTAATTGTGTCCAGCCCCTGGTGTTTCTACATTGGGGGCTATTTTTTTAACGAAAAAGTATGGAAATATCATAGAAAAGTATTAATTTTGTATACTAAATTAACAATTATGGCGAAAGCAGTAAAAACAGTAGACAGTGGTGTCTCTAAACTCCAAGAAGCTTTGGATAAATTAAACAAAGCATATGGCACAGGTACAGTGCTAGCATTAGATTCCAAAACAGATGGTCATTATGATGTAATCAGTACAGGTTCAATTGGATTTGATTGGATTACATTAGGCACTGGTGGATTTGTTAAAGGAAAATTATATGAATTAATGGGATGGGAAGGCTCAGGTAAGTCTACTATATGTGGACACGCTGTTGCTGAATGTCAAAAGAAAGGTGGTAAAGTGGTTTATATTGATGGCGAACATGCTGTTGATAAAAACTATTTTGAGTCTATTGGCGTTAATACATCAGACATGTTAATCTCTCAACCAAGTTGTGGTGAAGAAGGTTTTAACATTGCATTAGAAATGATAAAGACTGGTGAAGTTGACCTTGTAATTATTGACTCTGATAGCTCATTGATTCCTAAGAAGGTAATTGATGGTGAAGTGGGTGATAATGCAATTGGTTTGAAAGCTAGAATGAATAGCAGTGTATACTCAAAATTAAAAGGTGCAATGTCTATAGGAAAGACATGTGTTATTGTTATCTCTCAATATCGTGAGAAGATTGGTATTATGTTTGGTAATCCAACTACAACACAAGGTGGACATGCATTAAAATTTGCAGCTGATGCTCGTATAGAAGTGAGCAAGACAGCTGCTAAAGATGGTGATGTAACTTATGGTAACATCACTAAAGTAAAATGTGCTAAGAATAGAATGAGTCCTCCATTTAGAATGACTAGTTTTGACATTGTGTATGGTATAGGTATTGATAAAGTTAAAGAAGTGATGGACCTTCTTAATGATTTTGAGCTTGGTAGAAAGTATGGCCAGACAATGACATTCAATGATGTTAAATACAATCTTGATGAATTCAAGAAGATGATTGTAGATAATGAAGAGTTTTATGCTGAAATCAAGCAAAGCATTATAAACAAGATTAAACAAATTGAAGAACCTAAAATTGAATTAGCAGATGTTGAAGATTAAACTACAAAAAGTTACAGAAGATGCTCGCATGCCCATCAAGGGTAGCGAGTACGCTGCTGCATATGATGTATATGCACATAGCATTACATCAGAGAATGGAAAAGTAAAAGTGGGTCTAGGATTTAAAACAGAAATACCTAGAGGATATAAGGGTATTATTGTTCCTAGAAGCAACTTAACTAAATTCAATTGGATATTGAATAACTCTTTTGGAGTTATTGACTCAGACTACAGAGGTGAATGGATGGCTATCTTCACTCCTATTATGAATGTAGGAGTTATTCAAGATTTTCCATATGGTGTGGGTGATAGAGTGGCACAAATTTACTTTGAAGAAGTATTGCCTATATCTTTTGATGTTGTTCCTGAGCTAGAACAATCTGAGAGAGGTGAGGGAGGCTTTGGTTCAACTGGTTTAAAATGAGTACATGTAAAAAATGTGGTAAGAAATGTGATGGAGAATATTGTTTCATGCACAAGCCTAGAAAACTATTAACTTCTAGGAAAGGATTTAATCTTTGGGGTGATAGAAACAATTTTGAAATATATGAAAAAGCAATGCATGATACTGTTATAATGCAGACCTTTTTCTTACAAATTTGGAAGAAAAGACCTCATTATTCAGAAGTGAGTGGTGATTCTTTAGGTAAGGAAGCTTTGTCAGTATTCTTTCACCATATACTACCAAAAGAAAAACATCCTCAAGCTAAACTAGATGAGGAAAATATCATACTTTTGACATTAGATGAACATAGTAATGTAGAGTCTGACATATATAGGTATGAAGAAGTAAACAAAAGACGTGAACAACTAAAACAGAAGTATGATATCACTTACTAAATGGGCTGCTTTTATAACAGGAGCAGGAATAATGATATGGTTTTTATTCTATACTAATGACAAAAACCTAGATTTAACTACTAGATATAGAGTGATTACACTCAAGGGAAATACATTTGATCTAGATGTAACAATGATTGTTACAGAAGACATATCTTTTGCTCTTAAGTATGTTAGAGAGAATCTAGACAGTACAGTGACAGCTGCAGACTTTGATGCTAGAGCTGTATCCTTTCCCACTGTAGATGGTAAGTCTCCTATAATATGGATGGCTGACACTAAGGATAAAGGTGTCATAGCTCATGAGATATTTCATACAGCTTTGAATGTAATATACTGGACAGGTATGGAACTTAATTCAGAGACAGAAGAAGCTTTTGCATATGAGGTGCAATATTTAACCAATTCTTTTTATAACCAAATAAATACAATACAATGAGTTTATTCTTTTACACAAGAGAAGTAGATGGAAAAATCTACACAGACAGTTTTAATCTAAACAAGGTAATCAGATCTATGCAAATGGATGATGAGAAAGTAATCCTTGTATTAGATGATATACATGAGCGTGCTGAAGCAGTACCTGATGTTAAAAATGGTAAAGTGGTTGGTTCCAAAAGGGAACGTAACACTTTCCAAACAGAAATCACCTTAACTGGTGCAGACGTAACAAGATTCCATAACCTAGCAAATAAATAATATGAAACTATTAGGCAATCGCATCTATTTAGAGATGCCAAAACAAGATGAAGAAAGTAAGTTAATTGTAGACGAGAACACTAAAGAAGCATTACAAAGAGAAATGATTAAGAAGTTTTCTAAGTTAACAATACACACAGTGGGTGACAATGTAACTACAATGAAAGCAGGAGACATTGTATTAGTAGACCCAGGTGTTTTATCAAAGGCTCCATTAATCAGCTTATCAGATGATGAGCAAGTATTATTAGTAAGCCCATTTGATGTTATAATGGTATGGTAAAATGAAATACAAAATAATATTAAAGAGTAGTCATAAACATTTTGATAGAGTGGATAGCTGTCTTAAAACATGGCTATCCCCTCTTAATTATGTTATTATTACAGATAAACTTACAGGAATAGCTAATGAGCTCTCCATGTCAGATAATGACAAATACAATAGCAATGAAGAGAAGACTGTGAACTTTATCAACTATGTCCAAGCCCATCCAAATGACTTTAATGAAGATTGGTTTGTATTTATAGATGATGATGCTATATTAAACTCAGCATTGTTTGAATCAATCATGCCTTATTTAGACAAGAATGTTGTCTATGGTACACAGATGAAAGGATCTTACAAGAAAGAACCTGAACTTAACTATCCTTCTGGAGGATGTGGATATTTCATATCACCAGAGCTAATTAAGAAATGCAAACCTATGACTGCTAAAGGTTATGGTTTTGAAGATGTGTGTATAGGAAAATGGTTAGAGGAAAATAGAGTGAAGATACATGATAAGTATATGAATGGCAGTCTTATGATATCAATTAAACTAAATGGTTGGTTCCCATGGCCAAAGCATTTTGATAAGGTGAGTGAGAAGGGAGATGAATATATCAATGAAATGATTAAAACACTTACGCCAGAAGATGTTACACTTTTACATAAAAATGTAACAAATCATTATATACGACACAGAAGTTTAATGCAATACATATATGACCAAATAAAAAAGCCCCAATAAGGGGCTTTTTTTATTTTGATAATCTCTTTTGTTTAAGAGGCCACATTTTACTTTTCAGTCTTGCTGGCGTGTCAGCTTCTTTCATGTAATTACCATTGATTGGATTAGGAGGTGCCACCTTAGGAGCTGGTCTTGGTGTACCAGAACCTTTAGCTTTACCAGCTGTCATTGGTTTTACTGATTTTGCTTGTTTGTTGGTTATTTTAGCTGATTTCATTAGCAACCATATTTACATTTACCCATGGTTTTACCCATCTTAGCTTTAGCACCTTTATTAACAACATTTTTACCAGTATAGTTTTTACCAATTTGTCTGTTGTAAGATCCTAATTGCATAGATAAACCATCTTTCTTAGGGGCAGATAATACACCACCATTTTTCATCATAGCTTTAGGTGCTTTACCAGCTTTCTTCATAGCAATAGCTACAGCAGCTTGTTTAGCAGCTTTACCACCCATTTTCATTTTTGCACTCTTCATCACTTTCTTACCAGACTTAGCCATTTTCTTAGCACCTGCAATTTTATCTGCAAATGTAGGTTTAGGGTTTTTATCAATACCAGCTTTCACTGATAACATACCAAAAGATGAACCATCTTTTGCTTTTTTCTTAATTACACCACCTTTTTTATATTGTGTGTAAGAGTCAGGTTTACCTGGTTTACCAGCGTAATCTGTAGCTGGGCTAGGTGCACCAGACATTTTAGCATAATCAGTATAGCTATCAGCTCCACCTTTTTTTATCTTTGCCATTGTTATATTATTTTTTAACAGTTAATGAATCTACGTGAACAGAGTCAGATTTAACAGAATCAGCTTTGATTTCTATTTTATCTGATTTAACATCAAATTTACAAGCTGCAAACAATACCACTACAGCTAAGAATAAAACTACTTTTTTCATATGTTTATTTTAAGGTTTAACATTTCCATTTACGCAAAGACTTATTGATTCTACTATTAGGATCATGTGCAGTCTTAGCACTTGTAAGTTTACTTTTCATACCACTCATTCTAGCACAGAATGATTTCTTTCTAGGACCTCCTTGAGGTTGTGGAGCTTTAAGACCTGGTTTACCTGGGTTAGCTCTGTTGTAAGAGGCTCTACCTTTTGCATTGAGTCCTCCTGTAGGATTTTTACCTTCCTTGCGTTGCCAAGCTGGTGAACTACCACCATTTTTCATCATAGGATTTTCTCTATGCCATTTCTTTGTAGCAGCTACACCTTGTGCAACTGTTTTAGCTTTAGCTTTCTTTGTAAGATCTATTGTATCCCATTTACCTTTATCTTTGGTAGGATGGTTTACCATGATATCCCCTTCTTTGCCTTTTCCAAGTCCTGTTGGACTTGTTTTTTTATATACAACATGCTTTTCACCACCTGCACTTATATTTACTTTACCACCTTTTTTAAGAGTGGAGTCTTTAAATGGTCCTTTCTTTTTAATTAATGGACCATTAGGTACAGGACTGAAATGACCTTTGATTGCAGTGAGCGTGTCTCCATTTTGAAGAACATTCTTACCTACATAAGCTTCTGCTTTCTGTGGGTTGTACACTTTAGTCTTAGGTATCTTAGCCATTTATAAAATTTGAAAAGTTTGTTGTAAGAGATGTCCAAGTTGAACCAGTTCTTACTTCCAATGAATTAAAATTAATAAATGCAGAATAACCATCATCAGCATTAATGAATGTACCACTAAACAAATATAAATTGTTTACAGATCCTAATGCAGGAATGATTGTATTATGTAAGATGTTATAACTTGCAACTCTTATAAGTTCTGTAGCTTGAATCATATTCTCTGAATATGTGTGAGAATTGTAATAAGCATAAGAAGCATAAACAATCAATGCAAGTTGATATCTTTGATAATTGTTTATAAAAGGAGCATTTGTAGCCACTGGTGCAACACCATTTAATGTAATTGCATCAGCAATAGCTGTAGCAACAGCTCCACATGTATTATCACTTGTAGCAGAACTCTTACCTCTTCTTAATATTCTACCTACATTATCATTAGCTACAACAAGATCAGCTTGTTGTGTAATTCCTATATGAGGCATGTTAATTAACAATAATGGTCCATTTGTATTATCATCTGATGTGGTGTGACTTTGCCAAGCTTGTGCTCCTAATATACCTGTATGAGGATATCCAGCAAGCCCACCACCCATGAATGGTCCAAGATAGTTGTTTAATGCTGGGGGATTTTGACCTATATTAAATATATTAGCAAACTCAGAAGCATTAACATCATCTGAACAAACTGTAGAATTCAAAACAGTATTATATGCATCAGCACCTAAACTATCAAGAAAACTTACTAAGCCATAAGCAACACTATTAGCTAATAAAGCGTTTGGATATGTGGCATTAACCACTTCACTATAATTTTTATTCACTTTATTAAAATACTCTACAGGTTGCATCTCTTTCCAGATACCAACAGTAGGAGCACCTCTATATAAATTAAGGCTCCCTGGAACTATGTCTCCATTTCTGTTAAACCTTGCATAAGGCTTTAAAGGGATTCTTGTGTTTGTTGTTGCCATATTATTTACCTTTTCTAGCTCTACCCATTGCTTTGAATGTCTTAGCTAAAGCTTTACGCTTAGGAGTACATGTAGCTTTGGTCATTGGTGTGCAATATCCTTTATGAGCTGGATTAACAGCCTTTTGAATCCACTTGCCATCTTTGGCTTTCACTTTACCACCAGCTTTGTATGGTTTACCAGCAGCTGATAACTTTCTCATACTAGCAGCTTGTTTATCAGCCTTTGCTATTTCAGCAGCTGTAGGTTTTCTATAACCAGGCATACCTGGAGTTGTAGAGTTTAATGTTTTACCCATCACTTTAGCAAAATCATCTTTTTTTGCAACTCCACCAGCTTGATATTTTGTAACCTTTGCCATTTTATTTCTTTTTAGACTTTAAACGAGGAGCCATTTCACCACTTCGTTTTTCCATCACTTCAGATTCACGCTTTAAAGCAGCCTTTCTGAAACTAGCTGGGTTGATTTCTTTATGAGCAGGAGTCTTTTTATCAAGACCATATTCCTTTTCAGAACGTCCCATCTTACCACCCATTTTCATTTTGGTGGCATCTAATTCTTTATCTTTCTTCAAAGTGGCTTTCATTCTAGCATCATTCAATGTTGCTTCTTGAACCTTAGTCCAAGCACCATTGGGATCAACAGGTCCTACACGCTTATCAGAAGCTTTTAATCCTGACATACTACCCATTCTATCTTTTGTTATCTTTGCCATTATTTCTTAGTTTTAGCTTTTATTTTACGCTCTTGCTTAAGCATTGCTGAAGTTGGCTTCTTTCCAGATCCTTTAGCAGCACGAATGTTATCCCACAAACCACGTTGTGAAACAGATCCATCTTTACGTTTAATCATTTCTTTTGCCATAATAATATTATTTGTTTTCTGAAACTTCAACTACTATACCTGCTTCGACAGCATCAGCTAATGTCTTCTCAAGAACATCGCCTGCGTCATGAGCTAATAAAATAGTTTGGGCTTCCTTTGTGCCTGTGATGGCACGTAATGTATTTAATAACATTCCAAAATCATTTCCATCAATTGTAAACTTAGCATCTTGTGACCATGTATATTTCTTACTTGGATCAAATTTAGGGCTTTGTTTAGCATAATCATTTAAGTTAAAAATCTCTGACATATAATTATATTTTTGGTTTAATCACAAAGATAGGGTTATTTTACCTATCCTCCAAATTTATTTCAAACACTATTGTTGCAGAACTTTTTATACTTTTAGATAGGTTCAATCTAATTTGAAACAAGTTATGTAGTTTCAATATCTCCTGTAGTAACAAATCATTGTACATAGGTAGAGAAGGAGCCAGTCTAAAGTGATACGAATGGGGATTTCTTGTAATCTCCAACGTAGATAGTTCATCAACTGAAGAGATAATTCCTTCAAGATGTGCAAAATAAGCAAGTTCATTATCTTGCATCACCTCAGGAAAAAACTTCTTATTTATTTGCATTAAGACAAACTTAAACGATATAATGTTTGAGCAGCTTCTCCAGATAGGCTCTGAGCTACATTTTCAATATCAGGCATGTTGTTATCTTCACCAAATTCTTCAAGATCTTTAGCAAAAGCAACTAGATCTCTTACCACTTGATTAGACATACCTCCAGAATAATCTTTTAAAACATCAATTTTGTATGCTTTAACTCTTTTTCCTGTATATCCCATAATCTTTTCTACAATCTCATCTTGTAGATCTCCCACCTTGTCATATATAATACCCAAAGCTTGATGCTCTGCGTAACTTGTCGTCTGCCAATGTAATAGATGTAATTGCTCATAGAAGTAGGATAACTTTCCAGCAATTGTTTCTGGTGTAAGTGCACTACCTTTTACGTTTTCCATCATCTCACTTGGAAATAGTGATTTTGCCATTAGTCTTGGTTTAAAGGATACTCTTCAGGAGCTTCAGCTTCTTCTTGAACAGGAATTTCTTCCTCAACAACAGGAGCTGGGGCTGGAGCTGGAGCCACTTTTGCAAAACTAGCTGCAAACTTTGCAGGTATTTTTGAATTGTGCTTATCAGCTACTGGTTTCTTTGATTCTAACTCAAACTTATTTTTACTCATTGTTTCAATTTATTAGTTAGAATATGCCTCACCATACAATGATGTAGTATTATTTGCAGCAAAGAATTCAGCTAACTGAATGCTTGGAGTTACAAATAAATCACCATCTACAACTGCGAAATATCCTAAGTTTGAAGAATTGGCATTAAATAATGCAGCTAGTGCAGCCACGTTTGCAGCAGTCAATGTTGTGTTAGAGAACATACGTTGAAATACGTTACCATCATTTGCTCCAATTTGAATGCTAGCATCTGTGATTGGATACGAACTTACAACGTCTACTAATACTGGTGTTTGGTCTACGTTACAGCAAAGGTATCCCTGTACTGGTTGCCAATTGCCCACTTTAGGCTTTGATCTACGTAGTACTAAGCTACCTGCAACTACTCTCCCACTACCATCGTAGCGAGCATAAGCATTTAAACGTTGTGATGAATTGCTTCCCATAATTTTAATTTAATTAGGTTAATAGTTAAGGTTATATTTTTGTTTTAATTCTAATAATTGTTTTAAGTAGTAATGATTAGCATGCTTTTTAGATATGTCATCTGTATCTACTATATATAAATGTGTGTCCTTGAAAGGATCTTTACCATTGATGTAGGTTCCTTTGTAGAACGCAGGCCAACCCATAGTGTGCTGTCCTGTAATCCCTGCATTATGTAATAGTGTTGTTCTCTCTAATTTCTCAATTGGATCTGAGGACCAACAGAATTCCATTTCAGGAATGTTCTTTGTTTCTTTCTCTCTAAGCCAAACGTTCCATAGCACAGCCCACATATCTGCACACCAGCTTTGAAACCCTTTGTTCTCATCCTTAAAGAAGTCTTTGTTTATGTTCTGAAGATAGACACGAATCATTATACAATCATTCATCACCTTCTTCCAGAAATCACTATCTATATTCTTTAAGAAATACTGAGCTCCTCCTGAGTGATCATTGTTAGCTTCAGCTATTTCTCTTGTTATTCCCACCAGACTAGTAGCTTCAGCTAGGATATCCCTATTCTTGTATTCCTCTAGTGTGTCTGGTAAGACATCTTTTATCTTACTATCAAAATATGAAGCATTGATGTAGCTATTTGTATCAGATAGATAGTTAATATCATCATCTTTAAACTTGTCAACATCAAACTTATCTGTGAAGATTACATCACAATCACAGTAAAACACTGCTTTGGTGATCATATCAGGATGGTCCTGAAAGTATCTCATCAAGCAATATGGACGTAGAACAGGAATATAAACTTCTAAATACTTACTTACATCCCCTGTATCTTGATAGAAAGCAAATTGTGCTTCTGGATACAAGTCCACGATCTTCTGCCATTTATCACTCTTTTCTCTAAAACTAGGCGTGTATATTAATACAATTGCTTTGTCTGAGTGTCCAAGCTTCTTCAAGCTTTCCAACCAAAGATGTACCTGCCATGTGTAATACTGATCGTCAGGTTGAGCACAGCAAAATTTAAGATCCTTCATATATGTAGTTTGTTGGTTTGTTTTCTATTATGGAGCAGTAGTGGTAGTAGTTGTTGTAGAAGGAATTCTTCTACCCACTGTACCAGTTAGTTGCTCTAGTTGCTTAGCTATATACCAAAGTAAATTAGCTCTTGTGCTCCAACCTATTTGTCTAGATGGTATTGCCATTTTATATTAAATTAAAGAAGCATTAAACAATGTACCTCCTCCAGCCTGAACTACTTGACTACCACTAGCAGAAGATGAATATCCTGTAATAGTGATATAATCAGTGGTACCATTTAGATAAACTATACTACTATTAGATTGTGTAAGTGGTACAATAGTATTTACTACTGACTGACTAATATATAACCCTGATTCATTAAGATGAATTTGAGTGTTAATCTGACCAGTACCAGTACCTATGCCCCATAATACACTATAAGAAATATTATAATATCCTGCAATAGTAGGTTGAAACCTATGACTAGTATTATTAAACCACCCTTGAGGATCATCAACAGACGTAAAATTAATTACTGCATCAGGAGAACCAACAGTTTGGTTAGTAGCTAACGTAGCTGTTACAATATTACTTGATGGAACTTGTACATTGCCAGCTGCATATGAAACTCCCATGAGAGCTTCTAATTGTTTAGAAATCTCCCATAAAAGGTTTTCTTCTGTACTCCAACCTATTCCTCTTGATGGTATTGCCATGATTAAAAAATTAATGTTCAAAGATTAATGTCCAAAGATATGTTACTTTTTGTTATTAGCAATGAGTATCAATAATTTACAATAACTAAAAAAGTTATATCTACTCTAACAAAAAAAGTTAGAGTTATTTTCCCTGTCCTCTGTATTTGCTTACTGCCTTGTCATTAGGGCCTTTGGTCTTAGAAGCTTTCCCTCCCTTACGTTTTCCAAAGGAGATCTTCTTAACAGAGCTTGTTGCTTTTGCCATTATTTATAGTTTTTAAGTACTTCATAATTGTGTTTCAAGAGCTCTATTTTTTTAATTCCAGAGCGTTTGCTGCGTCTTGCAACAGGTTTCTTCTTAGCATGTGCCATTATATACTACCATTTAATAGGTTATTGAATTCAGTGAAGTGCTTGATACGATCTGATAGACCTATATTACCACCATTAACCTTCTTAGTTACATCAGCCACTACATCATCTGTAGCTCCTTTGTCAGCAATAGGATTAATCTTTTTGTTATCCCAGAACCAAGCTGCAGATAAAAGAGGATACTTTGTAGCTATGAGATCAGGGTTGGCTAGGATGTCATCATCAACTGTCTTATCAAAGGCAGTGTAGTTATCCTTCCCTGTTAGTTGGATAAAACCCCTTCCACGAAATTTATAACCTTCACCAGAAGCCTGGTTACCATTCCCCATTCTGTTTGCATAGACAATGTTTGCTATTTTTTCAGGCTTACGTTCATACTCTTTAGCACTTTCAGCTGTGAAATACTTCTTAAATATACTTACAAGGCCTGCAGCACCATAGTTTAGATTCTCTGTAGTCACTTTAAAACCACCAGATTCATGACCTGTTTGTGCTAGGAAATGAGCAAGTCTTAATGCTGTATTGATTTCAAACTTAGCCTGTACATCAGGGATTTGTGCAATCACTGCGTCAGGAACATGTCCTTTTAACTTATCTATATTCATAACTACTTAATTTTCCAATAAGCACTAAACCCATAGATAACTTGGTTAGTGTGTAATATTCCAATATTTAAACCTAAGATTCTATCTTGTGGTGTCTTATAAAGGATAGCTCCATGTAATCCATAGATAGAAACTTCTTTAGCACTGGTGACCCCACCACCAACAAATAGAGCCCCTTTAGGAGGAGCCTGCTTAGTGATAGTAGTTGTCACAGTGACTGTTGGAATCTTATAATTGTATTTATAAGATCTGTTATGTAGCTCGTTTTTATGTACTGTATCAGATACAGCTACATAACCTAAGGTGTCTAATCTCACTGTGTCAGCATAGATATTCTTTGCTAGGTGAGCGTTGACCAAAGCTTCATATTGAGCTTTGAGCTTAGGGTAGTTTGTGTCAGCTATATATTCTTTAGGAAGTGTGTCATGTATAGTCTTCTTGATAACTAACTTCTTGAGTATCAATGAGTCATGAGTTGTCCAGCTTGTATCATGTTTTGTAACTGTATCAGCTTTTAAGTTGGGTTTATTACATCCATCCTTTTGAGCTGCTAGTAAAAATAGTAATACAACAACAGCAACTATTAAAACTTTATTCATTATCTAAACTTTTCTTATTGATAAACTTGTCAACTGAAGCAATTCCAAAACAAGCTATAGTTAGTATCTTGAATGAATCATATATAAATTCATTAACAAGTAAGGGTTTATTCATAGTACCAGTAATAATATCTACTATTGCAAATATAATCATCATTATAAATGATAAAAATCCAATAACTGCCTTCTCATTTATTGTGTTATCATCATTAAACAATTCAAGAAAGAACTTTTTCATTTCTTTAAATTTAATTTATTATTAGGTAGGACTGCCTCCATTTTGTATGTATAATCCCAACCATCATTTTCTGAGGGTATAGATGTTGATGCTGTTTTATAGACAAATCTCTCAATATTATCTATACGTGTCTTGTCAATATTAGATTGAGCCATCAATGCTTTAACATCAGATTTAATCTCATTAACATCGTTCCAGATTAGTAACGCAATCACTGATACAAGACTTGGGAATATCCAAACTTTAAACGCTTGGACACTAGGATTATTATTATCTCTCATAGCTATAAATAGAAATGCACCCAGTTTGGGTGTTAATTTTAAAAATACTTAGATTTAATTATTTCCTCAGGATACTTTTGAGGGACTTATAGATAAGTTCAACTGCACAAATACAACCTACACGTTTGACAAAACAAGGTATTTACCAGATGTTCATTGAACAATGGCATATCCTTGGCAAAGCTATGTAAAAAAGTTTAAATCACCAAATTTATTTTAGTAGGGCTTATAGGATTTCTCCTCTACAAAATCAGACCCATACTTTATATTAATTTGTTTTTTAATATGTGCTCTTTCATCATTAGTTTTGTATACATCTCTAGCTAAAGCTATGAAGGTTTCATTAAATCTTTGCTCTCTTTCTAAATCTCTAAGCTTGTCCTCAACTACCCATAGAATCTTGTTTACTTTGAGCAATTCATCTACCAAGGGATCATGTAGGATGTCTGGATCTATCACTGTATTCAGGTAGTTCCTTTCTTTGAACACGTTAGCAAGCTTGTCCTTGTCTGTGATGTTCAGGGCTTTAATTGAGAGGATAGTCCATTTGTCAACCACCTCTCCAATACTAACTTCTATTTGCATAAAAATTTGGTTTTTAATTACAAATTTAGTAGTTTTGTTTCAAATTAACAAAAAATGATACGAGAAACTAGAATAGTCAGTATCCATGGAGTTCCTATGATGATATTTGAGGGCCCTGAATGCATATCAGATGACATAGTTAAATACAAAAACTTTTGGGAATATGAACTATTTGATGAATGGAAACGCTATTTCCCTTCACAAGGACTTATGTTTGACATAGGTGCCAATATAGGTAGCCACACTGTACAATTTAAGAGTCATTTTCCAAACCTAAAGATATGGGCATTTGAATTACATCCTGACAACTATAGGGTGTTAAATTATAACACAAAAAGATATAGTGATGTCAAAGCATTTAATGTAGGTATAGGAAGCAGAGCATCTATTGTTTCATTTAATGATGGTCATTTCTCTAACTCTGGTGTAGTTAAGTTAGATGCTGAAGGAAATAATTCAAATATTATCATTGCTTTAGATGATCTATTAGGTTGTGATGAGTTAAATGAAAAAGTGACGTTCATCAAGCTTGATATAGAAGGACATGAGCTATCTGCATTAGAAGGCATGACCAATTTATTAAAGAAAGATAGACCTTTAATATGGCTAGAAGATTTAACAAATAGTGTAGCTATTAATTATTTAAAAAGATTGGGCTATATTATATTAGAAAAACAAGAATCAACATCAGACTATTTAATGATATAATATGAAACCAGTTTGTTTAGACTTACGTCAGTGCCATGGATTAGGAGATCTAATTTGTGCTACACCAACAATTAAAAAACTATCAGAAGCATACCAGAGAAAGATTATTGTCATCTCTAAGATGCCTGAGCTTTTTAAAATGAATCCTTACGTAGAGAAGAGCTATAAAGCCCTCTCAGTAGATATAGATTATTTCAAAGCTAATTATATAATGCATAACTCTTTCTACTTAGTAGGTAAGAAAGATGAGCGTGGTATAGAAATGAAGCATAACATGATGGACATCAGACAGTTTCATGCTATTCATCTAGGCTTTATGCTTACTAAAGATGAACTAGAATGTTACTATAGACCTACAGAAGAAGATGCTTGTACATATGGGCTTAGTGATAAAAGCACATCTGGTACCAAAAGATATGTAGTGATACATCCTGTTAACAGCTGGCCTAACAGAACTTGGTCACAAGAAAACTGGTTAAAGTTATCTGAAGAGCTAATTAAATATGGATATACTGTAGTGGCAGTTGGTAAGGATAGTGCTGAGACAGGATTCTTTAATGTAAAGAAGCCTGTACATGAGATGGATGATAATATTATTAACCTAATGAATCAAACATCTATATCTCAAACATGGTACATAATTAATAACGCTGCAGCTGTCATCACTATGGACTCTGGTATTCTTCATCTAGCAGGTACAACAACAACACCTATAGTGGAGCTAGGATCTCCTATCAATCCAGAGTTTCGTACACCACATAGAAAAGAAGGTAAACATGTATATGTAAGAGGAGGATGTGGATTACACTGTAGTTCTAATATGAAATATGCATTGGAATATTGGGACACTATAGACTCTGTACAACCACTAATAGGATGCTTAGAGAAGAAAGAAACATTTGAATGTCATCCATCTGTAGCACAAGTAATGCACACAATTAATAATCACATTAATATTATATGAAAAAACTATTAATCATTACACCTCATTTATCAACAGGAGGTGCACCACAAGTAACAGTAAATAAAGTGGAGTTATTACAAAATCACTTTAATATTAAGGTGGTAGAATATGCATTTCTTGCATGGAACTTTGTTGTACAAAGAAATAGAATTAAAGTACTTGTAGGAGAACAAAACTTTCATTCTTTAGGGGAGAATAAGAAAGCTGAGTTATTTGATATTATTAAAGACTTTGAGCCAGATGTAATATCTATGGAAGAGTTTCCAGAGATGTTTATGGCTAATGATATATCTGAACAGATCTACCATAAAGCTAGACCATGGAAGATTGTAGAAACTACACATGATAGTTCATTCAATCCTAAGAATAAGAAATGGATGCCTGACAAGTTTATATTTGTTAGCTCTTACAACTCATTCAAATATATTGATCTTCCTGTACCTATGGAAGTGATTGAGTATCCTGTAGATAAGAAGAGTAGGAATAAACATGCTATGCGTGAGAAGTTAGGACTAGAACATGACTACAAACACTTTGTCACTGTAGGATTGTTTACACCACGTAAGAACCAAGCTTATGCATTTGAACTAGCTAAGATACTTAAGAACTATAAGATTAAATTTCACTTTTTAGGTAACCAAGCTGGTAACTTTAAAACCTATTGGGAACCATTGATGGCTGACAAACCAGATAGCTGTGTTGTGTGGGGAGAACGTAATGATGTAAACAACTTTTTAGAAGCAGCTGATGTATTCTTCTTCCCTTCTAAAGGAGATAGAGGAAATAAAGAGCTTAATCCAATAGCAATCAAAGAGGCTATAGAGTATGATGACTTAATCAAAGCCATGTATAATCTAGATGTATACTGTAATAAGTATAACAATGAAGAGAATATGGTTTATTTAACTGGAGATATTGATAGTGATGCTACCAATTTAATCAAAAAATTAAACCTAGATAGGAAAGATGAAGAGCTTATCATTATAGGCACCTATCCAAACTTAAAGTCTCGTGCACAATTAACTAAGGATACCATCAACTCTATGAAGGCCTTAGGTAGAAACATAATGTTGATTAGTCACTATCCTGTAGATGAGGAGATACAACGTATGGTAGATCACTATGTGTATGATGCACACAATCCATTAACACATCATTCTTATTACAGCAGATTCTATAGACATACAAATGACTATTATGCTGAGGTGAATATCAATGGATTGAAATTTAGCAACCAGTCCCTCACTGTACTTACTAACTTATATAATGGATTCAAAGCTGCTCAAAATTTAGGATACAAACGTGCATTCTATAATACATATGATGTAGTTATAAATGAGAAAGACTTAAGTGTTATTAATGAAGCATTTAATACAGATAAGAAAGCCTACTTATCTACAGTTAATACATCTCAAGGTAAGGGAATTCAAACCAATGGGATGATGTTTGACGTAGACTTCTTTGTAAAAGAGTTTGATGATGTGCGTACACCTGCTGAATGGGATGTTGTATGTAAAAGAAGAAAGTGTGAGAACTACTTAGAAGACTATTTAGCTAAGGTGGTGTATAGTTTCAATCCAAATGATATACAATTAGTTACTAATTCTGATCAAACATTGTTGATACATAGTGGGTTAGGTGTTGCATCTAATAGTGAATACTATTCTGTACTTCCTGTTTCTGGAAAGCCTGGTTGGTATATGTTCTATTTCTTTACATATAATGTAGATGATAGAATATTTTGGATTAAGATTGGAGAGTACATGATGAAGATAGATCTTTCTACAACAAGAGAATTTAAACATGAGTTTGAATACACAGGAGATAATGTAATAGAGATGTCATGCTATGATGGAGATAGAATATATAAGAAAGAAAAGTTTGAAATGAATGCGTCCACTATTCATAAGTATCATACCACTGGTAAGTTTGAATGGAAGAAGAAGGATAGACCTAAGATTAAGTTAGTACACATACAAACCACACTAAATGATGAAAGAGAACAAGCAAGTAGAGACTCCCTTATTGATGTCAGAAACCATGGATGGGAATATAAGTTACAACTTAACAAGCCCTATAAATCATTACCACCATCATATAACTGTACAAGACCCACTTGTGTTTCGATGGAACTCTTCGATGAGCAGCAAGTTAAGCAACATGGCACTGCACTTACCCCAGCACATTATGGATGCTATGAAGCATTCAAGAATGCCATCTTAAGTGAATTCCATGATTGTGACTTCTTGATAGTGTGTGAAGGTGATTGTATTATTGAAGTGGATACAAAAGAGTTTGTAGAGAAGGTAGAGAAGTGTTCACAGTTATTAGAATCAAATGGTATAGAATTTATGTCCTTTGGTGATAAAGATACATTAGAACATGGTTGGCCACAAAGTCCTGTAATTAAAGATGTGAATGAAGACATGTATGTAACTAATCATATCATTGGTTTACAATGCATCATGTTCCCAGCTAGTATTGCAAATAGATTAAAAGATACATTAAGAACACACAAATGGGATGCTGCTGATATGTATTTTAATATTATCTTTGCAGGAGATAGAATGGGCATAGTTAAGAAAAGACTTACCACCCAAGCAGATGGTTTTTCTTTAATAGATAACACACAAAAAACATTTAGAAAATGAGAATAGTACACGTAGCTACAGGGCTTATCACTATACCACCAAATGGTTGGGGAGCTGTAGAAAGACTTACATGGGAATATATGAAAGGGTTACAACAATTAGGTAACACTGTAGAGATTAAATACATGAATCAGTTAGAAAAATGGCCTGATACAATAGTACATGCTCATCTAGCTAACCAGGCTTTGTATTGTAGAGACAAAGGTATACCTTATGTGTACTCTTTACATGATCATCACACAGAACATTATGGTAAGGATAGCTGGGTGTTTAAACAAAACCTAGAAGCTATGAAGCATAGTATTATATCCTTTACACATGCTGAGTATTTGATAGACTATTTTAGTGAGACAGATAAGTTGTTCTATCTTAGACATGGTGCTAATACAGAATTCTTTACACCAGACTATGCTCCTAAGTCACATGCATTATTAATGATAGCTAATAATGGGCTAGCTGGTAACAGTGGTACAGATAGAAAAGGATTTAGATATGGTATAGAAGCAGCTAAAGAGTTAGGATTACCTATCACTATAGCAGGTCATCCTGATAATCAAAAGTTCTTTGACATACATTCAGAGCTATTGAATTATGATAAGTTAACTTTAAAGCTTACCAATCCAACTGATGATGAGACTAAAGAATTATATCAAACACATAGCATTTTCTTACATCCATCATTCTTAGAGGCTGGCCATCCTAACCTTACACTTTGTGAAGCAGGTAGTGCATGTATTCCTATTGTAGGAACATACAAAGGATCTAAACATATTAATGGTATGTGGGTGATTAAAGAGTGTACTACAGCAGCAGTGTTAGAAGGTATAGTAGAAACCATCAATACTTATGATAAACGTAGAAAAGAAATGTTTGATGTACGTAATGATTGGAGCTGGATTAATGTATGTAAGACATTAAACAAGTACTATGAGAATGTACTAAAGGTGGATGAGAAATATACATCAGAAAAAACTAGAAACTTATATATACAAGCTTATGATAACTTATAAAATAACCCATGTTAATGGTTTGCATTTTGAACTTACAGGAGATGAAGGTAAAAACAAAGAATATGATGTTTCCTTTGTAGATAGAAATACTGAAACCCCTGGTTTCTTTCTTCCTCAGAATAAAATTATATATGAAACAAAACTAAGTCCAGGTGGATGGGCTAAGTTAAGCAGAAAGTATCTTTCTGATATAGCCATCTTTATTAAGTATAAAGATAGAATAGTTAAGCAAATTAATTTGTTAGATGAAATCAAAGGTAACAAAGTATTTATATCCTTTGAATCTAAAAGCTTAGGAGATAGTATTGCTTGGATACCATACTGTTTAGAATTCAAAGAGGTATATGGTTGTGAGGTGGTAGTGTCTACATTTAAAAATGAGTTGTTTGAATCTGCCTATCCAGAACTTACATTTGTACCAAGAGGACAAGTGGTTAACAATATCATAGCTATGTTTGAATTAGGTTGGTATTGGGATAAAGATGAAGAACCTACACATCCTGCCACTATACCATTACAACAAGCAGCAAGTAATATATTGTGTCTACCATTTAGAGAGATACAACCTAGAATAGCATTCACTCCTAAAGAAAGACCAATACCAATAGGCAAATACATTTGTATATCAACTAGATCTACAGCACAATGTAAGCACTGGTATTACTGGCCAGAGTTAATTGCTGAATTAAAAAGTAAAGGATATAGAGTATTTGAGATGTCTAAAGAAGCAGACGACTATGGAGCAGAGAAGTTAGAAGATACATCATTAGAAACTACAATGAACTACTTGCATCATGCAGAGTTATTCATAGGACTGTCTAGTGGTATTAGTTGGTTAAATTGGGGTATACAAAAGCAAACAGTGATGATTAGTAACTTCACTACGCCAGACCATGAGTTTCAATCAAACTGTATACGCATAATCAATAAAGATGTGTGTAATGGTTGTTGGAACAATCCTGTGTTTAAATTTAACAAGGGGGATTGGAATTGGTGCCCTGAGCATGAGGACACACCTAGACAATTTGAATGTCATACCTCAATTAGTGCTGAAATGGTTATAGCTGAAATAAAAAAAGCAGGTATTTAAGCCTGCTTATTTTTTATCTTTTTTGGGGGAAGAATTTGCCTATTTTTCAAATTCATTGTGTAGGTCAACGATTGTTGTAGAAACTACACCCCATTTCATTTCTTTGAATAGCTCTTTTAGTTTGGTAAAATCTGCATCTTCCAATTCTAATGTAGCTTTTTTATCTAACATAGAGTCATCAAATTTACCTTCTTCTATTTCAAATGTAGCTTTATGCTTATCTACTTCATTAAGTAAACGAAGTCTTTTAATCATTTCATCTACACTAAAACCTTCTTTTGAAGGATTGTTAATAGCGGACTTTAATAAGTCATAAGTGGTTAAAAATGTTTCTCTACCGCCAATGTTTTCTTTGGCTACTTTTAATTCAATTGATTTCATAGTTTATAATTTTTAACAAAATTAGATTAATTAAATTAATTAACAAAATTATATTGTAGGAGCTTCAGTGGTAGTGGTAGTTTCTACAGGAGCTTCCGTTGTGGTAGTAGTCGTTGGAGGTACATAATCGCCTGTAATGGTCAAATTAAGCACTTCTGGTGATGCTGCCCAAAGCCACGCATACTCATCGTCATTACCCCAGCCTGCATAAGCTTCGCCACTCATGGTTAAATTACCTTGTGCTACGGAAGCTAAATTCTCATCTAATAATGAATAGTAAAATGATGCAGATGAGCCTAGCACCCCACCGATTACATACATATTAAAGATAGTTGCCGTTACTGATTTTCCGTTTATCCAACTTTGGATAGGTGAAATTGTTTTCATTTTTTTTATTTTTTATTTTACAAATTTATGATTTTTTATGGACAAGAAACAGGCGTATTATTTACTGAAGATGTAGTTGTATCTATTCTACATTTCCAATATCCTGATACATTATCCCAAGATAATACTTTGATAAATACATTTGAATAACCGCTAAAATTATATAATGTAGTTAATGAACTATTAGCATAAAATACCGTTCCGAATACAGGAGTTTGGTCTAAACAATACGCAATACAACTTGTGGATAATGCACAAGCCCCTGCTGAGGTAGAGCCATCACAAGAAATTTGTATTTGATATACAGCTGAAGATAAGTTACTCTTTACTACCAATTGATTGCTAGATTTTCCTGATATTGTTTGTATGTAAACATAACTTTCAGCCTCACTTTTAGTAATTTCTTTATTACTTGAAGGAATGGTTGATTTTAATGCAAAAACTCCATTATTAACTGCATCCTGTAAATTATTACAAGAAACACATTGATTTGATGCTAATCCTGACCAACTCATTAGTTATTAAGTTTAGCTTTTAATTCTTTAATTTCTTGCTCCAAAGCGTATATTTTAGCAGTATGCACCTCACGATAAGATAGGCTTAACATATCATCACTACCTTTTGAAACTGCACTATCTAATACCCCAACAAAATCTTGAGCATAATAACCTAATTCAACCTTTCCATTTTTAGTGTAAAGTTTAGGGGTTATTGATGCAATGCCTTTTGTTTGGTAATTATCTTGTATAAGTGTTTTTAATCTGCTATCTGATGATTCAAAGAATGAAGTTGCGGTAACTGCTCCCCCAAGTCCTACATAAGCAGAATTTGCAGTATTTAAATAGGTATTTCCACCTGATTTTAAATATAAACTTGTTCCATCAGTATCTATGGAAGTTGTTGAAGTACCTACATTAAATGAAGATGCCGTTACACTTGAACTAAATGTAGCTGCTCCTGTTCCACTTAATTGCAATGCTGAAATTTCAGTTGAATTAGATTGTGATTTAACATAGAAATTAACTAATCCATATCCCGGATAAGACGCTTCTATTCTTAATGGATTAAAATATGCACTTGTACTATATCCATATAATCCTAATGCTAAAGATGAACCATATCCACCTGTACTATTATTTTGTATAAATAACCCAACATTATTTGATGCAGCATTTGGTTGTATGTAAGCATTACCGTTTGTAGTTACACTACTAGAGAATGTAGCAGCACCACCTGTAATTAATAATGAATTTGTAAAACTTAATGTTGCAGTTGAAGTAGCATTAGATGAAACTTCTAATTTAGCATAACCACCAGCAGTATTAGTAG